>Ga0335397_10012487_pt1 | contig 10390 bp, 12 predicted proteins | sample MAT04_FD_205740 | JGI IMG/M metagenome (GOLD analysis project Ga0335397, IMG submission 205740) | Freshwater microbial communities from Lake Fryxell liftoff mats and glacier meltwater in Antarctica - MAT-04 (spades assembly) (version 2) ...
GTCGACCGAGCGCAAGGGCTTGTTCGAGCTGAAGTGTTTGAAACCGCCGCTCTCCCAGAACCCGAACACGCGGATGCCGGTCTTGGCGCGGATGTCCTCAGCCATCTTGCGCCCGAACTCACCGTCCAGCACTTTCCACGCCACCTGCTCGGAGCGGAACAGGTAAGGCATGTTCAGAACCTGGATGTCGGGGTAGATTGTTGCGTAATTGCCGTCGGCGGCGTCCGTCATCTGTATCGTGCCGCGCCGCACCTGGCTCAGCCGGTCGTTGGGGCTGCCCAGAGCGCCGGCGTACACCAGGTCGACCTTGACGCTGCCCTTGGTGCCGGCTTCCACCTCGGTCTTGAACATTTCGTACATGCCGTTGACGAAGTCAAATCCCGGTGCGTCCTTGGCCAGCGACAGGCCCACCTTGATGACGGTGTCGGCCTGGACCGGAGACAACAAGGCAAGGCCCAGTGCAAGTGCGGTCACGAGTTTGCTGGCGTGCGTGAATTTGAACGGCATGGTGTGGTCCTGGTGGTGGGTGGAAGGGCTGGGGTGGCGTGTGGACTCGGCTGGCTCAGGCCGGGTCTTGATGTGCAGCGGTGTCGGTGGACATGCCACGCTCAAGCTGCGCCTTGATCAGATCAAGCTCGGTTTCGTGGGTCGTGATCAGACGCAGCCAGCGCGCATCGTCCATGTCTTTGTGGCGCCAGGTCTGCAGGCTGACCAGCACAAGGCCGGCCTCGTATCCCAGCGCAACGCCATCCACCACCTGGGCCTGGATGCGCGGCACGAGTCTGTGTCTGTCAGCGCCGATACGGTAGGTGACAAGACCCTTGTGCGGGTCGAGCTCGGCCCGCGCATAGGCCTGCGTACCGTCGAACAGGGATACACCCGATAGCAGGCCGTCCGGCTCCTGGGTCGTATCGAACATGCCGAGATTCCAGCGCGCCATGCCCTTGGCGGTCGACAGATGGTCCAACGCGGCCGGCACGGACGCCTTGCACATCCGTGCAGTGGCATGAATCAGTTCAGGGCCCATGGGGTTCGATCGGTCATTGTTGCGGTTTTTCGATACGACCATTGTGGAATCATCCTGACCTGCATTCAAGTGATGGTATTGTTATGAATATTCCGTTTTGTTATGGCTGAAACCCTCGATGCCAATGGCCTGATCCTGATCCATGCGATTGCCAGCGCCGGCAGTCTGACCCGTGCCGCGCAGCGCCTGGGCATGGTCCAGCCGGCCTTGACGAAAAAGCTCCAGCGCGTCGAATTGCAGCTCGGTGTCAACCTGTTCACGCGTGACCGGCGCGGCGTCCGGCTGACGCCGTATGGCGAGACTCTGCTGCCGTATGCCAACACCCTGGTGGCCCAGTTGCGCCAGGCCACCGAAGCGGTGGGTCAGATGCGTGGTCAGCGCGAAGGCATCGTGTCGGTTGCCTTGTCCCATCTGGCGACGATCACGCTGCTGGCCGAGGTGTACCGGCGTTTTCAGGCGTTGTGGCCCGAGATCCAGCTGCGGATCGCGCCGCCGGCCTTCCCCGATCGCTTCGCCGGGCTGCGCGAAGGCGCGCCTGATTTCGCCGTCGTGCCGCGGCCCGCGCAACGTCTGGGCAGCGAGTTCATCAGCACACCGCTGCACTCGACGACGGTGGTGGCCATTGCCCGGCCCGACCATCCGCTGGTGCATGCGCGCAGCCTCGCCGAACTGGTCGACGCGCAGTGGGTTCTGCCCAACGTCAGCAGCACGTCGGCGCACGCGCTGGCGCGGGTGTTTGCGGTCGCCCGGCTCAAGGCGCCGCGTATCGCCGCCATCTGTGAGACCTTGACCGGCCTTGAGATCCTGGTATCCAACTCTGACCTGATCGGCACCGTTCCGACCGAGGTGCACCTGCTGCGTGCCAAGGCCAGCGGCCTGCAAGCCTTGCCGCTCGATACGCCGATCGAAGGCCCCAGCCTGGCGTTGATCCGCTGGCGCGAAGCCCAGCCGACGCCGGCCGCCGCAGCGCTTCAGGAGCTCTTCATCGAGGTGGCGCACGAACGGGCGCGCTCGGAGTACCGGGACAAGACTGGCTGATCTGGTCCCGCTGTGTCTGCCCGGCGTGTCGATTGACTTCGTCCTACAACACCTTGCCCGGATTGAGGATGTTCTTCGGGTCCAGCGCGGCCTTGATGGCGCGCATCGCGGCCACTTCATGCGGGCTGCGGCTGTGACCCAGCACCTTGCGCTTGACGGTGCCGATGCCGTGTTCGGCCGATACCGCGCCGCCGTAGCGGCGTACCAGATCGTAGATGGTGGCCTCGACGGCCTGTGCCGGTTGCTGCGCCACATCGGGCACGTGCACGATCAGGTGCAGATTGCCGTCGCCCAGGTGGCCATAGACCAGTGCGGTGCAGCCCGGCCAGCCGGTGCGCAACAAGTCGTCGCATTCGGCCGCCGCGTGCCCGATGTCACGGATCGCGAAGCTGACGTCGAAGGTAAGCGTCGTCACCAAGTTTGGTGCCGAACATGGCGAATTCCTGCGGGTTCCAGCCGCAGACGATGTTCAGGCCGGCGCGCCCGCCGCTGATGTGGTCCACCGTGGCCAATGCCTTGGCGGCATACACCGGGTGCACGATCGGCACGTGCACCGTCATGAACAGGCCGATGCGTTGGGTGACCGCCGCCAAGCCGGCAGCCCAGGTGAAAGTTTCGAACGACCATTCGCGCACATGGTTCTTGCCACCGAAACCGCGCCAGCGCGCGATCGGCAGGAAAAATTCCAGGCCGGCGCGGTCAGCGATGCCCACCGCCGTCAGGTTGTCGTCCCAGCGCGCGCGCCAGCGTTCCGGTACATCGGTGATGGCCAGGCCGCCGTCGGCGTTACTAGAGAAGATGCCAAGCTTGAATCGGTTCGGGCCTTTTAGCGGATGGGGTTGGGACATGGTGCTCTAGTTCCTTATGCGGTGGCGGATGTGCCGGGCGTATCCTGCAATCCGGCCTGGTGGGTGGAAAAGAAAGCGCGTTCGGCCGCGCGCATGAACGCCGTCATGCGCTCGCGCACCAGCGGCTCGTCGCGCTGCTCCAGCGCCTGATGCAGCTGCACCAATCCGTCGAGCACGATCTGGCGCGTCTCGGCATTGCTCAGGGTGTTGAGCCGCACGGTCTGTACATGGTCGACAAAACGTCCGATGGTGGCGGCCAGGCGCTTGTTTGCCACGTGGCTTAGCCAGGCATCACGGAACGCCATGTTGGCCAGCACCATCTCTTCGCCGTCGTCCTGCGCGGCGGCGGCTTGCGCACGCCGCAAGGCCTGGGTCAGCCGGGCGATCGTGGCCTCGTCCATCGCCGCGGCCACGCTTGCGATGGCCTGCGGCTCCAGCAGGCGGCGCACCTCGAAAATCTCGCGAATATCGTCCAGGCTCAGCGCTGGCGCTGCGAAACCCCGGGTGGTGCCGACCAGGTAACCCTCGTTGACCAGTCGCAACAAGGCGTCGCGTGCGGGCATGCGCGAGGTGCCGTAGGCGGCAGCCACTTCCAGGTCCAGCAGCCGGTCGTCGGGGCGCAGGGGCTGACGCTGCAGGCGCAGTCGCAACTCGGAGTAGATGCGGTCGCTGAGATTGGCGGGGCGCGCCAGTGGTGTCTCGGTACGGGGTTTGTCCATGGGCGCGTCTGTGAATCATCCACTCGGTTTTAAACTAAATACAGTATACTGATTTTAGTTTTCAGAGTGGTAGTCGAGCGGCGAGCCGATAAACCCGGCAGCGGCGCAGGCGTGGCACCGCGCCTCTCAACTGGCGTCAGGCGCCCGCCAGATCCTTGGCCAGCAAGAAGCCTGACCCGGCGCCAGTCCCTGCGCCGGGCCAGGTCGATGCCCCCACCATATAGAGACCTTCAATGCCTGTGCGCCAGCGCGACAGGCCGAACGCGGGGCGAAAGCAGAAGAACTGGTCCAGATGGTGGCTGCCCGACAGGCTGTCGCCGCCCACCAGATTCGGGTTGTCGCGTTCGAGATCAACCGGTGAGGCCACATGGCGCCCAAGTACCTGCAAACCGATGCCGGGCGCATGGCGCTCCAGCAAGGCCATGGCCCGATCGGCATACGCCTCCTTGAGCGTGTCCCAATGCCCGGGCTGCAGCACACCGGCCGCATCGCCGCGCACGTCGGCCGGCAATACCCGCACCTGCACCCACAGAACATGTTGTCCCGGTGGTGCCCGGCTCGTGTCATAGACCGTCGGCTGACCCACCACCAGAACCGGTTCGGCCGGCAACAGCCCGGCCATGGCCTGGCCGTAGGTGCTGGCCATCTGGTCGAGCGACGGCGCGATATGCACATAGGCAAACTGGCGCAATGTTTCGCCGGCACGCCAGCGCGGCAACTCGCTCAAAGCCAGATGGATCATCATGGTGCCGGGCCCGGGGCGCAGATCCCGCGCCGTGGCGGCGGCAGTCGCCCGGGCACCGGTCTTCGCCGCCATGTCGATAGCGGCCGCTGCTGAGCCCGCCAGCATGCGTCCGTACAACACGCGCGGATGCAGGTTGGCGATCACTGCCCGGCTGGCTGCAATGCGGCTGCCGTCGGCCAGCAACACGGCACCGGCGCGGCCGTCCTTGTGCTCGATCGCCATCACTTCGCAGGAGCTTCGTACTTCGCCGCCCGCGTCTTCGATGACGCGCACCATGGCACGGATGATCGTGTCAGCGCCGCCCTGGCCCAGAGCCATGCCGAAATTCTGGTTGGCCATCGACTCCAGGTAAGGGAACAAGGCGCCGCCGGCCACATCGGGACCGAAGTCCAGATGCAGGCCCCACGCGCCCATCATGGCCCGCAGCCCATCGTCCTCGAAGCGCGCGCCAAGCCAGCTGCGCGGGCTCGACAACAACAGGCGCCCGGTCTCCATGCACCAGGCCAGACCCTTGGCGCGCCACATCGCCCACGCTACGCGGGCCAGTGCCCACGATGGCATCGGCGTGCCGAGCAATGCAAACAGGTGGGGCGCATCGGCGCCGAACGCCGTGGCCATCGCACGCCACGTCTCGGCGTCACGCGGGTTGCGCGCGGCAATCAGGGCGCAAGTGCGGTCCAGATCCTGCTCAACGCCCAGCCAGCGGCCGTCGTCGTACACCGATGCAAAGCTGCGCGTCGCGGGAACCAGCGCAAGGCCCGCCGCATCCAGGCCTTGCTTGTGCGCGGCGTAAAACGGCGAGCCGGCGAACATGCTCAGGTTCATCGCACCCAGGTCGTGCCGAAAACCTGGCAAAGTGAGTTCTGCCGTGCGCACCGCTCCACCCGGTGTCTCGTTGCGTTCGAGCACCAGCACTTTCCAGCCCTTGCTCGACAAATGCACTGCAGCGGCCAGCCCGTTGTGTCCGGCCCCAACGACGATTGCATCCCATGCCATTTTTTGCCTAAGTGAATGCTGTCCGGTGCAAATGGGCTACGAGGCCCGTTCCGCCGCGGCAGCGGCCATTTGAGGTCAACTATTTCCAGACGGCCTCAGCGACCCGCAGAAAGTTCGCGCCCAGCACGCCAATAACCGCGTCTGCAGGATAGCCCAGTGCGAGCAGCGCATCGACGAGTGGCTCCAGCGCCTGCGGCTTGATATCGGCCCACGGAGGTTGAGGGTAACCCCGACTCACCATCATCGGGCTGGCGTCGTACAACTTGCGCATGAAGTCCTGGTAGAACACGACGTCCAGGCCCAGGCCCACATGCTCCGACCCGACCCGTTGCGCGATATGGTCGATGTGGCGTACCAGCGTCGGCACATCGGCGCTGTTGTCTGGAGACAGGAATGCGCCGATGCCGTTGATGCCAATCACGCCACCACGGGCGGCGCAGGCGTCTATGAGCGCGTCGCTGACATTGCGTTCGTGGTTCTTGATGCGGCGCACGCTCGAGTGCGAGAAGATCACAGGATCGGCTGAGTGGTCGATCATTTCCAGTGCGCTGCGCTCGCCCGCATGGCTGGCATCGACCAGCATCCCGACGCGGTTCATCTCAGCGACAAATACCCGGCCCAGCGATGACAGGCCCGCATTGCCCGGCTCATGGCAGCCGTCGCCCAGCGGGTTGCGCATGTTGTAGCAAGGTATCAACCAACGCAGGCCGAGTTGGTAATACAACTCGATCAGCGCCGGATCGTAGGCCAGCGGGCCCGCTCCCTGAAAGTGGAAGCCGATGGCCAGTTGGCCAGCCTGCTTGGCCGCATGGATGTCGGCCACGCCGACCACCAAACGGAACCGCTCCGGCTGGCGCGCAAACCATTGACGTTGCTGCGCAAAATGGCGCAGCGCCGGTTCAGGCCGGTCCCAGTCGGCGGCCATCGTCAACGACAGAAAATTGAAGCCAGCCGCCTGGAACTGCGGCAACATCGCGGGCCCACCGTCCAGGCATTCGGGTGTCCAGCCGACTGCGCTCTCCCAAACGACGGCTTTTTCGATCAATTTCAGTGCGGGCGATGCGTTCATGATCAGGTCTTGTCTTCAAGCGCGTACGACGTCGCGGCCACTGCCACTGCCACGGCGCAGGCCGGGAATTGCCAGTGTCAGCAAAACGAATGCCGCGGTGGCCAGCTTGAGATCGCTCGGATGCAGTCCCATCGCCAGTCCGAACGAGGTCATCTGGTAATAGACGACGGCACCGACGACCGGTGCCATCAATTGCCGTGTGATGCTGGCGCGGCCGACGATGGCCTCGCCGATTACCAGGCCGGCCAGGCCGTTGATCAGAATTCCGAATCCCATGCCCACGTCGGCATAACCTTGCAACTGCACCACCATCGCGCCGGCCATCGCACTGAGCGCATTGGCTAATGCGACACCAGCGATGGTGTAGAACCAGATGCTGATGCCCAGCGACGGTGCGAGTTCAGGATTCACGCCGACCGCCCGCAGGGCTGCGCCGGCTTCAGTGCGCAGCAGCCACCACAACACCGCCACGACTACAACGGCGAGCACGGCGAACCAGGCGATCTGCAACGAGACGGTCGTAACGATGGCCGGGCTCACGAGCGAGAAGATGTTGTCCACGTTGAACATCGCCACGTTGGCTTTGCCCAGGATGCGCAGGTTCACGCTGTACAGCGCCGTGAAAACCAGGATGCCGGCCAGCAGCGAGTTGATGCGCAGTTTGAGGTGGATCAGCGCGGTCGTCGCGCCCACCAGCGCGCCGGCGGCAACCGCCGCGACGGTTGCCAGCACCGGATGTGCCCCCGCCAGCAACAAGGCCGCGCACAGGCATCCGCCGAGCGGAAACGCCCCTTCGCTGGACAGATCCGGGAAACCCAGCAGCCGGAACGGGATCATCACGCCAAGTGCGACCAGCGCATACATAAGGCTTTGGGCCAGCGTCACCGGCACCAGGTTCCAGACGGAGTTGAGCAGTTCCATCATGCCCCCGCTGCCAGTAACAAACGATCGTCGGTAAGCTGGAAACGTTTCACCAACTCGTCGGTGGTCAGCGCCGACTTCTGCGCGCCGGCGATGTCCAGTTTGACGCGGCCGGCATCCATCATCAACAAGCGGTTGCCATACTTTATGGCTTGTTTCATGTTGTGAGTGACCATCAATGCCGTCAGTCCATGTGTAGCAACAGCGGCGACTGTCGCATCCATCACCAGTTCGGCCGTACGCGGGTCGAGTGCGGCCGTATGTTCGTCAAGCAGCAACAAACGCGGAGTCGATATCACCGCCATCACCAAAGACAAGGACTGGCGCTGCCCACCCGAGAGTTGTGCCACCGGTGTGGACAGGCGTGTCTCCATGCCCAGGCGCAGCGCGGACAGCAACTCGCGGTAACGCGCGCGGCGGCTGGCGTCGAGATGCGGAACCAGCCGGTGCGTCTTGCCGCGGCGTTCCGCCAGCGCAAGGTTTTCCTCTACCGTCATCGCTGCCGCTGTACCCGCCATCGGGTCCTGGAACACGCGCGCGATCATGCCCGCGCGCTGGTGTTGCGCCAGTTGCGTGATGTCGCTTCCGTCAAGCGTGATCGTGCCGCTGTCTACGCCGAACGTTCCGGCGACCGCATTGAGAAGCGTGCTCTTGCCGGCCCCGTTGGATCCGATCACGACGATGAAGTCGCCTTGCGCGATCTCCAGCGACAACCCATCGAGCGCAGGCCGTGCGTCAGACAGGCCGGTGGTGAAAGTCTTTCGCAACTCCGTCAGACGCAGCAGGGTGCCTACGTTCACCGGATTTCCCTTCGCCCAGCGAGGCTCATCGGGCAATCTCTGCACTACGAGCTTGCTTGGGGCGGCCCGGCGCGGCGCTCATGGAATCAGCCAGGGACTGCCTTTGAGTGCGTCCGGCACGCTGCGCCCGATAGCAGCCAAGCCCTTGGGGCTGACCAGCGGGACGAAGTCGTCGCCCTTGGGCACGTACACCGGGATGTCGGACGGTTTGGTTCCCTTGAGGATACGGTCGGCGATGGTCGCGGCATGTTCGCCATTGCGTCGGTAGCTGATGGCGTAAAAGCCAGCCAGCTGGTCCTTTAGTGCCGGGTCGTAGACTGAATTGATCACCGCCAGCTTAAGCCGCTGGCCCACCTGCGCGACGACCGGCATGCTGGTCTGGATCACGTTAGACTGGATCAAGTAGACCACGTCGACTTTGCCCACCAGGCTTTGCATGCGCACTGGGATGTCGGCTGCGTTGTCCACCGGCACCGTCACGAGCTCGAGGCCGGCGGCCTTGGCCGATTTTGTAATTAGCTCAATATTGGTCGTGTCGTTGTCTTCGCCCGGATTAAACAAAGTGCCAACACGTTTGGCGCCGGGTGTGACCTGTTTGACGAACGCCAGCGCCAGATCGAAATCGGGCAGCATAGACGCACCGGCGTAGGTCGGCGAGCCGCCGCTCCAGGACGGCACGATCTTGGCGACCACCGGATCCACGACCGAGCCAAACACGATCGGTATCGATTTGTCGGAGATGCCGCGCACGGTTGCCTGGGTGACACCGGTCGTGACCGAGAACACCAGACTCGGGTTCTTCGATTGCGCACGCTGCAGCATCTGCGGGATCAGTGTACGGTCGAAGTTCACGTGCTGGTAGTCGTAGTTGATGTCCTTGCCTTCAATACGGCCCAGTGCCGTCATCTTCTGCTTGAAGCCATCCACTGTTTCGCGCAGCGCCGGGTGGTCGCCGAAGTTGACGATTGCCACCAGCGGTGGTGTCGTCTGCGCCTGCGCCGAAAAGGCCAGTACGGCGGCACCGGCCAGCAGCATGCGCCGCAGCGGGTTCACAGCGGTCGAGGTCGGCGCCGTGTGTGTGCTCTGGAATAAAGGCAAATACTCGTTATCGCGCATGGTAGGTATCCTCGTGTAGTCGCACCAAAAGATCATCGCAGTGAACAGTTTAGTCTTTCGGGGATGTTGGCTGCTAGCCGCTTCTCGTGGTTTGTTATCCAAAAAACGTTGTCGTGACGGGTGGTCATCGTGTCGTCCTGTCAGGCGCTGACCCGATGAGCCGGCAGGCCACTCAGGTCGTTCGAATAACCTGACCGAAATGCCATCGTCCATTCGCCTTCGGCGCGTGCTCGCGGTGCGAGGGCCCGGTTCAGTCCAAGGCTTGCCGGCGCGCTTGTGCGACCGTGACAGCGCTGCGGATGTCATCCGGTATGGTGATCGCGCCATGGTTGTCGAGTGATGTCGCAACCAGCACGATTTGAGCTTGCATGCGCAACACGCCGTCGTCGCGGCCGGTGCAATGGACCTGCAGCGTCAGCGACCGTCCGCCCAGGCGCTCGACGTCCAGCGACAAGACGACGTGGTCACCCATCGCGCTGACAGCCCTGAAGTCGGCCTCCAGATGTACCGTCGGCAGGCCGATGCGTCGCTCGATCACAACTTTCTGGTAACCGATCTCCAGTCCTTCATTGAACCAGTCCTCGACCAGACCGTTGAACATGATGAAATATTGCGGGTAGAAAACGATCCCGGCCGGGTCGCAATCGGAAAACCGGATCAGGCGTTCGCGCGAGAACAGGGCTGGTTTTGCCTGGGATGTCGTTTGCATGGATGAGGCCGTCGGATGATAAAAATGCTATAGCCTACCCCAGTCGCGATAGCTCTGGCTGGCGCCGTGCGACAGGAGCCCAAACGTATCCGTCAGTGCGGCTCGACCAACGCGGGCAATGTCACTTCCAGCAACTCCAGGTCGGCGCTGGCGGCACTGAATCGGTAGGCGGTGGTGTCGGTCACCGTGATGCTGTCGTCGCGCGCCAGCGTAAGGGGTCCGCCGTCGACCTCTATTGTGAGCTGGCCGCTCAACACGAAATAGAAGCAGAACTCGGTGCCGTGTTACTGGCTGTCCGTGATGTTGTAGCCCGCGATGGGACGCAGCACCCGTACGCCGGCCAGGCCGGCGGTGGCCGCTGCGATGCCCGTATCGCGCATCTCGAAGCCGTCCATGCGCCAG
>Ga0335397_10012493_pt1 | contig 10387 bp, 8 predicted proteins | sample MAT04_FD_205740 | JGI IMG/M metagenome (GOLD analysis project Ga0335397, IMG submission 205740) | Freshwater microbial communities from Lake Fryxell liftoff mats and glacier meltwater in Antarctica - MAT-04 (spades assembly) (version 2) ...
CTACGACGGCCTGCTCACCGACGTCCACGCCGGCGACACGCTCGGGTTCGGCGACGGGGCCGTGTCCGTCGAGGTCACCGGGGTCGAGGGCGACGCCCTGGTCACGCGGGTCATGCACGGCGGCATCGTGATGGGTCGCCCGGGGGTGCACATCCCCTCGGACCGCCTCCGTATCTCCACCCCCACGCCATCGGACCTGCAGATGCTCGACGCCTTCGTCGACGCCGGTGTCGACATGGTCGCCATCTCGTTCGTCCGGTCGGCCCACGACGTGCGCCGAGCCGGCGTCGAGCCCCATCCTCGCGGCCCGCTGGTCGTCGCCAAGATCGAGACCCGCGCCGCCGTCGACAACCTCGAAGGCATCATCGCCGCATCGGGCGGCGTGATGGTCGCCCGCGGCGATCTGGGCGTCGAGTTGCCGATGGAGGACCTCCCGCACCTCCAGAAGGCGATCATCCGCCGGTGCATCGCACTCGGTCGACCGGTCATCACGGCCACCCAGATGCTCGAGTCGATGGTGCACGCCGCCACGCCCACGCGGGCCGAGGCCTCCGACATCGCCAACGCCGTGTTCGACGGGACCTCCTCGGTGATGCTGTCGGGCGAAACCGCCGTGGGGCACGATCCGGTGTCGGCAGTCGCCACGATGGGACGCATCGCGGCCCGCGCCGACGAGAACTTCGACTACCACGGCTGGGCCGGCCACCTGGCCGACATCTCGCTCAAGATCAGCGAGGATGCGCCGGCCGCGGTGAGCGACGCGATGACCCTCGCGGCGTGGCGAGCCGCCCATGAGACCGGGGCCAACGCCATCGTCTGCCTCACCCGGACCGGGTTCACCGTCCGCTCGATCGCCCGGCTCCGCCCCGAGTCGCCGATCATCGCCTTCAGCCCCGATCAACGCACGGTGCGCCAGCTCAGCCTCAGCTGGGGGGTCGAGGCCCACCTGATCGAGCAGCTCCCGACCGACGCCATGGTCGACCGCGCCCTCGAGCTCGGCCGCCTGCGCGGCGATCTGCGCGCCGGCGATCTCGTGGCGTTCCTGTCCGGTTCCGCCAACCACCAGGGCCTGGCCACCGACACCCTGCGGTTGATGCGCGTGCCGTCCTGAGCCACCGGTCGCCCGGCGCGTCCGGTGCCGAGTGGACCGACCCGCGCGTGTCCCGGATACACTCGTCGCAGCGGTCCCAGGCCCATCCGAACGTCGGGACCGATGGCGGGGCTTGCGAGCGATGAAGGCGACCAGATCATCCGGTCGGTCCGGCGCACCGCTCGCCCCCGACGGGCTCTCGTGCCCGTCCGCTCTGTGGTGATTGGAGAATACGATCGATGGCGAACCTCGACCTGCGGTGCACGTCGTCCAGACCCGCGCTGCTCGCGATCCTGACGGTTCGGACCTCGTCCGATGGTTGACACCGCACCCGCGCCCGCCCGCCCGATCCGGTTCGAGAGCCTCGTCGAGCTCGAGTCCGCCGGCGAGGCGACCACCGAGCAGCTCGAGCTCCTCCAGGCCGACCCCGAGACGTGGTTGATCACCCTCGAGCGGATGATCCTCGAGACCGAGCGGGGCCTCGACTCCGTCCGTTCCCTCGCGGGACCCGAGCGCGAGCAGGTCGTTGCCGACTTCGAGGCCGAGCGCGCGTCGCTGCGGTCCTCGCTCGCCCGCCTCCGCGGCGAGCCCGACCCGATCCTCGAAGCCGTGCGCCAGGCCCAGGGCCTCCCGCCGACCGAGCTGCACGACCCGTCGATCCTCGGGGTGCGAGCGCTGCAGACCTCGTGGTCACCAGGTCGCGTGGTCATCTGGGCGGCCGGCCCCGAAGCCGTGTCCGCCGGGTACGACGACCTGCGCGAGCTCCTCGGTTCGGTCGGGGCACCCATCTCGGCGTTCACCCCCCACGCCCCCGTCGCGCTCCCGGACGGCACCTTCGCCGACGCGCTCGTGGCGCCGGTCGGCGACATCCTCGGGTGGCTCGTCGCGACGGGTGCCGACGCATCCCGAGCTGCGGAGGCGAACCCGAACGGAACCGCAGCCGTCGACCCGACGATGCACCCGCCGTCGCTCGAGGTGGGCGCCAGCCTGCGCTGGCTCGGGAGCGTGGCGATCTGGGCCGTCCACCTCACCATGCAGGGGGCGGTCGTCCCGCTCGTGAAGCAGCGCCAGCGGAGCCGGCGCGGCAACGACGGCGCAGGCTCCTACACCGTCCGCTGGGCGCCGGCGCTCGTCGACCCGGCTCGGCTCAAGACCGTCGCGGCGGCCATGCCCGGCTCGGTCACCGCCATCGACACCGCGGTCGACGCCCGAGCGGTCACCCGCTCCGCGCTCACCGGCATGGTCGACGCGATCTGCCGCGACGCGGCCAAGCGAGTTGACGTGCCCGCCGCCCCGCCCCGCCCCCGCACCAGCGCAGATGTCGCCGAGGCCTTCCTCGGCCGGCTCGACGGCAGCCAGTTCGATGCTCCGGTCCGGCTCGGTTCCGAGCTCGTTGGTGACCTCGAGCGCTGGGCCAAACCGGTCACCGCCCAGAACATCGTTCGCCTCGTCGTCCAGCTCGATGCGCCCGACGAGGGCGGCGCGTGGCACATGGCCGTGCTGGCCCCGGCCAAGAGCAACCGGCTGCAGTCGGTCGAGGTCGCGATGGTCAACGCCGGCCAGCAGCGCGAGGTGCTCGAGCAGCAGCTGACGCGCCTCGAGCGGCTGCTCCCGGCGCTCCACCGACCGGGCGGCACCCGCCGCGGCGAGGTCGTGCTGAGCCAGGCCGAGGCCTGGGAGCTGATGACCCAGACCGGCGAGGTGCTGGTGTCGGCCGGCTTCGACGTCCGCGTCCCTGCGCTGTCGCTCCGGCGGGCCACCCCGTCCCTGCGGATGTCGGCCGACCCCCAGACCCAGTCGGTCGTGGGTGCTCAGCAGCTCGCCAACGTCCGCTGGTCGGCACTGTTCGACGATGTCGAGCTCACCGCGGCGGACATCACGCGGCTGGCGGCCGAGGCGCGTCCGCTGGTTCGCTCCCGCGGGCGCTGGATCGAGCTCGACCACGCCGACCTCAAGGCGGCGGCCGCGGCCCTCGCCGAGCGGGCGTCGGCCACGCAGCTCTCGGGCGCCGAGATGCTGCGTCACGCCCTGGGCCTCGAGGGCTCGCCCCTCGCCGGTGGCATCAGCATCGAGGGCAGCGGCTGGGCGGCCGACCTCCTCGCCCGGGCGTCGACCGCCTCCACCGAACCGGCCCCGGCGCCGGACGGGTTCAACGGTGAGCTGCGCTCCTACCAGGGCGAGGCCCTGGCGTGGCTCGGGTTCCTCGACTCCGCCGAGCTGGGAGGCTGCCTGGCGCTCGACATGGGTCTGGGCAAGACGCCGACCATGCTCGCCCACCTGCAGGCGACGGCGGGCAACGGGCCGGCGCTCGTCATCGCGCCGCCGGCGGTGGTCGGCAACTGGGCCGCGGAGGCCCAGCGCTTCACACCTGACCTCCGCGTCGTGGTGCACCACGGCACCAGCCGCGCCGCGGCCGACCAGATCGCCAAGGAGGCGGCCGACGCCGACGTCGTCATCTCGACCTACGGCACCGCCGTGCGCGACGTCGAGGCGCTCGAGCGGATCACCTGGGGCCGCCTGATCCTCGACGAGGCACAGGCCATCAAGAACCCGGCGAACGAAACCGCCCAGCAACTGCGGCGCATCCCGGCCCGGTCGCGCATCGCGCTCACGGGCACCCCGATCGAGAACGGTCTCGGCGACCTCCACTCGATCCTCGACTTCACCAACCCGGGCCTCGTCGGGCCTCGCAACCCGTTCATCGCCCAGCTGTCGGGCGGAAGCGACGGCGAGAGCCGCAAGGGCGAGGGTGCGCTCCGGGCGCTCAACGGGATCCTCGTGTTCCGCCGCACCAAGGACGAACCCGAGATCGCGGCCGAGCTGCCCGACCGCATCGATGAGCTCGACCACTGCGCGATGACCCCCGAGCAGATCGGCCTCTACCAGGCGGTGCTCGACTCGCTCATCACCGGGGCCGGGTCCGAGGAGCAGGATGCCCGCAAGGGCCAGGTCCTCGCGGCCATCACCGCACTCAAGCAGATCTGCAACCACCCGGCCGCCTACCACCACGACGGCTCTCTGCTCGAAGGGCGGTCCGGCAAGCTGGCCCGCCTCGAGGAGATCGTCGACAGCGTGTTCGCAGCAGAGGAACGGGTCCTGGTGTTCACCCACTTCGCCGAGTGGGGCCAGCGACTCGCCGAGCACCTGACCGAGCGGACCGGCACACCGGTCGCCTGCTACCACGGCGGTCTGTCCCGCACCGTCCGAGACCAGATCATCGCCGACTTCCAGGGCGGGACCGGACCAGGCGCCCTCGTCCTGTCCCTGAAGGCGGGTGGCACCGGCCTCAACCTCACCGCTGCCAGCCACGTCGTGCTCTACGACCGCTGGTGGAACCCCGCGGTCGAGGATCAGGCCCGCGACCGCGCCTGGCGCATCGGCCAGACCCGCACGGTCATCAGCCACCGGCTGGTTTGCCCGGGGACCGTCGACGAGCGGGTCGAGGAGGTCGTCGCCGGCAAGCGGCGCATCGCCGAGCTCGTGCTACCCAGGTCGAGCTCGCTGGCCGATCTCGATGCCGAGCAGCTCCGCGTGGCCCTCGGCCTGCGCACCGACGAGCTGCTCACCGACGACGATGTGGAGGTGCCGGCATGAACCGATCGCGGTCACGGCGTCGGGTACCCAACGCCGGGCGTCAGAACACCGAGCGCACCGGTCGGGCCGACCAGGCCCGTCCGTTCTGGACCAGCCCGCCCGCCGACGACGACGACCCCGTCATCGAGACCGAACCCATCCGACCGGTCCCCGATCCCGGTGCGATGGTGCGGTCACTCGGCCCGCCGCCGCTGTTCGGCGGCGGCGGCAACGCCGGGCACTACTTCGCCGCCGTGTACGACCGCGCCGCCATGCTCGCCGGGGCGCTGGCTGCGGCCAGCGGTCTGCTCGACCTGTCGGCCGACTCGGACGACGAACCCGTCGCGCCCTGAGAGACCGCTCCCGCCCGCCCGCCCGCCCGCCCGCCCTCGCTCGAGTCGCGCCGGCGCAGGGTTGGGTCTCAGCTACCGATGCTCGGCCGCTCATTGCGGCTGCATCATCGGGGGGCGCTTCGGGTTGGGGCTACACTCGCAGCTCCGTCCGGTACCTGACCGGGTGGGCGTTCGGGAGCAGATCCCGTCCTCTGGGAGGAACACCATGAAGCGAACCCGATTGAGCGCGGCGGTCGCCGGCCTGGCGATCCTCGCCGCGCTCGTCATCCCTGCGACCGCGACGTCCGCTGCACCCGGCGACGCCGCGCTCACCATCTTCCACGGCCTCGGTCCAGCGCCGAACTCGGTCGACATCTACGTCGACGGTGCGCTGCTCGCTCCGGGCGTCGACTTCGGCGACACCCTCGAGGCCGAGCTCCCCGCGGGCACCTACACCGTCGAGGTGTGCGGCGCCGTCGACCCGGCTCCGGACCCGCTGCCGGCCATGGGCTGTGAGGTCAGTGCCGACTTCCCGAACGGCGGGGTCGACCTCACGGTCGAGAACAACAAGAGCTACACGGTGGTCGCCCAGTACGCCGGCACCGGCGTCACGACCGGTCGCCCGACCGTCGTCGCCTACGAGAACGACCTGAGCTGCGTCACCGCAGGCGAGGGCCGCATCGCCTTCATCCACGCCGCCACCGCTCCGGTGGTCGATGTGTTGTTCGATGGCGCCGTGGTGTTCGACAACGTGGTCGCCGAGTCCGCACCCCAGTCGATCGAGGTCGCGGGTAACGCCGCCGCCGACATCGCCATGCTCATCGAGATCGCCGCGGATGGGACCGACCTGTTCGACACGACGATCACCCAGACCCCAGCCGGGTTCAACTACACGTTGATCTTCGTCGGCAACCCGCAGCAGGACGCGTTCTACGCCCTGATCGACACGAACTACGCGCTCGAGGACTGCGTCCCGCCGACCACCGTTACGACGGCTCCGGCGCCCACCACCACCGTTCCGCCGGCGGTCACCCCGGTCGTGGCGAACCCTCGCTTCACCGGCTGATCGTCGGTTCGGCTCCAGCGTTGCGAGAGGGCGGGCGCCACCGGCGCCCGCCCTCGTCGCGAGCGAGGTCGTGCCGCACGACCCGCCGGACAAGCTTCGGCGGAGCGACGACCACGAGCGTGACCGCACCGCTCAGCGGGGGCGGAGCCCCCGCAGCCCGCCCCACGCGAGGTCGGAGACCTGGCGAGCGAGGTCGGCCGGGGTGAGGTCGAGCTCGAGCTCGTGGCGCAGCCAGTGCCGCGACGTGGTCTCGGACAGGCCGACGATCCCGTAGGCGAGCAGGCGCCGCCGCTCCTCGCTCAGCCCGTCGACCACGATCAGCGACGCGATGGCGTCCGCGATGTCGTCCTCGACCTTGGCGGCCTCGGCACGGAACTCGGCGTCTCGGCGCGTCTCGCCGGCGAAGAGGATCAGGAACCCGGCGCGGTTCTCCTCGACGAACGAGAAGTAGGCCCGCATGCCGAACTCGACCTGCTGGCGCGGACCGTCGGCCTCGGCGGTGGCCTTGCCCACCTGGTCGCGCAGCCGGCCGCCGATCTCGCGGAGCAGCTCGGAGAACAGCTCGCGCTTGGACCCGAAGTGCTGGTAGAGCACCGGCTTGGTGACACCCGCCGCATCGGCGATGGCGTTCATGGCCGTGCCCTGGTACCCGTGCTGGGAGAACTCCTCGAGCGCGATGTCGAGCAGCTGCTGGCGGCGCTCGGCGGCGGGGAGCCGGGCCATCAGCGTGGTCCTGGGCGGTCGGCGGGCGCGTGCATGGTTGACGAACGGTAACCGGTCGGGCTCCGGGTCAGCGCCAGTCGCCCTGTTCGTCCTCACGGTCGGCGGCCTTGACTGCGTAGGTGAAGGTCATCGCCGGTGCCAGGATCACCGACCCCGCGATCAGGCAGACCGTGGCCGCTTGCACCACACCGCTCGGGAAGCCGGTGATGAACGCGATGATGATCAGCACCGTGAACAGCGCGAACAGCACGTAGCCGATGCGCGTCGCGATGGCGATGAGGCGAGCGATCTGGCGCCGGCGGACGAGGATGGGGTCGTCGGGCGAAGCGGTCACGGCAACCAGCCTGCCTCATCGACCAGGTCTCGGAGTCCCGATGCCATCACGTCGAGCGAGAAGTGCGCCGAGGCGAGCCGGCGGTTGTGGTCGAGCAGCTCGTCGTCGGGGTGCCGGACCGCGTCGGCGAACGGCGCGGGGTCGTCGGCATCGAACCACCGGAACCCGAGCGACCGGACCTCCTCGCCGACCGGGTAGGAGCCCACCGCGACCGGGAGCCGGGCCAGGCTCGCCTCGATGGGCGGGTTGCCGAACCCTTCCCACGTCGACGGGAACACGATGCCATCGGGGGCGACGTAGAGCGAGTGGTCGGGCGGCGGTTCGTGGATGGTCCGGCACCTCGCGGTGCGGAGGAGGTGGTCGAGCGTCGGTCCGTACCCGTCCTCGGCCGGACCCATGAGCCAGTACGTGGCGCCGATCGCTGCGCAGAGCTCGAGCGCGGTCGGGATGCCCTTGCGCTCGATGGCGCGGACCGGGTGGGCGAGCAGGAGCTCGCCGGGCGCCACCCCCAGCTGGTCCCGGATCGCCGCTCGGGCCGAGCGGTCCGGCAACCGGGTCGAGAACCCGTTGTAGATGGTCGTGGCGGCGATCCCTCGGTTCGCCATCTCGTGGCGGGTGAGGTGGTTGATGGTGACGTGGCGCCACGCCGGGTCGGTCGGTGGGAGCTCGGTCACCGATGCGAACCTCGCTCGCTGCCACGGTGGATCGTGGTGGTGGAGGATGGCCGGGCGGCCCCGCAGGACCTGGGCGACGGCGCGGGCCGCCGCTAGGTTGAGCGGGATCGTGCACAGGTTCTCGACCACCACCAGATCCGCGTCGGCGAGTGCGTGGTCGACCTCGGACACCGACGGTCCGGTCGGTGCGTCGGCGGCCAGGCCGCTGACCACTCGGTCCACGGGCCCGTCGCCGGCGACCGTCACCACGTCGAACCCGAGGTCGCGCAGCGCGTCGGCCCACGCCGCCGCGATGATCGACACGCCGTCGGTGAGGCCCAGACGGAACGAGACGATCGCGCAGGTGGTCACGGGCTCTCCGGTCGGAGCCGAGGTCGGGAGGGCGGCAGGGACATGAGCGCTGACACGGTACCGGGTGACCCGGCGCCGACCGCCACCAAGCCCGGTGCGGACGGTCCGGCCTCGTTGCGAGCGCGGGCCACCGAGGTGATGGGGCGGAACTGGCGCGCCCGGGGCTACACCGTGCCCAACGCGCACGTGTACCCGCACCAGTGGCTCTGGGACTCGTGCTTCCACGCCGTCGTCTGGGCGCACCTCGGTGAGCCCGAGCGGGCGCTGACCGAGCTGCGCATGCTCTTCGCGGCCCAGCACGACGACGGGTTCGTGCCCCACATGACCTACTGGGAGCACCCGGACCTCCACGCCTCGTTCTGGGGTCGGCCGGGGGCCAGCACCATCACCCAGCCGCCGATGTACGGCCATGCCCTGGCCGAGCTGATCCGCCTCGGCGTCACGGTCGATCCGGAGCTGGTCGACCGCGCCGCTGCCGGTCTGGCCTTCCTGGTGGGGACGCGTCGCGGTGAGCGCGACCTGGTGCCGATCGTGCACCCGTGGGAGTCGGGCTGCGACGACAGCCCGCGCTGGGACGGGTGGGCCGGCGCGGACCGCACCACCGAGTCCTGGCGTCGAACCAAGGGCGAGCTGGTCGGGTCCCTCGTGCTGTCCGCGAGCGGTTCGCCCGTCGCCAACCCCTCGTTCGAGGTCGAGGCGGCCGGGTTCAACGCCCTGGTGCTGTTCAACGCCGAGGAGCTCGCATCGGTCGGCTGCGGTGACCACCTCCCGGTCGGTCTCGACCGGATGCGCCAGGCGCTCGATCACCGGTGGGACCCCGAGACGGCCACGTGGCGCGACGGGGTCGGCGGCGAGCGGCCGGTGCGCACCCTCGAGGCCCTCCTCCCGGTGCTGGTGACCAGCCGGGCCGACGTGGTCGACGCCGTGTTCGTCCAGATCCTCGACGACCGGGCCTTCGGTGGTGCGTGTGGTCCTGCGCAGGTCCACCGGCTCGAAGCGGACTTCGACCCGGTGACCTACTGGCGCGGCCCGGCATGGCCGCAGCTCACGTACCTGTTCTGGGTCGCCGCCGGTCGTCACGGTCGAGTCGCCGATCGAGCCCGTCTGGCCGCAGCGTTGCAGCGGGGTGCCGAGCAGTCGGGGTTCGCGGAATACTGGGAGCCCGATTCGGGCGCCGGCCTCGGGGCCATCCCGCAGTCGTGGGCGGCGCTCGCCGCCGTGGTGCGCTGAGCCCCGACGGGCTCAGCCGATCGGGTCGCTCGGGGCGAACGGGCGAACGGGGCGGACGGGGCGGTCAGGTCCGCCGATTCCAACGGGCGATCAGGACGCGCGAGCCGGCGCCTCGCCCCAGCGGGGTCCCGGGTCGACTGCGGTGGTCGGCGCGGCATCCGGGCGGGCGGGGTCCTCGGACAGCAGCGTGAGGTGGCGCGGATCGGTGGCGTCGGGTGCGGTGCTCGCCGGTTGGGCGGCTGGTGCGGCTCGCTTGGCCAGTGCGGCGCGACGGGCGGCCAGCGACTGGGCCGAGCGGGCGGCGTCGGCGGGTCGGATCGATGGTGCCACCGCAGCGAGCTCGGCGGCCTCGGCCCGTTCGCGTGCGGTGAGGCGCAGCTCGGAGGTGGGGTCCTTGAAGGCGAGGTGGTTGCGCGGGTCCGGGAGCACCTCGGTGACCGACCAGAGCGCAGCGTCGGCGCCGGCGGGCAGCGCGGTGCGGTCCGGTGCGGGCTCGCGGCGACCCCGCCGAGCGACGCCGACGACCGCGCCGACGACGGCCAGGGCCACGACGGCGAAGGTGATGACCATCGGATCGATGTCGCTGAGCATCGCAAAATGGTACGGGTCCGCGGCGGCGGCGGGGTGGATCCACACCGGGCGACCCCCTGCCCGCACGCCTGCCCGTCGCATGGCGTACCGGTAGCGTCGGGTCTCATGGACGCCAACGACGAGGTGCTGTACTCGATCGACGAGGGGATCGCCCGGCTGACGATCAACCGCCCCGAGCGGCGCAACGCGCTGTCGTGGTCGGTGGTCGGCGACCTGCGCCGGCGGGTCGCCGAGTGCAAAGCCGACGCCGAGGCGCGGGTGCTCGTGCTCACCGGTGCCGGTGACCGGGCCTTCTGCGCCGGCGCCGACCTCGGCGGCATGGCCGCGGGGGCCGGGTACCTCGACCTCCACGATGCCCGCGGCGATCTCGCCCAGCTCTTCCTCGAGCTCTGGGACCTCGGCAAGCCCACCATCGCCCGGGTG
>Ga0335397_10012499_pt1 | contig 10386 bp, 8 predicted proteins | sample MAT04_FD_205740 | JGI IMG/M metagenome (GOLD analysis project Ga0335397, IMG submission 205740) | Freshwater microbial communities from Lake Fryxell liftoff mats and glacier meltwater in Antarctica - MAT-04 (spades assembly) (version 2) ...
CCAGCAGGTGGTACATCGTGGCCAGCTTGTCTTTCGGGCTGATCGGGCGATTGGCGACGTCGCCGCCATGCTTGTCCGAAGCGCCCACCACTTTGCCGCGCGCCGTGCCACCGCCGGCCATCAGCACGGAGTAAACTCGCGACCAATGGTCCCGCCCGCCCCCTTCGACATTGGCAATGTGGGGCGTGCGACCATGCTCGCTGGTACAAACAACCAGCGTGTCGTCCAGCATGCCGCGGCGGTCCAGGTCGGTGATCAAACCGTACCAGGCCATATCTAGCCCGGGGCAGAGTTCCTGCCGCATGCGAGGGTAGTGGTTCCAGTGCGTATCCCAGCCGCTGCCGGCCAGGCCGAACTCGTCCCAGAAGACCGTTACCATCCGGCTGCCGGCTTCGACGAGTCTTCGCGCGGCCAGGCAGGACTGACCAAACAAGGTTGGGCCGTACAGGTCGCGCGTCTCGGTCGATTCGCGCCGCACATCGAGCGAGTTCCGCAGATCATCCGATTGCAGCAGCGTGTAAGTCATCTGCCGGTAGCGATCAAACTGCTTACCGCTGGCCGTGGAGCCCAGATCCGCGCGGGCGTGCTCCAACTGCGTAAGCAGGCTCCGCCGCCGATCGAGCCGATCAATCGTGATTTCGTTTTGTAGCGACGTTGCAGACGGCACGGTGAAATAGCTGTCGGGCGCGATTCCGATGTACGGATCGTTGCCATCAAACCGCTGCGTCGCCAGTGTCTTGGGTAGGCTCTTGGTCGCTTCGCCGACAAAGTCCGTCCAGATCGGGTCGAACTCGTTGCCGAGGAACGAAGCGTACGGTCCGGCTCTGGGGACTTCGCCCACGCGGCGACTGCTAAACCGAAACGGCAGCGCCATGTTGTTGGGCACTCGCGGCGGCTCTGCTTGCGGCTTGCGCGACTCGATATAGTCCACAACCGAACCGAAAAACGGCCAGTGCCGAGCGTCCCGAGGGCTGAGCTCCATCGCCGTTTCGATCGTCGGGATGCCCGTCAACGCGTAGGCCACGCCATGCACCGGGTAAGGGTGCGTCATCGACCGCAGCACGGTCGTGCGATCCATCACCTTGGCCAGGTTCGGCAGCAACTCGCAAACGTCGCAGCCGGGCAGGCTCGAAGGAATGGACTTTAGATCACCGCGGATCTCAACCGGCGCGTTGGGCTTGGGATCGACAAACTCGATCTGGCTGGGGGCGCCGTAGAGATGGAGCAGAATCACCGCCTTGGCCTTGCCGAACGAACGGGGGCGCGTGGCGCCGGTGGCTGCCGAGGCTTGCGATTGGAGCAAGTCCGTCAGGCTCAGTTCGTTCAGCCCCAACCCGGCCAGCCCTAATCCACCAACGCGCAGCAAATCACGTCGCGAGACGCGATCGCACATAGCGCGGGGGGAACCGAGGACGCGAAACATCGGCAGGCCATTGCGGTGGGGTGGAAGGGATCGGCCAGCCCACAGGATAACAGATTGGCGGTAGCAGATTCCAGAGAAACCTGGTGGTGGACTGGGTGATTTCTGCCGGGCTGCCGGCCCTCGCAGGCAAAAACCAACCAGACGGCGAGCAAAACAAGGGCGTTGTTCAACGGGAAGTTAGGACACGCCCCAGTTCTTTTCAATCAACACCATGCTCCCAATTGCGGCGGCCTCGACCATTGCGAACACTACGGCCATCTTGACCGTGAAACTCTTCCTCCCAACAGCATAGGCGACGGTGGCAATTGGCGTCCAAAATGGGGTCAGGAGGGCCGTCACATGGAGCGTTTGCACGGGCCGAATTCCACCTACCGATTGCAAATACCTTGAGCACCACATCCAGCCGGCGAGTGTCACGGCGAAGAGCGCCGTAACGACCATCAGCGAAGACACAGTGAATTGAAAGCGGTTTTCCATCGGCCCCTGCCTCCTAGCGAGATTCTCGATCCGCGGGCTTCACTCAGCTACAAATCCGCTCAGTACTTGCCGGTCTCCGCCGCGCGGAGGCTGGCGCGCATCATGATGCGAGTCGCTTCCAGGAATGCCGCGAAGCGTTCGTCCTTGGTCATGCCGTGGTGGAAGCGATAGTAAATCTGCTGCGCAATGACGGCCGTTTTGAACATGGCGTAGGCGTAGTAGAAGGCCATGCCCGAGGTATCGCGCCCCGTCTTTTCCGCGTAGCGCTCCACCAATTGGGCGCGAGTCAGGCTGCCTGGGACCGTGGTCGGCGCCCAGCGGATCAATTGCATCTCGCCGGGATCGTCCGCGTCGATCCAATAGCAGAGCGCGGTCCCCAGGTCGGACAGCGGATCCCCCAGCGTGCACATCTCCCAGTCCAACACGCCAATGATCCGCGTCACATCATTCGCGTCGACGATCATGTTGTCGTACTTGTAGTCGTTGTGGATCAGGGCCGCGCCGCCGTGATTGGGCGTGTTGGCGGTGAGCCAGCGCGCGGCGGGTTCCACTTCTGGGATCTCGTGCGTCTTCGAACCTTCGTAACGCTTGATCCAGCCTTCCACTTGCCGCTGCATGTATCCTTGCGGCTTGCCGAGATCGCCTAATCCAATCGCTTGCGGGTCCAGGCCGTGCAGCGTGGCCAGCGTATCTACGAACGATTCCGAAAGCCGGCGGGCGATGTCCGGCGAAAAGTCCAAACCGGCGGGCGGATCGCGACGGATGATCACGCCGCGAATCCGGTTCATCAGGTAGAAGGGCGCCCCCAGCACGGAGTCGTCCTCGCAATACAACAGCGGCTCCGGCGCGGGCGGGAACGCGTCGTGCAATTTCGACAGGACGCGATACTCGCGGCCCATGTCGTGCGCGCTTTTCACTTTGCTGCCAAACGGAGGCCTGCGCAACACCATGTCTCGCGAGCCGAGCCGCACAGAGTACGTCAGATTCGAATGGCCGGCCGGAAATTGCTCAATCACCAGCGGGCCGTCTACGTCGTCCCACTGCTCTCGCAAATACGCGTCAAGCCGTGCGGCGTCGAGCTCTTCGCCCGGACGGACCGGCTTCGTCTTGTCGGCAAATTGACTCACGACTCTCAACTCCCAATAAGAAATCAGGCTACAACGCGAAGCCGACAGGGCCGACTACGAGATCTTCAGACCGTAGCGACCCAGCACCCGCTTGGCCACAACCATCTTGTGGACTTCGTCCGCGCCGTCATAGATCCGGGCGCCGCGCTCGTTGCGCAAGAACGTCGCCAGCGGCGTGTCGCTGGTCACACCGAGTGCCCCGTGAACCTGGATTGCCCTGTCGATCACGCGCAACAGCACGTCGGCCGCCAGGAATTTGATGCAAGAAATCTCCTCGCGAGCTTCCGCCATCCCTTGTGTGTCGATCTTCCAGGCGGCGTGCAGGACGCTCAATCGCGCCGCGTCGATCTCCGCCCGACACTCGGCGATCCACTGCATCACGATCTGTTGCGTCCCCAGCGGCTTGCCGGGCGCCAGTTCTCGACTGGCGGCGCGGCGGCAGAGAAGCTCGAACGAGCGCTCGCAGATCCCCATCCAGCGCATGCAATGATGGATCCGACCCGGACCCAATCGCTCTTGCGCAATGGCAAACCCGGCGCCCTCTGCGCCCAGGAGGTTAGTCGCCGGGACGCGGCAGTTGGTGTACGTGACTTCGGCGTGACTGTCGTAGTCGTCGCCCGCGTGGCCGAACAGCTCAACATTGCGCACGAATTCAAAGCCGGGCGTTTCCAGCGGCACAATGATCTGGCTGGCGCGCTTGTGGGGCGCTGCTTCTGGATTCGTGACCGCCATCACGATGGCGAACGCTGAGCCTTCGTAGGACGACGTGAACCACTTGCGGCCGTTGATCACGTAATCATTGCCGTCGCGGACCGCGGTGGTGTCCATCCAAACCGGATTGGAACCTGGCCGGTCTGGCTCGGTCATGCTGAAGCAACTGCGAATCTTGCCTTCGGCCAGCGGCTTGAACCATTTTTCCTTCTGCTCCGGCGTGCCGAACTGCATCAGGATTTCCATGTTGCCGGCGTCCGGCGCCTGGCAATTGAAGCAGTAATGCCCAAGCGTGCTGCGGCCCAGCACTTCGCTGACCAGGCCATGCTCTTGCAGGCTGAGTCCCATGCCGCCGTGCTCGCGCGGGATCTGCGGCGCCCACAGGCCTAGCTTGCGGACCTGCTCTCGCTTTTCGCGCAGCTTGGGAACGATGGCTTTAAAACCGTGGGCCGCGGCCTCGGGCTCCAGCGGATAGACTTCCTGTTCCATGAACTCGCGCATCCGCGCGAGTATGTCTTGCATCTTGGGCGAAATGCCGAAATCCATACCGCAGTTCCTTTCCGAAACAAACTCTGGGTGGGCGCTAGCAAGGTCCTATCATCGGGGGGCTGATAGGGCCTTGTCCAGCGGCCGCTGAATAGATTTGCGAGGCAAATAGGGGCGGACGGCGGGCCGGTCGCTTCAGCGATACGTCAAATGGTCCGCATGATCGAGGTGAGGGAAGGCGTTGAAGCGGCTGAGCGTAAAACGGTCCCCCGAGAAGAGGAACTCGCTAAACGAAGCGTTGCGAACCATCCAGGCCAGTTGCAACGTCTTGCGATGGTCCAGCTCCAGCGCCCGCTGCATCGCCACGCCGACCGGTCCGCCCGAGGTGAACGCCACCACCTGTCGCCGGGCGCCGTCGCCGCGGACGATCTCGGCGTAACCGGCGTGCGTCCGCTGGCAAAATGTTTCCCACGACTCCACCTGGGGAAGATCGAGCTGGCCGTGAGCCCACATGTCGATCACCACCTCGTACGCTTTTTGAAACGTGCGGAGCTTTTCGGCCTTGTCCTTGGCTTGCTCCACCGCGCGATGCAACTCTCGGATATGGGCGTGCCGCTCGATCAAACCTGGCAGGGCCAGCTTGAGCACGGCCTCGGCCTGGTATTCGTCCAGCCCCGGCAGCGTGATGGGCGTGGGCCACGGCAATCCGCGTTCGGCGAACGCCAGCCCGGCGAGCCTGGCCGTATCGACATGGCGGCGGCATGGGCCACAATAAACGGCGTCGAACGTCACGCCGCGCGTCGCCCAATACTCGCCGAGCAAACGGGATTGCGTTTCGCCCATCGGCGAGAGCTGGTCGTAATCTTCCGCGAAGAACGAAGCCTGACCGTGCCGCACGACGAATAGGTTGCTCATCAGCGATTTTCCAAGTGAGACGTCGCCGCGCGGTTCGATCGGGGACGAGGATCCGGGGAAGCGTTATCGCTTCTACATCGTGGATGCGCTGGCGCGCATTGCGCGTGGACGGCTGCTAGATCGTATGGCCACCATCGACCAGGTAAACGCCCCCCGTGCAATAAGATCCGGCCTCGCTGGCCAGGAAGAGGGCCATCGGCGCGATCTCGTCAGGCGTCGCCATCCGCCCCAGCGGCAGGCTCCCTTCGAAGTGCTGCAAGTTCGACGGATCTTGCCAGAGCGCGGCGCTGAACTTGGTTTTCACCAGGCCAGGGCAAATGACGTTCACGCGAATGCCAACCGCGCCCCACTCCGCCGCCAGCACCTTGGTCAGACTGATCAACGCCGCCTTGCTGACGCTATAAATTCCCAACATGGGCTCAGGGCTGACGCCGCCAATGCTGCTGATATTGATGACAGATCCGCCGCCCCGCTCCGCCATGATCGGGAAGGCGCGTTTGGCCAATTCCAGCGGACCCTTGACGTTGACGGCCATGATCTTGTCGAAGACGCCCTCGTCCGCGTTGACCACGGGTCCGAAGACCGGATTGGTGGCCGCGTTGTTGACAATGATATCGACGCCGCCGAAGTGCTTGACTGCGTAATCGACCAGCGCCGCCAGATCGCTCGAACTGCCGGCATGCGCGGCCAAGGCCGTGGCTGTTCCGCCAGCGGCCGTAATGCTGCTGGCCACTGCGTCGACCGCTTCTTGCTTGCGGCTGCTGACCAGTACTTTGGCGCCGGCTTCCGCCAGGCCGCGGGCGATGGACTCGCCAATGCCTTTGCTCGCGCCCGTGATAATGGCAACTTTGCCGGTCAGATCGAACTTCGCACGAATCGAATCACCCATCGACCGTTCCTTCTCGCGGAGAGAGATGAAAGCGCGCCAGCAGCGGCGGCGGTAATGTCGCGATCGCGAAGGCGGTCAATGCGCCGACACGAACAGCGGTAATCTTGTCGACGCGATCATAAACCCCCGGCCGGCCTTTGCGAAGCCGTCGCCCCCCAAGACGCTTTCGCCCTGATACGTCCGATCAGAGCGGCAATCCGTCGCTCCTACTGCTTGGGGGCCGGCGCTTTCGACGGCGGAGCCGGAGTAGCGGTCTTGCCCGCCGCGGGCGCCTTGCTCGGGGGCGCTGTCGTTTTGGCGGGCGCGGTCGTCTTACTCGGCGGGTTGGACTTGGCCGACGGAGTGGACGAAGTCGGCGTTGCCTCGGGCGCGGCCGGCTGCTTGCCGAACTGATCCGACAACTTCTGCGCCTCCTCACGGTAGGCAAACGGCAGCTCGGATTTCAGCGCTGCATTCAACAGCGGTTTGACTGCGTCACCCCGATTGCGCGCGTCGGCCAATTTGGCGTAGAAGTAGGCCGTGTCCGGCTGGACGTTCGCTGTCGAAGCGGCGGCCTGGAGCATCCGTTCTGCCTCGTCCAAGCGGCCGAGCTTGAAATAGATCCAGCCCAGCGTGGACGCTGCGTCGGCATTATTTTGATTTTGCCGCATGACGCCTTCCGCTAAGGCCAACGCCCGTCGCGCAGGCTCCTCCCCCATCTCCACCTGCGCCAGCGCAAGCTGATTGGAGATCGGCATGTTGCCCGGCGCCTTGAGATAGGCTTTTTCCAGGTAGCCGACGGCCTCGGGATAGTCTTTGTTGAAGCGACTCGTGACGCCAGCCAGATAGAGCGCCTCTTGCGAATCGGGCGCGAGTTTGACCGCTTCTACCGCTTGCGACTTTGCCTCGGCCACGCGGCCTGTCTCAAAGTAGAATTGCGCTACTTCCAGTCGAGTCTTTGGATCCGTAGGCGCCCGGGCGATCGCGCGCTCCATCCATTTATCCGCCTCTTCGCGATCCTTGGCGCTGGCAAGAAACTTGGCCATGGTGACTTCCGGCGATGGGACTTTTTCGTCCAACCGCGCGGCGGCCTGCAGTTCGCTTAAAGCTTCTTTGGGCTTCTTCAATTCAAACAGCACGCGGCCCAGCCGAAAGTGGGCCAGCCCTAGCGTGGAATCGACCCGGATCAACGCCTGCAGGTTCTTCTGCGCGTCTTCCCAGCGTTCTTGCTTTTCCGCGCCCAATGCAACGCCCGTCAGAGCGCGTTTGAGGTAGTCCGCCTTTTTGGTGTCGTTTCCTTTAAACGCCTGAGCCAGCAACAGTCCCTTTTCGAAAAGAAGCGTGGCGTCGGTATAAGCCCCGGCGTTAAACGCCAGGTCGCCAAAGATCAGATAGGGCTCTGGGTCCGTGGGGGTGTCGATCACTGCTTTTTCCAACTGAGCGCGCCCCTCTCTCAACCGATTACCGTTGATCAAGATGGCGCCCAGCATCACGCGACCCGAAGGCAATTCCGAATGGGCTTTGGACGCGGCCTCGAACGCGGCAAGCGCGCCTTCGATATCCATCCGCGAAAGCTTCTTGCGAGCTTCTTCCACTTCGGGATACGTCTTTTTATCGCTTGGCAACGAGTCTACGCGGAGTGGTTCCGCAAACGCGACTTGCGCAAACGTTGCGACGAGGACCAGCGCCCCACAGGCCAGAAAAGTGCGTAGGCGCCCAGCGCACGCTGATAAACTTTTAGCGCATGCTGTCAAACGGCGCTCGGGCGCACGACAGGTGTCACGGGACTGCCGCGTGGCGCCTGGGCAAGGGCTCTGGTCCGCGACTGAGCTCTCGCAACGGATCATGGGCGACGCGTCCTGGGGATCGCGCGGTGAAAACCTTGACATGAAGTGTCCCCCGGAAGAAAGGAGAGTCGGCGCCCGCGCCCCCATGGGCAGGAACCGCGAAGCGTAGAACTGGCGGCGCTGAAATCGTCGCCTATTGCATTCTAACAGCAGGGACGACAATCGCCAGCGCGCCGGGTCTGGCGGCGGCGGCACGTCTCGTAGTCGCTAAAAGCGGCGCAACCGGACGCGACTAATTTAGACCGAGCGCCGCACTGCGACAAAATTCCCGCGCAGCGCTAGGTTTTTTGCCGGCGCCAGGAATTCGGCCCAAACGTCAGGAGTTCAGCGCCAGCGCCTCTGCACGCCCAATATCTCACGGAGAAGGTGCGGACGCTGTGCGCTGCCCGCGCGACGCTTGCGATGTGGCTTTAGGGAGCAGGAGCGGCAGCGTTCAGCTTCGCCAAGGCTTCAGTCGCGGCGGCGCGGGCTTCTTTACTGGCCTTGCCATTCTTCGAAAGCTTGGTCAACGCCGGAATTGCGCCCGCGTCCTTGGCCTGTTGACCAAGATTCCCGAGTCGCTCAGCGACGATCGCCTTGACGTCGGCGCCCATTGCCGTGGCGTAGTTCGAACCTAGCACGTCGACCATTTCCTTGATGTCTTCCGGCGTGACTTCGCTCTTCGTCTCCGCGGAAGTCTGCTGCTTACTGCCGCAACCCGACCAGGTTGAAACACCGACCAACAGCGCCAAACAACTGGCGACGACCATAATCTTTGATTTCATGACTGACATGGATCTCGGTTAGATGGATGAAATCAGGATGGAAAAAGAACACAAACTACAAACCATTTCAGCATCGGGACGAAACCACCAGGCTGAAGGTTGATGGACGACAAAAGAAATAAAACGCACTGCACGCGTGAATCGCGTGCAGTGCGTCTCGTTTTCAATACTCATCGCAAGAACACTGCAGTTGCTTAGACGACCGCAATCCCCTCGCCGTTAGCAATCGAACAAACAACTACTACTGTGGCACGGAACCGGATTCGCCACCAGCCCGCGTCGAAAGCTGCTGGTAAAGACCACCGACGCCGGTGGCTCCGTCGTAGCGCTGCACGTTGAAGTCGATCGCCTCTTGAATGAACTTCACGCCGCCATCGGCCAGCAAGAAGTTACCGCCGCCGGCGTGTGGCGAACGGAAGTTGCTGACCGAGTGTTGACCACCGTTGGGTACTGTTGTCGTCTGGGGCATTGGCTTGCCACTGGCGTCCGGAATGGTGCCGCGACTCTTGCAAGCGTTGCCATCAGGCGTGTAAATCAAGCCTGAACCGGTCGATCCAGCGTTCGCGAGGGTTTCCACGACTGGATTCTGGTTCAGCTTGATCGTGGTTGCGGCGAATGGTCCGCAAACCGTAATCGGATCGATCAACGCGATAATATCCGCGTTGACCTGACCCTGGGCCCAAGCCTGATAAGGCTTGAAGGTATCCGATGCGACCAAACCCTTGGAATCACTGGTGATCTTGGGCGCTACTTTGAACTTCGACCCTTGAGCTGCTTCGCCCATGGCGAACGTGTTGCTCAAACCGTCTGTCAACTGCTGGGCGCCGTTGTACAAGTTGTAGTCGAACATGCCCCGCTCGAACGATGGCACGCCGGTCGCCGGCTCATTGCAGAACGCTTCCGTAGCGCCCTTGCAGAAAGCATAGTCCAACGCGCCAAACCAGCCCGTGCCGGTCATGTTACCTGCTTTGTACAATGCACCACCTGGCGCCAACGAATCTACTAAGAACGGGTTGTCCTTTTCGTCCGATGGACAAACGAACGTGGGAAGCACGGTCGACAGAATATCGAACTGTGGCTGCTTGTACCAAATCTTGGTCATGTCGTAATTCGCATGCACCGTGCCGGCCTCGAAGTAGGGCAGCATCATTGCGCACGAGCTGGCATAGCACTCAATCGACAATGCGCCGATCTGATAGTTCACGATACCGCCCGGCACGAACACGCCGTTGGACGAAAGGTAGTTGTGATGCGCCAGCCCAAACTGTTTGAGATTGTTTTTGCAATTGGCGTTACGAGCCGCCTCGCGCGCCATCTGCACCGCGGGTAGCAGTAACCCAATCAAGATGCCAATAATGGCAATAACAACGAGCAACTCGACCAGCGTAAAGCCGGTTCGACGCCTGGAATGCATGGCGATCTCCCTTTGCGAAACGAGGGGGGAATCCCCCAAAGAAAAGAATAATTACGCAGGCCTCCCGCGGCCCGGACAGAAGTTGAATGTACAGAGTGGCGGGGGAAAAAGCAAACTTTCAGTGAAAGAATTCTTGGCGTTCGAAACACAATAAGTCCTTCGTGCGCTCACGATATGTCCACGCCCACAAAAGACTTCCACCCAGGCCACTTCCGACGGTGGAACGCGCCCCTCCGAGGCGTGGCGGGCGGACTTAGACGGACGCGACTCTAGCTGCCTGTTGAAAAACGCCGTCATGGCGTTTTTCAACCTCGCCCGGCGCAAAGCAAAGCTTCGCGAGGCTCGCAAAATAAC
>Ga0335397_10012505_pt1 | contig 10383 bp, 8 predicted proteins | sample MAT04_FD_205740 | JGI IMG/M metagenome (GOLD analysis project Ga0335397, IMG submission 205740) | Freshwater microbial communities from Lake Fryxell liftoff mats and glacier meltwater in Antarctica - MAT-04 (spades assembly) (version 2) ...
GTCGGCAGGTCCGCAGGTCCGCAGGTCCGCAGGTCCGCAGGTCCGCAGGTCCGCAGGTCCGCAGGTCCGCAGGTCCGCAGGTCCAGGGGGGATCGTCGCAAAATTGGGGAGGCACCACAGTGCGCCGAATGCAACGCGCGTCGCTGGTCCTGGGGACCGTCGCCGCGCTCGTCCTGACCGGGTTGACCGGTGCAAGCGCGGATCCCAGCGACGATGGTGAGGGTCACGGTCAAAGCCACAGCGGCGCGCCGGAGCTGCCGCCGTCCCCGCCGTCCATGAGCGGCATGCCGCTCGTCGGCAACTCCGACAAGGACGGGACCACCAACAGCGATCTCGCCTTCTACGGCAACTACGCCTTCTCCGGGAACTACGACGGCTTCCGGATCATCGACATCAGCAGCCCCGAGCAGCCGACGGTCCTGAGCGACTACGTCTGCCGCGGGGCGCAGGGCGACGTCTCGGTCGCCAAGCTCGGCAAGCGCCTGATGCTGTTCCTATCGGTCGACCGGGCGCAGACCAAGCCCTCGTGCGACGGCACCCGTGAGGGGTCAAGCGCCGACACCCCGCTCGTCGCGGAGGGCGGTCGCAACTACGCCTCCTTCGGCTTCGAGGGCATCCGCGTCTTCGACGTCACCAACCCCCGTCGGCCGCAGTACGTGACCGCGGTCCCGACGGCGTGCGGGTCCCACACCCACACGCTCGTGCCCGATCAGCGCGGCCAGCGCGCGCTGCTCTACGTCTCCAGCTACCCACTCGGCTCCGGCGTGACGGCGCAGGCCGACGCCACCGCGGCCGGGGGCCTCAGGTGCGCGTCGCCGCACCAGAAGATCTCCATCGTCGAGGTCACCGCGCGCGCGCCGCAGCGGGCGCACGTGCTGCGCGAGGAGCCGCTGTCGAGCGACAGCCGCACCTACGCGGACGCCGTGGCCGGCAACCCGCAGGCCGGCGCGTTCATCGCCTGCCACGACATCACCGTCTTCATGGCGACGAGGACCGCGCTCGGCGCCTGCGCCGGTGACGCCCAGATCTGGGACATCTCCGACCCGGAGAACCCGAGCGCGTCCGACGGCGAGCGGCACACCCACATCAAGCGGCCCGGTTCCGGTGGTGCGCGCAACGAGCAGTCGCGCGACGACGAGTGGGAGTTCGTCCACAACGCCATCGCGACCTACGACGGCCGCTTCATGGCCTTCGCCGACGAGACCGGCGGCGGCGGCACGGCCGAGTGCGACGGGTCCGCTGAGGAGCGGGGCGGCCAGTCGGAGAATGGCTTCTACTACTTCTACCGGATGGTCCGGCCAGGCGACCCGGCCCCGCCGCTGCTCAGCCGCTACATGATCCCGCGGCCGCAGGGCGCCGAGATCTGCGTCATGCACAACGGCAACGTCGTGCCGACCGACGAGGGCTACTACCTCGTCACCGCGGCCTACCAGGGCGGCGACTCGGTCGTCGACTTCACCGACCCGCGCAACCCGCGCGAGGTGGCGCACGCCGACCGCGCCGACGCCATCGGGCAGGCCGACTCCTGGTCGACGTACTTCTACAACGACTACGCGTACACCAACGGCGGTCTGAACCGGCGCGGGGCCACGGGCAACCGCGGTCTCGACGTCAGCGAGGTGTTCCTGCGGGACGGCTCCCGCCTGGAGGGCCGTCACCTGCCCTACCTGAACCCGCAGACGATCGAGTCGCGGCGCGGCGAGGTGCGGCGCGCTCAGGTCGGGCGCGCTGGGGCGGCGGACGTCCGGCCCTGATCGACCGAGCTAGGACGCGGGGCGGGTGCCGACGGCACCCGCCCCGCGGCATGTCCGCGCCGGCAGTCCGCTACCGCCCGCCGGCAACGGAGTTCGAGTCCCGGCTCAGTCGCGTGCGGAATGGTGCTGGACGACGCGCTGGATGATGACGAAGAGGGCCTCTCGCGTCATCGAGCCTGATGACGGCTGGTCGTCAGACTTGTGTCGTCGTGTGCGACAGCCTGCTGACGGGCCTGGATGTCGAGGTGAGGGCGGCTCGACGGCCGCCGCCGGCGGCTTGCCAGCTGATGGTTCGGGACGCCAGGCTGCAGCCGCTGCCCGGCCGCCGGGCCGGCCGCGATGATCGACCGATGCAGGGAGTCGCAGGGCGTGATCGTGGTGCTCGACCCGGCGCAGAAGCAGCGCGATCTGGCCGCTGCCGTGCTGCGCTGTCCTGGCTGCGCCAGCTCGCTGCGGCAGTGGGGCTTCGCCAGGCCTCGTTCGCTGCGCGCTCGAAGTGCGCGCGGGACCGACGATCGTCTCGCGTGCGGCCTGCGGTTCGCATCCGGACCTCCTGGCGCGCGGGGCATCGGCATGCCCGTCGGCGCGAAGTGTCGCGCGCCGCCGGCCGCCGCTGCCGCCCGGTGGACCGGTCGCCGCCGCTAGGCCCGGCAGTCGAGGGCCGTCCGGATCCCGGCGGCGGAGTCCCGCAGCTGGGTCGCCTGTCGGTGGCTCAGGCCGCGACGCGCGCCCTGGTCCTCGTACGCGCCGACCCGGTCGACGAATCGCTCGAGCGCGCGGCACCCTGCGGCGTCGCGTTCCCGGTCGACCGCCCGGAGGGCCCTGAGGAGCTCGCCCTCGAGCGGCTGGGCGACCTGCGGGCGGAGGTTCATGCCCGCGAGCAGCCCGAGGGCCTCCTCGAGCAGGACCTTGCCGCTGCGGGTGTCGCAGTAGTCGGGCGCGTCGCCGACCGGCTCGAAACAGAGCGCGTGGCCGAGGTTCGAGTTGCCCTCCAAGAAGGTCACCTCGGCGACCTCAGCCTTGGACGGCCCGTCGTACTCCAGGATGAAGAGGCCGTTGCGCAGGTCGACGACGTAGACGAGACCGTCCCGGATGATGGGGTAGCTCCACATCACCACCTTCTCGCCGTTGCCGGTGTCCGGGTCGGACGAGAGCCGTGCGTCCTCGATCGCGACCCGGGGCAGCGGGGTCGGCAGGAACTCAGCCAGCTGGTACGGGTTTTTGGGGTCGGCGACGCTGATGGCCTGCACGCCGCCGGAGTGCCATGTCGTGAACACGATGTTCGGGGTCGCGGTCGGGTTGTGCGCGGAGTACGACGTCCGGGGGCGCGGCTCCCACTGGCGGCAGTTCTCGACGAAGTTCTGCTCCAGCTTGTAGTCGCCCCGCACGGTCGGCGTCGCGGGCCGGGAGATGTCGATCGTCCGCGCCCATCCCCACGGGCAGCCGTGACCGGGCGCGGTCGCCGACCCGTAGACCTCGTCCGAGACGTAGACCCAGTCGCGCCCGAACAGCTTGAGGGCGCTGTGCGCTCCCGGGCCCGACCAGACGGGCCGGTTCTCGTTGGCGGTGATCGGCCGGATCTGCGGGTTTGCGCGGCCCGCTGTGAAGTCGGAGACGTCCGCGACGGCGAATCCGCCCTGCAGGAGGGCGAAGTACGCCCGGGTGCCGTCGTTGCTGACCGACAGCGAGTGCAGTCCTCCGGCCGGGATCTGCGGGGCGCCCGTCGCGGGGACGGCGGTGTAGCCGTGCGTCGAACGGGCGACCGTCGTCGGCGGCTTGCCCTGGGCGACCGGTGAAATGTCCCAGACCGAGAACGCGGTCGGGCCGGAGCCGGCGTTGCCGCCGAACATGAGCGCGCGCTCGGGGTTGTCGGGGTCCTCCCACAGGAAGAACTCGTGCGTCGACTCGTCGAGCCGGGTGATGAGCTTGGGGCTGGTCGCGTTGGCGCCGGAGATGTCGAAGAAGCGGAAGTCGTTCTTCGACGGGGCGGTGCACTCGTGCGCGCCGCGTCCGCCGCAGTTGGTGTGCAGGACGATCAGGATGTCCTGGGACGGCCAGACCCGGAGTTCGCGGGAGGACTCGCCCGGGTTCGCCGTGTCGGGGGCGCCGAGCTTGCCGGCAATCCTCGGCCGGGCCGGGTTCGAGATGTCCACGATCATGATCCCCGCGAGGTCGGGGTTGCCGTAGGTGTCGGTCCGGCTGCCGACGTAGGCGTAGTCGCCGTGGATGGCGAGGGCCGCGTTCATCCCGCGGTTCAGCAGCGGGCTCTGGCCCACCAGCTTCAAGGAACCGGTCCGAGCGTGCTCCTCCGCCGGAGTCGCCGACGCACCGCTGCCCTGCGTATGACCGGAAGGGGTCTCCGCTCCGCCGGGCGGCTGCGCCTGCTGAGCGACGGCGCTGGCCGGCACGAGCAGCGCGGCGAGGAGGAGGGAGGCGACGACGGCCGCCCAGCCGGAGCGGGATCTCATGACTTGTTCCTCCAGTAGACAGCTAGAGGTCCGCACGGCCTCTCAAGGGCCGTCCTGGGCCTTCGACTCGGGAGCGTGGCGCGACTTGCCGCAACAGTCCCGTCACAACGCGTCAATAGTCCCCCTCGTCCCGTGGCTGTCAAGCCCCTATGTCCGTCAAGGGCGCGCAGCGCCGTCGGCGGGCGCGGCAGCGAGGCCGTGCGGATCGCGCCTCAGGCTGCGGCAGCAGATCCGCCCGGTCCGGCTCCTTGCTGTCTCCGAAGGCTCGGCCCGCAGCAGGTCCAAAGCCGCCACGCCCGACCCCTAATAGCACCGGATCGCGTGAGCGCTCGCGCGGCGAAGGCGTGATGGTGTCCATCAGACCCGGCGCGCGACAGGAGTTCCGGGAGCGAGCGGTGAAGCTGGTGAAGGCCAGTGGCACGACGGTCGCTGAGATCGCTCGGGACTGGAAGATCAACGACATGACGCTGGGCAACTGGGTGAAGGCCGACCGGGCCGACCGTCGAGTGCCGGACGAGACCGGCCTGTTGCCCTGACCGCGGCGGAGCGCGCCGAGCTGACCCGGCTACGGCGCGGGAACACGACGCTCAAGGCCGAGCGGGAGATCGTGAAGAGGCGGCGGCCTTCTTCGTGAAGGAGTCGACGAGGTGACGCGGTTCACCGTCATCGACTCGTAGGGGGCGCACCGCGGGGTCTCCGTGCTTCGCCGGCTTCTGCAGGCCTCCCGTCCACGCTTCCCCGCTTCGACGCCCCCAAGCCTCTACGCCACCTGCTGTCGGCGGGGTCTCGTGCCGCAGGCCAGACTGCAGCAGGACACGACTCCGCAGGGGCCGTCCGGGGACGACGGAGGGACGGGGCGCGTGCGATCGGTGCGACCGCGCTCGCTGGTGATCCTGGTGGCACTGGCCTCCAGCGTCGCGCAGGCGTTCGGCCGCTTCTCGTACGCCGTGCTGCTGCCGTCGATCGACCGCGACCTGCTCGGGTCGTACGCCGTGGCCGGGCTCATCGGCACCGTCAACGTGGGCGCCTACCTGCTGGGCACGCTGCTGGTCAGCGCGCTGGCCCGCCGGGCGGCACCGGCCGACCTGATCCGCGGTGGGCTGGTGGGCACGTGCGCCGGGCTGCTGGCGCTGTGGCAGGCCGACAGTGCCGTCGCGCTCGGGGTCGGCATGGGCCTCACCGGCGTGGGCGGCGCGTTCATCTGGGTACCGGCACCCGGCCTCGGCGGCTCGGTGGTGCGGCCGTCGCGGCGGGGTGCGGCGATCGGGCTGAGCGGCACGGGCATCGGTGGGGGCATCGTGTTCGCCACCGCGCTGGCTGCGGCGCTGCAGTCCCGCGGCGGTGACGGTTCCTGGCGCACCGTCTACCTCGTCGAGGCGGTGCTGGCGGTGGTCGTGCTGGGACTGTGCCTGCTGTCCTGCGGCCGGCGGTGCACCCGGCCGACGTCGTCGCGCCCCGAGCTGCAGCGCTGCGGCGGGTGCCGGGTTGGCTCGGCATCGTCGGCGGCTACACCGCGTACGGCCTGGCCTACTCCGTCTACACGAGCTATCTGCTCACGGCGCTCGAGGACGATGCTGGCTTCGCCCCGGGCCACGCCGCGGGGGTCTACTCGCTCGTCGGGTTGTCGTTCATCGGCGGCGGGGTGCTGCTCGGCCCGCTGTCTGACCGGTGGGGGCGGGGACGCACGCTGGTCAGCGGCTATGTGCTTATGGCTGCGGCGATCCTGCTCGTGCCGGTCGGCGCCGAGCCGGCCGCCTCGGCGTCCGCGGTCGCGTTCGGCCTGATGATGTCCGGGCTGCCCACCGTGATCGCCGCGTACCTCGCCGACGTGCTGACGCCGCGCGAGTTCGCGGGCGCCTTCGGGCGCTGCACCCTCGCCTTCGGCGTCGCGCAGCTGTGCGGCCCGCCGCTCGGGGGAGTCCTGGCCGAGCGGACCGGCGCGTTCTCCGTTTCGTTCGTGCTCGCGGCGTCCGTCGCGCTGCTCGGAGCAGCCGCCGGCGTGGCCGTCCTGACCTGAGGGCGCCTGCGCTGCCGCGAGCCCGTGACCGGGGGGTTCGGCCGCTGACCGCTTCCCCTGCGCTGCGCCGGGACGGCCTGCCGCGTACCGAACGCAGGAATGATGCCCGGGGCGCGGCAGCGCACCCGGTCAGGGCTGACCGTCTGGCGTACACGGCTTCTCGACGTCGACGTGACGAGCTGAGTCACGAGGTGACGAAGGCGCGCCGTTCCCTTGACCGGCATCTACGCCACCATGGGGCAATGGTCGAGGTCTGGCCGTTCATCACGGCCGAGCGGGCAGGTGACTGTCGAGACTGCCGTTGACTCGTCGGGTAGGTCGCGTCACCGCGCCGGGGGCATACACATCAGCTGGGTGTGCGTCGAGGCGGGTCATCTACCGCGGCGAGTTGGGCCGGGTATGTGCAGCCGCACTAGCGGGTCGGCGTCACGTTCATGGCCGCGCTCAAGTTCGACACCTGGTCGGGTACCCACCGCTGAATGCCGCGGATCGAGCGGGATGGGCGGGCGGCCGCCGCAGACCCCCGACGGCTGCTTGCGCGTGACGGGCGCGGTTCCCCGCCTGCGGTGGTCGTGGGCGGGAACCCGCGCATGGGTCAGGCCTGTTCGCAGGCGAGGATGCGCCGGGTCTCGCGGGCAGCCCAGACATAGTCGCCTCGGGCGGCCACCGCCATGCTCGAGCTCTCCAGGATCGTCGCGGCGCGCGCGAGCGGGCTGCAGGCCGTCGCGCTCTCGCCAGCTAGCAGGCTCGCCTCGGCGCGGCGAAGCTGCGCGCGCGCCTTTGCGAACGGGGCGTTGTCGGCGCGCAAGCTGCGAGGCGAGTGATCCTCGACGAGCGCGGCCGCCAACTCCTGCACCTGGTCGGTGGCGGCGGTCAGCCGCTTGGCGTGGATGTCGGTGAGCAGCCGGTCGAGCTCTGCCGGGAGGTCGGACAGGATCCCCGTGGCGCCGAGCTGGATGATCTCGTCCATGCCCTCGTAGGACATGTCGTTGACGGTCGACCACACCGGCGTGCCCTGGCTGACGACGTCCTCGAGCAGGCACGAAGCCGAGCCGGGGTGGTCGCGCTCGCCGCGCTCGAAGGCTGCAACGCGCGCGGCGTAGTCGGACTGGCATTCCGCGCTGTCGCGCGAGCCGGTGATCCAGTGTGGCCAGAGCCGGACGTAGTCGACACCGGCGTCGATCATCGCGTCAGCGTCGGCCTGCGTGGCGATGAACCCGAGCGTCGTAAGGTCCGGGTTCAGTGCCTGAAATGCCTTCAGATTGGCGACGGTGCGGGGACCGACGATGACCTGGTCGATCATCCCGTACTGCTCGGTGAGCGCGACCGCCCGCTCGGTCACCGAGCTTGTCTTGATGTCCAGCAGCAGCTTGACTCCGGTGCCCTTGAGGAGCTGGAGTGTCTCCTCGTAGCCCGGGATGCGCTCGCCCGTGAACTGCGGCGACTCGTGGCTGCCGGCGTCGAGCGACTTGACCTGGGCGAGCGTGAGCTCGCTGACTGGTCCGGTGCCATCGGTCGTGCGGTCAACGGTCGCGTCGTGAAGGATCACGATCTCGCCGTCCTTGGTGGTGCGCATGTCGATCTCGATGGCATCTACGCCTATCGCGATCGAGTTTCGGAACGCGGCAAGCGTGTTTTCCGGAATACCGGGGGAGAGCCCGCGGTGGTTGACCAGCGTGACGTCTGATCCCGGGTATGGGAAGAGATCTGCGGCGGAGCGGTGACTCTCGGCGTGAGCCGGGGAGGCCCCGACCAAGAGCGGCGTGGTAACGGCAACGGCTACGGCGAGAGCGCGCAGCGGAGTGAGGCACGGAAGCTTCATAGGAATCACCCTGCTCTGTGGGGGTTCGGACCGCAGTACACGAGGGAGGCGCCCGTGACATTCTGGAAGCTTCCGGCGTACGAGCCGATGAACATCTGTGATCGACTCGGAGCGGTCACATGTCCTTCAACATGAAGGGGCTATTCGCACTTGCGCGCGATGTCATGGATCGTTTGAGGCTCGTGGCCTTGTTGAGCGCCACGCTGACTGACGACGTGTAGGTGCAATGCCGCGTAGCCTAAGTTGATCATGCTGCGCGGGGGTTCAGGGTGTGCAGGTGGATGGTTGCCGGGCCGGCGTGGCTGGTGCTGGCCGGTTCCTCACGTTTCTTGACTCGATAACTGTTGTGGCGGGCTCGTTTAACAGCGCGGGGGCTGGTGCGTTCGCGGCGGGTGGGGATGAGCTGGGGATGAGCAGAGCGCCGAGCTGGGCGAGGTGGACCGGGAGGCGCTCGGCCCAGTCCTGAGGGGGGAAGGGCCGCCGTCCCGGTGGCGGTTCGGCGGATCAGGCGCAGAGCCTTGGCGAAGGAGAGCCGATCTGGATCCAGGTCGGCCGCGGCGGACGCTCTCGCGAGCAGCGCGCTGATCGCGTGATGGACGATCAGGTAGGCCCAGATCTCCTGGTGCACCAGGTCCGGAAGCCGGGATCGCAGGACTCGCCCGGGGCCGCGCAGGTGGGTCTTGAGCTGGTCGTTGCTGGTCTCTTCCTCCCACCGCTGGTGGTAGGCGGCGGCCAGCTCGTCAGCGCGGGCGTCCTCCGGGTCGGTGATCGTGGACAGCAGCACGATCAGTTCACCGCTGCCGTTGCCGGCCCGGTCGGGCACGTCGTACTCGATCACCCGGGCCAGCCGCGCCCGCGGGCGGCCGCGTTCGTCCAGGGCGGCCTGGACAGCGGCTAAATCTTGTCCTGCGCGAGCGGCGGCCAGGATCGCCTTTCGCCGCGGCCCGCGGATCGCGGCGTCCATGACGACGGTGAGGTAGGTGCCGTCGGGAAGCACCGTCACCACCGGCAGCGTGAGGGCGGTCGGGGCCCGCCACAGCAGCGCGGCTCCGCTCGCGGCGGCGCTGTCCCAGGCGGTCCAGGAGTAGAAGCCCCGGTCGGCGGTGAGCAGCTCATCGGCGCGCAGCCGCGGGTATAGCCGCGCAGCCAGGGTCTTCTCCCCGACCCGGTAGGCGTCCACCTCGGCGGCCACGAAGGCGTGCGTGCCGCACTCGGCCAACGCGACGACCCGCGCCTCGGGGAAGGCCGACCTGTTCTCCCCAGACCCGGCGTAGCCGAACTCGGCGGCGTTGGCCGCCGTGTCGGGCACGTCAAGCTCGAACCCGTCGATCGCCAGCAGCCGCCACGAGCGCAGGAACGACCCGCGCGCAGTGCCCAACGCCGCCGAGCCGGCCGCTGGGCCGGCGTCACCGGCGACCGGGCCGCAGGTGCGCTCGAACAGCTCCGGGAACACACCCCGACCGAGCCGTTTACGGGCCTGGGTGATGGCGCTGGCGGTCGGCACGCTCCAGCCGGCGTCCCAGCAGCCGAACCGGTCCAGCGATCCGGTGACCCTGGCCGCGACCTCTTCATAGTCGTCGTCGGCGAACAGGCACAACCCCAACGTCAAGTAGGTGATCACATGCGCGGGCAGCTTCCCGTCCGAGCGGCGCTCCCGCACCCCACACACCGCGACGGCCTCGTCCACCGCATCGCGCGGCACCGCGTTCACCAACACCCCGATCGACACCTGATCCGGACTGGCCGGCACACCTGCATCCATGACAAGCGATCACAACAGTCCCACCAGTCACATACGTCACGCCACGCCGGCCGCCGTCACTCCGGAACCGACCAGCCAAGATCAACTTAGGCTACGCGGCATTGCGTGTAGGTGGTCCGGCGTCATCCAGGGTGACGATGATCTTCAGGACAGCCCGGTGGTTTGCCCGTTCTTGTTGGCGACGAGAGCGTGACGACGTTCTGGAAGCGCAGCGGCCCTCCCCACTCCTTGGCCGGATGGAGTGGCCGTCGCTTGGTGCTTGGAGGCACCCGGACCGCCTCGAGGTCGACGGTCTTGAGGGGGCACCGCACGCCTGGGGTCAGGTGTTGGGCTTGAGCAGCACCTTGGTGTAGCCATCTACTCGGCGGTCAAATTTGTCATAGGCGTCTACGGCGTCGAGCAACGGCACCTCATGGGAAACGATGAACGACGGCTCAGACCTCCGGAAGTAGTGCTTAGAGGACCCTGTTGACCTGGGTTTTTGAATCCGACACGCCGCCTGAAATCCGATAAGATTGTCGGAGTGGGCGATAGCCTTGGGGTGTGTCGGAGCAGGCAGT
>Ga0335397_10012508_pt1 | contig 10382 bp, 10 predicted proteins | sample MAT04_FD_205740 | JGI IMG/M metagenome (GOLD analysis project Ga0335397, IMG submission 205740) | Freshwater microbial communities from Lake Fryxell liftoff mats and glacier meltwater in Antarctica - MAT-04 (spades assembly) (version 2) ...
GCGGCCTACGATTTTCAGGGCGTGTTCCAGAAGCTGTTCACCTTTGCCACCACTGACCTGTCGGCGGTCTATTTCGATATCCGCAAGGACACGCTGTATTGCGACCCGGTCGGCAGCCTGCGGCGGCGGTCGGCGCGGACGGTGCTGGACCTGCTGTTCCACCGGCTGACGACATGGCTGGCCCCGGTGCTGGTGTTCACCATGGAAGAGGTCTGGCTGGAGCGGTTTCCGGGCGAGGAGTCATCCGTCCACCTGCTGGACATGCCTGAGACGCCCGCCGACTGGCTGAACCCCGCCCTTGCGGCGAAGTGGGAGCAGATCCGCGCGGCGCGGCGCGTGGTGACAGGCGCGCTTGAGGTGCAGCGCACCGCCAAGGTGATCGGTGCCAGCCTTGAGGCCGCGCCAGAGGTGTTCGTCACGCCGACGCTGGCGGCGCTGTTGGGGGACGTCGATTTTGCCGATCTGTGCATCACGTCCGGTATCCGGGTGCTGGCGGACGACGCCATGGCGGGGGCGTTCACGCTGGCCGATGTGCCGGATGTGGCGGTGACGTTTCATCTGGCGGCGGGGCAGAAATGCGAACGCTGCTGGCGGGTGCTGCCGGATGTGGGCACGCACCGCCATCCGGCCACCTGCGCGCGCTGCAACGCCGCCTTGGGATAATGCGAGAGGGCAGCGGCGGATGCCTCTGCCCCCCGGTCAACTGCGGGCGGTCAGACGGCGCGGACCTGCGCTGCGGCAAGGCGGCGCTGACCGAGGACGGGCTGGATCTGGCGGTGGTCTATGACAGCAGCAACACCTCGGGGGCCGAGGTGCTGTGCATCGACCCGACGGTCTGGGTCACCTCGATCAGCCATGCGCAGCACCTGCAGGCTCCGGTGCCGGTGGGGGTGTATTTCCGGTCGGACTGGTGCCGCGACTTTGCGCTGCGCTCGCTCGATCAGCACAGCATCCGCTGGCGGGCGGCGTTTGAATGCGACACCTCGGGGTCACTGAGGATCGCGGCGCGGACCGGTCTGGCGATTGCGCCGCTGTCACGCAGCACGATCCCGCCCGGGTGCCGCGAGTTGACGGCCGACGACGGCTTTGCGGTGGTCGACCGGGCGCGTGTCGTGCTGCACCGCAACCCGCGCGGCGGGTCCGAGGCGATTGACGGGCTGGCCGACACCGTGCGCGAGGCGTTCCGGCCGCTGGCGACAGTCAGGTGAGGCGGGCGAGCGTCCCCACGCCGTTCCGTCCGGTGACGGTCATGGAGCGTGCGGGGGGTGATCACGGCGGTGGACTGGCAGGCCGGGGGTGGCGACGTTTCGGACGTGCTGGCCGAAGCGGGGGCGCGGCTTGCGGCGAAATTCGCCGGACGGCTGACGACGTTCGGGGTGCCGCCGGACCCGGGACGCGGGTTTGCCGGGCAGGTGCGGCGGGCGGGTGCGGCGGGCGATGGCGGCAGGCGGGTGCGGCAGGCGATGGCGGCGATTCCCCATGGCGAGACGCGGCGGTATGGCGGTCTGGCACGGTTGCCGGGAGCCCCGGCGCAGGCCATTGGCCAGACCTGCGGCGGCGACCCGCTGCCGATTCTGATCCCCTGTCACCGCGTTCTTGGCAGCCGGGGGCTCGGGGGGGGGCACGGCCCCCCGGCGGGGTCGAGACGAAAGTGGCGCCGCTGCGGCTGAAGGGGGCGGCATCGCTGTTGATCTGAACCGCGCGGCAGGGTCTAACGGGGCAAACCGCGCGAGGCCCGATGAGTTCCGATCTGTACAAAGATCCCGGCCATTTCTACAGCCCCATCGGTGACCGCGCCGCGTTGCGCCGCTATTGGGACAGCGACCACCGGGCGGCGCAGGTGGCGCGCGTCGATGCGCTGCTGGACTATCCGGCGATGTCGCGGCTGTGGCGGCAGATTGCGGGCGATGTGCTGCCGTTTCCGATGACGCAGACGCCGGGCTGGCGCTATTACGGCATCAACACCGAATTCATGTATCATGACGCGAGTATCCTGTCGGCGATGCTGGCGCATCTGAACCCGCGTCGGATTGTCGAGGTGGGGGCGGGCTATTCCTCGGCCGCGATGTTCGACACCGTGGACCGGATGGCCGCGCCGAGGCTGGAAAGCTTTGCCACCATCGACCCCGATCTGACGCGGTTCCGCCGGCTGGCCCCGCCGGAGACCGCGGTCGGGCTGGAGGCGATGGTGCAGTCGGTGCCGCTGTCGCTGTTCAGCGACCTGGAGGCCGGCGATCTGGTTTTCATCGATTCTTCGCACGTGCTCAAGACCGGGTCGGATGTGCATTTCGAATATCTGCACGTGCTGCCGGTGCTGAAACCGGGGGTGATCATCCACATTCACGACATTTTCTATCCGTTCGAGTATCCGCGCCGATGGGTGTTGCAACAGAACCGGTCGTGGAACGAGATCTATCTTGTGGACATGATGCTGAGCCACGGCGACCGCTATGAGGTGCTGATGTTCAACGACGCGATGCTGCAGCGGGGGCTGCTGCGGCCGCATCCGATGTTCGAGCGGTTCGAGGCGGAAAACACCAATCCGCGACAGTCGGTCAACGGGTCGATCTGGCTGCGCCGGCGGTAGCGCGATTGTTCTGCGAAAGATCAGGGGGGCGCTGCCCCCCTTACCCCCCGGGATATTTGGGTCAGAGCGAATGCGGCAGCGTTTACCTGTGGGGGGTGCGGGGGGGCACGATCTGCTGGGCGATGCCGGCGAGGGACAGGTAGAGCGAGGTTGCGACGAGGCCCCAGAGGGCCCAGCTGGTGGGGTCGAAATCGACCCAGGCGGCCCAGGTGGCGAACAGCACCCAGGCGATTGCCATCGGCAGCGAGAGGCTGCGCCAGCGCAGGGTCCGGACGGGGTGGATGAATTTCAGGCTGGAGAACATTGCGACCGACAGGCCGAGGACGATCAGCAGGATCATCACCCGCGACGGTTCGACAGCGAACAGAACCAGCACCACCATGTTCCAGCAGGCCGGGAAGCCTGCAAAGGATTTGTCCTTGGTTTTCATGCGGGTATCGGCAAAGTAGATCACAGAGCCGTAGACGATGACGATGATGGCGATCCAGCCGGCCCAGCCGGGCAGGAGACCCGATTTGAACAGGGCGTAGGCGGGGATGAACACATAAGTCAGATAGTCGACGATCAGGTCCATCAGCACGCCGTCATAGGTCGGCCAGTTGGTGGTCACGTCATAGCGGCGCGCCAGCGGGCCGTCGACGCCGTCGACGATCAGCGCGACGACCAGCCACAGGAACATCAGGCTCCAGTTGCCTTCGACCGCCGCGAGCATGGCGAGCATGGACAGCACCGCGCCGGTGGCGGTCAGGAGGTGGACAGAGAGGGCTTTGAAACGCAGTTGCATCACGGTTTCATGACTGAAATCGAGGGCGGCGGCAATGCTTCAAGCGCGGGGGTGGGCCTTGTCGTAGACCTCCATCAGGCGGGCGGCATCGACGGCGGTGTAAGCCTGGGTCGTGGACAGCGAGGCGTGGCCGAGCAGTTCCTGAATGCTGCGCAGATCGCCACCCGCCGACAGCAAATGCGTGGCAAAGCTGTGGCGCAGGGCGTGAGGGGTGGCGGTGGCGGGCAGGCCGAGTTGCAGGCGGGACTTTTCCATCACCAGCGCGATCAGCCGGGGGTTCAGTGGCCCGCCCCTGACGCCGCGGAACAGCGGATCGGGACGGCCAAGGTCGAAGGGGCAGAGGCGGGCGTAATCCGCAACCGCCTGCTGCGCCACGGGCAGCACGGGGACGAGGCGGGTCTTGTCGCCCTTGCCGGTGATGCGCAGCACCTGTGGCATCGGTGAGGCGGCGCCGGTCAGGCCCAACGCCTCGGATATCCGCAAGCCGCAGCCGTAAAGCAGCGTCAGCACGGCGATGTCGCGGGCGGCGACCCAATCGGTCGTGGCCTGGCCGCCCACGGTGGAGATCATCGCGCGAGCGGCCTCCTCGGACAGCGGGCGGGGCAGTTTGCGGCGGTATTTCGGGCCGCGGGTGGCAAGGATCGTGGTGGCGTCGCCGCCGGCATGATCGACCGCCCAGGCGGTGAAGTTCTTGACCGCCGACAGCGACCGGGCCAGTGACCGCGCCGACACGCCGCGCCCGCGTTCATGGGCCATCCAGGCGCGCAGGTCGGTTTGCGGCAGGGTGATGATGGCCGACAGGCCTTCGGTCTCGCCCCGGTGGTGGCCGAGGAAGCCCAGAAAGCCTGCGACATCGCGGGCATAGGCGGTGATCGTGTTGGCGGCCACCCCATCGACGGCGCGGATATGGTCGAGCCAGCGCGACAGGCCGTTGCGGAGGCCGGGCGAGATCGCGAGGCTCATGACAGCCAGCGGCGCATGGTCCGTTCGAACACCCCGGCGAAGAACGCCAGCAGGTCTGTGCCATGCGTCGATTTGAACTGATGCGGGTCTTCGGCGCCCAGAACCAGCATGCCGGGCAGGCGACCCTTGCCGAAATCGAGCTTCATCAGGGCTTCGGAGCGGATCCAGCCGGTGCGGTCGCCATAAAGCACGTCGTTGGCGGGCTGCACCTGCCGCAGGGTGACGGGGCGTTGCGGCACGTTGCGCCCGGCGGTCAGGTAGTCGGCGACAAAGCCCGGTTCGGCCACGAACAGCACGTCGCCGAGTTTGCGCAAGGCCGGATCCTCGGCCGACTGCACCGATTCCAGCACCAGCCGCACGCAGTCGACGCGCAGGGTGGCGCCGACATCGAGATGCAGGGTTTTCAGGAAATCCTCGAAGCTGAGCGGGTCCATCATCTGCAGGATCGCGCGGTTCACCTGGTTGGTGCCCGCAAGATTTTCGTAAGCCGCGGCGATCACCGTCCGGTGGGTATCCTCGAGCCGGTCAAGCCGCGCCTCGAGCCGTTCCATCGCGATGCCGCGCAGATCGACGATGTTGCTGCCCATCGCCCGCTCGTTGGCCCCGATCAGCGCGTTCATCACATCGCTGTCTTCCAGAATCCCTTCGGGTTCCGCGAGGATGCGGTCACGCAAGTCTTGGTCGATCATGCCGGCATTGCCCGTTTATTGATGGTTTGGCGCATCATACACGGATTTACAGAATCTTCTGCCCGGTTTTTGCCCAGTCGGCCGTGAACTGGTCCAGCCCCTTGTCGGTCAGCACATGGCCGATCAGCGCCTTGATCACCGCCGGGGGGGCCGTGATCACATCGGCGCCGATCAGGGCGCACTGGGTGACGTGGTTGGCCGTGCGGATCGAGGCGGCGAGGATCTGGGTCTTGAAGTCGTAATTGTCATAGATCGTGCGGATGTCGCTGATCAGTTCAAGCCCGTCGAGGTTGATGTCGTCCAGACGGCCGACGAAGGGGCTGATGAAGGTGGCCCCCGCCTTGGCCGCCAACAGCGCCTGGTTGGCAGAGAAGCACAGGGTGACGTTGACCATGAAACCGTCGTTCGACAGCGTCTTGCAGGTTTTCAGCCCGTCCCAGGTCAGCGGCACCTTGACGGTGATGTTCGGCGCGATCTCGGCCAGCTTGCGGCCTTCGGCGATCATGTCGGCCGCTTTCAGCGCGACGACCTCGGCCGAGACCGGGCCGCTGACGATGGTGCAGATTTCGCGGGTGACTTCGACGATGTCGCGGCCCGATTTCAGGATCAGCGACGGGTTGGTCGTGACGCCGTCCACCATGCCAAGATCGTTCAACTCGGCAATCGCTGCGACATCGGCGGTATCGACAAAGAATTTCATGGGTGCAGTCCTTGGTGGGTTGCGGGCAGTTGTGCGGGTGTCATACCCCAAGACAGCGGATGGGGAAAGGCGGCAGAGGGTGGTCGAACGGGTCTATCAAGCGGGCGATCTGATTGGCGTGCTGACGACCGAGCCGCTGGGCCGGGTGCTGGATTATCGTGCCCCCGAGGGCGGCTGTGGGGATGGCGATTTTGTCGAGGTGCCGCTGGGGCCGCGCCGCGTGCTGGGCGTGGTCTGGGGTCCGGGGGCCGGGGGATATGACCCCGCCAGGATCCGCAGCGTCGGCCGGGTGCTGGAGGCGGCGCCGATGCGGGCCGAGTTGCGCAGCTTTCTGGTGCGGGCGTCGGATTACACGCTGACGCCGCTGCCGGCGATGCTGCGGCTGGCGACACGCGCGCCGGGCTTGGGCGATCCGCCGTCGATGAAACGGGTTTACCGGCTGGGCGATGCGGTGCCGAACCGGCTGACCGAGGCGCGGTTCCGGGTGGTCGAGGCGTTGCGGGGCACGGGCGGGCCGGTAACGCTGGCCGAACTCGCCGAGGCGGCGGGGTGCGGGCCTGCGGTGATCAAGGGGCTGGTCGCGGCGGGGGTGGTTCTGGAGGAGGACGCACCGCGCGATCTGCCCTATCCGGCGCTGGACCCGACGCGCGCGGTGCGGCTGATCGGCGATCAGGTGGCGGCGGGCGATGCCCTGGTCGCCAGCGTGGCCATGGCGGGGTTTTCCTGCACGCTGCTGAAAGGGGTGACCGGGTCGGGCAAGACCGAAGTCTACCTCGAGGCGGTGGCCGAATGTCTGCGGCAGGGGCGTCAGGCGCTGGTGCTGCTGCCGGAGATCGCGTTGACGGCCGAATTTCTGACCCGGGTCGAGGCGCGGTTCGGGGCGCGGCCTGCCGAATGGCATTCGGGCGTCACCATGACCGAACGGCGGCGGCTGTGGCGGATGGTGGGGCAGGGGGAGGCGGCGTTTGTCGTCGGCGCGCGGTCGGCGCTTTTCCTGCCGTTTCAGCAGCTTGGGCTGATCGTGGTCGACGAGGAACATGACAGCTCTTACAAGCAGGAAGAGGGCGTGCTGTATAACGCCCGCGACATGGCGGTGCTGCGCGGGGCGATCGTGGGGGCGGCGGTGGTGCTGGCCTCGGCAACGCCCAGCCTGGAAAGCTGGGCCAACGCCGAGGCGGGAAAGTATGCCCGCCTCGATCTGGGGTCGCGGTTCGGGGTGGCCGAGATGCCGGCGATGCGCACGATCGACATGCGGGGCGAAAAGCTGGCCTCGGACCGCTGGATTTCCGACGCTTTGGCGCGCGAGGTGGCGGCGCGGGTGGCGCGCGGCGAGCAAAGCCTGCTGTTTCTGAACCGGCGCGGCTTTGCCCCGGTCACGCTGTGCCGCGCCTGTGGCGAGCAGGTGGGGTGTGAGACCTGCGATGCCCGGATGGTCGAGCACCGGTTTCTCAAGCGGCTGGTCTGCCACCAATGCGGTGCCACCAAGCCGGTGCCGGTCGCCTGTCCGTCCTGCAAGGTCGAGGGGCGGATGGCGCCGGTCGGGCCGGGGGTCGAACGGCTGGCCGAAGAGGTGGCGGCGCGGTTCGAGGGCGCGCGTGTGGCGGTGCTGTCTTCGGACCTGTTCGGGTCGGCGCGGGCGCTGAAAGAGCAGATCGGGGTGATCGCCGCCGGGGGGGCCGATATCATCATCGGCACGCAGATCGTGGCCAAGGGGCACAACTTTCCGCTGCTGACGCTGGTCGGGGTGATCGACGCGGACCTGGGGTTGCAGGGGTCGGACATGCGGGCGGCCGAGCGGACGTTTCAACTGATGCGGCAGGTGGCGGGGCGGGCGGGGCGGTCTGACAAGCCGGGGGTGGCGCTGTTGCAGACCCACCAGCCCGACCATCCGGTGATCCGCGCCATTCTGGGCGGCGACGAAGAGGCGTTCTGGCGCGCCGAAGCCGGCGAGCGGCGGATGGCCGGGGTGCCGCCCTATGGCCGGATGGCCGGGATCATCCTGTCGTCGCCCGATGTGGCGGCGGTGTTCGACTTTGCCGCCGAACTGGCGCGGCGCGACGGCCCGCTTCGGGCCGTGGGGGCGCAGGTCTTTGGCCCGGCCCCCGCGCCGATCGCCCGGGTGCGCGGGCGGCACCGGGTGCGGTTGCTGGTCAAGGCAGGAAAGACGGTGGCCCTGCAGGCCGCGCTGGCCGAGTGGATCGGGCAGCTGAAATGCCCGTCGCAGGTGCGGCTGGCCGTCGACATCGACCCGCAAAGCTTCCTGTAGCGCACTTCGGGTCTGGTCTGACCAGAGGCGCGGGTGTAACTACAGGAACCATGACCGCAAGAAAAATGACCCTGGCCGAAGCCCAGAGCCTGCCGCGCTGGCGCAGGCCCGAAAGCCTGCTGATCCTCGTGTCGTTTGCGATGCCGGTGGCCTTTGCCACCTGGTCGGCGTTGCTGAACAACTTTGTCATCGAAGTGGCGGGATTCACCGGTGTCGGCATCGGCTGGCTGCATACGGTGCGCGAGATTCCGGGTCTGCTGGCCGTGGGGGTGATTCTGCTGCTGCTTGTGGTGCGCGAACAGCGGCTGGCGGCCGGTGCGCTGGCATTGCTGGGCATTGCCACGGCGCTGACCGGCTATTTCCCGGGCACGGCGGGGATTCTGACGATGACGCTGCTGTCGTCGATCGGCTTTCACTATTTTGAAACGGTGAACCAGAGCCTGCAACTGCAATGGATCGACAAGGCGCGCGCCCCGCGCATGCTGGGCTGGCTGACGGGTGCGGCGGCGGCTTCGGCGCTGGTGTGCTATCTGATCATCGTGTTCCTGTGGGTGCCGCTGGGCCTGACCTACAACAAGGTCTACGGCGCGGCGGGGGTCTTTACCGCAGCGGTCGCGGTGTTCGTCTGGTTCGCCTATCCGCAGTTCGAGGCCCCCCATCCGCAGAACAAGTCGATGGTCCTGCGCCGCCGCTACTGGCTGTATTACGTGCTGCAGTTCATGGCGGGCGCGCGGCGGCAGATCTTTGTGGTCTTCGCCGGCTTCATGATGGTCGAGAAGTTCGGCATGAAGGTGCACGAGATGACGGCGCTTTTGCTGATCAACTATGTGCTGCTGACGATGGCCGGGCCGGTGATGGGGCGCGCGCTTGGCCGCTGGGGCGAACGCAACGTGATGGTGTTCGAATACATCGGCCTGACGCTGGTGTTCCTCGCCTATGGCGGGATCTACTGGTTCGGCTGGGGCATCGTGGTGGCGGGCGTGCTGTATATCCTGGACCAGATGTTCTTTGCGCTGTCGTTTGCGCTCAAGACCTATTTCCAGAAGATCGCCGACCCTGCGGACATCGCGCCGACGGCGGCCGTGGCGTTCACCATCAACCACATCGCGGCGGTGTTCCTGCCGGCGGCATTGGGGTATATGTGGGCGGTGGCTCCGGATTATGTGTTCGTCATGGGGGCGGCGATGGCGCTGATCGCGCTGATCCTGGTGCTGCTGATCCCGCGAGACCCCGAAGAGGGAAACGAGACGATCTTTTCGAAAGGTCAATTCGCGTCCCGTCGTGTCAACCCCATCGCGGCAGAGTGACTGCGTCTCGCGGCAGAGTGACTGGGTCGCGCGGCAGGGTGACTGCATCTCGCGGCAGAGTGACTGGGTCGCGGGCTGACTTTTGCGCGGCGCCACCCTATATTCCATCAGCAATCGCAGGAGGCATGCAATGTTCTTCAACAGCCGCAAATCGCAGATGGTCGCACCGCAGGACGCGTTGCCGGGTCGCAGCACGCCGCTGCCAACGGCCGATACCCATTTCCTCAGTGGCATCCCGCTGAAATCCGACCTGCCTGCGGGCATGGCCGAGGCGATGTTCGGCATGGGGTGTTTCTGGGGGGTTGAACGCAAGTTCTGGCAGGTGCCGGGGGTCTGGCTGACCATGGTCGGCTATGCGGCCGGCTTTACGCCCAACCCGACCTACAAGGAAACCTGCACCCAGATGACCGGGCATAACGAGGTTGTCCGGGTGATATTTGACCCGGCGGTGGTCAGCTATGAACAGTTGTTGCAGCTGTTCTGGGAAGGCCACGATCCGACGCAGGGCATGCGTCAGGGCAATGACGCAGGCTCGACCTATCGGTCGGGCATCTATGTCTATGACGAGGCGCAGATGCAGGCGGCGCTGGCCAGCAAGTCGGCCTACGGCCCGCGTTTGCAGGCTGCCGGCCACGGCGCGATCACCACCGAGATCATCGGCGCCCCGGTGTTCTACTTTGCCGAGGATTACCACCAGCAGTATCTGGCGAAGAACCCCAACGGTTACTGCGGCATCGGCGGCACGGGCGTGACCTGCCCGATCGGCGTCGGTGTGCAGGCGTAAGGCCCATGCAGGGTTGACCGGGGCAGGGGGCGGGTCTATCCCGCCCCCCATGCTTTGAAAGGCCCCGGTATGCCAACTTATTCCGCTTTGACGACGCTGCCCGGCGAGGACCACGGTCAGGCTCTGGCCGAGGCTTTGGAAAAGCTTGATCCCGAGCCGATGGGCGTCGGCGTGTTCGAGATCGAGGACGGGTCGGGTCTGTGGGAGGTTGGCGCCTATTTTCTGGAGCAGCCGAACGAGATGGTGCTCGACATGCTGGCGATGGCCTTCGGGGCCAAGCCGTTTGCGGTGTCGGAACTGCC
>Ga0335397_10012509_pt1 | contig 10382 bp, 10 predicted proteins | sample MAT04_FD_205740 | JGI IMG/M metagenome (GOLD analysis project Ga0335397, IMG submission 205740) | Freshwater microbial communities from Lake Fryxell liftoff mats and glacier meltwater in Antarctica - MAT-04 (spades assembly) (version 2) ...
CAAAATTATCGCCGTTCCACAAACGGAAAGCTCCAACGAAAGGAGCAATCTCAGCGCTATCGGCTGCATGTCAAAGAGCGTAAGGCACTGGAGACAGCAACACCACCTCTTACAATTGCAACTATGCACGTTGCTTCATCCACGTTCCATCTCCTTCAAACCAGAACCGTCTTTACGGGACATAGTCACATATTCCAAATAACATTTCAGGGCTCGTATTCCCAGTACGGTCCAAGTGTATTCTGTCTCCGGCTTTAGGCAAATGATTCGGGAGATTGTTGATTGCAATGAATTGGCGTATAGAAGTGCCTCTACAAAGTTCCATCGAAACAAACGACTGATCACGCTTCGAGGAGAAATCGTATGCTCGTGGAAAAGCGCCGAGGTGGAAATCCCGCAATACGTCGAAGTCGTTTCGAAGTCGAAGACTTAGCTCTCGATTTCCTTCCTACCGCAATCGAGGGATCAATCGAGCCCCTCCCACGATTCTCAGATGCAAAATCATCCCGCCTTTCCGCGAACGGTCGATGGACGTTGTGACTTGTGACATTTGGGCGTTAAGCCTGTATTCGGTATAGCCCATATTACTCAACGCACTGCGTACTTTGGCGGAAGAAAAATTCGTATAAAGTCTTGATGACTTTAACTCAGGATCCGAATGAGTACAGCCCGCGAAAAAGCTAGGAATTCATAGTCGCTCGCCAAACACTTGCCACTGCATCCAATGCGATTTTTGTCCGCCCAACTAATGATCGACGCCGCCTACCGCTTTGAAACGGAATGCCGCCATCATCCTGCTAACTGCAACGGTGACAAGAATCATTTTCATCGAAATAAGAGGCACACTATAACGTTCTAAAAAACTAATGAGTATAAAAGGTATAAGTCCGAAAAAATAGATTGTCGCGACATTAGTAGTTACAGGGCAAGTATCCCGATACTGAAAAATTAAAAAAATAAAAGCCAAAAACGGAGTTGGGTATAACAAGGCACGGATGCGCCTATTTAAGAAGTTGTCAGATTTGACAGTGTATTCTACAGGTACAAGGCAAGCTGCCGAAAAACGATTCCGAATCCTTACTATAAAGGAAACGGGATTGTCTAAAATTGCAATTGTAGCTTCTCTCCATCGAACGCGACAAAACGCGATTTCACCCAAGTCCAAGTACAACCTTCTCTGATCATTTTCGAAGGACCAAGGATGTTGAAGAATAGTCCGTATGTCAAGGACTCCATCATCATCAACGCATTGTGATTGCCAAAGTTCGAATGCAAGATTCGACTTTACAGGAATCCAGGCATTCAAAACCAAGAAGTTGCGAAGAATCCAAGGAAAGAGTACGACCGAGGCAATCGCACTTACGCAAAGCAAGTAACTTAGTTTCCCGCGTTTTCGACTTATATCGTCGCGATACAATAGTGAGTTTTTTATCAGAATCGTAATGCTAACAGAGCAGAAAGCTACGACTCCAGCAATAGGGCTACACAATGCAGCAAACCCGGTCAAACATCCAGACCGTAAACTCGATGGATTGCGAGTAGTAGCCACGCTAATCGCGTTAATTAAAACTAGATTGTAAACCATTAAAATCAACCAGGAATCGTCTAAACGCTGAAAGAGTCCATGAAATTCTGTTAGCAAGCCGATTGGCAAGATTACATGTCCAAGCCCGAATGGATGAAAACGGCGTGAAATCCGAAGAAACAAAATAGCTGTAAAGTAAATGGAACTCGCTTGCAACGATCGTAGTAATAAAATTACGTAGGACCTGTCGTCTGAGCATAGACCATAACACAAAGCCATAATCGCAGGCAAAACTGGCGGCATCCAAGCTGTCGGACCGGATTCCGTCATGAAGGGATCTGAAAACCCCTTGCCGCTAACAATGGCAGCTGCAATGGCATTGTATTCAGCGCCCATGCTTTCACTCATGTCATGGGAAATGATCAGGCATTTCCCAGGATTCGCGCGTCGCCAATCGGAAACCAGACAGAACACGACAAGAACGACGAACGCCCATGAAAAATCAAGTATTAACGCTTTGGTCGAACTACTGAGACGTAACAAGGCTCTCTGTTGTGACTCCACCGCGTGTTATTACCAAAAAAAGAGCAACTAGGGTTACACATATGGCAGTACGAAGTGAAATTGGATCTGATTCCGATCCAAAACACCCACAAGATATTGTTCGTCCTCGCAATAGCGTCACCCAATGTAAAATACTAAATCCGCTGAATGCCACAATCGCCAAGACTCTGCCTATAGGTTGCAAACATGGCGTAAGTAGACTAATTGCAATTGCGATCTCGGCGGAAGGAAACACCTTCGCTACTACCACATCAAATGAAGTCGGAAACAAATCATAGTCTATTACAGATTTGTAGAACTGATATTGCATCGCATAATGCACTAGACCCGAATACAATAAAGTTAAGGCTATGGCATAGTGTACTAGCGAAAACAGGGTACCAAGCACAGGCCTAAAGCGAGACAAGGTTTGCCATAAGAGAAGTAGAATCGATGGCGTCATTTCATATAATCCAGTTTAAGTCCAAGCCACCCTTTTTCCAATATTACAACTTGAGTAAAACCATCCAGTATTAACTGGCGAGCGACAGTATCGGCGTAGGAACAACGCTCACTTTGGCAGTATACTACCAATTGTTGGTCCTTACGAAGTCCTAAAAGAACTTGATCCCGCTCATGGCGAGTTGCATATGTTGGCAAATTGATTGCTCCAGGAAAATGGCCCGCGCGAAAAGACATTGGCAATCGCGAGTCGATAAACATTGCAGAGCTAAAGCCTTCATCAATCACGGAAATTCTCGGAATAGCTGACGATTTCTCAAACCGATACGCAATATTTCTCCTCGCGTGACTGTTCAAGACAAATCCATCGCCGGATGTTGCGTGTCGAACTGCCAAGGCCATAAAAACCATGATAGACACCAACACAAGCTGTGTCCAAATACTAATTGAACTACGGGCAACTAGTTGTAGACCGAATAGGACGAGAAATGGGCCTGTTAATGCAGGAATCACATCTAACAGAAACCATCCGAGCCTAACTCTCACAAGCGATTCCCATGGTGGGCCAATGATGACTGCAGTCCCGGTCCAAATGGACGCAAGCTCCGACTCAGATGTTCCATACGGCGGGCTTGGAATATCGGCAAGAAGGTAACTCTTTGATGAAGCGCCACAAAACACGATCCAATGCTGCGTCTGGGTTGCCACATTGTTTACTCGCAAAAGCGCTGACTTGTTTAAAAACAACAAGTTGCGAGGTGTTAGGCCCGTAAAGCAGGATGAAGCTAAACCGTAATCGTTAAATGCCAGCTGAAGATCGCTCGGTGCACTTCCATCCTGATCGCCCAAGTATTTCCGTTTCGCTAACTTGGCAAGTTCAGGAACTTGGAGTCCGTAGCATTCCAAAACTTCTTGAACGCAAAGAAGACCGCAGATCGCGCCGTTGTTTACCTCTCGTGGAAACGGTTGACTTTCCTTCGCTAAACTATTCGTCCATGATAAACAAAAAACAAGTACTAAAGCAAAAGACAAAACCGCATTTGACTTTAGAACGATCATAATAGTTTGCTCGGATAATTAGAACGTGCGACGTTTCCACAAAACAAAGGCGATAACGGAAAGTACTATCGATGGAATGAGGAGGAAAACAATTCTTGATATGGATAACTTTACAAATCCCAAAGTTCCCTCTCCTGAAGGCGTCACAGGTTGGATTCGGTTATTCCTCCACTCGCAGGCGACGGGAACATCGGATACACTTACGGCAGTGCCTGTCTTTGGATTGTTTTTTGGAATAAAAATGTCGTTTGAAAACGATTTAGCGAATTCAAACTGTTCAACCGTCACTTTATGGCCCACTAAGGATTCTCGTTTGCCGCCAACGGTCAGATATTGGTCATAATTGTAGGAATTTGGAAAGTACCCACCACCCTCAACCGACTTCCAATTGATGCTGGAGTAACGAATTGTATTAGTTTCCGATAAATTGCGAACGAGACGATTCACCTTGTTGGATGCCTTGTCACGCGTAAACGAATTAAACGTATGCTCAATCTCCTGAGGAAACCCTTGCTGAAAATGAACCCGTACTTTCCCAATTGGTCCAAAATCCAGCATGGCAGGATGATCAAGCTTGGCTTCATCTTCGAATTCAGCAAGCCGCGGTTTCCAATCGCCCGAAAACCCTACAATTCCGAAAATTAGCGCTGAAGGACCAAATGCGTCGTCGGTTGGGTAGAACTCCGCTTCTATAACATCCAAACAACCGCTTAGCGCCATTACCGGTTCTAAAGCTGGATTAGTACGGTTATTTCCTTGAAGGTGGACGAACTGATCGGTGAAACATTGTTCAACTATGCTTTTTACACCGTTTTCAATGCTCGTTGTTTCAAGTGTTATTCGGCAGTAATCATTTCGACGATAGATTTCGTAGTGACACATTGCAACACTTTTCCCCATGCCTCCAGAATTATCTGAGGTCTTGCGAAAAGCTTCTGTTTTCACTCGAAAATGACTCTTTTCAAACGCTGGAGATGCAATTCCTCTCTTCCATGTCGAAAACGAAAATTTGTCTTGATCTTGGGCCATCAAAGACAAATGGAACAACGATTCCACGATTACTGCCAGACAGAACATTGACCGTAAAATCGAATAATAGCAGCTGCGTCGGGCAAAGTACCTAACTGACATTGACAGATCCAACGTGTACTGCCAACGTGTGTACAGTATTTGAAACATACTTACTCACCGCATGTACTGGTGGCAGCATTTTTGTTGCTACTGCAGTCAAGAAGTGAGTTGAAGCAAGGTTGGTCTAATTGATTGTTCGTACAGAGTATTGTTTGTGGATGGCCAGTGACATCTTTGCACGATTTGTATCGCAGCTGAGTACATCCTGCTAGATCTCTGCAGACAAGTTGCTCAGTATGGGAGACGCAATCCGCACCACCTCGGATTTGTGAAAGTCCAAATTGAGGACCGGCAAATGTTGCAACTGCAAGCACGCCAATTACCAGCCAAACCGGTTTAGATTCATTAATTAAATTTTTTTTCATAGCTTTACTCGAAATAAAGAGAACCGGAATTCGATAGTTGTTCGCAAAATTTCCCTGCTAAGTTCCTCCTTTCAAACTGAAGAGTTTCTTAATAGTTCGCACTTAGTATAGCGTTTTTGGTGCTCGGTGGGAGTGATTTTCTGGAAATTTTTGAAAAAGCGAAAAAAATGTTTTGATGCCGCCCGCTAAAAGATGGGGTTAAGGAATAATCCCGAAACAAAATCCGTATTTGTGAAATCCTGGAAATGTGCGAAGATAATCAGCGGCATGGAGATGTTCCAGCGATTCCCGGCGAGTGTCGAATACCAATGATTCGCAAGGTGAGCGAATGCTATCGCGGCGCGTTGAGTTTTCGTAATCCCTGCAATTGGTTGGCTTCGTTTTGTTGAGATTGCAGTATGTTGGTTTCCAGCCAAGGAGGCTAACCATGACTGCGTCCAATTCTGATCAACCACGTAAGTATCTGTCGATCGATTCCTTGATTCAAGGTCTACGAGAACGCTTTGAAGCAATCCCCGACCCACGCCTGTCAATCGCAACTAAGAACCAGCCAGTTTCGCAGGTTGGCTGGGGTGGTTGCGAATGGTTGATCGCAGGTTGCGGGGTGGCTGATTAGAGTAGAGGGATGTTTTCAGACTCAAGAAATTGCCTCGCTGTGAAGTCATCACCTTCGCCAGCGAGACTTGACTTACGGGACATCCTCCCGCTTGCCCACGCCCAAGCCTGATCCTCAAACTGAAGCTTCGCAAGTCTCGAAGCCCAATTCTTTGACATGCCGGTGCTTATTGCAGCCGTGCAATCGATTTTTTACGCCTAGTCATCCCGCGCAGGCCTTCTGCAGCGATCAGTGCAGACAAGCAGCTATCGAATTCGAGCAGGCTCAAGCCCGCCAGCAGGCCAGACGGAGAGCTAACCAAAAATACCGTTGAACAGATCGCGGTAGAGCCAAGCATAGGGAGTCGTGCAAGGCTTACCGCCAAAGGAAGAAAGAGTTGGCCGCAACTCGGCTGCTCTCCAACGATGAAGCTGCGGCTGAAACTCCCATTCCAAGCGTCCCGCGCGAGGGTGATATAAAGCCGCCAAAAAAACGCCGTCCAAAGAAATCTTCTTGCCGACGACCAGGCTGCATCGACGATTGGGACATCGATTTACGAACGCCTCACAAAAAATTCTGTAGCCCCTTGTGCGCTAACGCTTTACGTGCGGCAGCCACTCGCGTCGAGCGATACTGCAAGTCGCGTGGTTGCATTGGGGCAATCACCTCTTTCAACCGCATGAAAGTCCTCTTGGCTAGGCCCGGATCGCGTGCACAGCTTAGGGCTTTCGAATCAGTGGTCTTACGATGTTGAGCTAATTGGGCCGGGCGAAATCTATTTGCTCGGTCTTACTGGTTCCAAAAACGTGAGAGGCCATCGACGATGCCACTGCCAAAAGCGTCTCCAGAGAGTGACTCGGTTCGCTGTTTGGACTTGAACGATTTCGATTTACGTTTGGAGCGTTATCGAATCGTTCAACCCAAAGCCGATCTGCTGCTGGCTAGATAGACTTTTAGGGACACCACTTATTTTTTGGGGGGTGGTTGCGAACAGGATTGGAAATTCTTATGGTGGGGTGATTCTGTACTTTCTTGTATCGGTCATGCGAAGGAGTGAATCATGGCGAGATTGGCTCGTGCTGAAATTTTCGACCCGTCGGAGATCGTTGCCGTACACCTCATCGGAAAAACGGTCCGCTCTTGCTACCTCATGGGGGTCGATGAGCGTTCCGGCAAGAACTTCGATCACCGAAACGCCAGTCTTGGAACGACTTGGCATCGAGCTCACGCTTTGGTCAGCTATCGTGAGGGATTTTGGAAGAGCGTTTATGAACGTAGCCGGAACGGCAAAGAGTGTTTCGGAGGCTCGCAGTCGTAAAACGCAACACAAGTTCTACCGAGTGCGAGTCTAAGCAACGCTGCCGTTGCCCAATTCTAAAATGTGTCTCCCTGTGGGAACGCCGGCAAAGGTGGTTGTGTGCGCTAATTTCCAATGATTGGAAACGAAATAGACAACAAAGACCAATTTAGCGAGCAGTCCGTACCGATATTATCTCAAATCGAGGGGCAGGAAATCGAGACCGCACATCAAAGTGTCGTGTCCCCCATGCTTCCCCCACCCCATGCTTCCCCCATGCTTCGTTTTCAATGGAAGCTGCTCTAAAAACTAAGCAACTATCGGGACGCAACTTGCGTGCCGAACACTATTGCCCCCGTCCCCCTTTTGCCCCTCCGCCATCTTCAGACACTCCAGCCCTGAGCCATTTCTTTAGAAGCCGCAACATCCTCGGTAACATGGTTCAGCAAACTGGTAAACTTCAGATTCTTATCCTTCTGTGCCGCTTGTCGTATACCGAACAATCCGCGCGACCTGGGTACGAACGGCGAACCGTCCGAGTTCCGACGTTGAGTTCGGTCCAGTAGCAATGGCCCAGTATTCTCCTTGATCAGTACCCTTTCCTCCATCGACTCCGCAAGCGATGGCACATCGCTTTTGTTCGCCGACTTCTTAGGTACTACGGGACTGTCTGCCCTTTTCCAGAATAACACGGCCAGCAACGTGCATACCGGAGTTATGGCCTCGCGCCTTTTCCGACCGATCCGCTTCCATATATGAAACGGATATCGCTGGGGTCTCTCAGCTTCCGCGAGGAAGGTTTCCAACCGTGCATGTGTTCCTGGACTCCGTGAGGGTAACATCGAACTTGCCATTAACGTTCGACATTACTGTTGCCATACCCTTGTCGGGACAAGGTCGGCTTCGCAATGACGGTTGCCCGGCACCACGCATCACTCGAGGCCAAGTCGACTGGCTAGGTCTTACCTCGTACGACTCTTTCATTCGCTACCTTTCTCCGGCGTGCGCCGACGCACCCCGTTCCCCTTTTGCCCCCTCGTCCCCCGCAGCAAAGCTAAGACTAGCCCGCTAGCGCTCAAGGCTTGAGGGCCGCCGTGCGGTTAAACATTCACAAGCCGAAAGCCGAGCGGAAGCGAGTCTCCGACGATGGACTCCTCGCTCTCTTGGTCCAAGCGGCCTCCGTCCCGAACAAGCCTAACATACAGTTCCGACGCTCCGATCTCTTCGAGATACATCGCTAACTGTTCCTGGAATACACGGGTCACATCTCGATAGCGGTCATCGGTTCGGCGTGAAAGCTGCATCAGGCATAGCGAAACCATCGCCAGATTTTTTTCCACCCCGGCTACGTCCATCCCCATCAGTTTCTCCGACCAAGCCTGAACGCGAGTGGCGGCGACCACTTGCTGCAACGTTGCATATACCGGCATGCGACTTCCTATTCTACCGAGCGACCAAAGCAGCGAACGATGCAACGGTTCGTTCTTCCGCCGTTCCAAGGCTTGAAGAATTTTGCCAGCCACTTCATTTTTTTCTGAAGCGTCGAGCCACTCGAGCGACCCTATCAGGCGTATAAGTTCAATGGTGACGTTCGCGTTGGGAAGATTGCTTTGGCTACCACCCACTAAGGATGGACGCACGCGTGACCAACAGTCTTGAAAGATCGCACGCTGTTGCCCCGAAGTGAAACCGCCTGCGATGCGACGCCAAAGCACGATCGTTTCAGATGCGTTTCCAATACTCCGGTGCAAAAGTTTGTTATGTACTTGTCGCCACGTCGTGTGGACTCGCCAATCGTCACCTGCCACTCCGAAACCCGGTCGCAGGCACCAACCTACCATATTGAGCCAGCGGGATTCATGATCTGCAGAAAGCTTGCGATAGCCTGGATGCTCAATCAGAAATCGCCACATTTCTCGCAACAGCGTGGGGTTCCAGTCGCTGCGTCCGAGCCCTATCCGATCGGATAGCTCCGAGATGCTTTGCTTCGGCGAAACGGACGGTGACTCTCCAAAGACCACTTCCAAAGCTTCTAGGGCACTTTGAATCGTTTCCGATTGTACGACCTCCAGCAATCCATTCTTGGGCAAGTGGTTCGAGGGCGGTGACACGCGGACATCAAACTCCAATTTCCAACTCAGAGCCTCGGGTGTCTTGGCAGTGCTGACCTCTGGCTTAGCAGGGCTTACCTCGTCGCGATCCGGAACTGCGACTAAATGCATAGACAGAGTCCCGATCTCGTTTAGCTCGGACTCGAGAACCACCGGCACGATCTGTTGCAAGCGTCGATTGCTCATTTCGAGCACGGTTCGGATCGGCGGCAAAGCTGTCATCGTTTCTGAATCTACGGGAACAATTTGTCCGACACGGTGAACTAAATTGGTGCTGCTTTGCATCAATGGAAACTGGACCGGTTGTCCGACCATCAACTGAAACGGGTGCTCATCCATTCGGTAGCGATCCATCGGCATCGCGTTGGCAGGCATGACGCAGATCGCCTTCGGTGGCGATTGTTCCACCAGCAAATAGTACGCCCTGGCTAACCTGGCATCGATTCGTACGCCTTTGCCCCGTCGCGCTTGACCAAAGGTCGCTGCTCCCTGGGCAACCGCCAAATCGAGACGATTCCCCTCCAGAATCCCTGGTTTCCAGTCGGCCTCATGCGCTATGACCGTACTGATGACCGTACTGTGAGATGGTTCGGAACGATCCACTGCCGAAAACCAAGCAGCGACTTGGTCGACGATCGCGTCCCGAATCTGCTTCGATTCCAACACACCGCCGTTGAATAAAATCCAGTCGGGACGCGCGGCAGCCAGATCGCTAAGAGTCGATCGATCGGATTCCGGTCGACCCGCCCATCGGTGCTCCCATAGAAAGGCAGCCAGATGCTTGTTGACATTGGGGTCGGCGGCGTACGGCAGGCCGAATTCTTGGAAACCTTCACCCTCTTTGTCCGGACGGGTTTGTAGATCCACACGACCAAAGAAGCCTTCGACCAACAGCTTTCTTGCCCATTCTAGATCGATGGCCATCGTTCGTGTGTTCTCGATCAGTTTCGAGCCGCTGCCTGGAAGGGACATCTTGTACGTAGTCGGTGGCGAGACCCCTAGCAAAGACTCTTTAGCGGCACGGCATTGGGCCTTCAATGCGTCCCATTGTCTTGGAGCCAATCTCTCCAGTGCGACGTTATGAGATAGATTCCATTCGTCCATCAATCTTTTTTCCAGATTGCGGGCTAGAGCCAAATCCAGATTGTCACCTCCTAGCATGAGATGGTCACCGACGGCGACTCGATGCAATCCGAAGATGGACTGCAAGGCTTGGCCGACCGTTTGGCTTTGGTCCTTTTCGATTTTCGTTTCGTTCTCTGACTCCAAGTTCGAAACGCTAGCGGCATTTGTT
>Ga0335397_10012511_pt1 | contig 10381 bp, 6 predicted proteins | sample MAT04_FD_205740 | JGI IMG/M metagenome (GOLD analysis project Ga0335397, IMG submission 205740) | Freshwater microbial communities from Lake Fryxell liftoff mats and glacier meltwater in Antarctica - MAT-04 (spades assembly) (version 2) ...
TTCAAGGGCGCCGACTGCGAGCAGGCGACCAAATATCTGGAAGACGCGCTCGGCGTCGTCGGCCAGAAAGCCCGAAAGCCCGAATACCATCAGCGGACGCGCAGCCAGGCGCAGCAACGGCTCGGATCATGAATGTCCTGACCGTCGAACCCGGCGGAATCGTCACTGGCCTCTACACCGAGACGATCCCGCTCGCCGCCCTCGGCGCGCTCTCGATTCAAAGGCTCACCAACATCGAGTTCCACGAACCGACCCAGCAATGGGAGGTCCGGGACCGTGCCGGCGTACTCTTGTTCGCTAATCCCTCCCGCGAGCACTGCCTCGCGTGGGAGCACGAGCACTTCAACCAATAACAACGCCACCAACCATTAACGAAAGGAACCCATCCCATGAGGGAAAAAATCACCCACTACATCCGGGCCGGATACGCCGGCCTTTACCTCGTCAGCCACGAGGAAGCGCGCGTGGAGGCGGAACTCAAAGCCGTCGCCACGGAACTGAAACACGGGCTCTTCGCCTGGTCGATCACCGAAGGGTTGATCGATACCACCAAGGGCACGGCCCGCGACTGCCAGGAACCGCTGGAGGTGCTCGCCGCCGCCGGCGATCTGCCGGAGAACTCGATCCTGCTCCTGCGGGATTTTCATCCGTTCGTCGATGACGCCAATCCCGTGCTCGTCCGCAAGCTGAAGGACGTGATCCGCGAGGCGCGGACCTGCGGCAAGACCATCGCCCTGCTCGGCTGCCGGATCGCGCTGCCGCCAGAGCTGGAACGCGAGATCACCCTCATCGACTTCACGCTGCCCGGAACCGAAGAGCTCGGGACCGTCCTGCGCGGGATTGCCCAATCGGCCAAACTGCCCGAACCCAAATCGGAAATGATTTCGGAGCTGATCGATGCGGCCCGCGGCATGACCACCACTGAAGCCGAAAACGCCGGGGCGCTCTCCGTGGTCGAAACCGGCGGCCTCCATGCCCCCGTGATCGCCCGCGAGAAAGCGCAGGCGGTGAAAAAGAACGGCCTGCTGGAACTGGTCGATGCCCAGGAATCGCTCGACTCCATCGGCGGCCTCGACGTGCTCAAGGACTGGCTGCTCAAGCGGCGCGAGGCATTCACCCCGCGGGCCACGAAATACGGCCTGCCCACGCCGAAGGGCGTGCTCATGCTGGGCATCCCTGGCTGCGGCAAGTCGCTCACCGCCAAGGCCACCGCCAGCGTGTTCGGCGTGCCGCTGCTGCGCCTCGACGCGGGCCGCATCTTCGCGGGCCTGGTCGGCCAGTCGGAGTCCAACCTGCGTTCCGTCATCCAGACCGCCGAGGCCATCGCGCCGTGCGTGCTCTGGCTCGACGAACTGGAGAAGGGCTTGAGCGGCAGCAAAAGCTCCGGCTCCACCGATGGCGGCACGTCCGCCCGCGTCTTCGGCAGTTTGCTGTCGTGGATGCAGGAGAAGAAATCGCCCGTCTTCATCGTGGCGACCGCCAATGACGTGAGCCAGCTCCCGCCCGAGCTGCTCCGGGTCGGCCGCTGGGATCAGCTCTTCTTCATCGACCTGCCAACCCGCGAAGAGCGCGAAGTCATCTGGCAAATTCAAATCGCGAAATACGCTCGGGAGCCCGCGGCATTCGATCTCGAACAGCTCGCCAAGGTCACGGACGGGTTCACGGGCTCCGAGATTGAGCAGGTCTTCATCGAGGCGCTCTACCGCGCCTTCGATCAGGATGCCGAGCCCACCGATCTCACCATCGGCGAAGTGCTGGTGGATTTCGTGCCCTTGTCCAAGCTCATGGCCGAGCAGATCGGCGCCCTGCGCACCTGGGCCAAGGGCCGCGCCCGTCCCGCCACCACGCCGCCGCCCGACCGGAAGCTCCGGAAGATCGCGGCGTAGGTTTGTTGTTCGTCGGCCCCGACGCTTCCGCGCTGAACTGACTTGCCTTTGGGCAGGTTGGTTTGGCGGGGAGTGTCGGACTGGCGGGAAGAAAGATCCGCCCGGCTGGGGCGGATCTTTTTTTAGCTATCAGCCAAACGGGAGAATTGCGGGCAGGAGCAAAACACTAGCTGAGTATGCTCGATACCGCCTTCTCGCGAACCACTAGGCCGACGCCGCAGAATCTCAATAACTCTGCGACGACTTCGCGTTTCGTCGCTGTGTCGGTGGTGGTGAGAGCGTAAACGCCGGTACTCCCGATGGGTTTGGGATTGGCGCTCTTTGCAGAACGATTGATATCTTCGGCGCTTCCGGCGAAATAACGACGCGATCCCCGCCGATAACTTGCTATGGCTTCCCGACCTCTGGGATGCTTCTCGATCAGCCAATTCAGCACCGCGAGGTATTGATCCACAGCTCGGCCGAAACGGGGAAAACCTGGCGCGTGTAAGTAGTGATCTAAATCGGCATCGACGCTCCCTACAGCCGGAGCGGGAGAGGTAGCTGCCGGTGGCTTCACCGCCGGGACAGCGGGCGGTCTCGACGTTACAGCCTCCGTGAGCGGCAGCGCAGGCTGCGACATTTTGGAAACTTCCGGCGTTGCCGCTGGAATAGAAGGCTTCGACAGGTCCGCTCCAGACGGATTCTTAACCCTCAAAATTACCCCATGCTGTAGTGCGATCTCGCGAGCCGTCTCTTCGGGCACGACATCAGTCGAAAACTTCACGATGAAATCGTGCGCAAACAACGCAGTGAAGAAGGTGCCCGCATCCACGTTCAGTGCGCCTCCGAGTTTTCGCACTGTCACCGGTGCATCGACCTCGACCTCGGACGGAGGCGGTGCCGGTGCGGCAGCAGCAGTTCGACCTTCCCACAAAAAATCATCCACGGTTCGCGACGCACTCGTCGTGTAGAATTGCAGACGCCAAATGCGCTTGGTCGTCGCCCCCGGAGCGTCCGGCGTGGAGACTTGTTTCACGAGGTCGAGAATCTCCGCGGCGAGGCCCTTGAATTGGCCGCCCTCCGGGCTCGGCAGGACGAAATACAGAAAAGCCGTCGAGCGGCTACAGCAGAGGTAAAGTTGGCGGCGAGCTTTCCACATCTCCTTCTCCGCCTCATCCATCGCCTCCGCGAACTCCGTGCGATTTGCGGGTGTGGGAAAGCCTTCGATGACGACCACTGGGAACTCCTGTCCCTTCACATACTTGTCCACCAAATCGAACGACTCGCCCGTATGCACGTTGTGGTAGGTGAAGCCCAGGAGTTTTTCGTAGTCGAAACCTTCTTCCTCCTCACGAAACCGCACCCACAGGACATCGCGATGTGAAAGACCAGCGTTGGCAAGCTGCGCGTAGGCATCCTCGCAAGAGAAGAACGTCGAGGTGGTGAACGACCAGTAGTTACCGGGATGCGAGTCGTTCCAGTTTTTCAGCACGATCGAGCCGCCCGCCGATTCACCGAAAGCCGCCACATCGAAACCAAATTCATCTTCGAGTTGTTTGCGCGTCGGAACGATCTTTGGCCCAGCCGCAGCGAGCCATCGGAACATAAGCGCAAGACCAGCCGCATACACCGGAAATGGATTTCGATAGTTGCGGCGGAGCTTTTTCGTCTGGCCGGTGAAGCTGAGCCCTTCGATCAAGACGGCGTTTGATCCGACGAGCCGCAGCTTCTGATGCCGGTCGCAGGCAATGGCGAGGTAGCGCGTGGCACCCTCAGCATTGAGCCACTCAGTCACCGCGGCTTGATCTTCCGCGTCGAGATCGTGCGACTCGTCGATCAGCAAAACATTGCAGTCCTCGGGAATCGGTAGTCGCCATTTTTGAAAAACGGGTCGCTGAAACCGCAGGCTGCCACCCTCTTCAAGTTGCGAATACTCACCGGCAAAAAGCGCCCAGTAATGCTCCAAGACCTGGAGCTGCTTGTCCTTTTTCGCCATCGCGTAGATCACGCGATCGCTGTGGCTCGGCAGCCCGAGGTCGTGCGCCGCGTCGCCAAAATCCAATAGCGATCTCGTGTCGTCGCGCTCATCGGTCGCCAGCGCGACTCGCCGATTGGCCGCGAACACGAAGAGCGCATAGGCGAGGAGCACACTCTTGCCCATGCCAGCCGCGCCATTGATAGCCCATCGTTGCCGGCGCGGCTCAAAAAGTCGGAACAACTCCACGTCGATGGATTTTCGACATCGGGTCACATAGGCGATGGCATTGTTCAACTCCGGGTGGCCCATGTCGCGCACCGGCACGCCCTTGCGAATTTCGCCGAGGAGCGCGGATTGCTCGACCCGCAAGACACTACCTTCGGCGTGTAGTCGGCCGAGTTCGTCCGCAAAGCTCGTTTTTCCGAGGAGACGGAAGTGAATCGACGAATTCCACGCATCGCGCAGCGAAGGTGTGTCGTCGTAGCTCGAAACACACCAGGCCTCGAAGACAAGCGGGCGTCGGTATTCGTGCAGGTATGAACGCAGCGCACAAGCATGGTTCAGGAGTTGGGTGCGCTTCACATCTTTCGGGACTGGCGCACCGGCATATTGCACCTGCCATTTCCCAGTCGCTGTCGGCGCTTGCCCCGGTCGGTCGCCGAAGATCGGGATGCCTTTGCACTCGATGAGGATGATCCGATCCCCGATGTCCGACCGCACATGCAGCAGGTGGTCGATTTCGTAACCCTTCTCGCGATGCTCCGGCGCATCGGGCCGAAAGATTGGGATGTTCGACAGCGCGCAGCAGGGGAACTTCTCGTCGAGAAACGCCCGGACGGTTTGCTCGAAGGTAGGCATGATGAGTTACGCAGCGGTCTGCGGCACTGTGGTCGTGCCGCGCGCGAGGTGCGCCAACTCGCGCGCCAGCATCTGCGGGTCACGGCAGGGATGGAATTCCCAGCGTCCCATTCGCCCCCAGTTGTTCACCGCTGATACCCAGCGTTTCGCGGCTTGGAATTTCGCTTCCTCCTGCTCGCCCATCATTCCTTTAATTTCCAGAATCATCGTGGTGCCGTTGGTCAGTAGGACGAGGAAGTCCGGGTAGAAAAGATGAGCCTGGCCGTAGAACTCGTATTGAATGCCAAAGCCGAGGTGCGACGTGCCGCCGTCATCATTGCGCGCGTAGAAAGTTACGTCTTCCGAAGCCTCCAACGTGAACGATGAAGAGCGCTCCCACGTGTCGGTATCGAGGACAACGTGATCGACATGGCTCTTCTGCGTCGGGTGGCAAGGTCGCGTCGTGTTGAATAGCACGTCAGCCGTGGAGCCGTGCGGATTGAACCGATTGATCACCGGCAGCAACGGCGGCTCACCCGAAGCGGTATCGGGCTCGATGGCTTCACACAAACGTTCAACGGCCTGGTCAGCGTAAACCTGCAGCCCCAGCTCCCGGCGGTCCGTCGCTCCACTCCAATCGACCCGCGTTTCCGCGAACGCCTCGACGATCTTCGCGACCTGCGGGAAAAGTTCGTGCCGCGCCTGATAGCGGAACTTCGCACGTTTCTCCTCCTGCGTGTCGGTCAGCCGCGTCACGATCTGCCGTGCGATCTCAAAGACGATCGTCTGGAGGTGGTGATTCTCGTAGTAGCTGTCCCGGTTTTGCAGCTCGGTCTTGAAGGAAGGCGACCCCACGTGACCCTCGCGCACGCCCACCTGGGGCTGCACGAAAATCTGGATCGGGTTTTGCATGGGCCGAATGCGCACCTTCTCGACTTTCGGCAAATCGCAACGCACCAAGTTGCGCTTTAGCTCCAGCACGTAGCCCTCGACGTTCGGAAAACGCATTTCCATCGCCGCACGCTCCGGCAGTGCTTTCACCTGAGTCACCGGCTTGTCGTCCGGCTCCGGTTGCGTCGACGCCCGGCCTTTGAATGGGATCACTGAGAACGGAATCCCGTAAACGTCCACATACTCGGGGCGCAGCATTCCTGTCTCCGGGTCCACGTCGTAGCTAATGCGCCGCAGTCCGCGCCCGACCACCTGCTCGCAAAGGAGCTGACTGCCAAAGGCGCGCAGACCGAGGATTTGCGTCACGTTATTCGCGTCCCATCCCTCGGTCAGCATCTGCACGCTGACCACGCAACGAATGTGTTCGCCGACCGTCCCAGGTTGGCCCACCGACGCGATGATCTGGCGCAGCTTTTCCGCCTCCTGCTGCTTCGTGCTACCCTCGCCAGCCTCGGCTTCGGCGAGCAGTTTCGAGTCGATCCGCAGCGTCACGGTTCGCTGCTCGCTGTTCGCCAGTTCTGGGAAAGGCAGACCCGCCGTATTGAAGCGGCGGATTTTCCGAACCTTCGTCTTCTTCTTGGGATCTGCAGATTCCTCATCGCCCTCCTCGTCGGTCCCAGCCTCCGTCACTTCCTCCTGGGTCTCGCCGGAGAGCTTTTCAAAAAATACCTGCGCCATATCCGTGTTGTCACAGACCACGATCATCACCGGCGGCACCACTGTCTGCCCCGGCTTTGCCTCCCGCTGCTGCTCAAAGCGCTCCTGCCATTGTGCTCCGAGCGTCGTCGTCGCCGGCCCTGCATACAGCCAAGTCGCATCCGGCTTCGGCTTGCCCTTCTCCATCTGCGCGGGTTGGCACTGCTTTTTGATCTCGTCCCACAGCCGAAAAAACTTCGCGTCCGGCTTCCCGCTTTGGTCACTCACGGGCAGACGCGGAATCTTGGTGATGCCACTCTCGATGGCATCCACGAGGCCGAAGTCGCTCACCAGCCAAGGAAACGGCGACCCCTCGATCCAGCCGCTGCCCGAGAGGTAAAATGGCGTCGCCGACAAATCCAAACAGAATGACACACCCGTTGCTTGATTGAGCTTGTCGAGACCTTCCACCCACACCGTTGCCTCCTCGGCGTCCTCCTTACTCGCTTCGCCGAAAGCCTCAGTGCCGCTCTTCTTGCGCTTCGATTTCGCCGCGATCTCCGGCGGCGCGGGACGGTAGGCATGGTGCGCTTCATCATTGAGCACCAGCACTTCACCGAGTCCGTAGAGTTCCTTGAGCACGCGGCGAGCAAAGGCGTCCGGACCTTCCTCACCCTTGTTCACAACGGCGTAATTCTTCCCGCCTTCCGCGTGCGCGGACTCGGGAGCGAATGCATGCCAGTTCGTGATCATCACCCGGCCTTGAAGCATCAGCGGGCGCATCTGGCTCGGCACGATGTCGAACTTTTCGTAATAGCTCTCCGCGCCGAGGTCGGGCCGGAGCACCTGCAGGCGCTCCTTCACCGTCAGATTCGGGCACACCGCGAGCACTGCCCTGGGAAAGCGAGTGTCCCCCGGCACCGCGCCGCGATTGCACAGGGTCCACGCCGTCAGCATCGCCATGACCACCGTCTTACCGGAGCCCGTCGCCATCTTGCAGCCGTAGCGGGTCAATTTCTTCCAGTCCTCCCTCAGCGGTGGATCGGAAAGCCGCGCGACAAACTCGCCCTTCGCCGTCCGTTCTAGCGCGGACTCACCGGGGTTGAGGAGCGCCACATATTCCTCCCGGCTCACGCTCGCCTTCCCGCGGCGGGTCCGGCCAGCGGCGAGCAGCTCCGTGAGATAGATCACCGTTTCCACCGCCTCGATTTGGCAAAAGAAGAAGCGCCGTTTCCGATCTTGGCTGCGCCAGTGGCGGAGCAGCTTTTTCGTCGTCTGCGTCGCGTTTTCGTAGTCGCTCTCCCGCCACCTCGCTACGTCCTCACGCAAGCGGTTCACGAGGTCGAGTTTCTCGCTTCCGCTATCACCGGACCCGACACCTTCGAGATCCATCTGGCCGGTCATCACGCGCTGCGTCGTCCAAAAGTATTCGGCCGGCCGCCGACCCGGTTCGCGATGCGCTTTGCCCTGCTTGTCATATTTCCAATGCTGCTTCGGCTCGTCGTAGGGACCGTTGATGATCGGTTCCTCCACCTGCGCCTGCACGGGCAACTCCGGTTGATTGGCAGCCGGCGGATTCGGGACAGTATTCTTGGTGCGTGCCATGACTTAGGATTCGTCGCGCCTCGGGCGTGGCAGTTTTTTCAGCTTCTCCACTGCCGCGTCGAAATCCTCATCCACCGGGCGCGGCTTCGCATCTTCCAGCGTGCGGAAGCGGTCGTATTCCAGCTCCGCCTTGGTCTTCGCCGCCTCGGCGGAAATTTTGCCGGCATGGGTCAGCAACTCACGGTCGGAGAGCCGGAGGAAATCATCCAGCTTCGTGATCCACGCCTGCATCGTCATCGGCTTGCGCGCCTTTGCCTGGAGTTCGGCAAATTCGAGGTAGGCGTTCACCACCCGGTTCAGCACCTCCAGCTCCTCGGCGTTCAGGTAGTTCTTGGCGATGGATACGTCCCCCTTGCGCACGATCCCGCCGGGCCGCGTGTGCGTCAGCCCCATGTGCGGTTTCTTGGCGTCGGCGCGCTGGTGGACGATCTCCGCCGCAGTGTGCCCGTGCGCGGCCCAGTGCATCTTGTTTTGCACCACCGCGAAGAACTTCTGCGAGGCCTCCGCCGACGGATCGTAGTCCATGCTCGTCGCGTAAATATCGAGCACCTTGCGATAGAAGACTCTCTCGCTGCTGCGGATGTCCCGGATGCGGGCCAGCAGCTCCTCGAAATAATCCGGCTGCCCCGGCCCCGGTGGGTTTTTCAGCCGCTCGTCGTCCATCGTGAAACCCTTCACGAGATACTCCCGCAGCCGTTCCGTCGCCCATTGGCGGAACTGTGTGCCTCTCGGGCTCCGCACCCGGTAGCCGACCGCGAGAACCGCCTCCAGATTGTAGTGCAGCACCGTGCGGCTGACCTGCCGCGCACCCTCCTGGCGAACTATTAAGTATTCCTTAATGGTTGCCTGCGCCTGAAGCTCGCCCTCCTCGTAAATGCCTTTCAGGTGGATGTTAATGTTCGGCACCGTGGTCTGGAAAAGCTCCGCAATCTGCGCCTGCGTCAGCCAAACCGTTCCACCATCGAGGCGAACCTCGATCCGACTGCGGTTATCTTCGGTCTGGTAAAGGACCAGTTGCGATGGTGAAGGATTTTCCGAGTCGCCGTTCATTCGGATTACCAGATGTAAAGCATCTCGAAGTGGATGCGTGAGATGCCCTTCGCATCTGCAAGTCGGCCCAGATGAACTTGCAGCTGCTCGTATTGATCAAGCGTGAGGTCTCTCCACCATGAGGGCACTTTGTCAGGGTTTTTCAAAAAGGCGGGAGCCCCTTCGCCCCGCGCCGCCCAAGTCATCGTTGCCCGGTCCACTGGGGCGTGGAGCAAGGGGGTAATCTCGCCGATACCCGAATTTTCCTTTTGAAACTTCGCGAACGCGGGAAGGCCGCAGTGAAACGCGGCACAGGAGAATTTCAGCAAAAGATTAATGACCTTCTGCGAGCGCCCCTCAGACCAGAACGTGGTTGGACTGCGCTCTTTGACCAGCCGGGTAATTCGCTCGATCTCCTCGCGGATTCGCCGATCAAACGCCTCCTTGTTGGCGTGAGTTAGCGGGAAGCCCGCGCAATGTTCTGCGATGGCCGCCTTGACGGAGGCATCCATCTCAGAATTGATCTTCTCACCGCCGCCGCGCGGAAGGCTCGCGTGGTAGGCGCTGAGGAACCACGCCGGGTTGAATAAGCCCGGTTCGCCTGTGAAAAGCTGAGCTTGGCGGCCTCTCCGCATCGAATCAGAAATCCGATCGATGAAGACGCGAGAGCAGCAGGAGAGGGACGAATGCGGCACGCTCATTCTCCGCCTCCGTATCCCACCGCCCCGAGCCGATGCACCCGCATCACCTCATTCCCGCGCGGGTCGATCACCTTCACCGCCACGGTCTGCCGCTCGCCGGGTTTGAACGGCAGGCTGATGGTGCCGCTGAGTTTGTCGAAAGCACCTTCCTCGATGCTGCCTTTCAGCGCGCGGGCGAGTTTTTCCCAGGCGCTCTTGTCGGGGAAGAAAGCCTGGCAGATGCAGAAGACTTTGCCGTCGTAATCCGTGTCCACGAACCACGCGGCGACTTTGCCGGCGTTCGTTGCCTCGATGCTGTTCTTCACGGGGTCGTAGACGTCCACGCCTTCCATCTGGACCTGCCATTCGTCGCCGCCGGCGGCTGCCAGGCGCGTGCGGGGCTGGCCGAAGACGGTGAAAATCTGCGCGCTCACCTGCGTCTTTTTCAGCAGGTCGCCCATCGTCACGTCGGGGCGGATTTGCGCCATGTGGATGCGCAGGTCGGTGTGCTTGTCGTCGTTGTTGTCCTGGATCGCCTCCTGCGCCATCGCGTCGAAGGAAAAGCCGGCCACCACGAGATCGTCGTAGCCGCGCTTGTAGCAGTGCCGCATCGCCTGCTCGACGAGGAAGCCCGGCACGCTGCCCAGCTCGGGGCCGATGACCACGGCCACACGATGCGTCTTGCCGTCGTCGGCGGAAACGAACTCGCCCTCCGCGTGGAGAAAGCTGCTCTCGATCCGTTGCAGCGGGTCCACCTTCACGTGCTTGTTGCCGAGGAAAGTGATGCCGTCGTGCCG
>Ga0335397_10012512_pt1 | contig 10380 bp, 8 predicted proteins | sample MAT04_FD_205740 | JGI IMG/M metagenome (GOLD analysis project Ga0335397, IMG submission 205740) | Freshwater microbial communities from Lake Fryxell liftoff mats and glacier meltwater in Antarctica - MAT-04 (spades assembly) (version 2) ...
GTGTCATCGCCCGTTGCGTCCGCGGACCTTCAGGCGGCGACGGCGGTCGCACGCACGGACCTCGTCGGAGGCGGGCGCGTCCGTCGACGCGTCGGCATCGAACGCCCCCCAGCGGTCGAGCCACCGCGCGCCGAACACCGCCGTCCCGGCCCCCCCCCTGCGCGAAGCCGCACCAGTCCGCGCCCGCGTCGTTTCCACGGATCCCCACGCTCCGGTGGATCGACCACCCGCCCCGCGCCCCGCACGCCTTCCACCGGTCGTGGCCCGCGCCGTCTGCCAGCACGGCACGCGAGGCCCGGCGGCCCCCGGGCCTCGCGTGCCGGGACGACAGGCCCGCGTCCCCCCGAGCCTGCCGATGCGACACACCGACGGCACGTCTTCCCGTGGCTTCCGTCGCAAGTCCAGCATCTAAGGGGTGTTGCGGGATCGGCACGACGCTCGCTAAGCACGGTCCTCGGGCGGCGATCGCCGCCCCCCCCTCGTGCAGGAGACCTTCCCATGAACCGTACGCTCGTTCGCCAGACCCCCGCCGAGGCCACCCCGTTCTCGGCGTTCGGCCGCGTGTTCGACGACTTCCTCGGCCGCGGCTGGCTCCGCACCGACGACGTCGACCGCCTGATCGCGCCATCGCTCGACCTCGTCGAGGACGCCCAGGCCTACGTCGTGACCGCCGAGTTGCCCGGGCTGAAGAAGGAGGACGTGCAGATCCAGCTCGAGGACGGCGTCCTCTCGATCTCCGGCGAGAAGCGGCAGGAGGCCGAGGGGAAGGAGATGACGTTCCACCGCATGGAGCGCCGCTACGGTTCCTTCTACCGCGCGGTCACGCTGCCGGCCGGCGTGGACGTCGACAAGGTCGACGCGCGCTTCGAGCACGGCGTGCTGACGGTCCGCGTGCCGAAGCGCGAAGAGGTGAAGGCGAAGGCCATCAAGATCCAGTAGCGGACCCGCCGGCCCCGCCGGCGGTCCGACGCCCGGGGCCCGGGCGCGTCGCGGACGCGCCCGGGCCCGCGTCCCAGGAACGAGGAGCACCCGATGAAGACCGACCGTTTCACCCAGAAGTCGCAGGAGGCCTTACAGGAGGCCCACGCGTCGGCGGTCCGGTCCGGCCAGCCGGAACTGCTCCCCGAGCACTTGATGCTCGCGCTCCTCGAGCAGGCGGAGGGCGTCGTCCCCGCGGTGCTCGCGAAGGCCGGCGTCGATGCGGCCGGCGTCGCCGACGCGATGCGCGAGGGTCTCGAGAAGCAGCCGCGTGTCGAGGGCGGCGCCGAGCCGTACCTGTCGCGGCGGCTGCGCAAGGCGATCGACGAGGCCGAGGCGGCCGCGCGCGACCAGAAGGACGAGTACGTCTCGACGGAGCACCTGCTGCTCGGCGTCCTCGCCGAGGGGAGCGGCCCCGCGTTCGACGCGCTGAAGCGCGCCGGCGCGACGAAGGACGCGGTCCTCAACGCCCTGAAGACCGTGCGCGGGGCGCACCGCGTCACCGACCCGAACCCGGAGGGCAAGTTCGCGGCCCTCGAGAAGTACACGCTCGACCTCACGGAGCGCGCGCGCCAGGGCAAGATCGACCCGGTGATCGGGCGCGACGCGGAGATCCGGCGCGTCATCCAGATCCTGTCGCGGCGCACGAAGAACAACCCCGTGCTCATCGGCGAGCCCGGCGTCGGGAAGACGGCGGTCGTCGAGGGCCTGGCCCGGCGCATCGTGGCGGGCGACGTGCCCGAGGGCCTCAAGCGGCGCCGGCTGCTCGCGCTCGACGTCGGCTCGCTGCTCGCGGGCACGAAGTACCGCGGCGAGTTCGAAGAGCGCATGAAGGCGATCCTCAAGGAGATCTCGGCCGCCGCGGGCGAGGTCGTCCTGTTCATCGATGAACTGCACACGATCGTCGGGGCAGGCGCCGCCGAGGGCGCGGCAGACGCCGCGAACCTGCTCAAGCCCGCGCTCGCGCGCGGCGAGCTCCACTGCGTCGGCGCGACGACGCTCGATGAGTACCGCAAGCACGTGGAGAAGGACGCGGCGCTCGAGCGCCGGTTCCAGCCCGTCTTCGTCGGCGAGCCGACGCCGGAGGACGCGGTGGCGATCTTGCGTGGGCTCAAGGAGCGGTACGAGGTCCACCACGGGGTGCGCATCACCGACGGGGCCATCGTGGCGGCGGTGCGCCTATCGGCGCGCTACCTCCCCGACCGCCGCCTCCCCGACAAGGCGATCGATCTCATCGACGAGGCCGCGAGCCGGTTGCGGATGGAGATCGAGAGCGTCCCGCAGGAGCTCGACGTGGTGCAGCGCGCGGTCGCGCGGCTCGAGATGGAGCGGATCCAGCTCGTGAAGGAAGCCGACCCGGCGACGAAGGCCCGACTCAAGGCGCTCGAGAAGGAGCTGGCCGACCAGAAGGAGCAGCAGCAACGCCTCACGACGCGCTGGCAGGCCGAGCGCTCCGACCTGCAGGCGGTGCGCAAGGTGAAGGAGGAACTGGAGGCGGCGCGCGAGCGTCGCCATTTGCTTGAGCGGCGCGGCGAGCTCACGGAGGCCGCGCGGTTGCGGTACGAGGTCGTGCCGTCGCTCGAGAAGCAGCTCGCCCAGGCCCAGGCCCGGCTCGACGCGCAGGGCGACCAGCGGCTCCTCAAGGAGGAGGTCGGCGTCGAGGAGATCGCCGAGGTCGTCGGCATGTGGACGGGCATCCCCGTCGCAAAGATGCTCGAGACGGAGAACCAGAAGCTCCTGCAGATGGAGGTGCGCCTCGGCGCGAGGGTCGTCGGACAGGACGAGGCCGTCGCGGCGGTCGCGGACGCGGTGCGTCGCTCGCGGGCGGGCCTCACGGAGGGCTCGCGGCCCGTGGGCTCGTTCCTCTTCGTCGGCCCCACCGGCGTCGGCAAGACGGAGCTCGCGCGGGCGCTGGCAGCGTTCCTGTTCGACGACGAGAAGGCCTTGGTGCGCATCGACATGTCGGAGTACATGGAGAGACACGCCGTCTCGCGCTTGATCGGCGCGCCGCCGGGCTACGTGGGCTTCGAGGAGGGCGGCCAGCTCACGGAGGCCGTGCGGCGCCGGCCCTACGCGGTGATCCTGCTCGACGAGGTCGAGAAGGCTCACCCCGAGGTCTTCAACGTGCTGCTGCAGCTGCTCGACGACGGCCGGCTCACGGACGGCCAGGGCCGGACGGTCGACTTCACGAACGCGGTCGTGATCATGACGAGCAACCTCGGGAGCCACGCGCTGGCCGAGGAGGGGCTGTCCGAGGACGAGGCGAAGGCCCGCGTGAACGAGGCGCTGAAGGCGCACTTCCGCCCCGAGTTCCTGAACCGCATCGACGACGTGATCGTGTTCCACCGGCTCGGCCGCGAACACCTCCGCCGCATCGTCGACCTGCAACTGGCCCGGCTCGGGAAGTTGCTGGAGGCGAAGGAGTTGAAGCTCGTCGTCACCGACGAGGCCAAGGACCGGCTGGCGGCGGAGGGCTACGACCCCGTCTACGGGGCGCGGCCGCTCAAGCGGCTGATCCAGTCCGCGGTCCAGAACGAGATCGCGCGGAAGTTGCTGGCGGGCGATGTGAAGCCGGGCGCCGTTGTCCGAGTCGACTTTGCCGACGGCGCCTTCACCGTCACCGCCCCGCCGGTCGCCGTCCACTAGCCGACACCGGAGCAACGGGCGACGACCCCGTTGCTCCGGTGACGCCGGGGAGACAGGGGGGCGGTTCGATGCCCCCATGAGAGCCGCCGCCGCGATCGCCGTGTGTCTCGCCCTCGCCGCCCCCGCGTGCTGCCGGCCGTGCAACCCGCGACCGTCGTGTTCCCCGCCCCCGCCGACGCCCCCCACCGCGTTCTTCAACGACGGCGGCGATGCAGACGTCCGCGGTGGGCGCCCCGAGAACGTCTTCCGCGCGCCGGACCCGTCCGCCACCGTCCACGACGTCCGCGACCTCGAAGCTCGCCCCGGGTTCGACCGCGACGTCGCGGTCCGCGCGCTCCGCGAAGCCGCGCCGTCCGCCGCGATCCAGTGGACCGAGGGCCGCATCGTCGCCACCGGCCCCGACCTCTCCCAGACCGCCCTCGTCGCCTGGCTCGTCCGCACCCGCGCGGGCACCCCCATCGAACGTCCCCTCGCCCTCGAACGTCCCGCCGTCCGCCTCCGCTACTTTGACGTCTGCGATCTCGTGGGCACGCTCCCCCCCGAGGTCACGCTCGCGCCGTCCTCGACCACCTTCGAGCCAGACGCCGAACCGGACGCCGAGGCGCCAGCGCCTTCCGAGTGGCCGGTCCTCATCGACCTCCGCGCGCTCGCGCCAGGCACCGAGATCCAACGCAAGAGCAGCATCCTCATCGCCCGGGGGCCCGCCGACGAACGAACCGCGATCGCCCGCCACCTCGACGGCCTCCGCGCGGCCACCCCACCCGCGAAGTGACGCAACGGGCGACGACCCCGTTGCTCCGCGGACGGGGTCATCCCCCCCGGATCGTGGAGCAACCGGCTACGACCCCGTTGTTTCACGACACCGGGGGGACGGTTGCCTAGGATTCGGGCATGGACGACGTCATCTCGCAGGCGAAGAAGCTGGCCCAGATGCTGGCTTCCCACGAACGAGCCACCGCCTTCCGCTCCGCCGCCGCGGCCGTCGAGGCCGACCCGGAAGCGAGCCGGATCCAGCGCGAGTACGCGCAGGCCATCGAGGCCGTCCGCGAGCGCGAGGTCGCCGGCCAGCCCGTCGAACCCGAGCACAAACGCGCCCTCATGACCGCCGCCGACGCCGTCCGCAAGTCGGACAAACTCGTCGTGATGCTCCAGGCCCACGCCGCCTACGCCGAGATGATGGAGACCGTCCAGGCCATCCTCTCCGGCATGACCGACGAGGACGGCGGCCACGAACACGGCCCCGACTGCGACCACGACCACGGCCACGCGCACGGCGACAAGCCCGAGGAGCCGCCGCAGAAGTCCGTCCTCTGGACGCCGTGACCCCCGTCGCGGCCCCGCCCCGCCGCGACCGCGTGCGCCCCCGATGAAGGTCAAGCAAGTCCCCGCCGACTTCGTCGTCGAGGAACGCGCCCGCGTCCGCCCCACCGACCGCGGCCCGTTCGCGCTCTACTTGCTCCGCAAGCAGGGCATCGGCACCCTGGAGGCGCTCCGGGCCGTGCGTCGCGCCTGGAAGGTCCCCGGCCGCGCCGTCGGCTTCGGCGGCCTCAAGGACCGCCACGCCGTGACCACGCAGTGGGTCACGATCCCGCGCGGCCCGCGCCGCAACCTCGAGGAGTCCACCTTCCGCCTCACCTACGAGGGCCAGTTCGCGCAGCCGATGTCGCGCATGCTCCTCCAGGGCAACACCTTCGGGATCCGCGTCCGCGACCTCGCCGACGCCGAGGCCCGCACCCTCGCGGCCCGCGTGCGCGACCTCGCCACCCACGGCCTCCCCGCCTACTTCGACGATCAGCGCTTCGGCAGCATCCGCGGCGACGTCCCCTTCGCCGCCCTTCTCCTCCTCCGCGGCGACGCCGAAGGCGCGCTGCGCGCCGTCCTCGCCTCGCCCGCCCGCGAGGACCGCGGCCCCGTCAAGAAGCGCAAGATCGCCCTCTCGCAAGCCTGGGGCCGCTGGGAGGAGGCGCTCCCGCACCTCCACGGCACCCCCACCCGCGCCACCGTCCTCCACCTCGTCGCCCACCCCGACGACTTCGTCGGCGCGTTCGCCACGCTGGACCGCGAAGAGAAGGCCCTCCTCACGAGCGCCTGGGCCTCCGCCGTGTGGAACCGCGCGCTCGCCGCCCGCGTCGAGGCCCTCGTCGCCCCCGACGACCGCCTCGTCCTCCCGGGCGACGCGGGCGCCCTCGTTTTCCCGAAGGATCCCGCCGCCACCGCCGGCTTCGGCACGGCCGTGATGCCGCTCCCCGCCCCGAACGCGCGCGCCACCGACCCCGCATGGCAGACCGCCCTCGAGACCGCGCTGGCCGCCGACGGCCTGCGCCTCGAGCAGTTGACGTTCGACCCGCGCCTGGGCCTCGCGTTGCGCGCCACGCAGCGCCCCGTCCTCTTCCGCCCCGACGAGCTCGACGTGAAGGACCCCGCGCCCGACGACCTGAACCGCGGTCGCGCCTGCCTCGACCTCCGTTTCGCCCTCCGCCCCGGGACGTATGCCACCCTGCTGCTCAAGCGTGCGACCTACGACATGGGCGGCGCCAAGTCCATCACGTGACCCCCGCCCCGCGCCGCCTCCTCCGCCTCGCCCCGCTCGCGCTGCTCGCGGCCCTCCTCGTGGTGCCCGCGGGCTGCGGCGACGGCCCGCCGTCGTCGCCGCCCGACGCCGTCCGCCACGGCCGCTACGACGCGACGGGCCGCCTCGTCGAGGGCACGCGCTCGCGCGCCGCGCTCCCGAACGTCGTCCTCGTCGTGCTCGACACGCTCCGCGCCGACGCGGTCCGCGGCCGCGACGGCGCGCCGCCGATCATGGGCACCCTCGCGGCCTGGGCGAAGGGCACCACCGACTTCGCCGACGCGTCGGCCCCCGCCGCCTGGACCGCGCCGTCGGTCACCACCCTGCTCACGGGCCTCCAGCCCTCCGACCACGGCGTCCAAGGCCACATCGCCGCATCGCCGCTCCCGCCGTCGGTCACGACGCTCGCCGAGATCCTCCAGAGCGTCGGCTACGCGACGGTCGCGCTCACCGGCGGCGGCTGGGTCTCGCGCGCGATGGGCCTCGGCCAAGGCTTCGACCAGTTCGTCGAGACGTGGAACACGTCGGACCCCCGCAAGACGCTGCGCCGCACGCTCGCCGAGCACCCGCGCGAGAAGCCGATCTTCCTGCTGCTCCACACGTACGAGGCGCACGACCCCTACGGCCGCAAGGAGCCGCCCGAGGGCAGCGACGACCCCGCGCGCGTCGCCGCCGCCAACGCCGAGATCGTCCGCCTCGCCCGCGCCGTCGACACGCACCGCGACGTCCTCCCGCAGGACGAGGGCCGCGCGTTCCTCCTCGCCTGGCGCGGCGACCCCCTCGTCCGCGAGGGGCTCACCACGCGCCTCACCCGCGAGCGCGCCGCCGACGCGGCCGTGTGGTACCAGTGGTCCGGCCACCCGAACGACCCCGAACGCGCGGCCACCGAGGCCACCCTCCGCGCGAAGTACGAGCGCGGCGTCGCCGCGCTCGACGCGAACCTCGCGCACACCTTCGCGACCATCGGCGATGCGGAGCTCCCCGGGCGCACGATCGTCGTCGTCACGTCGGACCACGGCGAGGCCTTCGGCGAAAACGGCGCGCTCGGCCACGGCCGTTGGCTCATTGACCCCATCGCACGCACGATCCTCCTCGTGCGCGCGCCCGGCCAACTCCCCGTCGCGACCGTGCGCGGCTCGTGTGGCCTCGTGGACGTCACCCCCACGATCCTCGACCTCATCGGCCTCCCGCTCCCGGTCGGCACCGCGGGCCGGTCGCTCGTCGCGCAGGGCCGCGGCCGCGCCGGCGGCGAGCCCGTCGTCGCCGAGGAGTTCCGCCGCCGCCCCCTCGACCCCGTGGACCGCAACGTCTATGTGACGCTCCGCCTCGTCAGCGTGCGCACCGAGGCGGCCAAGCTGGTCCTGGTCTGGGACCCCCGCGACAACTCCACCACCGAAGACCTCTACGACCTCGCCGCCGACCCCGCCGAAACCCACGCCCTCGCCGCCACCGACGCCCCCCGCTTCGGCGCGGCGTTCGTGGCCGCCATCGCCCGCGCGCGCGCGCTCGTCGCCACGTTCCCCGGCCGCTCGGACAACCACGGCGACGGGAAATTCCGGGGCGAGTAGCCCCCGGCCCGCAGGCGCGACCGGCCCCTGGGATGGGGACGCGAGGCCCGGCCGTTCCCCCGACGCCGTCCGCGGTCTACGGCGGCCCCGCCTCGCGCCGCGATACGATGCCCGCCTCCGTCCTCGGGCTCCCCGTGCGTCCCTCGCCCCCCCTCCCCCGCAGCCCCCACCCCGCGCGCCGACGGTCGCCGCTCCGTGTCGTCGCCTCGGCGCTGCTCGCGACGCTCGCGGCCTGCGGCGACGACACCCCCGCGCCCACGACCACCGTCGAGCGCCCGAAGCCCACGTCCACGCCCTCGATCGTGATGATCGACCTGTCGGGCCTCCGCCACGACCTGTGGACCGCCCACGTCCTCGGCCGCGACGCGAGGCCCGTCGGCGCGCGGTTCACGCAGGCGCTCGCGCCCGCCGGGTGGAGCGTGCCGTCGCTGGCGTCGATCTTCACGGGCTGGCCGCCGCACGAGGCGGGTGGGGTCGAGGTGCCGTACGGATCGCCCGCCTACCTGATCCCGCCGCCGTTGACCGTCGCCGAGATGGTGCGCGACGAGGGCTACGACACGGCGGCGTTCGTGACGTCCACGGTCGTGACCGCGGCCTCGGCGCTCGACCAAGGCTTCGAGGGCGCGTGGCGGGAAGACCCGAGGCCCGTCGCCGTCGCCGACGCCGCGGCCGCCTGGCTCGCCGCGCGCACGACCTCGACGCCGTTCCTCCTGTTCGTGGCGCTCGACGTGGGCGGCTTCGAGGCCCCGGCGGGCGGCGATCCGCACGCGACGTGGATCGCGCGCTCGCAGGCCGCGGAAGCGCAGGTGACGCGCCTGCGCGCGGCCGCGGCGAAGGCGCTGGGCCCGACGGGGCTCGAGATCGTGTTCTCCGACCACGGCGTCGGGCTCGGGGAAGACGGTCACCCGGCGCCGGCCCGTGGCGGACAGACGACCGACGCCCGCCTGCGGGCCCGCCTCGAGATCCGCGGACCGGGGTTCCCGCCGGCGACCGTCGAGGGGTCGTGCAGCCTGATGGACCTGCTCCCGACGGTGCGCGACGTGATGGGCCTGCCCGTCGACCGGTCGCTCGCCGGCCGGTCGTTGCGGCCGCTGGCCGCCCATCCCCAGCATCCCGGGTTGCCCGTCGTCGCGCAGGAGTGGCGGGTGGACCGCGACGGGAAGGAGGCCGTCGAGCGGCGCCTCTACGTCGTCCGGACCGCGACCCTGAAGTACGTGGCGACGTTCACGCCCCGGCCCGCGGGATGGACCGAGGAGATCTTCGATCTCGCGAAGGATCCCGGGGAGACGACGCCGCGGCCCGCGACCGACCTGACGGCGTACGACGCCGCGTTCACGCGGGCCATCACGGCGGTCCGCGACTTCCTCGGGGGCCGCCGCACCCACCTGAACGACGAGATCGTCGGCGGGTACCTCGGCCGCTGACGGCGGCCCCGGGCGCGCCGGGCGCGTGCGGGTCCGCGGACGCGGGGGGATCCGCGAGCGCCGCGAGGTCCGCCCGACCCGTTGACGGCCGCGCCCCCGCCGGGCTAGAACCCTCCCGGGAAGGTTCGCCTGTCACTCCGCCGGAATCCGCGAAACCCGCAGGGGGCTCGCGCGAGGAAGGAGGGGTCTCGGTCGTCGGGGCCCGCGGAGCCCCCCGTGGACCCTCGCCTTCCCGTCTCGCCCGACCCGGGATCCGTCTCGCCCCCGCTCGACGTCGAGGCGACGGCCTTCGATGACGCCGTCGCCCGCGCCCGCCTCGGCGATCCCCGCGCGTACGACCGCATCGCGACCACGCTCGCCCCCGCCCTCACCCGGTACGCGAAGACGGTCCTCTGCGGCGACGCCACGGCCGCCGACGACGTCGTGCAGGACGCACTCGTCGCGGGGTGGCGCGCGCTGCCGACCCTCCGCGCCCCGCACCGGCTGCGCGGATGGCTGTTCTCCGTCACCCACCGCAAGGCCATGAGTTGGCTCCGGTACCGGGGCATCCGCCGCTCCGACCCGCTGGTGGACGACGTGGACGGCCCCTGCGCCCCCGCGTCGCCGCACCCCGCTTCCGCCGAAGCCGAGGCCCACGCCGACCTCCACCGCGCCCTCGCCGGGATCCCCGTCCGGTACGTGGCGCCGCTCACGCTCTGCTACCTCGAAGGCCTCGGGCTCCACGAGACCGCCCGCGTGCTCGCCCTGGCGCCGAACACACTCAAGATGCGCCTCCACCGCGGACGGACCCTGCTCCGGGCCCGCCTCGCCCGACTCGAAGGTTGGCGCCCGCATCGCCGTCGCGCGACCGGCGCCGCGACGGCGCGCGTGGCGACGTCGCCTGCGCCGGACGCTGGCGCGCGGAGCACGTGCCCCGCCGACGCCCGTCGCCCCGACCCCCATCCCGCGGACCCCTACCCCGCGGACCCCCATCTCGCGGACGCCCATCCCGCGGATACCCATCCCGCGGAGACCCATCCCGCGGATACCCATCCCGCGGATACCCATCCCGCGGATACCGGCGCCGCAGACGCCCACGCCGCAGACGCCCACCCCGCGGTCCCCTACCCCGCGGTCCCCCACCCCGCAGACGCGTTCGCCCTGAACGCCCGCCTCCCCGACGAACCGAGGTCCTCCACATGAACCCCCGCCGCGC
>Ga0335397_10012514_pt1 | contig 10378 bp, 6 predicted proteins | sample MAT04_FD_205740 | JGI IMG/M metagenome (GOLD analysis project Ga0335397, IMG submission 205740) | Freshwater microbial communities from Lake Fryxell liftoff mats and glacier meltwater in Antarctica - MAT-04 (spades assembly) (version 2) ...
ACCGAGCTCACCGCCAAGTCGCTGAGCGCACTCAAGCAGGGCGACTACATGTTCGAGGGCGACGCCGAAGCGCGTCGCGCCGACCAGCGTCTGGCCGCCGACAGCATCCGCTACCAAACCGAGCCCGATACCGCGCAGGCAATCGGCAATGTGCGCTACCAGGACCGCGCAATGGTGGTCGCCGCCGATCGCGCCGATGCCGACATGGGCAAGGATGTGACGGTATTGAGCGGCACCCGCTACCAGCTGATCGGCACGCGCGCCGATGGCACGGTCACGCGCGGTAACGGCGTGGCGGCCGAGGCACGTGTCCAGGGCGGCGAAGACCAGCAGATCACCTATCTCAAGGACGTCACCTTTTCGACCTGCGATCCCGGCCAGCGCGACTGGGAGATCGGCGCGCGGGAGATGACGCTCAACCAGTCGACCGGCGAGGGCAAGGCGCGCGGCATGCGCCTGCGCTTCAAAGACACCACCCTGCTGGCGCTGCCATTCGCGAGCTTTCCGATCGACGACCGTCGGCGCAGCGGCTTGCTGCTGCCAACGGTCGGCGGCTCCGATAACGGCGGCTTCGACCTGAGCGTTCCGTACTACCTGAACCTGGCGCCGAACTACGACGCCACGCTGATCCCGCGCATCATCAGCGACCGCGGCTTGATGGCCGGCGGCGAGTTCCGCTGGCTCACGCCTGTGCAGCGTGGAGCATTTCGCGGCAGCTACCTGTTCGACGACCGCGTGGCAGATCGCAGCCGACACTTCTACGAGATCGAGCATGTGGCCGCGCTGAGCCCGAGCTTTTTCGTGGTCACCGACATCAATCGTGTATCGGATTCGCGCTACTTCGAGGACTTCGGCGACGGCCTGTCGTCGGCCGCCACCAGCCTGCTGCCCTCGAGCTCGATGCTGTACGGCCGCGGCGCGTGGTGGAACTTCAGCTTCGGCGGCGACGATATCCAGATCACCGATCCACGCATCGCGGCGGCGGACGAGCCGTACCGGCGCCTGCCACGCTTGACCTTCGATGCGGACTATCCGCTGCTGGACAATGTGCGCATCGGGGTGCGCAGCGAGGCGGTGTCGTTCGACAAGGGCAGCTACCTCGACTCGTCGTTTCCATCTCCGGGGCGGGTGCAGCCGGTGACCGGCGAGCGCTACGACGTGCAGCCATTCGTGGCGTTCCCGTTCGAGCGCGCCTGGGGCTACCTGCGACCGGAACTGGCTTGGCGCGAAACGCGCTACCAGATCGATCGCTTGCGCGGCGACTCGCCATCGCGCGGTCAGTCGATCACCAGCATCGATGCGGGACTTTTCTTCGATCGGCCACTGAGCCTGTTCGGCAGCGCGTTGCGGCAGACGCTGGAACCACGTCTGTATTACCTGCGCGTGCCCTATCGCGACCAGGAAGACCTGCCGCTGTTCGATACCCAGGAGCTCACCTTCAGCTTCGCGCAACTGTTCCGCCCGAACCGTTTCACCGGTGCAGATCGCCAGATGGATGCGAATCAGGCCACGCTGGCGCTGACCACGCGCCTGCTCGACGACGCCGACGGCAATCAGCTGCTGCGCGCCGGTGTGGGGCGAATCCAGTACTTCGATGACCGCCGCGTGGATCTGCTGACGGTTTGCTGCGATCTGACGGGCTCGGGGGTAGATTTTCGGAGCGGCCGTTTGCGCGACCATTCCCAGGTCGAAAGGCGCCCAGTGTCGCCGAGCTTCGGAGCCTTCAACGACAGCGCCTCCGCATGGGCCGCCGAGATCGAGCTGCGCCCTTCGGATCGCTGGCGCCTGGTGGCCTCGCAGTACTACGACAGCGACGACAGCCGCACCGATCTGTCGTCGGTCCGCATCCAGCACCAGTTCGGCCAGCGCGGCGTGGCCAACCTCGCCTACCGCTTCCGCCGCGACCAACTCGAACAGGTCGACGCCTCGACGGCGTTCCCGCTGAGCGAGCGCACGCGCCTGATCGCGCGCTGGAACTACTCGCTGCGCGATTCGCGCACCCTCGAAGCGCTGGCCGGGCTCGAGTTCGGCGACTGCTGCTACGCGTTGCGCATCCTCGGCCGCCACTACGTGCGCAACATCGAAGGCGATACCACCAACGCGGTGTTCCTGGAGCTCGAGCTCAAGGGGCTTGGCAGCCTCGGGCGGCGCTCGGAAGACTTCCTGCGGCGGACGATCCAGGGCTATCGCTGAGCCTCAGGGGCGGCCGGCAGCCACCGCAAGCGGTCCCGCCGGGCGTTCTCCGATGAAAGCTGCCGCGCAGTCCCGGCCCAACTCGCTTCGCGCGCGGCTGCATGGGATCATGCGCGCCCAGACCCCGGGCGGCTACGGTTCGTTAAGCACCGACCCGCTAGGGTGCCGTCCCAGTCCCCCACGGAATGCGTCCATGATGCGCAAGCTTGCCCCCGCCGCCCTTCTTGCACTGGCCCTGCTGTCGCCGGCCAGCGCGCAGATGCTCGACAACGAATCGCTCGACAAGGTCGTGGCCGTCGTCGACGAGGATGTGATCCTCGCCTCCGAACTGGACCGCGCGGTGAACAACATTCAGGCCCAGTTCGCCGGCCGCTCGACCCAGCTGCCGCCGCGCGCGGTGCTGGAGAAGCAGGTGCTCGAGCGGATGATCTTCATCCGCCTGCAGGTGCAGCGCGCCGAAAGCACCGGGATCCGGGTCAGCGATCCCGAGCTCGATCAGGCGGTGATGCGCATCGCGGAAGAGAACAAGGCCACCATCGACCAGTTGCGTGCCTCGCTCGAGCGCGATGGTTTCAGCTACGAGGATTTCCGCAAGACCATGCGCGAGGAGCTGCAGGTGCAGCGCCTGCGCCAGCGCTATGTGCAGACCCGCGTGCAGGTGACCGACACCGAGGTCGACATCCTGCTCGCCTCCGGCGGTCTGAAGCGCGGCGAAGTGCGCCTCGCGCACATCCTGGTGGGCGTACCCGATGGTGCCGCACCAGCACAGATCCAGGCCGCGCGCGAAAAGGCCGAGAAGGTCAGTGCCGAGATCGCCGGCGGGCTGGACTTCGCCTCTGCCGCAATCCGCTATTCCGACGGCCAGCAGGCACTGGAAGGCGGCGATCTCGGCTGGCGTCGCTACGACGAGGTACCCAACGTGTTTGCCGACATGATCACCGCCTTGCGCAAGGACGAAGTCACGCAGCCGATGCGCGGCCCCTCGGGCTTTCATATCCTCAAGCTCGTCGACGAGCGTGCCGGCAGCGCGGAGATCGTGCGCGAGTACAACGCGCGCCATGTCATGGTGCGCACCAGCGAGCTGGTCAGCAACGACGATGCGTTGGGCGTGGCGCGCAGCGTGCGCGGGCGGATCGTCGCCGGCGAGGAATTCGGCACGCTGGCCAAGGAGTTCAGCGAAGACACCACCTCGGCCAACCTGGGTGGCGACATGGGCTGGTTCGAAGTCGGCGCCTACGGCACGCGCGTCGCGCAGGTGCTCGAATCGCTCGGCGATGGCGACCTGTCGGAGCCATTCCAGACCGAGGCGGGCTGGCACGTGATGCAGCGGATTGCCACCCGCGAGGCCGACCGCACCGACCAGCGCGCGCGTGAGCAGGCGCGCGAAACGATCCGCAGCCGCAAGGCCGAGGAAGAATACGGCACCTTCCTGCGCCAGCTGCGCGGCGAAGCCTTCGTCGAGAATCGCCTGGGCACCGTCGAGGACGCCACGCAGTCGGGATGAGCGGCACAGTCGACAGCGTCGCGCGCGGCCGCTGCAGGCGGGCCGCCCGCGCATGATTCCGCGGATCGCGATCACGCTTGGTGAGCCGGCCGGTGTCGGACCCGAGCTGGTCGCCACGCTTGCGCACACGCGCTGGGACGCCGAACTGATCGCGATCGGCGAGCCAGCACTGCTGCTCGCACGTGCCCGATCCAGCGGCATCGCACTGACGCTTGAGGCCTTCGATCCGCTCGCACCGCGCCGCGCGCAGCGCGACGGTGTGCTGGGCTGCCTCGCGCTGGACCTGTCCGTACCGGCGGTCGCCGGGCACCTGGATACCGCCAACGCAGCGCATGTGCTCGGCATGCTCGGCAGTGCAGCCGAGCTCGCCCAGAGCGGCGTGTTCGACGCGATCGTCACCGCGCCAGTGCACAAGGGCGTGATCAACGACGCCGGCCATGCGTTCACCGGACACACCGAGTTCTTTGCCGAGCGCGCCGGCGCTGATGTGTTGATGCTGCTGACCTCGCCCGGTCTGCGCGTGGCGTTGGCGACCACCCATCTGTCGCTGGCGCGCGTGCCGGCGGCAATCGATGCGGCACTGATCGAGCGCTGCTTGCGGATCCTGCATGCTGCGCTGGCGCGCGACTTCGGACTCAGCGAGCCGCGGATCGATGTGCTGGGCCTGAACCCGCACGCCGGCGAAGGCGGCCACCTCGGGCGCGAGGAGATCGAGATCATCGGACCGGTGATCGAACGCATGCGCGCGGCCGGCATGAGTCTGCGCGGCCCGCTACCGGCCGACACCGCTTTCTTGCCAGAGCGACTGCCGCAAACCGATGCGTTCCTGGCCATGTATCACGATCAGGGTCTGCCGGTGCTCAAGGCGCGCGGCTTCGGCGACGCGGTCAATCTCACCCTTGGCTTGCCCTATATCCGCACCTCGGTCGATCACGGTACCGCCCTGGACCTGGCCGGCAGCGGCCGCGCCGATCCATCGAGCCTGCACGCCGCTGTTCGCCTTGCGATCGAACTGGGCGCGAGGCGCGCGGCGCGGGGCACTGCGTGAGCGAAGGTCGGCGCCGCACCGCGGAACGCGAAGTGGTCAAAGCGCGCCGCCCCGGAGGCGGCTGGGCGCTGCTGGCGGGAATCGGATTCGGCCTGCTGCTGATCCTGCTGCTGGATCGCGACGGCCTGCCGTGGCTCAAGCGCCAGCTGCATGAGCGCCCGCTGGAAGAGTCGCTCAGCCTGCTGCGCTGGATCTTCTACTCGCTGTCCGCACTGTTCGCGGTACTCGGCAGCATCGTGGCACGCCAGGCATGGCGCACCTTGCGCTCCGGCCAGTGGCCACCACCGGACAGCTGGGTGTTGGTCGATACCGATGTGATCCGCGGGCTCGCCGCGCGCGTGCGCGCCGCAGCACTCGGCTCGGTCGCGGCACTGCTGTTCGCCGGCGCGGTCGGACTGTCGCTGTTTCCGACCCAGATCGAACGCGTGGTCGGCAAGGGCGCTCTGCCCGCAACAGCGCCAGTTCCAACGCCAACGACAGCGCAACCTGCCAGATGATTTTCGACACGCCGCATACGCCGCGCAAGCGCTTCGGTCAGCACTTCCTGCACGAACGCGGCGTCATCGACCGCATCCTGCTGGCCCTGTCGCCGCGCGATGGCGAGCGGATCGTCGAGATCGGTCCCGGTGAGGGCGCACTCACCCTGCCCCTGCTGGCGCGCACCGGCACCCTGACCGCGATCGAGATCGACCGCGATCTGATCCCGCGCCTGCGCGGGGCCGCTTCCGGCATCGGCACGCTGACCATCGTCGAGGCCGATGCGCTGACCATCGATCTCAGCGCGCTGGCTGCCGGCGGCATGCTGCGCCTGGTCGGCAATCTGCCATACAACATCTCCACCCCGCTGCTGTTCCACATGCTCGATCATGCAAGCGTGGTGACCGACATGCACTTCATGCTGCAAAAGGAAGTCGTCGACCGCATGGGTGCGGGTCCCGGCAGCAAGGTCTACGGTCGGCTCAGCGTGATGCTGCAGGCGCGCTGCACGGTCGAGCCCCTGTTCATGGTGCCACCGGGCGCATTCCGGCCGCCGCCGAAAGTCGACTCGGCGGTGGTGCGACTGGTGCCGCTGCCGCCCGACCAGATCGCAGTGGCGCATCGCGCAATGTTCGACCGCGTGGTGCGCGCGGCCTTCTCGCAGCGCCGCAAGACCCTGCGCAATGCGCTGCAGCAACTCGCCAGTGCCGAAAAGCTCGCTGCCGCGGGGATCGATCCGGGCGCTCGCGCCGAAGACATCGAGGTCGCCGCGTTCATCGGGCTGGCCAACGCGCTCGCTGTCGAAGCCTGATCGCGGAGCGGGCCTTGCCCCATGTCGGCGATCTGGGCAATCCCGCCGGCCTGCACCGAAACCATCGTCACTCGCCGCCTACCGCCCACGGTGCGATCGAGGGCACCTGCTTGCGACTGGCAAAGTCCGGCTTCCGGGTGTCCACTTCACGGCGATCGACTTGTACAGGGCATCTTGCGCCGCGTGCCGCGGGCCTGATTGTGGGGCATCGCTCCCTGCACCGCTCACGTCATTGGACCATGCCGACCCAGCGCCGCATCAATTCGCCAGCCTGGCCTTCATTGCTGTCGCGCAGCGCGAGGATCTGGTCCCATGTCGAGTCCAACAGCGTAACATTGCCGAGGTAACCCATCTTCCATTGCTCGAACATCAATTCACGCACAGGAGCAATGCTCAGTATTGCAACGTCTGTGTGCCTGGGATCGCCTGAAATCCTCAAGAACGTACGCAGCACGTCGAGTTCTCGGCCTTCCAGAACCTGCGCAAAGCACTGGTTCTTGTAGCAAAGCAGGCCGGAAATACCGTCACGCCGGTTGTTGGCGCCGGAAGTCTTCAGGATTTCTTGCACTTCCGTCAGGGTGAATGATCGAGACGCCTTGCTGACGTAGCAAAGGCGAAGCAGAGCGGGCGAAGAATCCATGACGGGCGTGACCAAATGGCATTCAGTAATGTCCTTATCGGCAGCGGGCGCCGGAACTTGAACTTGCCACCCAATTGAATCCTGGCGTCAGCGCAAGGCGGCCATCCTGCGCCAGTACGTCTGTGTTCTATCGGGTCGGCTCGGCTGCTGTTCCTCCGGCAACCGCAAAAGGCGCTGCAGAACCGGATGATTGCAATTGAAAGGTGGTCAATGGGTCCAGTCTCCCGCCCGGCGTCGAGCGCACTGCGCCCAACAAGCATGGCGCCAACAGCTATCGACGGCATGCCGGGCATTGGTTTTGCCCGAAGCGCGCAACGGGAGCCACCCAGAACCCGGCAGCGGAGCACCTCGTGTTCTCTTCCTCATGCCCCAAACCCTCATCTGGCCTGGCTTCACCCCGATTCCACGCTATTGTTCGCGCTGCCATAGCGACGATTGAATCGTCCGATCGCGGCAACTGCCGCACTCATTGCTTCGCGTTCCGCTTCGCTGAGGTAGGGATTCCAGATATCGAAGATCAGCACGACCCGGGTTTGATCGCTGTGATTCCAGGCCTCGTGGACCATCGAGTCGTCGAACACCAGACATCGACCCTGTTCCCACACACGCGCTTCGCCGCCGGCTTTCAGTGCACCGCAGTTTTCCGGAACGACCAGCGGCAGATGCACGGTCAGTCGGCCATTGATCACGCCCGTATGCGGCGGGATATGCGTGCGCGGCTTGAGTACCGAAAACAGCGCTTCCGGCGAATGCTCGGGAATGCGCATGATCGGTAGCGATTCCAGCGCCGCTACAGTCTTCGGACAACGCTGACAATGCGCGTCGATGCGCCGGCCGTGGCGAAACAAATGATAGCTGCTCCAGCGCAAGGAACGATTGAGCTCGCGCCAGACCGGGGCCGCTGGTGCGTCCTCGGCCATGTTCACATAGGGACTCAGTTGCGCCTCATCTTCAAGCACTGCGAGCATTTCTTCACGAATGCCGGCAACCGCGTTCTCCATCAGGATCAGGAACGGGAAGTCTTCACGGTCGAACCATGGTTGCGGCGGAAGGTCGGGAATCAGCAGGAACGTGGGGCGCTGCAACGGATGCGGCCATTCGATCGCGGCCTTGCCCAGATAGACATCCAGCGCTCGCTGGATCCGGGCCAACGCTGCGGGCCCATGGCGCGCACGCAGTGGGCTGAGCACCCGATCAAGTACCTCCTCGCGCGCGTCCTGCACCGTGTCGATCGCTCGACTGATACCGGTTCGATACGTGTCCGGCAATTGCTGACCGCTGCCGAGCAGCCCATTCTTCTGAGCCAGCGACAGCGCCTGGATATAGGTTTGCAGCATTGTCTCGTGCAACCCCAAGACATTTTCCTGCCCGCCGCGGCGAAACAGGGCCTCCAGAAGCTGCGAATCGTTCCCGAACGCTTGATCGAACGCATCCCGGGCCAAGCCATGTTCAGCAGTCGCTTCGAGTGCGCAACCGCGACGAAAATGCAGCAATGCCGAGTCGGGCGTTGCCACCAGTCCCTGTTCGGTGATGGCGCGTGCATGTGCTGCATCGCCCGACTCCAGCGCGCGTATGGCGAGAAAATCCAGCGCTGCTTCGTGCGTGGGCTCAAGCGCAAGCAAACTGCGGCAATGCTGTTCGGCTTCGGCAGGATCACCACGGCGCAAAGCTTTGCGTACTGAACGAATCAGCCGGTAAACTTCACTATTGTCGACCGTGGCGGTAGCAGCGAATAGCATGCGGTGAGTGCGTCGTGGCAAAGTCCGGATACGATATCCATGGCGCTTTTCTTGCGTAGTCTACGCTGCGAGTCCACTCCGTCAAGCGCTCCGGGCGCTTTCCGCGCTACCCGCTGGCGCGCGAATTCCGAGCCCTGCAGCCTGCGGTGCTGGCTTGCGCACCATGCGGCGTTTTCCCGCGAATGGCTTCCAGGCCCAGTTGCCGGGCGCGCCCCGCCTCACCTGGTTCCAGTGCCTGTCTGCGCCGAACGCCAATTTGCGTGCGCAGCTCACAGCATCCGGCTGCGGCAAACGTCGCCCTACGCACGACGAGTCGAGTGCGGCCAACGGCGATCGCCGCAGCCGCGACTAAAAGCGCCGCGCGATGACCGTTGGCGCGGCGCCTCAAGCGCGTCTTCAACATCGATGTGAGCACAGGCGGCCACCGTGGCGGCACGCTACGGATCGTGGCCAGCATCGAACAACCCACCGCCATCCGCGCCATCCCCGCAAGGGGTCATCCATGCCTCGCCCACTTCGCAAAGCATGGCGCGCTGGAGAAAACGCAGCAGCGGTGCTGGTGCGAGCAGACTGCTCATTTGGAATGTATCGGTGGTTCGTTCGATGGCGCCAATGATCTTTGCACGCCCTCCGTGCCCGGCTGCATTCGCCAACAGCTCGACCGCGGTGCAACCCGAATTTGCGCTGGTTCGACCCTTGGCACTCAGCTGCGAAATCTATTCGATCCAGCCCGGTCTGACGCTGCCCTCGGCGAGGCGTTAGACTACAGACATACCGCAGCATCGGAGCCGCCATGAGTCCTCGCGCTTGCTCGTCGTCGATTCCACTGTCGTCGTGCCTGTCTTCGGCACGCTGCTCATATCTTCTTCTTGTCGGCTTCGCCGTGCTGGCACTGATGGCCGGCGTTCCGGCCATTGCCAGCAGCGCGCCTGCACCTGTCCCGGATCATGCCGATCGCAGCCGCATCATCGAGCAGTATGCGCGGCTGCCGCTTTCCTTCATCGAAAACCGCGGCCAGGCTGATGCGCGCATCGACTATTACCTGCAATCGCCGCACTACGATCTCTATTTCGATCGCGGCGGACACAGCCTGCGGCTGACTGACCGGAGTGGCGATACAGCCCGCGCGCATGTGGTCAAGGTGCGATTGCTGGGCGCGAAAACCCGCCGCATCGAGAGCCGTCGGAGCGCGCCCGGCATCGTCAGCTACTTCAAGGGACCCGCGTCGCAATGGCGCACGGGCATCCAGACGCAGGCCGAAATCGGTTACGTGCAGCCCTGGCCCGGCATCGATCTGAGCTACAACGGCAATGGCGGCACGCTGGAATCGGTCTACACGGTGGCTCCTCATGCCGATCCTCGTCGCATCCGTCTGCGCTATTCCGGACACCAATCGCTGCGCATCGACGCGCGCGGCGATCTGGTCTATCGCACCGCGCTGGGCGAAGTGCGCGAGACCGCGCCGATCGTCTATCAGGACATCGACGGCAAGCGCACGCGCGTCGATGGGCGCTATCGATTGATCGACCGCAACACGGTTGGCTTCAAGGTCGCGCGCTACGACCGTGCCCACGCGCTGGTGATCGATCCGAGCCTGGTCTATGCCGGCTTCATCGGCGGCAACAATAGCGATGTCGCCCATGGCGTTGCCGTTGATGCCAGTGGCAACGCGTACGTCACCGGTTACACCAGTTCGACGCCGGCCACCTTTCCGCTGGCCGCCGGCCTCGACAACACCTATGGCGGCGGCGTCCGAGACGCCTTTGTCGCCAAGGTCAACGCGGCCGGCACGGCGCTGGTATATGCGGGCTATATCGGCGGTATTGGCGATGACGAAGGCTACGGGATCGCCGTGGATTCGGCCGGCGCTGCCTACATCGCCGGCAATACCAGTTCCACCCAGACCACGTTTCCCGTGCTGGGCGGCCCGGACCTGACCCACAACGGCGGCGGCGACGATGCCTTC
>Ga0335397_10012517_pt1 | contig 10378 bp, 6 predicted proteins | sample MAT04_FD_205740 | JGI IMG/M metagenome (GOLD analysis project Ga0335397, IMG submission 205740) | Freshwater microbial communities from Lake Fryxell liftoff mats and glacier meltwater in Antarctica - MAT-04 (spades assembly) (version 2) ...
ACATGCGGCACTCTATGATCCGGAAGACATGCCGCTGCTAGTGGATGCTGTTGCGGCCGCCGTAAACCATGGCACGCCTTATGCGTTGGAGCTACGCACACTGAGCAAGAATGGTGCGGCACGAGTTTGCCTGGCCCGTGGCTATGCGGAGATGGGCGCGGGCAATCGGGCCGTGCGCCTGTTTGGTTCATTGCAGGACATCACCGAACGCAAGCAGACAGAAACCGAGATCCTGCGCACCCGCGACGAAGCGGAGCGGGCCAACTACGCCAAATCCGAATTTCTCTCGCGCATGAGCCACGAACTGCGCACGCCGCTGAACGCCATCCTGGGTTTTGGCCAGTTGCTGCAACGCGACAAGCTGCCCGCCGAGCAGGCCGACAACGTGCAGGAGGTGCTGCATGCCGGCCGGCACCTGCTGGAATTGATCAACGAAGTACTCGATCTGGCGCGGATCGAATCCGGCAAGTTCACGGTCAGCCTGGAACCGGTGGCGCTGCATGTACTGATCGCGGAATGCCTGGCGCTGATCCGGCCCCAGGCCGAAGCCCGCGGCATCCGGATTGGCGAGGTCGGCCCCGACTGCGACCAGTATGTGCAGGCCGATCGCACCCGGCTCAAGCAGGTGCTGCTCAACCTGCTGTCCAACGCAGTCAAGTACAACCGCGACGCAGGCTCGGTCAGCGTCTCCTGCAAGTCCCTGGGTGGGCGCGTGCAGATCTGCATCAGCGACACCGGGCCTGGCCTGAGCCTGGAACAGCAGGCGCGTCTGTTCAAACCGTTCGAGCGATTGGACGCGGACAACAGCGGCATCGAAGGCACCGGCATCGGCCTGGCCCTGAGCAAAGGGCTGGTGGAAGTGATGGACGGCGAGATCGGCATCGACAGCACCCCTGGCATCGGGAGTGCCTTCTGGGTGACGCTCCCCGTCGCCGCGGGAGAGGTCGACGCCACCCATCCGGACGCCCTGGATCAGCCTGCCGGGGAACCGCTGGCCAGCGGCCAACCACAGTTCATCATCCTGTGCATCGAAGACAACCCGGCCAACCTGCGTCTGATCGAACGCATCCTCGCCTGCCGCCCGGAAATTCGCCTCATCAGTGCCAGCGCACCGGGCCTGGGGCTGGAACTGGCGGGCGCGCATCGTCCGGCGCTGATCCTGCTCGACATCAACCTGCCCGACATGGATGGCTTCGGCGTCATGGCCTGCCTGCGCGAGAACGCAGCGACGCGCGACATTCCGGTGATCGGCATCAGCGCCAACGCCATGCCGACGGATGTCGAGCGTGCCCGCGCGGCGGGCTTTGTCGACTACCTGACCAAACCCCTGGACATTGGCAAGCTGCTGCAGACAATCGCGGTGGCGCTGGCTCTGCCGCGATCATGATCCGAACGCTTGCCGTGCCTCTCCGGCTCAGGCTGAGTCAGCGTTTTGCCGGCGTCATCACGCCGCATCGAGAAAGCAGACATGCGAAGAAAATTTGACCCCGCCCCGCCCGCCTCCCGCAATAGCGCGCCGAGCGCCATGGACCCCACCGCCGCCGCACTGCGCTTGCGCGCCGAAGAGCTTCTGCAAACTCAGCCGCCACCAGGCGAGGCGCAACAGTCGGCGCTGGCGGCACGGCAACTGGTTGATGAACTGCGCGTGCATCAGATCGAACTGGAATTGCAGAATGCAGAACTACAGGCAGCGCGGGGTGAGGTGGAGGCGGCGCTGGCCCGCTACACCGATCTTTACGACTTCGCGCCGGTGGGCTATTTCACGTTGCGACGCTTTGGCGAGATTACCCAGACCAACCTGGCCGGCGCGCGCTTGCTGGGCGTGGAACGCGCCCGGCTGACGGGTCGGCACTTCGGTGAATTCGTCAGCGCTGCGGATTTGCCGGTCTTCAACGATTTCCTGCTGCGGGTGTGCATCGGCGAGGTCACGCAAAGCTGCGAAGTGGCACTGGCGCCACAAGGCCAGCCGCCACGCACCCTTCAGATCGGGGCCACGCTTGCCGCCGATGGCCAGGAATGCCGCCTGGTGGTGGTGGACATCACCGAACGCAAGATGGCGGAACAGGTGCTGAGCGAATCCGAAAGCAAATACCGGCTGCTGGCCGATTTCGCCACCGACTGTATTTTCTGGACCGGTCCGGACCGGCACCTCCGCTACGTTTCGCCGGCCATCCAGGAAATGACCGGTTACGCCCCCAGGGACTTTCTCGCCGATCCTGGTCTGCTGGAACGTCTCATTCACCCCGACGACAGCGCGACCTATCTGGCCCATTTTTTCGACGACCACGGCACCGACCCGCACGAACTGGAATTCCGCCTGATCCACCGCGACGGCAGCGAGCGCTGGATTGCCCATCATTGCCAGCCGCTGTTCGACGCCGCCGGCACCGATCTCGGCCGGCGCGGCAGCAACCGCGACATCACCGTACGCAAATCCGCCGAGGAGCAACTGCAACTGGCGGCGCTGGTGTATCAAGCGCTGGGCGAGGCGATCATGGTGTGCGATACCGACAACCGCATCGTCGCCATCAATCCGGCGTTCACCGCCACGACCGGCTACAGCGCGGCGGAAGCGCTTGGCCAAACTCCCGCCCTGCTCAAATCAGGCCGTCATCCAGCCGCCTTCTACCAGGCCATGTGGCAGTCGCTGAATACCACCGGCCGCTGGCAAGGCGAGATTCTCAACCGGAAAAAGAATGGCGAGATCTATAACGAGTGGCTGACGATCAGCACCATTTACTACGCAGACAGCCTGCCGCAGCGCCGGGTGGCGATGTTCTCCGACATCACCGAGCAGAAGCGCGCCGAAGCCACCATCTGGCGGCAGGCCAACTACGACCCGCTGACCGGCTTGCCCAACCGCAATCTGTTCCGCGACCGGCTGGAACAGGAGATCAAGGGCTTGCGTGGCCAACAAAACCCGCTGGCGCTGTTGTTTATCGATCTCGACAATTTCAAGGAAATCAACGACACCCTCGGCCACGATCATGGCGACTTGTTGCTGGTTGAGGCGGCCCGGCGCATTGGCGGCTGCATGCGCGAGGGCGATACCGTGGCGCGCCTGGGCGGCGACGAATTCACCGTGATTCTGCCCGGGCTCGACGATGCCCCGCGCATCGAGCAGGTGGCGCAGATGATCTTGCAAGAGGTCGCCCGGCGCTATGAACTGGGCGCGGAGATCGGCCATATCTCGGCCAGCATCGGCATCACGCTGTTTCCGGCCGACGCCACGGATAGCGAATCGCTGCTCAAGCACGCCGACCAGGCCATGTTCCAATCCAAGGCGCTGGGGCGCAACCGCTACAGCTACTTCACGGCGACCATGCAGCAGGTGGCGCAGGATCGTCTGCAACTGAGCAACGAGCTGCGCGGCGCGCTGGCCGCCGGCCAGTTGATGGTGTATTACCAGCCGATCATCCGCCTGGCGACCCTGCGCTGCGTCAAGGCAGAAGCGTTGCTGCGCTGGCGCCATCCGCTGCGCGGCATGGTCGGGCCGGCCGAGTTCATTCCGCTGGCAGAACAGATCGGCCTGATCGGCGAGATTGGCCACTGGGTGTTTTGCCAGGCGGCCGGCCAGGTCAAGCAATGGCGCGATCTGGGCACAGCGTGCGTTCAAGTCAGCGTGAACAAGTCGCCGCGCCAGTTTTTCGATGTCGCTGACCACCATGACTGGTTTGAGCCTCTGCGCGCGCTCGACTTGCCGGCGGCGAGCATCAACATCGAGATCACCGAGGGCCTGCTGCTCGACGCCCGCGCCTCGGTGAAGGAGAGCCTGTCGCGCTTTCACGCGGCCGGCATGCAGATTTCGCTCGATGACTTTGGCACCGGTTACTCGGCCTTGTCCTACCTGAAGAAGTTTCCCATCGATTACCTCAAGATCGACCAGTCCTTCGTCCGCGACATGGTGAGCGATCCCACCGATCAGGCGATCGTCGAAGCCATCATCGTCATGGCGCACAAGCTCGGCATGCAGGTGGTGGCGGAGGGCGTGGAAACCATTGAACAACGCGATCTGCTGGTGGCCGCCGGCTGCGACTATGCGCAAGGCTATCTGTTCGCCCGGCCGTTGCCGCAGGATGAATTTGTGACGTATCTGGAAAACGACATGAAGGCGTGTCGGCCATGAAACCGACTTATCCACCGCAGCAGCTGGTCGATGAACTTGCGGGTACACCAGATCGAGCTGGAACTGCAGAACGAGCAACTGCAAGCCGCCCGCAGCGAAGCCGAAGCGACGCTGGCGCGCTACACCGATATTTACGACTTCGCTCCGGTGGGCTACTTCACGCTGCAGCGCTTTGGCGAGATTACCCAGACCAACCTGGCCGGCGCGCGCCTGCTGGGCGTGGAACGTGCCTTGCTGACGGGCAAGAGGTTTGGCCGGTTCGTTGCCGAAGCCGATCTGCCCGCCTTCAACACCTTCCTGCTGCAGGTGTTTGTGGGCGAATTACCGCAAACCGGCCAGCAAAATTGTGAAATCGAGTTGATGAGAGCCAACTAGCCGCCGCGCGTTGTGCTGATCAAGGCTGCGCTTTCCGCCGATGGCCAGGAATGCCGCTTGGTGGTGGAGGACATCACCGCACGCAAGACCACCGAAGCCGAACTGACGAAATACCGGAAGCACCTCGAACAACGGGTGGCAGAGCGTACTGCGGAACTCTCTATCGCGAAGGAAGGCGCCGAAACCGCCAGCCGCGCCAAGAGCACTTTCCTCGCCAACATGAGCCATGAAATCCGCACGCCGATGAGCGGCATTCTCGGCATGGCCCATCTGCTGCGTCGCGGTGGTGTTACGCCGGCGCAGGCGGCAAAACTCGACCAGATTGACGCCGCCGGCCAGCACCTGCTTTCCGTCATTAACGACATCCTCGACATCTCCAAGATCGAGGCCGGCAAACTGGTGCTCGAAGACATCCCGGTCAACATCAACGCCCTTGCCGGCAACGTGAGGTCCATGCTGTTCGAGCGGGCGCAGGCCAAGGGGCTCGCGTTGGCGGTCGAAATATCGCCGCTACCGCCTCACCTGCGTGGCGACCCGACCCGGATCCAGCAGGCCCTGCTCAACTACGCTACCAACGCCATCAAGTTCTCCGTGGCCGGCACCATTACCCTGCGCGTTCGCAGCGAAGAAGAAACCGCCACCAGCGTGCTGCTGTGCTTCGAGGTGCAGGACGCCGGCATCGGCATCACGCCCGAGGTCCGTGCCCGACTGTTCTCGACCTTCGAGCAGGCCGACAATTCGACCACGCGCAAGTTCGGCGGCACCGGCCTGGGCCTGGCCATTACCCGTTACTTGGCCGAACTGATGGGTGGGGGCGCCGGATTCGAGAGCACGCCCGGACAGGGCAGTACCTTCTGGTTCACGGTACGACTGCCGATAGACTCGGCGGCCACGGCACTACCCGCCGGGATGCTGAAAGGCGATGCCGAACGGATGTTGAAGCGGGATTACGCCGGGCACCACATCCTGCTGGTCGAGGACGAACCGATCCTTCGCGAGATTGCGTTGATATTGCTTGAAGAGACCGGGTTGGTGATTGACGCCGCCGAGGATGGCGATATTGCGGTGGAGATGGCGGCACAGAATGACTATGCGCTTATCCTGATGGACATGCAGTTGCCGAAGATGGACGGCGTGGCCGCCACGGAGGTCATCCGCAGGTCAGCAACCGGGAAAATAGTGCCTATCGTCGCGATGACGGCAAACGCCTTTGCCGAGGACAGAAAGCGCTGCATGGACGCCGGGATGAACGACTTCATCTCCAAGCCATTTATGCCGGACGATCTGTTTGCGATGATTCTCAAGTGGCTGGCGCGGGAGAATTGCTAGCAACCTGTCGGACTTTCCCCGCTTGTACCCCGCGGGACTTTGCAGCCGACGATTCCAAAGTCCGACCATTGGACCAGGGCCCCTTTAAATTGAAACAAGCTCACGGCTCAGGGCGACCGGGCTGTGTGTTTCACGTTAAAGGTAGCGCCATCACAGCCTGGCGCTTAAATCACCAAATCAATGTGCGATGGCGTACAGAGTGTTGCAGTTGTATCGGATAACGTGGCAATCGGTGATTGGTGAATCGATTGATAAATTGTTCTTTACCGCCAATCCGGTTGTTTAACCCACACAGAAGGCAATCTCATGAACAGCATCGTTTATATCGTCGGCTTGGTCGTCATCATCTTGTTCGTCCTGGGGTTTTTCGGGCTACGGTAGTTATTCCCAGCACCAGGATCAGTTGATGGACAGATAGGTCGATGAGTACAACATCAGAAACTGTCCCAGCGTCTGGCGGACAAAATGTCTGCTTGGTCATGGCTGTTTCTCTTGGTTGAGCGGGTACCAAACGCAGTACCTTCGCGGTCATCTCTCGGACTGTCTGACTCTGCCAGGTTAACGTGAAACACACAGTTCCGTTCGCCTTGAGCTTGTCGAAGGGCACTTCGATCGTGGGGTCCTTCGACAAGCTCAGGGCGAACGGTTTCATGATTTGGGGTGACGACCCACGCCATGAAAGTTAGCCGGCAAGCCAATCAGACTTTATTTAGCTCGGTGACCCAGACTCCCACGTCGAGGCTTGCGCCAAGTGGGCCGACGAACGAGCCGGCTACAGGCGGTACAGACTCTGGCAAGCGAGCCACGGCGACAGCGGTGTGATCGGTTCCAACGATTTTTCCGATGGTGGGATCAAAGCCTTTCCAGCCCGCGCCTGGCAGAAATACCTCGGCCCAGGCATGGGTTGAGCCGTAATTGGCGGACGACGGCTCAGCGTAAAGGTAGCCGCTGACAAAACGCGCGGCGAGGCCCAGGTGACGTGCGGTTTCCATGAACAGATTCGCAAAATCGCGGCAGGAACCGGTACCGCGAGACAGGGTGTCCGCGGGCGTTTGAACGCCGGGTTGCTCGCGCGCCTGATATGCAAAAGACTGGTTGATGTGAACGCACAGGCGTTGCAACAGGGCGTAGGTCTGGATGGGCTCGCCTGTCCGCCACAAACTGGCAAGCCATTTGGCAAGCGGCCCAGAGGCCTGCCGTGTGGCAGTCAGCATGTAGGGAGTCAATACGATGCTGTCTTCCGCACCATAGGCAAACGGATAGTCTGCCGCGTAAGCGTCCACCAGAAAATCGAGGGGGGATTCGTTGAATTGCTGAATGATGATTTCGCTCTCGATCACCAGTTGTTGGGTCGGCGTGTCGAAGGTCGCTATCGCCACCGAGTTGTCTTCCACATCGTTGTGCCACCGCAGGGTGGCTGCCGGCGTGATGTCCAGCGATGAGGATTCGATGCGCAGTTCGTGGCCCTCTTTTGGCCGCAGGCGCAAGGCGTGCGGTTCAAGCCGCACCAAGCCGGAAAAATTGTAATAGGTGCGATGAAGGATTTTGAAGCGCCGCATCTTTTGTTAACTCTCTCGATTTCTGCGGTGCCCCCGCACGGCGGCACCCACATAAGTGACTCAATTTGGAAGGATAGGAAATTCAAGTGCACTTACGGAAGTATCCGGGCCGGGTCGGCGTAGTCAATCCGGGATTTCGTGCGGCCGGAACTTGCCCCCTGCGAACATTCCTTGATCAGTCAGGAACTTTGCCCGCAACCAGTGTCCGTTAGGCGTCGCAGAACATGCCCATCCTCCTTTGGCATAAGAAAAAAATCCCGCCATGGACCTCATCGCGCATGGTTTATGGGCTGGATGGGGGTCGGCTATCGCAAACGATGAACAGTGGCTTCGGTCAAGTGAAGTTTCAGTTGCCGTCCTACCGGCGAAAGCCGGTATCCAGCGGTGGCGCAGACAAGTTCCACTGGACCCCGGCTTACGCCAGGGTGACGGTTTCAAATATATTCAGGCCCGATCAAAAGGTTCAACGGCGGACGCGCGGCCGCAATGCTGGTTTGGTCTCACGCGGTCTGGCCGGGCTGGTGCGCACGACAGGGGCATCGCTGCTGCGTGTCAACGTGAAATCCCCGCTACCTTCGATGCCGAGGGTTTTCGCTAGATAGGGCAAGCATTCGCGCATCCTGTCGGCCAGCGTCCAGGGCGGATTGACGATGAACATGCCGCTGCCGTGCATGCCGAAGCCTTCCTTCGATGGCGCGCTGATACTGAGTGTGGCGTTGAGCCAGTCAACGCCTTTAAGCCGGGCGAAGCGTTCGGCCAGTCGCTGTGCTTCCTGGCGTTGCAACAACGGGTACCAAATCGCGTAAACGCCGGTGGCGAATCGTTCCAGGCTGTCGGTGAGCGCCTGGAACACATGCGGGTAATCGGCTTTGTCTTCGTAGGAAGGGTCGATCAGCACCAGCGCGCGGCGGGATGGCGGCGGCAGCAGGGCTTTCAGGCCGGCGAAGCCATCGCCGCGGGTGACGATGATCTTGTTGCCGGCATCGGGAAAGGTCTTGCCGAGCAGGTCGACATCGGTCGGATGCAGTTCGAACAGGCGCATGCGGTCCTGTTCGCGCAGCAGCTTTGACGCCAGATAGGGGGAGCCGGGATACAACGTGAGATTGCCGGCCGGATTGATCGCCTGGATCACGGCCAAATATTCCGCCAGCGCCGGCGGTAGATCGGTCTGCCGCCAGAGCCTGGCGATGCCGGTTTCATGTTCGGCGTTCTGGCTGGCGTAACCCGCATCCAGCCCGTAAGCGCCGGCGCCGGCATGGGTGTCGATGAACCAGTAGGGCTTGTCCTTCTGCGCCAGATAGCGCATCAGGTTGACCAGAATGCAGTGTTTCAGCACATCGGCATGATTGCCGGCATGGAAGGCGTGGCGGTAGCTGAGCATGGGTAGGTAAGCCGAAAATGGGGAGCCCGGCGATTGTCCTTTATGGCATGGCGAACTGTTGCTGAAATAGTCTGGCTATGAGATCACGCAGGTCCGGCGCGGCGCATTCCAGTTTGATTGCGCTGTCCCAACTGCGCAGCCAGGTCAATTGCCGTTTGGCCAGTTGGCGCGTGGCGGCGGCGCCTTGTTCGTAAAGCGTGGCCGCATCGATTTCTTCATCAAGAAAACGCCAAGCTTGACGATAGCCGACGCAGCGCATCGAAGGCATGCCGGGGTGGAGTGCATAACGCACGCGCAATTCACGCAATTCTTCGACCAGGCCTTGTTCCAGCATCTGGCCAAAACGCAGGTTGATGCGCTGGTGCAGCCAGACGCGGTCGGCCGGGAAGAGGGCGAATTCGAGCCAATTATCTTGCGCGACCGGTGTTTGGGCGATGAACAGCGCTGACATCGGCCCGCCGGTGGTCAGACACAGTTCCAGCGCGCGCTGGATGCGTTGCGAGTCGTTCGGTTGCAGGCGGGCTGCGGTTTCCGGGTCGAGATCACGCAGTCGCGCATGCAAGGCCGGCCAGCCCTCGATGGCGGCTTGCGCTTCCAGTTCGGCGCGTATCGCCGGGTCGGCCGGCGGCAGATCGTCGAGGCCGCCGCGCAGCGCGCGAAAGTACAACATGGTGCCGCCAACCAGCAGCGGCACGTTGCCGCGCGCGCGTATCGCGGCCATCACCGCCAGCGCATCCTGTTTGAAGCGACCGGCTGAATAGGCCTCGGTCGGGGGCAGCAGGTCGATCAGATGATGCGGCGCTTGCGTCAGCGTCGCCGCATCCGGCTTGGCGGTGCCGATGTTCATGGCGCGGTACACCAGCGCCGAATCAACGCTGACGATTTCCAGCGGAAACCGCTGGCACAGCCAGACCGCCAGATCGGTCTTGCCGCTGGCAGTGGGGCCCATCAGGCTGATGGCGTACGGGGGCATGGGTCGGGTGAATTACAACGGGAGGCTATTGATACGTTGGAGAAATGTTTAAACGGCCCCCCTCTCCCAGCCCCTCCCCCGCTTGCCGGGGAGGGGCTGGGAGAGGGAGTCGGAGTCGATGCAACATTATCTGGCCGCTTCAACAAATGCCGGTATCGGCATACAACTCGGCAATCGGAATCTGCACATCGACGCAGGCCAACTGCACGGTTTCGCCGGCTTCGTAGATGTCCTGCATCCACCCCGCCGGGGTGCGACGAAAGACTTCGACCCAGGCCTTGTTCTGGTCGATCAGTACATATTCGATCAAGCTGGACACGCGCCGGTAGGACAACAGTTTTTCCCTGCGATCCACCGTTTCGGTCGAGTCGGACAACACTTCGACGACCAGTTTGGGCGCTTGCAGGAAATCCTTCGGCGCGTCCGGACTCAGATCGGATGCATCGCAGGTCGCCACGACATCCGGGTAGTAATACGCGGAATCGGCGTGGACCCGCACTTTCATGTCCGCCATGAACACGGCGCACGGTTGGCCGCGCAGCCCCTGGCGCAAGGCGATTGCTGCATTCAATGCCAGCGTGCCATGCCGCTCCGAAGCGCCGGCCATGGCGAACACTTCGCCAGCGACATATTCA
>Ga0335397_10012519_pt1 | contig 10377 bp, 9 predicted proteins | sample MAT04_FD_205740 | JGI IMG/M metagenome (GOLD analysis project Ga0335397, IMG submission 205740) | Freshwater microbial communities from Lake Fryxell liftoff mats and glacier meltwater in Antarctica - MAT-04 (spades assembly) (version 2) ...
ATACCGGCTGGCGCACATTCTGGTCTTGCTTCCCGAACAAGCCACGACGCAACAAGTGGAAGCCCGCCGTAAACGTGCGATGCAGGCGCTGTCCGAGCTTCGCCGAGGTGCTGAGTTCGCGCAAATCTCTGCACAGTTCTCGGATGCACCGGATGCGTTACAGGGCGGCAGCCTCGGCTGGCGTGAAGCCAATCGACTCCCGTCGATTTTTGTCGAGGCCGTCAATACACTCAAGCCGGGCGAGACCTCCGATATCCTGCGTTCGCCAAACGGCTTTCATATTGTCAAGCTGCTCGATAAACGCGGCAAAAACGCCACACCGTCCGTGCAGCAGACACGCGGTCGTCATATCCTTGTTCGTAACAAAGATGGCCTGACCGACGACGAAGCGCGCTCGCGTTTGCAAAGACTGCGCGAACGCATCGTCGCTGGCGCCGATTTTGCCGAGCTTGCCAAAGTCCATTCGGATGATCCGTCATCGAGCAAGGGCGGTGACTTGGGCTGGATGTCTCCCGGCGACACAGTGCCAGAGTTTGAGCGCGCTATGAACCAGCTGCGTGACAATGAATTGTCACAACCATTCCAGTCGCCGTTCGGCTGGCACATTGTTCAGGTTCAAGAGCGACGCAGTGAAGGCTTGTCTGAAGAACGTAAACGCGCTGTTGCGCGCAACGCCATTCGCGCCCGCAAAGCCGAGGAAGCCTACACAGACTGGCTGCGGCAAACGCGTGACCGCGCGTTTGTTGAGTATCGCGTCGAAGAAAGGTAGTTGCTTGGTAATGCGTTCAGCATTGAATGTTGAACGCGAGGAAATCCGTGAAGATTGCGATCACCTCTGGTGAGCCAGCAGGCATCGGCCCCGACCTGTGCGCGTTGCTCGCCACCGAACGCTTTGCGAATACGATCACCATTCTCGGTGATCGCGACCTCATTGCGGCACGCGCGGCGTTGCACGGCTGCGATATTTCAAATCTTCAGATTGAACATCACCCGACCCCTGCACCCGTCGTCGCGGGTGCGCTCAACGTGGCGAATGCGCGCTATGTGTTGTCACTGCTTGATCGTGCAGTCGCGGGCTGTCTATCTGGTGAGTTTTCGGGGATGGTTACGGCGCCGGTGCAAAAATCCGTGATCGCGGAGTCAGGCCATCCATTCACCGGCCACACGGAATACTTGGCGGAAAAAACGAATGCCCCATTTGTCGTGATGTTGTTGGTTGGTGGCGATGCACCGGTATTGCGGGTAGCGCTCGTCACGATTCATATGCCGCTATCCGCCGTGCCCGCTGCGATTACGCGCCGCCGCTTGATCGACACGTTGCACACACTCAACAATGATCTTCGTGAAAAGTTTGGTATTGCGAAGCCGCGCATCCTCGTGGCAGGCTTAAACCCGCATGCGGGTGAATCGGGTTATCTGGGTCGTGAGGAGATTGATGTGATCGCGCCGGTGATTCGCGCGCTGCAGCACGAGGGAATGTTGCTCGAAGGCCCGCTCCCGGCGGATACGCTGTTCACGCCGCACCATTTGGCGCGTGCTGACGCAGTGCTCGCGATGTATCACGACCAAGGCCTGCCGGTACTGAAGCACGCGAGCTTTGGGCGCGGCGTGAATGTCACGCTCGGCTTGCCGATTATCCGCACCTCGGTTGATCACGGCACCGCGCTTGACCTTGCCGGCAAACGCGATGCAATTGACGTTGGCAGCATGCGCGCCGCCGTGCAGCTCGCACTTGAGCTCGCGGTGCGTCGAGCGCAGCAAGCACAGTGAGCGGCTGATGCTGCCACGCGCGAAGAAACAGTTTGGCCAACACTTCCTGACGGACCGCCACTACATTGATCGCATCGTTAGTGCGATCAATGCGAAGCGCGCAGACGTGATGGTCGAGATCGGCCCCGGCCCAGGCGCGTTGACGGCACCACTGCTTGACAAGCTTGATCATCTTCATGCGGTTGAGATTGATCGTGATCTGGCGGCTGCGCTTCGCCTGCGCTTCCCAGCCGAACAGTTCACGCTGCACGAGCAAGACGTGTTGGCCTTTGACTTTGGTTCACTCGCCGCGTCCTTCCGATGTGTGGGCAACTTGCCCTACAACATATCGACGCCGTTTCTGTTTCACTTGGAAACCTATGCCGAGCATTTGATCGACGGCACCTTCATGCTGCAAAAAGAGGTGGTCGATCGCATGGTCGCAGCACCCGACAGTGCCGACTACGGGCGGCTGTCGGTGATGTTGCAGTATCGCTTCGAGATGACCCGGCTGTTCATCGTGCCACCCGGTGCGTTCACGCCACCGCCAAAGGTTGACTCCGCCATCGTCCGCATGAAGCCACTCGGTGGCGATCGGCTGGTCGCGCGCAACGAGGCGCGCTTCACGGCAATGGTGATGGCGGGGTTTGGGCAACGCCGAAAGACGCTGGGCAATACGCTCAAACCATTTCTCAGCGCTGCGCAAATCGAGGCTTGTGGGATAGATCCGAAACGTCGGGCGGAGACGCTGAGTGTGGCGGAGTTTGTTGCACTCGCTGACGCAAACCTCTAAAAAATACCACTGTCATAGCGGCCCCTACCCAAGCACCCAAGGGCATGCTCCGGTCGGGGCCCAAGTTTCGTGGAGTGAGTGAGCGGGCACACTTGGACCCCGGCCTGAGCAAGTGCCCGGTCTATCCTGAGACCGTCGAAGGGCCGGGATGACAGTTTTGGGAAAGCTGGTATTGGCAGCCACCGCTCTCAGCATGCCTCCCCGACGCCCGACCCAAGCACCCGAGGGCAGGCACCGGTCGGGGCCCAAGTTTCGTGGAGTGAGTGAGCTGGCACACTTGGATCCCGGCCTGCGCAAGTGCCCGGTCTATCCTGAGACCGTCGAAGGGCCGGGATGACCGTTTTGGGAAAGCTGGTATTGGCGGCGGCGTCACTTGGCATGTCTCTCGGCATAGAACTCTAATGAAGGCGGGCAGTTCAAGACACTTTTGCCCGAAAACGCCCGTCGAATAAGGACTTTCTAAAACGCCCGGAAGTGATGGTCGTTCTGATCGAGCTCTTTTTTGAGCGTTTCAAAGTCAGGACACATGCGACGCACTTCGCCCCAGAACGACGCCGAGTGATTCATGTGTCGCAAGTGCGCAAGCTCATGGCACACCACGTAGTCGATCAGCGCCGGTCGTGCTTTGACGAGGCGCCACGAGAAGCGCACCTCCCGACGTGAATTACAACTACCCCAACGGCCGTTCGCGCTAGACAAAAACACGCGCGGCGGGACGAGTTGATGCAGCCGCGCGAACATGAATGCGCGCTGCGCCAGCAAGGTCAGCGCCTCTTTCTTCATCCAGTTCACCACCGCTTTCTCGATCGCTGCGGGTTCATCAAGCTTCACTTTGACGAAAAGGTGCGACAGCGCGCGCTCGACCGATGCGCGTCCGTGACCGCCGTCGACCATCAGGGTTAGTGACTCACCGAGGAACGATACTGTCGCACCGGTTTCCCAGCGCTGCGGTGTCACGCGTCGGTGTGCCCACTCACCGAGCTTCTTTGTCACCCAATTGGTGTGCTGACCGATCATGGCTTCAATGGCGGAGATGGGCGTGGTCAGGGAGGCAGCGACCGTCAGCCCGGAACCGTCCACCTTCAACCCCACGCCACGGCGTCCGCGCCGCCGCACCAGTTTGTAGTCGACGCGATGGCCGTTCAGTGCGACGGCATGCTCGCTCTCTTCTTTCGCGGCGCGTGGCGTCGCGGTCTTTGTCTTCCGCCCTTTTGACGATAGCGTCGCCGGCATCAGGAGTTCAGCGAGGTGACCAAACAGGTCGTAATTCGCCACCGCTAGGTCTCCGCCGACGGCTTGGAGTAGGCGTTGTTGTAAGCGCCGGTCGATGGCAGGCGCAGCATTTCTGCTTCGATCCATTCTTCAACTTCGCGCCCGACTTCGACGGCTGTCTTGCCGGCACTCGTGATCACAGGGCCGATCGACATGGTGACCTTGCCCGGATACTTAAGGAACGCATTGCGCCGCCAGCACTCTCCCGCATTGTGCGCAATCGGCACGATATCGACACCCGCACCCGTCGCCAGCAGCGAGCCGCCCAAGCCATAGCGACTACGCTCGCCCGGCGCGATGCGCGTGCCTTCCGGAAAAATCATCACCCAATAGCCGCGCTGCAGCCGGTCGCGCCCTTGTTCGAGAATTTGATCCCGCGCACTGCGGCCGCTCTTACGGTCAATCGCGATCGACTTGAGGCCGCCCAACACCCAGCCGACAATCGGCACCCACACCAGCTCTTTCTTAATGATCCAAACCGCCCTCGGTAGGTGCGCGAGAATGCCGACTGTCTCCCACGCAGACTGGTGTTTCGCCATCACCACCGCCGGGCGGTCGGGCAGGTTCTCCATGCCGCGCACTTGATAGTCGATGCCACACACATGCTTTGCCAGCCAAAGAATGCTCCAGCCCCACGAGCGTGCGCATTCGTAACCGATGTCATGTCGGACGATGGCAAAGGGCACCGTGAAGAGTCCGTAAAAGATCGTCGTCAGCGTTGCCAGCAGCACGAACGCGGTTGAACGAAGATAGATCATGTGGCCCGCGCGGCCGCGGGTTCTAGGACCAACTGGCGCACCGCATCGGCGAGGTCTGCAAACACCCGTGTGCCTTTGGGCAATCCGCCGGCGTCTTTGGTCGTCTTGCCTTTGCCGGTTAATACCAGGATCGGCAGACACCCGACCTTGACGCCCGCCTCAAGATCGCGCAGCGAGTCGCCAATGGTCGGCACACCCTCAAGACCAACTTTGAAGCGCGCGGCAATTTCTTCGAACATGCCGGTATCGGGTTTTCGGCAATGGCACTTTTCGTCCGCCGTATGCGGGCAGAAGAAAATCGCATCAATCCGGCCGCCTTGCCGAAACACCATCTCGACCATCTTGTCGTTGATCGCCGAGAATGTCCCCATGTCAAACAAACCGCGGCCGATACCCGATTGGTTGGTCGCCACCACCACCCGATAACCCGCCTGATTGAGCCGTGCGATCGCCTCGACCGAACCCGGGATCGGCTTCCACTCGGCGGGCGACTTGATGAACTGCGCGCTGTCGACGTTGATGACGCCATCACGATCAAGAATGATGAGTTTCGGCGTGCCCGTCATTGAATTTGGCATCGGTCAGCTCGCGAGTTTGGAAAGATCGGCCACGCGATTCATTTCGCGGTGCAGCGTTGCCAGCAACCCCAGACGATTGGCGCGCACGCTTGGGTCGTCTGCGTTGACCATCACTTTTTCAAAAAAAGTATCGACGGGATCGCGGAGACTTGCGAGTGATCTCAGTGACGCCTCGTACTGCCCTGCGTCGAACGCCTGTTTGGCAATTGGAAACACGTGAGCCATTGCAGCGGCCAGCGCTTGCTCAGCGTCGTCTATCAGCGCAGATGCAGCGAACGTGTCCGGCACACTATCGGACTTCTTCAGAATGTTGCCAATACGCTTGTTAGCCGCCGCCAGCGCCTGTGCTTCAGGCAGCTGCGAGAACGCACGGACCGCGCCGAGTCGCGCCGGGAATTGACCCCAGCGTGGTCGCACCGAGACCACCGCATCGACTTCCAACGCCGAATACCCGAGGTCTTTTAAATAGCTCACCAGTCGATCGAAGATGTAACTGACAAGCCGATCGCGGGCGTCTTGTGGAGTGGCGGCAAACGGCTTGAACGCCAATTCCACCACGCCGCCAACCGTCAACGGCAAGTCGTGTTCGATGAGCATACGCAGCACGCCCAACGCGTGACGCCGCAGCGCAAACGGATCCTTGTCGCCGGTGGGTTCCTGACCCACGCTGAACAATCCGGCCAGCGTTTCGAGCTTGTCCGCCAGCGCGACTGAAATCGAGACGGGATGCATCGGCAGAGCGTCGCCGGCAAAGCGCGGACGGTAGTGTTCCGCGATCGCATCAGAGACGGCGGCAGTCTCGCCGTCGTGCAGGGCATAGTAACGACCCATCACGCCCTGCAGTTCGGGAAATTCTCCAACCATGTCGGTCACCAAATCGGCTTTGGCAAGAAACGCCGCGCGCTCGGCCTCGGCACGATTAGCGCCTACCAACGTGGCGATCTCACCCGCCAACGCTTGAACACGCACCACGCGCTCGCCTTGCGAACCCAACTTGTTGTGATAAACCACTTTCGACAGTCCGGCGACACGATCCGCCAACTTCGTCTTCTTGTCAGTGTCAAAAAAGAATCTTGCATCAGACAAACGCGGACGTACGACACGTTGGTTGCCCTCAACAACATTGCGTGCGTCATTGAGCCGCATATTCGACACAATCAAAAATCGCGACGACAAGCCGCCCTCGGAATGGAACAGCGGAAAATATTTCTGATTGAGCTTCATCGTTAGCGTCAGACATTCGGCCGGGACTTCGAGAAACTCCTGCTCGAATTTGCCGACATAGATCGTCGGCAATTCAACCAGTCCCGTCACTTCATCGAGCAGGTCAACATACTGATCACGCTCGCCCAGCGTATCGCCACATTGCTCTGCGTGCGCGATCAAGAGGCGCTCAATTTCATGGCGGCGTTTGTCGAACGATGCAATGACACCGCCTTCTTTCTCAAGGCGCGTTTCGTACTCATCTGCACAAGCGAGTGGAATATCCTTCGCACCTTGGAATCGATGGCCGTGTGTGACAGCCCCTGCGGTGAGCCCCAATGCATTGACCGGCACGACAATCTGGCCGTGCATCGCGACCAAACCATGGGCGGGACGCACAAACTGTACTGAATCGAGCCCGTTGGCCAACTGATAGGTCATCACCTTCGGAATTGGCAGTTTGCCAATCGTGTCTAACAACGCCGCCTGCAGCGCATCGGTGAGCGACATTCCCTTGACGACCATTTCCAAGAAGACAAGCTCTTCATTGCCTTCCGAGCGCCTGACCACCTGGCCGGCCGTTGCTCCTTCTTTTTGCAGCCGCTTCTCCAGCGCCGGCGTCGCGTTTCCGCCACCGTCAAAGGCAACCTTTGCCGGCATGAGTTTTTTCGATTCGGGGCGATCAGCGCCGCTCGGGCTGACATCGGCGATCCATGTAGCAAGGCGTCGCGGCGTGGCAAACACCTGCCGGCCAGCGTCTGCGCGCACCAAACCGCGCGCGAAAAGGCCCGCGTGAATGCCAGCGGCAAACGCCTCGCCCAACTTCTTCAGCGCCTTGGGCGGCAGCTCTTCGGTGAATAGCTCAACCAGTAGCGGTGCGGTACTCACGATGCAGCTTTCTTGACAACGAATTTTTCGACCGCTTCGGCACTGGCCATCGGAAAGCCAAGACGTTCACGCGACTCGTAATAACTTTGTGCAACGCTGCGCGCCAGATTGCGGATGCGACCGATATACGCAGCACGTTCTGTCACCGAAATCGCGCCGTGCGCGTCGAGCATATTGAACGTATGCGCCGCCTTCAACACTTGTTCGTATGCCGGCAGCGCCAGTTGCGCTTCCATCAGACGTTTGGCGTCGGCTTCGTGGTCGGCAAAGTGCTGCAGCAGCACCGGCACATTGGAATACTCGAAGTTGTATCTCGACTGCTCGACCTCGTTCTGGTGAAAAACGTCACCATACTTCAAGGTCTTGGTCACACCGTTTTCTTCCCACGTCGTCCAGACAAGGTCGTAGACATTCTCGACATCCTGCAAATACATTGCCAGACGCTCGAGCCCGTAGGTGATCTCGCCGGTGATGGGCTTGCATTCGATGCCGCCGACCTGCTGAAAGTAGGTGAACTGTGTAACCTCCATGCCGTTCATCCACACCTCCCAACCAAGCCCCCAAGCCCCCAGCGTCGGATTTTCCCAATCGTCCTCAACAAAACGCACGTCATTTTTTTGCAAGTCGAGGCCGAGCGCAGTGAGCGAGTCCAAATACAAATCGAGAATATTTGGCGGCGAGGGCTTCAGAACAACTTGATACTGATAGTAGTGCTGCAGTCGATTCGGGTTCTCGCCATAGCGCCCGTCCTTCGGCCTACGCGACGGCTGCACGTAGCCTGCCCGCCAAGGTTCCGGCCCCAGGGCGCGCAGGAACGTTGCCGTATGGGAGGTACCCGCGCCGACTTCCATGTCGTAGGGCTGCAACAACGCGCAGCCGTTTGCGTTCCAGTAGTGCTGGAGGCGCAGGATGACTTCTTGAAAGGTCGGGCCGGACATGTGCAGTTACGCTCGGTGGTTGGGCTAGATGAGATAGGGAATCTACGTCAGCACCAATTTTAAGGGTTTCGCCCTGACGCAGCAAAACTAGATTGTCGTGCCCGAGTTGCGGCCAGTTAGGTTGCGGCGGACATGCGGCGGCGCAGATGGGCACTGGCAGCCAACACCGCCACCAAGAACAGAAAAACCGGCCAGTCACGCCAACGCACGTACAAAGTTGCGCCCTGCATCGGTACGGCGTTGACCTCAAGAACGCCGCGCGTGAACTGCGGGAGTGCAGCGACAATGCGGCCTTTTTCATCAATCGCCGCGGTCACGCCGGTATTGGTCGAGCGCAACATCCATCGCGCCGTCTCGAGGGCACGCATCTGCGAAAACTGGGCGTGCTGGTCAGCTGCCAGATAAGTGCCGAACCAAGCCATGTTGGAGAGATTTACCAGCAATTCTGCCTGGGGTAACTGCCGCGCGATCTCGGCGCCAAACGCATCCTCGTAGCAAATATTGACGGCAACCTGGTGGCCGGACAATGACATCGGCGATTGCTGATCGTCACCGGGTGTAAATCCGCTCAAGGGTATCCGGAGCCACTGATACACCCACGAGAACAGCGGCGGCACAAACTCACCAAAGGCGACCAGATGGCTTTTGCCATATTGCTGAGGCGCGGCCGTTCCAAATGAGACCGCGCCGTTGTAATAGCGAAACTCGGATGCGACTGCACTTGAGTCGGCGCCGCTGGCGGCACCGGCGCTACCGGCGGAACGATAAGCGATCCCCATCAGCAAGTCGCCACCCTTGGCGCGCACATCTTCGGCCATCGCCGTCTTCACGCTGGCGGGAACGTCCTGCAACATGAACGGCAACGCGGTCTCTGGCAGCACGATCAGCTTGCCGCGGCTTTGCGCGACCAGTTGCAGATAATTTTCAAGCGACGCGGCCGCTTGATCCTCGCGCCATTTCAGATTCTGCGGGACGTTACCCTGTGTCAGCGACACTGGAATCGGCTTACCGGAAGGCGTCGACCATTCGTATGCGCCCAGCAATAGCCCGCCGATCCATATCACCGCAGCCACAACGCCGAGCACCTGTCGCAGGGGCATCGACGGGGTTACCCGGGAGAGTTTGACGGATGCCAACACGATGGCTCCGGCGCTAAACGCCAACAGGAAAGAGATACCGAACACGCCAAACACAGGCGCAAAACCAGATAACGGCGCAATCAACCCAGCCGATGGCGTCTGCGAGTAGCCGACGATCAGCCACGGAAAGCCGGTGACAACCCAGCCCCGCAACGCCTCTGCGGCAACAAATGCGGCTGGCATTAATACCAGCAACTGCCAGATCAGCCGCGACTTGAACTTGGACTGCACAAATCCGGCTAGCGCCGGGTACAGTGACAGGTACGCACAAAACAGAAACACGGCGATCGCGGCGATCGGTGCGGGCATGCCGCCGTAGGTGTGAAGGCTGACGTAAATCCATGGCACGCCGACCAGAAACAGTCCCAGCCCAAAGCAAAAGCCGATGAACACCGCCCGCCACGTGCTCTGGGCGCGATGCCACAACGCAAACAATATCGTGAGTGACACCAGCGCGACCGGCCACGCATGAAATGGGGCGAAGGCGGCAACGGCGATCGCGCCGGCAAAGGCGGCGAGCAGCGCGTCGAGCCAAACACTCCGGCTGGTTTCCAGCGTTGCTTTAGCGATCACAGGTGCCGCTCATGGGCGGCCCTAGGCGGGCGTGTGCGCAGAATTGCCCGAATCCGCTTTGTGTGGATTACCGGGGGCGTCGTCGCCGACTGTTGGCGGCACCACCCGCTCGACCATCACCGAGTGAACCTTGCGGCTATCGGCACGCAATACCACGAACCGAAAACCATCGAATGTGATTGACTCGTTGCGCTTCGGCACGTGCCCGAAGTGACTGACCACCAAGCCGCCGACCGTATCGAAATCCACATTTGGAAAATTAGAGGCGAAGTGCTCGTTGAAGCTCTCGATTTCCGTGATTGCTTTGACACGATAGCGGCCGCCTTTGTCGGGCAGGATGTTGTCTTCGGTCTCATCGAAGTCAAATTCATCCTCAATGTCACCGATGATTTGCTCGATCACGTCCTCGATGGTGATGAGCCCGGCGACGCCGCCGTATTCATCCACCACAATGGCGATGTGATTCCGGTTGGCCTTGAATTCACG
>Ga0335397_10012523_pt1 | contig 10376 bp, 9 predicted proteins | sample MAT04_FD_205740 | JGI IMG/M metagenome (GOLD analysis project Ga0335397, IMG submission 205740) | Freshwater microbial communities from Lake Fryxell liftoff mats and glacier meltwater in Antarctica - MAT-04 (spades assembly) (version 2) ...
GTCCGCTCAGCGATCCTCAAGCGGACACGTCGCGGAGTCTGGCCGTCCGGTCCATCAATTGAACCGCTCGCTTTCCAGCAGCTGAGAGCGCAGGTACAGCGCCATCACGTCTCGCGGCACGCGGTCGATGACCCCGCGTCGGTGCTCATCACCGTAGGACAGCGTCGCGATGCCGCTCGGGTCGGTGGCATCTTCGGCGTCCTCACGACAGATCACCAGCTCACCGTTCGATGCTTGGTACCACCACAACCAGACGTCGAGCATGCCGCCCTCTTCGTCGATGGCAATGACTCTGCATCCTTTGCGTTCGCTGTGCACCACCTCCAGAACCCGCAGCGCTATCACTCCGAGCTGTCTTGCTCGATGCAACGTGCCGTCCACGTAGGCACGGGCCTTCTCGAGGCGACGGGTCTGCAAGCGACGGAAGATGGAACGATCCTGTCACCGAATGGAAACACACGGCTCGGCGCGCTGCTTGCGAGCGTCGTTCCCGAGCACCGGCCACGCTCCAGCAAACGGGTATCCCGTTTGCCTACCCGAGCAGCACTCGCTCGCCGTCGTAACACCACGCACCCAGTACCGGCATCATCACTCGTCTGACGGTCACGGGCGTCCAGTAAACGATCGACAAACCGGACGGATCTCGGAACCTCGCGACGTCTCGGGGCCCAATCCTCCGGCAACCCCTGACAGATCGGGCACTTGTCGTGTCAGCCTAGTCAGATCAGCGGATGACGTTCGGTGGGCGATCGGTCGGCGGTCCGTCTTCGCTGCTCCGACCCACGCTGAGAAGACGAGTTGTGTTCGCAGAACCGGCGACTGCCCGGAGGTCAGTCCTCGACCGTGAGGTTGATCGTAAGCGACCCGGCGAACTCCCCGGTGCGATCAGGGTGTCGATCTGCCTGGAACGGGTACAAGCCAGATTGTGAGCATTACTCGACATGACGATGGATCCCTGACCGTGCCCGTTGCACCAAGTCGACACGACGACGAGGTCACCGACGTCGAGGTCGTTCACGAGCCCGGTTCGATGGTGATCAGGCCGGGCCAAGGGGGATACATCGAGGCGCTCGCTGAGTGGGAAGCGGACCAGCACCCCGATCGTGGTGAGGCCGTGTCGACCGCATCGGGCCGCCGCCAGGCTATGGCGGCGGTGCATTCGGTGGCCGAGGACCGAGACAACGTCGTCGACACGGTCGATGCCCTCGGAGACCCAGAGCCGGGGGCCGAGGCCCTACGCCACGTCCTGGTCGGCGGGACACCGTCCGTCGAGGCGTTCGCCGGTGAGCTGGCCGACGCCGAAGGTGGAGAGGTGCTCGCACCACACACCATGACGAGCATCATCGGTGACGTCCTCGCCGAGATCGACAAGCGAACCGACTGAACGACGGTTGCCGGGTCGTTCCTCGTGCAGCCCAGCTCAGTGGGGATGCCTCGAGTCGCGGTCGGCTCGCAGTTGTGGTGCAGGCGCACTCCGTTGGCCCCACTTCCCGACCTGACGGACCTGAAGCTTTCGCTTCGCGCTCAGCGTTTTCGCCGGGCTCGGAGGACGACGTCGTCAACGTGGTGGGCGGCCGTTGCCGATCCGGCGGGGCGCGTTCGAACTTCGTTCACCAGGACCTCCCAGTCCTCCGACTCAGCGAGTGCGGTCGCGAACTCTTCGGCGCGCTGGTAGGCGTCGACGTCAAAGGGCCGACTGTGCTCAGCGGTGTCGATCGGCTGACGCATGGGCGCAGCATCATGGCTGACCACGATGAGCGTGCCGCCGACAGCGACTGCATTGATGAGGTTGTGTCGACCGCGACCGTCGGGAGTTCTCGGGATGGATGCGTATTGCGCAGAGACGAGGTCGTAGGCGCCGGTCTTGAACGCATCGAGTCGGTTCGCGTCGGCTCGGATGCAGTCGATCGCGAGGTTGCGGTCGTGTGCGGCGGCGGCGACTCGGTCGAGGGCTCGCTGCGAGATGTCGCTCGCAGTCACCGTCCACCCGTGCTCGGCGAGCCAGATCGCGTCACCGCCCTCACCGCATCCGACGTCGAGGGCTCGGCCCGTTGCAAGGCCGTCGACTTCGGCGGCGAGGGTGCCGTTCGGGTTTCCGCTCCATACCTGGGCGGTGCTGTAGCGGTGGTCCCAATCGGCCTCGTTGGGTCCTGGGCGGACTGCTGCTGCGAGGTCGTCGTGGGCGAGGCTGAAGCTGATCATCGTTGCGACGAAGCTTCCGTCAGCGGCGGCGTGCAGCACTTGTTGCATCGGGTTGGTGACGTTGCCGGCGACGTAGAGCCCGGGGACTGAGGTCGCTCCGCTCTGATCCGACTCGACGAAGTCGCCGAGCCCCGTTGGATGTTCGGTCGGCGCCAGACCGAGCGAGGCGAACGGTTCGCAACGGGCATGGAATCGTGTGCCGATCGCAACAGCGTCCGCATCCAGCGTTAGCCCATCGGCAAGTTGGACTGCCGAGATGCTGCCGTCGTTCGCTGTCGTTATGCGTTCGACCGGAGTTGCGATGATCGGTACGCCCGCAGCTCGGAGGATGTCGAGTTCAGCAGCGTCGGCGTCGACGCCTTCGTGGAGGACCACGGTCAACCGGTCGCTCAATCGGTGGTACAGCGCAGCGGGGTGGAGCTGCAACGGGTGGGTCACCACCTGCACGATGCGGCGGTCGCGCACCTCGAAGCCATGACAGAACGGGCAATGGATGACACCGCCACCCCAATGCTCGGCAAGACCATCGATGTCGGGCAACTCGTCAAGGACGCCCGTAGCGGCAAGGACCCGACGGGCAACCACGCTGTGACCGCCGGTCAAGTGGACCTGGAAGAGCCCGTCGTCGGTCAGCGTCACATCGGTCGCTCGCCCGTCGATCACTTCGGCGCCGTAGCTGCGGACCTCTTCGCGACCGATCGCAGTGAGTTCTGCCGGTGACGCACCCTCACGGCCGAGGTAGCCGTGCATGTGAGCTGCTGGGGCGTTGCGTGGGTCGCCGGCATCGATGACGATGACCGAGCGCAGTTGACGTGCGAGTTGGAGCGCAGCGGCAAGGCCGGCAGCGGAGGCACCGACAACAGCGACGTCGCACCGACGCTGCACCGAGGGAAACGAATGATCGCTCATCTCGCCGACGTTATGCCCTCATGCCTTTTGCGACTGCTGTCTTGCCATTTCGGCAAGTGGCCAAGGTGATCACGGGCGATCGCGGCGCAGGTGCACTCGTTCACCGTGCTGGTCGAAGATCGTCAACACATCGACTGGCTTCTTGTAACCGGCGATCCAATGCGGCGTCATGGTTCCCTCAGGGCACCCGACATCGGCGTCCGGTAATCACGGCCACGGTCGAGCGAGCCGCGTCGCAGTCCGGCCCAACCGTGACACGAGATAATCGCAGGCAGTCACCGACAGTGGAGCCACTCCAGCAGCTCTGCGGGAGCGAGCTTGCTGGTTCGTTCGCCAAATTCGTCGAGCAACGTGTCGGGCAGGCGGTGGCACCTGCACCCGATCGACCCTGGCGGAAGAACTGGTCGGGGTCCTTGATGACTCCACGGTGATCTGGGATGAGTTCATGGCTTCGGCTCTTCATTGCAGCGAACGTCGCCGGCGCCGCCCACCGGAACCGTCGTTCCGTCGCGAGGCGGCGGCCAACGTGCCAGGACAGATCACATCAAGCCGCAGCCCGCGTGGGCCGGTACCGCAGGGCGACCGCCCCCGACCGGAACTCACAGCGATCCACCAGCTCGAGCTGGGTGCGCTCGCGCAGACCGGCGAGCAACGTCGGCCCGTGTCCGGCAAGGACCGGCTGCACAGGGAACTCGTACTCGTCGATCAATCCCAAATCCGCCAACGCCAGCGGGAGCGTCACGCCACCCACGAACAGGCCCTCGCCAGGCTCCTGCTTGAGCCGCTGCACCGCATGCCCCAAGTCGCCTCGCACCAGCTCGGCGTTCCAATCGACCCCGCTCAGCGTGCTCGACACGACGTACTTCTTCGCCCGGTCGATGGTCTCGGCGAACGGGATCTCCCACTCATCCATCCAGTCAGGCCACGTGCCCGTGACCGGCCGCCGCCACGCCGACTCCATCATCTCGTACGTCACCCGGCCGAAGAGCAAGGCATCGGCTCGCCCCATCTCAGCGGTCCAATGGCGCATGTACTCCTCGTCCGGGGCGAGCCCGGCCTCGTGATCGTAGCAGCCGTCGAGCGTGACGTTGATCGAGTATCGAAGTGGTCTCATCTCGTTGCTCCCTCTCGATGCGCACGCCTGCCCCAGGCCTGCAGCGCGCATAGATTGCTCGCTCTGGGCGCCTGACGCAAGCGTCGATGCCAGCCGGCTGGTGCTCGGTATCGGCACGCATTATCACTGTGACGTCGTCTCCGAGGGTGACCGAGTTCGGCCCCTATGTGACTCACACTTTCACCTCCATATCAGCCAGAATCGGGCGCTCGGTAATTGTCCGATAGGGGACCGTCGTCCGAACAGTTCCCGCGCCGACGTCGAACTCGGCCACGGATCTGAGGCTGTCTCAGTTGTCGATCGCTCAGATCGGACACTCAGTGCGTCCAACGTGGGGAGCCGGAATGTCGCTCGAAGCGAGGGTGGCGGTCGAATCGCGAACTGATGAATTCGCCACCGCCGCGGCTCCGCTGTTGGCGCAGCATTTCTCGCAAGCAGTGACGCGCGTACGAGAGCATCGCCCGCCGCCTATACACATGGTAGCACTTGTGCTACCATGTTGTCATGGACAGTGTTGGCCTGCGTGAACTTCGTCAAGACGCGTCAGAACTGGTTCGACGCGTCGAGAGTGGCGAACAGATCGACATCACTGTCGCTGGGCGACTCGCTGCTCGAATGGTCCCAGTGACCCCGAAGCGGTGGCAGACCTGGGACGCAATTGCTGACTTGTTCACTGGGCCAGCCGACGAGCACTGGCAACGAGACCACGATCTCATCGACCAGTCGATCAGGAACCCATGGGAAGATGCGTGAAGGCGCTGCTCGATACCAGCGTGCTGGTCGCTACAGGCGTTCACACCCTCGACGGTGAACTGGCCATCAGCGCAGCGTCACTCGCCGAGTTGCACTTCGGTGTCATGGTGACCGCTGACGACGAAACGCGAGCGGAACGGCTGCGACGCCTGACCATGCTGCAACGCAGTTTCGATGCACTCCCCATCGACGACGACGTTGCCGCCAGCTACGGGCGCCTCGCCGCAGCGGTGGCCCGCATCGGACGCCAACCTCGGTCGCGTGCATTCGACCTATTGATTGCTGCGACCGCCCACGCCCACGATGCCCGCTTGTACACGCGAAACGCCGCAGATCTCATTGGCCTCGAGGATCTCCTGGAAATCGTTGCGGTCTGACAGCAAGAGTCGACGCGATGCGTTTCGATCGCAGCGACCATCATCCAACGCCGTACGCATGACCGGTAATTTGGATCGGCAACGCGTTCAGCCTGCCAGCCGATCGCACCCGAGATCGGTAGACATGGTCGCCCATTGATCCTGTCGGTTTCCGACTCTGATGAGGATCCTCAGCCGGACGCGAGATGCCCCGATCAAAAATTGCGCTCGACAGTTCAGAGCGCTCGCTCTGGTCCGGTGGGTGCTGAGGGCGAACTGTGCCCCAACTTCGTTCAGCCCGCGAATGATGGGTCGTTGATGCAGAGTCGGCCTTCACTGTCAAGATGGTGTGATGTACCGGTTTGCGGATTGCGAGGTCGACCCCGCCGGTCGTGAACTGCGTTGCGCTGGCGCGGTGGTCCATCTCGAGCCGCAGGCGTTCGATCTCCTCGTGTACCTGATCGAGCACCGCGAATACGTCGTCACCAAGAATGACCTCCTCGATGGGGTGTGGGGGCATCGGTTCGTGTCGGAGGCGAACCTGACGACTCGGGTCAAGGAGGTGCGCAGAGCTGTTGGTGACGACGGCGCCCGTCAGCACGTCATCGGGACCGTGCACGGTCGCGGATACAGATTCGTCGCTGCCATCGACGACGGCGCCGCGGTCGTGTCCGGTGTCGGGTTGATCGGACGGGACGAGCTGATCGCCGCAATCGCAGGGCAGCTTCGTCACTCGTCGCTCGTGACCCTCATCGGCCCGGGGGGAGTGGGCAAGTCGTCGATCGCGCGGGCGGTTGCGGGAGGTCTGGTGTCCTCGTTCGGCGACGGGGTGCACATCGTCGAGCTCGCCAACATCGACGCCGGACAGCACGTGCTACCGACGATCGCCCGGGTACTCGACATCGTGCTCGACAGGGATCGACCCGACCACGCGATGCGGTCGTTGGCCAACCTCGATGCGCTCGTCGTCGTCGACAACTGCGAACACGTCGTCGACGTCGTGAGTGAGCTGATCGACCGGGTGTTGTCTTTCGCCGTCGCCGGCGGGCTGCGTGTGCTCGCGACGAGCCAGGTACGTCTCGGGCTCAGCGTCGAGCAGGTGCACCGCGTCGAGCCGCTCGGTGCAGACCACGCCGTTGCGTTGTTCGATGCTCGGGCCCATGTCGCGCGAGCCTCGTGGAGGCCCGACCAGATCAACCGCAGCAGGGTCGAGCGCTTGCTGTCGAGGCTCGATCATCTCCCACTGACCATCGAGATGGCGGCTGCCCGTCTCGGTTCGATGACGTTCGACGAGCTCGAGGCTGCGATCGAGAATGGGACGCACTTCCTCCAGGTGAGCCACCGCTCGCCTGCGCGACGCCACCGGTCGCTCGACTCACTCGTTGCGTGGTCAGCGGCGCTGCTCGACGTCGACGAACGTCGCACGTTCACTGAGCTGTCGGTGTTCGCCGGCTCGGTGTCCACAGCCGACGTCGCCGAGGTGATGGGGTCGGAACGCTCCGGTCACGTCGCGTTCACGCTCGGGTCGCTGGCTGATCGTTCACTGCTGGCGACTGCCACCGATGGTGCATCGACGAGGTATCGCATGCTCTCGACGGTCCGGGCGGTTGCCGGCCGCTGGCTCGACGACGACGTGGACGCAGCCGCCGATGTCCGTCGCCGCCATGCCGTGCACTTCGCCGGGGTCGTCCGCGCTATCGACCACGTGATCAGGACACCGAACGAGATCGAGGGCCGTCACCGCCTCGCCAGCGTCGCCGACGAGATCCGCACTGCGCACTACTGGTCGCAGCGGTACGAACCCGAGCTCGCTGCGGACATCAGCGGCGCGCTGCATCTTGCCGCCTACTCGACGTTCTGGAACGAGCCCGTGGAGTGGGCGCGATTATTGTTGGCGCAACATCCAGCTGCGACCACTGACGACCTGTTGGGCGCGCGGTTGATCGTGGCCGGTTCGGCAGCGAACCGCGGCGAACTCGGTTGGCGCGCGCTGAGGTCGCCGGAGCGAGTCGCTCCGACAACCTCCGCACGAGAGCGGCGGCCGTCGAGATCCTGAGCGACGTCGGCCTCTACGCCGGCGACCTCGATGGTGTCGCAGCATCGACCGACGAGCTCCGTCTGCTCGGCGCGGAGCTCGGTGACTCGCATTGGGAGGTGATCGCCGCCGTCAACGCTGCGCTCGCACTCACCTTCGCCGACCGTCCCCGCGAAGCGATCCAACGTCTGGCAGAGGTGGGGCCGATCGAGTCGTCGCCATCCGATTGCGCATGGGCCACCTACGCACGGGGCGAAGCGCTGAGCGCGCTCGGCGAACCCGGTGCCACAGACGCCTACTCGTCGGCGATCGACCTGGCCCGTGCGGTGGGGAACCCGTTCGTCGAGTCGGTCTCGCAGGTGGCGCTGGCCAGCGAGTACTCCCGGGCCGGCTCGCATCGTCAAGCTCTCGACGCCTTCGCCGGGTGCCTCCACGCCTATGCGCGACACGGCAACTACGTCCACGCGGTCACCACGCTGCGGAACATGATCGAGGTCCTCGCCGCGGTCGGTGACGATCACGGCGCAGCGGTCGTCGGGACAGCGACGTCGAATGATCTCCTGCGCAAGAGCTACGGACCCGAAGCAGAGCGGCTCGCAGATGTGCTGGATTCGGTGGAGCGCCGTGTCGGCCAGACCCGGTTCGCCGAGTGGGTGCTCGAGGGCAGCGGGCTCGGGGTCGCGACAACTGTGGAGTTCGCCGGCGAGAGAATCGTGCGGCTCGCGCACTGATCCTCAGACTTTCCTCACACGATCCACAAGCAACGTCGAGGCGCCCGTGGTTGTGTAGTCGTCATGAGCACTCAACGCATTCCCGCTCCGTGGCCGTCGTCCGACTCGATTGTCGTCACCGATGCCGGGCTCGAAACCTGGCTCCTCTTCCAGCAGGGGATCGACCTTCCTGCGTTCGCGGCCTATCCCCTCGCCGCGACCAACGACGACAGGCGCCTGCTGACCGAGTACTACGAGCACTACGTGGCGATCGCACAGTCGGTGGGCGCATCGATCGTCCTCGAGACCCCCACGTGGCGGGCCAACCCCGACTGGGCCGCGACACTCGGCCACGATCGAGCAGCGTTGGCCGAGATGATCGACGCGTCTGTCGACGTGGTGGCCGCGGTTCGCGACCGCTGGCAGGGTGATCATTCGTTCCTGATCAGTGGCGCGATCGGCCCGCGGGGCGACGGCTACCGAATCGACACGATGATGACGAGCGAAGCCGCCGCCGCCTACCACTCGTTCCAGATCGAGTGCATGGCTGCACGTGGAGTCGACCTGATCACCGCGGCGACGATGACCTACGTCGAAGAGGCGATCGGCATCATCCATGCCGCCCAAGCCGTGGGTCTACCCGTCGTGGTGTCGTTCACGGTCGAGACCGACGGCCGGCTTCCATCCGGAATGTCGCTCGGCGCGGCGATCGAGGCGACAGACACGGCGACCAATGGCGGCGCACGGCACTTCATGATCAACTGCGCGCACCCGACTCACTTCGCTGACGTACTCGACGGCACATCGGCGTGGGTCTCGCGCATCGGGGGGCTGCGCGCCAACGCGTCGTCGCTCAGCCATGCCGAGCTCGACGAGATGGTCGAGCTCGACGAAGGCGACCCAGCCGATCTCGCCTCACGCTACGTCGCACTGCGTTCCCTGCTGCCCGCGCTACGGGTGCTCGGCGGCTGCTGCGGCACCGATCACCGGCACGTCGCCGCGATCGCCCAAGCGTGGTGCGAGTCATCGCCACCCCGCTCCGAAGGGGACTCGGCCAAGTCGGCCTTCCGGCTGTAAGGACGCCTCGGCTCGGATCGTCGGCGAGAAGGCCGTCTCAGATGGGGACCCGTCGCGCAGACGTTTCGAGGCTCTTGTGGCGACAGCTGTCACCGAACCAGAGGATCTCAGATGGCGATCGTCACGCGGACAAATTCCTACCGAGGCGTCGGTCTTCCGCCGATCGGGTGATCATGCAGCGGCCCGTCGACCCTAGATGCTGACCGACTTCGCAGGTACTGCAACGGTAGGCCGCCAGACACAAGCGAGCGAAGTGTGTGCCCCGAGTCAGAGCCGGACCCAATCGCGATGGGCGCCGCAAAGCAACGGATCATGTCCACGTCGTTATCAATGTCAATGCGTCAACTCGACTCGGTTGGCCTTGTTTCGACGGCTCTGCCCGAGCCGGGCACCGAGGGTCACGAGGCCGAGGCCGACCACGAAGATGATGGCGTTGACCGCGCCGTATCCGAAGAACTGGCCGAGGTCGTGGTCGGGGAACGGGCCCCCGAACGCAGCCTCGTCGCCTCCTCCCCAGTCCAGCAGGAGCCAGGCTGTCTGGAAGGTGAAGAGGAACTGGGTCGCTGCGATGTAGGCGATGAAGGCGGCAGTCCTGTTTCGCAGGAAGAAGCCGAGGGGGAAGGGGGCGATGATCACGAGGAGAAGGTTCATGTGGCCAAGGTACGGAACGCAACGCCCGCCCTGCATCGGTGCTGGCGCCGGTTTCGGCGGCGTGTCTGCGCCTACGCGCTGGCACGGACGCAGCGTGCTCCGATATCGGCAAAGATGGAGAAGTGACGTTGACACCGACACCGCGACGGGCCGTGGTCCTCGCGGTATGCCTCTACGTCACTGCCGTGACGATCATGGCGGCGATCGAGTTCCGGCCGGGTGGCGCGTCGCCGGATTGGCTGCTGGCGGCGGTTGCGGGTTTCAGCGTCGCTCTCGGTGTGTTCGTCGCATGGCGGAGTCCGAACAGCCCGGCCTCAGGCGGGCTCGCATTGCTCGGCGCCGCGCCGACGGCCACTGCTGCGATCGAGGCGTGGGGTGAGTCCTTCGGTGGGCCAGGTTCCATACCAGGCGCCCACATCGTGGCCTACACCGCTCCCGGCGTTTGGGTATTCAACCTGACGGGATTCGTGGTGTTGGCATCGAGCTTCCCGTCAGGCCCGTTGCCGGTCCGACGATGGGCAACGGTCCCGCGGTTGTTTCTGTTGATGGGGGCGCTCGTCGTGTTCGTG
>Ga0335397_10012527_pt1 | contig 10374 bp, 9 predicted proteins | sample MAT04_FD_205740 | JGI IMG/M metagenome (GOLD analysis project Ga0335397, IMG submission 205740) | Freshwater microbial communities from Lake Fryxell liftoff mats and glacier meltwater in Antarctica - MAT-04 (spades assembly) (version 2) ...
CCGCAGCGCCGAGCAGCAGCAGCGCAGCGAGCCAGGTGCTCGGCAGTGCCGCGAGGAGAGCGTGAGTCGACGTTCGGCGCATTCGCATGTGCGGCATCTTACGCGCACGGCGTTCGCGACGTTCCCCGCTGAGCGGAGCGCACGCGCAGCGCCTTTGCCATGGCTCCGCCACGACGCCTGCGTGCGCCGACGAGTCGCCGACGCGGACCGCGCGTCTCAGTCGCGCGGCGTGCGCGCGCGCTTGCGCGAGATGCGCACCGCGAGCGCTACGGCGGCGACGGCGGCGAGCGCGCCGGTCAGCGGGGTGTGACCGCGCGCGGCGGACGCGGAGCAGCCGTAGCCCCAGTCGGGCGCCGGCCCCGTCGACGGCGGCGTGTTGGGATCGCCGCCCGCCATGAGCTCGTCGATGTCGGTGAGCGTGTCGTGGTCGCTGTCGATCGCTTCGCGGTCGAGCGCGTCGAGCGCGCGAATCAGGCTCGCGTCGTCTTCGGCGACCATCCCTTGGAGTCGCAGCGAACGTCCAAAGGGCGTGAAGACGGTGTCGTAGGAGGTCACTTCGCCTGCATGACACACGCCGCACTGCGGATCTTGGGGCAGCCCGAGGTGGTTGGTGATCGTGCGCGGGAACTCGGGTGTGGCGTGCACGAGAGCAGGCGCGACGGCGAGCGTGCTAAGCGCGATCACACCAAGCACCGCGAGCCGAGAATCGAGTCGGTTCATCGACAACCTCACAGGTACACGTGGAGCTGCGCGATCACCGACTCGGCGGTGACGCGAAGCGCAGAGGAGCCGGGAGCGCCCGGTATCGCGACGCTCTGCAGCACGCCGTCGATGCGCACGTCGACGTGCGGCAAGAAGAACCAAGCGACGCCCGCCCAGCCGCCCATCGACAGACCTTGCGTGCCGGCGTCGCGGTCCGAACCTTCGACCGTCGCGATGAGATGCAGTCCCTGGGTCGGCTCGAAGTCGGCCTGCGTCCACACCGAGACGCCGAACGCGTTGTGCTCGGGCTGCGAGTACATGAGGAAGTCCGCCTCTGCGAGCAGCACGAGCCACTGCACTGGCGAGTAGCGGACGAACGCGCCGTGCGCCTGGCGCCAGAGCGCCGTCTGCAGCTGCAGGTCGGTGTTCGCGTGGGTGACGAGGCTGCTCACGCCGAACGCGATGTGCTCAGAGGGAGTGAGCTCGATGTACGCGCTGTAGCCGCGCTCGCGATATGCGTCTGGCGAGATCTGATAGTTGCCGAGGATCGCCATCACCTCGCCGCGCCACGCGGTCCCGTTGTACGACAGCGCGACGCCGTGCTGCTGCGAGACGTTGATGTCGCTGCGCGTGTCTTTGCGGATCCACGCGGTGTGCTCGATGGTGCGGACGCCGTAGGGCACGTTGATGCGGCCAGCGCGCAGCAGGAATTCGTCGTCCGCGCCGAGGGCCACGCCAAGCCAGTGTGTACGCGAGACCATGCGCGCCTCGTCGTTGCCGACGACCGAGGCCGCGAACGCGCCCGCTGCGGCAAAGCCGAGGCTGCCTGCCGCGCGGAAGCGGTCGAGCCGCACGCCGGCTTGCAGGTCCGCTTGCATCAAGATGCCGCGACCCTCCACTGGGCCGCCGCCGATCGACGTGGCGAGCAACGCGCCGCGCACATCGCCGCCGAGCTGCAGCGCGGCCGGCACGTCGAACGCGCCGAACAAGAGCTCGCCCTGTTTCACCGCGGCCTCGTCGTCGGTCGCGCCGTAGCGCGACGTCATCAGCAACACGCCCTGCGCGCGCCCATACGGCGTGAGCAAGCTGCCACCCGAAGGGTCGACGTGGCAGGTCGCGCAGTTCGTGTAGCCATGGCGAATCATCCACGAGTACGCATGCGCGCGAGACGGAACGAACAACGACGAGAAGACCACCGTGGCCATGACCACGGTGAGCGCGAGCGTGAGACGACGACACATCGATTCACCTGAGGAGCAAGAGAGCCATTCGCCGTGCATCGCGCTCAAGGCAGCATGATCCGGCCGGGCGCGGCGTAGCTACCGTCGAGCGTCGCCGTGCCCTCGGCCGTGTGGCAGGAGTTGCACTCACCGCTCATCTGCGGCGACACCATCTCGCGCGTGCGACCTTGGAACTCAACCCACGCGATATACGGGAACGCGACGCCGGTGCGCGTGCCGCCGAAGTTGCCGACACGGTTCGTTGCGAAGCGATATTCGATCCCGTTGCGGTCTTTCACGACGACTACCGCTCCGTCGGTGGCCGTGCCGTCGGCGCCGTTGCAGTCGTCAGGCTCGTGCGCCGTCGGATAGACGGTACCGGCGATGTCGAACAGCGGCCCCTCGCCTTCGATTTGATGACAAGAAGTGCACGCTCGGCCGGGGGTCATGAATTGGTCTTCGCCGCGCCTCCACATCGAGCCGGAGGTGCACACGGTCGGCGTGTCGTATTCGCTTGGCCCTGCGTCGTAGACGCCGGCGTCCTCGGTGCAGCCGCCCATCGGTGTGCCGACGGCAATCCACGCTTCGAGCACCGCGATGTCCGACTCGGCTGCGCGCGGGCGCGGCATCGGCGGCATCTGCGGTGACGTCGCACGCATGAGCTCGACGGAGCGCTCGATCACGGTCTTGCTGGGATCGCCCTTCGAGGGCTTGGTGAGATCCGCGTAGCTCACGAGCAGCACGTTGCTGCGCGTGCCCGTGTGGCAGCCGTAGCAAGTTCGCCGGAGTACCGCGGCGACGTCGCACGGCACGCCGTCGGCGCTCGGGCCGATCACACCGCCACCATCGGGCACGGGAGACGCCTGGCCGGCGTAGCAGCCGCTGAGCGCCAACATCGCGGCGGAGAAGAGCGCGAGGTGGGCGAGAGCGAGGCGAGTTTGGGAAGTCATGCGCGTGGCCTCGAGTAGTGGTCCGCAGCGAGCGGTCTCAAGTGGTGGTTCGCAGAGAGAAGTCTGCGACGAGATCGACTTCCTTGTGAACCTCGACGCCGAGATATGAAGGTGCTGTCATGTTGAACTTCGTCATGTCGATGCGCGCGGTCGCGTGGATGTGGATCTGCCCATTGGCGGCGCGCTCGGCGCGGTAGCGGAAGTCGACCGGCTGCGTGTGGCCCTTCACTCGCAGCGTGCCGCGCGCTGTCCCGCTGGTCGCCGCCGCGGTCGGCACATGCAGCGCGGCGAGCGGCACGACGAGCTGCGCAGTGCCGTGATGCGCCACGTCGAGGTGATCGTTCAGGTGGCGGTCGCGCAGAGCGATGCCGGTGCTGAGGTGGCTGAGCGGCACGTTCACGGTGAGCTGCGTGCTGTTGTCCGTGACGTTGAGTTCGTGGGTCGTGCCTACGATGCGCAGCCCCATCGAGCCGGTGGCCGTGAACGTCACCGTGGAGGTGCCGGTCGCCTGGAAAGCGGCGAAGGCGATGGCCGGGGCGATCGCAGCGGCTGCGGCCACGACGAGAGCGATCAGCAGGGCGAAGGGACGAGGCTGGCGCATGGGGCTCACTCCGGTGATGACGCGCCGATGTCGGCGTCTTCGAGGTAGTGCCCTGGGCTTCGCGCACGCAGGCAGACAGCGCGGCGATTTCTGCGGCGCGTGTCGGCGGCGATTTCTGCGGCGCGTGTCGGCAGCGATTTCTGCGGCGTGTGCTGGCGACATTGCGCGCGGCGGTAAGGGACGTATCTGTTCATGACTCCCGTGGTCGCTGCGCTCTGGCTGCTCGTGCTTTCGATCGTCGGCGGTGATCCTGGCGATGCGACTGCGGCGACGCTGGAGGCGACGCTGCGTGAGGCGCTGGAGGGGATCGCGGAGATCGTCGTCGCGCCCGCGCCTGGCGGGCCCGCGCGTCCAATCGTGCGCCTCACCGTGACGCTGACGCGGCGGCCGGCGGAGGAGGTAAACGGCGCGGAGACGACGACCGGAACGCTCGTGCTGGTGGATGGCGACGGCGCCGAGCTGATGCGCCAAGTCGTGTTCACCGGGGCCGACGCGCTAGGTGAGCGCGGTCGCACGCTCGCGTTCGTGGCGCTCTCGATGTTGCCCGGCGTGTCGCCGCCTGAGGTGACGGCCACGGTCACCTCGCCGCGCGCCGCGACGACAGCGACGCATGCGACGCCGCGCGCGCCAGCGCCGCGGACTGTCGCAGCGTCACCTCGCGCGGGACCGATCGGGCTCGAGCTGCGCGGCGTGGCGTCTCTCGGAGTCGCGGACGCGGGCGCGAGCACTTCGTATGGCGGTGCGCTCGGCGCGATCTGGGCGCCGTGGGAGCGTCTCGCTTTGCGACTCGACCTCGGCGCTCGGGCGGGCGCGGTCGATGTAGCGCAGGCGTCGACTCTGTGGCTAGTCTCGACGCTGGGGCTCTCGGTGGTCGCTGTGCGCGCGCGCGGCGCCGTGGACCTCGACCTCGAGCTGTCGCTCGGCGCGGGGCTTGGGCGCCAAACGCTCTCGCACTACTCCGCCGACGATCCCGTCGCCGTGACGGACTCCACCTGGGCGTTCGTCGGACGCGGTGGCGTCGCGCTCGCCTGGTATGTGGGTCCGGGCTTTGCGCTGCTGGCGGACGTGGGCGCGGAGGTCGTCGCGCAGCGCATGCCGGTCTACGTCGGTGGCTCGCTGCGCGCGACGCTCGAGCCGGTGCGACCGACGGTCGGCGTGGGACTGCGTGTGTCGCTGTAGGCAACGCGCGCGAACATCGAGAGTGCCAATATCAATACGCGCAAATGCCAGCCTGGCTGCCGGCGGCTCGCGGTACAAACATAGAGCCGCGAGATCCACCGGATGCCGCCTACCCCCCGAGCCCACACACGACTGCGCCTGGTCCCCGCGACCACCAGCGCGCGCTCCGTCGTGCCGCCGGCGTGGCCGGCCTCCGAGTCGACGCTCGACGACAGCCAGCTGCTGCTCGCGGTCCGCGCCAGTGATGCGTCGGTCGCTTCCGCGCTGCACGATCGCCTGCGCCCGGTCGTCGATCGCGCGGTGAGACGTCTGCTCGGGCGGGGCGACGCCGAGCGCGATGACGTGACGCAGATCGCGCTGCTCGAGATCCTCTCGAGCATCGACAGCTTCCGTGGCGACAGCTCGCTCGATGCGTGGGCGTCGATGGTGACTGCGCACGTCGTCTACAAGCGCATCCGCCGCCGCAAGCTCGAGCGCGCTGCGTTCGCCCTCGCGCCCGTCGAGGAGCTCTACGAGACAACCGCCTCCACGAGCCAGCTCGGCGAGGACGTCGAGTCGCGTGAGATCGTCAATCGCGTGGTCGCGCACCTCGCCTCGATGGACCCGGGGCGCGCGTGGGCCTTCGCGCTCCATGATGTGTGGGGCTACGACCTGCGCGAGACGGCGTCGATCCTCGACGTATCCGTCGCCGCGGCACAGAGCCGTTTGGTGCGCGGCAGGCACGAGATTCATGCGCGAGTCGCCGCCGATCCGGCGCTCGCAGGCGCGCTCGAGAGCGACGACGCCCGGGACGGAGGCGCGCAATGACAAGCCCTCGCTTCGCGCGGCTCGCGGCGCAGGCGCTCGCGCGTGCACACGCACGAGACGGCGGCCCGGAAGCTCCGAACGCGGCCGCTCGCGCCAACGCTATCGCAACGCTCGAGCACGCGCTCGTCGCACGTAAGCGACGCAGCGCGCAGCGGCGGGCAGTCTTCGGCGGCGTCGGCGCACTGGCGGTCGCGGCGGCGGTTGGGCTCGCGCTGTTCGTGTCGCGGCGCGGTCCGTCGAGCGGGGGCGGATCGCAGAGCGAGGCGCCGACGGCGCACGCCGCGACGCGCCACCTCGACAGAGCACTCGCTGCGCGCAACGACGACGACGGAGCCACGGCGCGCGTCGAGGTCGTGGCGACGGACACCGTGGGCGGCACGACGCTCGTCGGAGGCAGCGCGCGCGGTGGCGGCCTCGGCGGCACGCAGCTCCCCGCAGGAAGCCGCATCGTCACGCCCGCGTCAGGCTCGGCGCGTCTCGCCCTGTCGACGGGCACGCACCTCACGGTTGGTCCGCGCTCCGAGCTCTCCGTCGTGAGCGACGGAACCGTCGAAGTGTTCCGCCTCGATCGCGGCACGGTGCGCGCCGAAGTCGCCAAGCTGCACGCCGGCGAGCGCTTCATCGTCGACACGTCCGACGTTGAAGTCGAGGTGCGTGGCACCGTCTTCGAGGTGCGCGCTGGCGATCCGTCGGAGGCATGTGGCGGCGCGCGCACGCGAGTCGTCGTGAGCGAAGGTGTCGTGACGGTCCGCCAGGGCGCGGAGGTCACACGTGTCGCAGCTGGCGAGCATTGGCCGCACGGTTGCGCGCCGATGCACGCTGCGCCGCGCGGTGCCGCAGAGACGGAGAACGCGGGCGGCGCGCACGCGGTCGCGCCAGGGCAGGAGAGCGGCAGCGCGTCACGCGACGTTGCGGGCGAGCCAGAAAGCGAGGCTGCGGCCGGGGCCACGGCGATCCCAGCGAGCGCGGGACCGACGCTCGCGGAGACCACGACGCCCGCAAGCTCGCGGCTCACCGCGATGAACGACGCGTACGCGCACGCCGTGGCGCTGCGACGCAATGGAGACGCCACCCGCGCGATCGCCGCGTTCGCGCGCTTCACCGACGACTACGCCGACGGTCCGCTCGCCGAGAGCGCGCGGGTCGAACATCTGCGTCTGCTCGTCCGCGTCGACCACGCTCGCGCGACCGCCGCCGCCGCGGGCTATCTGCGCGATTTTCCCGATGGATTCGCTCGCGAGGAGGCCACGCGGGTGCTCGAATGAGCGGCCGACTGCGGCTCGTCGTCGCGGCGCGCATGGTCGCGGCGGTGCGCACGATCGCGGCTGCGCTGCTGTGCGTCGCAAGCACGAGCGCGGCGAGCGGCTGCGAGCATGTCTTCCGCTTCGACGTGCCGAATGACGCGGGCGTCACGCCGTCGCGGCCGCCGCTGTGTGAGGACGACCGCGGCTGCGGGCTCAGCACACTGCACTGCGAGGTGGGTGCAGGCGCGTGCGTCGAGTGCACGAGCGACACGCACTGCGCCGCAGCGACGGGCGCCTCCCACTGCGACCTCGCGATGCACCGCTGCGTCGAGTGCAGCGTCGACGCCGACTGCGGCGCGGTGCGCGGATGTGCACTCGCCGTGCGCCGCTGCGTCGATCGCTGCGCGACGCTCGCGGACTGCCCCGGCGCCGTCGACTGCGACCTCGATGAGCACATTTGCGAGCGCTGCGAGCGGCTCGCCGATTGTGCCGCGACGCCCGCCACGCCGGTGTGCGAGGAGGCGACTCACATGTGCATCGCGTGCGTGCGCGACTCCGAGTGCCCGCTCGATGCGCCACGCTGCGACCGCCCGCGCGGCCGCTGCGTGACCTGCCTCGACTCGGACGACTGCCCGGTCACGACACCGTGGTGCGATCCCGAGCGCGCGACCTGCGTGACGGGCGCGCCCACGGCCTCGCGGTAGAGCCCTGCGGCGAGAGCACGAGTGCGTCGTCCTGTCGCTTCATCGCGAGGTCCTGTGCGCATCTCACACGGCCGACGGAGTACGCGCTGGCGCGGAGGCGCCGACAGCGGGGCTCGTTTGCCGCAGCACGAGGTGCTTGAGACCCTCGACGGAGAGCACGTAGGTGAGCGTGATCCCAACGACTAGGCCGAGCAGCCACAGCGGCAGCGGTACGAAGCCGATGGCGTCAGCGTATGGCAGATAGGGGGCTGCGACCGCGAGGATCGCGACGACGACGCTCGAGACGACGAGCCAGCGCCCTGGGCGGCTCCGATAGAACGGGCGCCGCGTGCGCACGACGAGCGCCACCGCGAGCTCGGTGAGCAGCGACTCGACGAACCAGCCCGTGCGGAACTCGGCCACCGTCGCCTTCGCGACGAAGAGCAGCAGCGCGAAGGTGAGCAGATCGAACACCGAACTCAGCGCACCAAAGGCAAGCATGAAGCGGCGCAGCGCGCGCAGATCCCAGCGCTGTGGGCTCGCCGTTTGTTCGGCGTCGACGGCGTCCCCCGCAATGGCCATGGCCGGCAGATCGGAGAGAAAGTTGTTGAGAAGGATCTGCGCCGCGGTCAGCGGGAGAAACGGCAGAAACGCCGACGCGACCGCCATGCTCAGCATGTTGCCGAAGCTCGCGCTCTGCGTCGTGTAGAGGTACTTCAGCGTATTCGCGAAGCTGCGGCGTCCGGCGAGGAGACCGGCGCGCAACACCTCGAGATCCGGCTCGAGCAGCACGAAGTCGGCCGCCTCGCGCGCCACGTCGACGGCGCCGTCGACCGAGAGGCTGACGTCCGCCGCATGCAGGGCCGGCGCATCGTTGATGCCGTCACCCATGTAGCCGACGACGTGCCCCGCCTTGCGCAGCGCGAGCACGATGCGCTCCTTCTGACGCGGATCGACCTCGGCGAAGACGTGCGCGCGTTCGGCGACGATCGGCAGCGCGTCGTCCGTGAGGCGATCGAGCGCAACGCCCGTGATGACGAGGCCATCGGGGGCGGCGGCGTCTTCCTCGGCAGGCACGCCGATGCCAAGCTGGTGCGCGACGTGGCGGGCGACGAAGCGGTTGTCGCCGGTGATGATCTTGATCGCGACGCCCGCGGCCGCGAGAGACGCGACCGTGTCTGCGATGCCCTTCTTCGGGAGATCGTCGAAGCAGAGAAAGCCCTCGAAGCACAGGCCTTCCTCGTCGTGTCGCGTGTATGCCGCTCGCGGCTCGAAACGGCGCGTCGCGACGCCGAGCACGCGCCGTCCCTCGCGGCTCCAGGCTTCGTAGCGCGCATGCAGCGCCGCGCGGCCCGCGTCGTCGAGCGCGATCACCTCGCCGTTTCGCGCACGACGCATCGTGCAGATCTCAAGCACCGACACGAACGCGCCCTTCGTGATCATCTCGTCGACCTTCGCCGCGGCGACCTTCGCAGCGTCGACCTCAGCCTCGGCGACGACCACCACGCTGAGGCGCTTTCGCGCGAAGTCGTACGGGATCTCGTCGCGCTTCTCGGGCAGCGGCGCGTCGTCGCCGGCCGCCTCGGTGTCGCGCACGATGGCCTCGTCGAGCGGGTTCGTCAGGCCCGTCTCGAGGTGCGCGTTGACGCGCGCGAGGTGGCGCACGCGAAGGCTCGTCGCGCCATCGGGATCGACGGTGTCGGCGAGTCGCACGACGCCCTCGGTGAGCGTGCCCGTCTTGTCCGTGCACAGCAGATCCATGCTGCCAAAGCTCTCGATCGCGGCCGGCCGCTTCACGATCACGCCGTGTGCGGCCATCGCGCGCGCGCCCTCGGCGAGCGTCACCGCGACGATCGCCGGCAACATCTCCGGAGCGATGCCCACGGCGAGAGCGATGGCGAAGAGCAGCGAGTCGAACGCCGGCTTATGCGCGATGACGTGCAACGCGAAGACCAGCGTCACGAGGAGGACGACGACGCGCGTGAGCAGGAGCCCGAAGTGCCGCAAGCCGCGCTCGAAGTCCGTCTGGGGCGCGCGCAGCACGAGGCGGTGCGCGATGCCACCGAGCTCCGTGCGTCGCCCCGTCGCGACGACGAGCACCGTCGCCGTACCACTGCGGACGTTGGTGCCCATGAAGACGCAGCCGAGGCGCTGCGCCAGCGTGGCGTCCTCTGCACTCCGGCCGGGCTGCTTCTCGATGGGGTAGGTCTCGCCGGTGAGCGTCGCCTCGTTCACGTGGAAGTCGCGCGCCTCGAGGATCAGCGCGTCCGCCGGCACCAGGCTGCCCGCAGACAGCCGCACGACGTCGCCCGGCACGAGCTCTTCGGTCGGCAACGTGAGCTCGCGCCCGGCGCGAAGCACCGCGACCCGTGTCCGCACGCGCGCGCGCAGCCTGGCGACTGCCCCCGACGCGCGCCGCTCCTGCACGACGCCGACGATCGTGCTGAGCAGCAAGGTCGCACCGATGACGAGCGTGTCTGCCCACTCCCCGACGAAGCCCGCGATGACGGCGGCGCTCGCGAGCAAGAGCGTGAGCGGGCTGCGTACTTGGGCGAAAATCGCGTGCCCGAGGCCATCGCCGCTCTGCTCGCGCAAGGCGTTCGGGCCGTGCAGCGCGAGGCGCTTCGCGGCTTCCAAGGTGTCGAGGCCGGCGCGCGACGAGCCCAGCGCGACGAGCGCTTCGTCCGTGCTCCACGTCCAGGGGGACGCGGACGGAACGGGGGCGTTTCGCTGGCTCGGTGTCGGCGCGTGATCAGGCACCGCTCACAAGTGGACGCGCACCGGCCTCGCGTCGAGCCGATGCTCGCCAGAAGGACGCGCCATCTCGCTTGACGAGAATCCGCTGTGTGTAGACTCTCCTTGAGGAGGCTTTCATGAACCATCGGACCATTGGCTTGCACGTGGTGCTGTTCGGAGTCGTGTCATTGAGCGGATGTGGGGGCGACGACGTTCCGACCACCGACGCGGGACGCGATCTCGGGGGCGACG
>Ga0335397_10012528_pt1 | contig 10374 bp, 11 predicted proteins | sample MAT04_FD_205740 | JGI IMG/M metagenome (GOLD analysis project Ga0335397, IMG submission 205740) | Freshwater microbial communities from Lake Fryxell liftoff mats and glacier meltwater in Antarctica - MAT-04 (spades assembly) (version 2) ...
TCTTGACTCTTATCGCTCCCGACCCTCAACCCTAAACTCTCAACCCTCCTCCACGCGATCTCTCTCTCCGCAGCGGCCGGACTCACCCCCCGGTCGCTGCGTTTTTGCGCGCGGGGCGAATGATCTGATTTAACGCGGCAGGGTCGACAGGATGCCGTCCCAGAGTTGGATTCGGTGGTGCAGGGCATCAGTTGCGGCATGCATGGCCAGCAGTTCCAACGCGGGATCGCTGCCGCAGAGTTGTCGCAGCAGCCGATCCGCCAAGGGGCCATGTTGATCGCCGTCGACTTCGATGTGCCTGCGTAAATAATGCAGGAAGCGGTCGATGGGCAGGCCTTCACGTTCGAGTTGCGACACCATGCGTGAGAACATTTCGGGGATGACATCTTCCCGGCCGTGAAAGAACGCCGCGGCGACGGCCGCCGGTGTGCCGCGCTGGGCAAGCTGGATTGTGAACATCACGAATTCCCGCGTCGCGGGCAAGATGCCGTCGTCAATCAGGGCAGTCTCGAGTGAGATTCCCGCCTGCAGCCGCTGGAGAAATCGTTCGATGGGGCCGGTGTCAGCCCCGACATCGCGCATGGCGGCCAGATACATCTCGAAATGGCTGGCGTAGCCCCCGCGTCCGTCCTCATCGCATTCCTCGGCCAGCAGAATTTCCGTGACGAACCGGCACGAATCGGCCGCGGGACGGGGCTGCCAGGGGACTTCCACGCAGGTGACTTCGCGCTGCAGGCGTTTCAACAGCGACATGAAATCCCAGACGGCGAACACATGCTGTTGCAGGAAATGTCGCAGGGCGGCCACATCACGCACGGCGGCGTACAGCGGATGGTGCAGCAGTTCGTGTCGCAGAGTCACCAAACGCTGCCGCTCGTCGGCAATTCTGTCGGCGGTCGGGGATGAGGAACTGGGATCAACCAACGTCCGACTCGTCATGCGTCTGCCTGTCATTCCTGATGAAATCGTCGCCTTCACTTTTCCGGAGAGGGTGGCGTTTCTGACCATCCACGACCGGATTGCATAGCGATTGTAGTCGGTTTTCGCATCCCGGCGATGATGACGGCGCGGAAACAGGGGGGGAAAGTCAAACCGTAGCGGTGGCTTCCAGCCGCCGGGTCGGAAGCGGAAAGCTTCCGCAACGAGATGCGTCGCGCGGAATTCTGTTCAAGGGCCTCGTTCTCTGTGCCGTGCCACGACTTGTCTTCAAGTCGTGCCCATTGAAGCACACGACTTGAGGACAAGTCGTGGCACGAAGAATTCGGGCACCGCGAACTTCCGCTCATCAGGCCGCAGCGGCCACCTGCCGCCTGTTTGAAGTTGTGTGGCCTGGGCTGGAGCCGCTTTGGGCGAAGCCCCGGTCTTTGTGCGCGCTCACCGGGGCTTCCTTCGCAAAGCCTCAGTCCAGCCCCGGCCACCCCTGGGGAGATGTGCAGCCGGCCGATCGGGCCATGTGATCATCCGTCACGGCTCACACGCTGCGGATGGAGCCCGCAGGGGTGATGCGAATTCAGCACAATACGCAAGCCTATACACCATAATACTTTGCAGATCACGACATGATGCCGTTCAGCCACGACAAAAAACTTCAAAATAATCTCAAGTGAATCCTTGACGGTTGCGGGGGATGACCTAGGTTTGCGGTGACGGTCAGCGAGCAACTGGTCCCCCCAGCAACGACCTGCCTTCACAACGAACGGAGTCTGGTCCAGCGGGGTGTTGAGAATCGCGGCGAGCTGTGAGGTAGCAGTTCGCTGTCGAGCCTCAAGTCATAGTCGCCGCAGAGTCCCACAAACTCCGGACGACGCAATTTTCAGGAGAGACAGATGAATCAGTTCGTGACCAGCGTGAAGAAGTTTTTGGTTTCGGAAGATGGCCCGACCGCGGTGGAATACGCCGTGATGCTGGCCCTCATCGTGATCGTCTGCTTGACGGCCATTCAGGCCATCGGCACGAACGCGAACACCAAGTTCAACGCCGCCGCCGACGCACTCAAGTAGTTCGTCGCAGGATCGCGGTTGGCAAACCCAGGACGGGCGAGTTTCTGTCAGTTGAGAGCATGGGGTGTCGGGACGAAACGACGATTCGCGATGTAGCGGATTCGAAGGTCGTCTCAAGTCATAGTCGATCGTGGCGACCATTGCGGTTTGCCCGACGACAATAATCGAGAGAGAGATTCGAATGATCCAGTTTGCCAACAGCGTGAAGAAGTTTTTGGTTTCGGAAGACGGCCCGACCGCGGTGGAATACGCCGTGATGCTGGCCCTCATCGTGATCGTCTGCTTGACGGCCATTCAGGCCATCGGCACGAACGCCAACACGAAGTTCAACGCCGCCGCCGCCGCCCTGAAGTAATTCTCGGGCAGTCCTGGCACGTTGCGGGCCGCGGCCGTCTGGTTCGGTAGCCACCTACCGGATCGGACGGCCTCGCCGCACGTCCTCTGTTTTCTCGTTTTTCTCGAAGGAATGACTGCATGTTTCCGTTTTGTGTGGAATGGTCGAGCGAAATGCTCGAACCGATGGCCGTGCTGCTGGTCGCCGGGCTGACCTGGTTGTTTCAAGTTCTCGGACCGCGGTAATGCCGGCGCGCTGTCGCGAGGCGTCACTGGGAGTGACCCCTCGCCGCCGCGCGTGGCGTTGGATGGCAAGATTCTGGCGACACGAGTCGTCAACGCGAACTCCGTTTTCCCCAATGAGTTGATCCGCGGGTCTCGGGAGATGTTCTCCATGAGGCCAGCGGCTGATTGTCCCCCCTCACACAGAGTCGAAAGGTTTCCGTACCATGGACTGGCAAGCATTTCTGGTCGAGCATCATGTGAAATTCGTTAGCCTGCTGCTCGTCTGGGCGGCTTACATCGACGGCAAAGAGCTGCGTGTGCCGAACTGGCTCACCTTCCCTATGTTCTTCGCAGGTCTGTCTTACGGAGCCATTACGGGCGGCTGGGAAGGATTCGGCGAAAGCCTGATCGGTGCCGCGGTTGGGCTCGCCTGCCTGATGCCGCTGTACGCGGTGGGCGGCATGGGTGCCGGCGACGTGAAGTTGATGGCCGGCATGGGTGCCTTTGTGGGTGCCACGGTCACGTTCTACGCCTTTGTGGTGACGGTGGTGGTCGGTGCGGTGATGGCTTTGATCATGGTTTGGTGGTCGGGCAAGTTTCAGCATCACCTCTCCAACGCTTACCTGATCTGGTTTGAATGGACCACGATTCGGAATCCGCGGGAGCTTTCAGCGATTGCCGCTGAACGTAAGCCCAGAATGTCCTTGTTGCCTTACGGAATTCCGATCTGCATCGGTTCGATTGGCTACTTCCTCTACGCCGGGTTGGTGTAAGGGATTGCTGGTGATGATTTGTAGGGTGGGTCGAGTCTGCGAGGCCCACCAGTTTTAACACGCGAAGATGGTGGGCCTCGAAGACTCGACCCACCCTACGAAGAGGAAACTTGAATCGAATTGGGTTTGGTCGAACGAATTCCGCGGAGATCAGCGATCTCCGTCAGAATCGATTCGACCGATCCAATCGATATTTCCGGCATAAGTTGAAGGGTTTGACAGGCGCTGGACGATGATGAACGTGAGTGGGCGGACTTTAACGGCCGACCGGCTCGTGTTCTCGATCAGCGTCTGACATGGTTCGCAAACACACGTCAGATCTCGTCGGCCGATCACGAAGTCCCGGTTCGCCTGGAGTCGCTCAAATGAAAATGAAATCGTTGGTGTTGTTAGCGGTTGCCGTCGGTTGCGGGCTGGTCGCCATGATGGGCGTCCGGCAAGTGCTGTCCGGCGACCGTGGTGAACGAGTCGAACGGGTCAGAGTGTTGGTTGCCAAAATGGAGATCGAGCCAGGCGTGGCGCTCGACAAGGACAATTGCGATCTGCGCGAGGTCCCGGTCGATACGATTCCGCCGAACCCGGTTACGAAGTCGGAAGAGTTTGAAGACCGGGCACTCACCACGCGGGCGTATGCCAACCAGGTGATCTGCCTGACACAGTTGGGTGAAAAGGGAGTTTACGGAGCCACGATCAATATCCCGGAAGGCATGCGGGTGATCACGATACCCGTGAATGCCACCACGACACACAGCGGGATGTTGAAAGCGGGCGATCGAGTGGACGTGCTGGCGACTTTTCAAGTGAGTCGTCCCGGCATCGGCCAGGTCTCACGTACGAAAACGATTCTGGAGTACATCGAAGTCTTCGCCACCGACAGTACCCGCATCGGCATCGATGAACCGGGCAAAGCCGGGAACAAAGACGGCGTGAAGAACGTCTCGCTGCTGGTCAAGTTGAAACAAGCGACCGTCCTCATGCTGGCGGGAAACAAAGGGACTCTGCACCTGGCCTTGCGGAGCAAGACCGACACGGCGAAATCCGAAACAGCCGACATCGACGACACGAACCTCGAAAGTCTTCAGTCGATGTTCGATGAAAGTGGTGCCGCCGCCCGACAAGACGCACAGCGCGAAGATTCAAAACCGGTCGAGGAAAAGCCGAACTTCAGCGAATACCTGGCCCAGCCGGAACCAGCTGAGGCACCGGAAGCGGCCAAGCCGACATGGAAGGTCACGATTTACAGCGGCGGAGAAAAGACGGTTGAAGAACTGGAACTCCCGGAAACCAACATCACCGTGACTCCGACGACCTCGGCGTCAACCGGTGACGCCCACTGGATCAAATCGGTGGGCCGAATGTTCGGTGCCAAAGGCGGACAGTAGCCACTGCGAATGGTCAATGACAACGTAGAGCACTTGCTCTGCAAGTGCAAAAAGGCACTCGCGGAGCGAGTGTTCGATGAGACGAAACGGGCCTGAGAGAGCAGAGACGAGTGACACATGGCGGTGGCCAGGGGGGCCGACCGTGAGTTCGAAGGACCGAAGTCGAGGTGCAAGGATGCCACGTTTCTCCGTCTTGCGTCGTGGAATCATCGCCTGCGTGGCGATCTGCGGACTGTGTTCCGGGCAGATCAGTCATGCGCAGGTCGACGACGGCGCGCCGGCCTTGTCCGGCGATGTGGTCGCGATTCTCACCTCGCGCACCAATCTCGAAATCCCCGAACGCTTCGCCAAAGTCGTCTCGTTCCCAAAAAAGGTGGTCCGCGTCGACGGCTTCGACTCGTCCGTCCTGTCGGTCACGGCACTCACCCCCCAGCAACTCCGCATCGCCGCGGTCGCCCAGGGAGTGACCACCGTCGTCGTGCATGACGAAGATGCCTCGGTCTTCACGCTGGAAGTCTTCGTCACCGGAGATTCCCGCCTGCTGCAGGCCGTCCTCAACCGGACTTATCCGAACACCTCGGTCGCCGTGATGAAAGTCCGCGACAGCGTGCTGCTCCGTGGGTGGGTGACGGAGCCGCAAGACATCAGCAACATCGTGGCGCTGGCCGAACTCTATTACCCGACCGTGCTGAATCAGATGCGCGTCGCCGGGCCGCAGGAGGTGCAGCTGCGCGTGAAGGTGATGGAAGTTCAGCGTTCGCTCACACGGCGAATGGGCATCAACTTCACCTACTTCAACGAGAACGCCGCCATTCTCAGCGCCCCCGGACCAATCGCCGCGATCAGTGCGCTCACCACACCCATTGGTGGTCCGCCAACCGGGGCCTTGAATGCGGCTGGCCTGGCGAACGGGTCAATGGCCATCGGCTTCGCAGATCCCAACAACACGTTCCTCGGGTTGATCGAAGCCCTCAAGCAGGAAGGCATGCTGAAATTGCATGCTGAAACAACGCTGACCACCCGCAGCGGTGAAGCGGCTCGGCTCAGCAATGGCGGCGAATTCCCGATCCCCGTGCCGCAAAGCCTGGGCACCATCACCATTCAATTTCGCGAATACGGCGTGATTCTCGAATCTTTACCCATTGTCATCAGCCCCACCCGGCTCAAACAACAAGTCACCGTCGAAGTCAGCGAACGCGATCTCACCACGGCCATCACGCTCAACGGAACCACTGTCCCCGGCATCAATCGCCGGCGTGTGCAGACGCAAGCCGAAATGAACTTCGGGGAAACGATGGTCATCGGCGGTTTGATCTTCACGCGGTACACCGCCGGCACCAGCAAGATCCCGTTCCTGGGCGAACTGCCGGGCGTCGGGGCGCTGTTCCGCCGCAACAATTACACGGAAGCCGAAACCGAACTGATCGTGATGATCACGCCGGAATTCGGCTCGTCGATCCCCGCCGACCAGGTTCCGGCCGGCGGTCCCGGCTTGTTCTCCGATGTGCCAACCGATCGCGAGTTGTACATGCAGGGCGTGATCGAAGTACCGAAGTATGGCGAACGCTGCCCGGACGGCAACTGCCCGCCGGACGGCATGGGCATGCCTGCCGGAATACCAATGCCGGAATCGATTCCGCCCGGTTACGATCCGAGCTACATGCCGACTACCGTGCCGCCCAGCCCGGCTCCGCTGGGGGAACCGTCGCTGATCGCCCCGCCGGGTGTGCAGTCCCCGCCGGCTCCTGCTCCGCCGCTCGCCGATCCGTCCGTCTCCCGCCGGGGAGCACGCACCGCGTGGCCAACGACGAGCAGCCCGCAACAAGTCAGCCAGAATCGCAAAGTGGACCCCAGCGTGCGACCGGCGAGTTATCAGCCGAGAATCTCGGCTCAACCGAAACTGACGAACAAAGTTCAACCCGGATATCAACAACCCTCCGGCACAATCTCACCTAACGCAGTCCGGACGGCTCAGTAGCGGGAAAGGCAAATACCAAAAACAGGGACCGTGCGAAGGGAGCAGTCCAGCGTGCCGTCGTCTGTCATGCGAGTGATGACCATTGGCTTTCCGATCTTCCAATTGCGGAAGGGGGAGTTAGGCACGTCGGTGTTCGATCCCGACAGCGTATCGCCACCACTGTCGGCAGAAGAGATTCTGGTGAACTTCCGAGCGGGCAGCGAAATTGCGGTGCGGACGATTGAAGAGGTACAATCCTTGAATCTCGTCATTGAGGTTGTCGAGGGGGCGTCGGAACTTCCGATGCGGCTGCGCGAGGCCCATCGAGAAATCCGGCCTGCCACGAACATGACGCGCGGCGAGTTCAAAGCCGCCCTCAAGGAATTGGAGTAAAGTGCGATGCAGACCAAAATTCCCATGCTCGCCGCCATCCCGCCCGCCTTGCTTGAAGAAATCGAACATTTGCCAGTCCGTCGCGATGTGTCGCACTGTGGGACGACCTGGCAAATTTCGCCGTTCGATGTTTACAGCGACTGCCCGGTTTGCAAGACACGCTTCAAAGTGCGGGCATTTGGAGGTTCCGAAATCGAGGATGTATTTGATGCGGTCTTCGCCTGGATGAGCACGCCGGAAGCGCGTGCCGCCGCTGAGGCGCGGATCGAAGCAATGCAGGATGATGATTGACAGATACGTCGGAGTGCCACGGATGCCAAATCAGGAATCCGTGATTGTTCCGGCAATATCACACGGTGATGCGACGACGCAGCCGTGGTGCTCAACGATGGTTTGAGAGTTGAGAGAAAGTGGAACGATCTGCCATGAAAAATGTGACACGACTGGCTCTCGTCGATCCGAATGACGCCAGCCGCGGTGCATTAAAAACGCTGCTGCTGGGCATCGACATGGTGTGGCTGGAAGCCGAGTGCTCCCGGTACGAATTCTTCATCGACGTGGTGATGCAGAGCCAGCCCGACCTGGCATTGATCAGTCTCGATTCCAACCCGCAAAAGGGACTGGAACTGGTCGCCCGGGTTCAACAGGATCTGCCGAACTGCTGCGTGATGGTCTTAAGTTCGTCGCAGGAAGGAACACTGATCCTGCAGGCGATTCGCAACGGGGCCAAGGAGTTTCTCGGCCAGCCCCTCAAGCTCGATGACTTTCTCTCCGCCCTCGGCCGCCTACGGCAAACTCCCAATAACAAATCCGGCGACGGACAGGTTCGCTCCAGCCAGGTGATCACCGTGGCCGGCGTTTCGGGCGGCATCGGCTGCACGTCGCTGGCCATCAATCTCGCCTGCTGCCTGGCGGCAAATCCCCAATGCAGTGTCGCGCTGATGGACCTCGACCTTGCCCTGGGCGATGCCGATGTCTGGCTCGACATCATCCCCGACTACACCATTCAGGATGTCGCCGACAATATCACCCGGCTCGATTATGCGCTACTCAAGCGATCACTCACCAAGCACGACTGCGGGTTGTTCCTGCTGCCGCGACCGGTGGAAATGGACGATCATCCGCCGATGACGCCGGACGAACTCCGCCGGGTGATCTCGCTGCTGAAAGCGACCTTCACGCATCTGGTCATTGATCTGAGCAAGAGTTTCACGCCGCTCGATCTCGCGGCGATGGAAGTTTCCGACACAATCCTGCTGATCACACAGCTCGACCTGCCGTCGCTGCGCAACGCCGTGCGGCTCAATCAGTTTTTGCAGCACCGCGACGGTCTCAATGAAAAAGTGAAAGTGGTTGTCAATCGACTGGGACTCGATGAGAACCAGATCAGCTTGAACAAGGCGCTGGAAACTTTGGGCCGCGAGATCACCGCGCAGATTCCCAACGACTACGCGACGATGGTGGAGGCCCGTAACAACGGCGTCCCGTTATTGACGCAATCGCCGCGCTCCAAGCTGACCAAAAGCGTGCAGCAACTCGCGCAGACGCTGGACCTGCAGGCGTTCCCGGAAGACAAATCCGAAGACGTGAAGAAGGTTGTGAAAAAGAGCCTGTTCAGCTTCCTGTCCGCCGGCAGCCGCTGAGGACGATGAGTTGCGGGTCTGTTTGTAACCGTGCCACGCCCACGCGCTTCGCGCGGGCGTGGGCGTGGCACAGCTGCCGTTCGGGTGGCACGTCCCTGAGTCCTCGAAGGGCGTGGTGATTGCTCGAAGACCACGCCCTTCCCAGAACCTCAGGGTCGTGCCACCCAATCCCATCATTTAAGCATCGTCAGACGACTCGAGCAGGCCTCACGCATCCAGGTCCAACTGCCCGCCGCGCTCTTGCGATAAGTCGGGCGGGTGATGAGTTGGTTTGTCCGACGCGGCGTCCTTATCCTTCCGCGGCGGCGTGAACGACCACGGCATGCGGCCGTCGGCATCGCGTTCATCGGTCGCCTCGGAAGCGCCGATGTCCCCCACCGATCTCTCGAGCTGCTCCGCGCGGTCGTGCTGGAATTTCTGAACGGCGGCGTCCTGCTGCACGCGATTGACATCCGCAGCCTTCTGCTGCCCACTTGTCCCAGCGAGCGAAATCGTCAGCGGCGGAATACCCAGCGGACCGGAACCGATACTGCTCATGACCGGATCTCCTGACGGAACCGAGCGAACGCCAGGAAAACTGTGCCGCACCCTGCCCGATCCGTCAAGAGGAATTCGCCCCCGCGTGATCATTGTTCCGTAGGGTGGGTCGAGTGCTCTGACGACGCCCACCGTCTTGATCCTGGCGACCACAACCGGTGGGCCTCACCGAGTCAACCCACCATGATGTTGGATAGGGTGGCACGTCCCTGAGGCTTTGCGAAGGGCGTGGTCTTCGATTCATCGCCACGCCCTTCGAAGACTCAGGGTCGTGCCACCCGAACGAGCCTCGACCACACCCTACTTCAACCCAAACTAAAACATTCCAATGGATCACTGATAAACAACGTGATACATTATTCGCTTCGGGCCGGTCATAATTGGAGATCGCACATGCACCGTAGACTGAGATTGGCGCTCTTCGCGGCAAGCGTCGTGTGGACGACGGCAGCGGCCGATGCGCAGCAAATCGCCGTGCAGCAACCGGTCGTCGAGAACTTTTCGGTCGGGACTACCGTCTCCGTGCCTGATCGCGGTTCGGTCTTGTTGGGCGGTGTTGGCTCCGCCGCAAGCGGGCGGATCACCACCGGCCCACTCCGTTCTGGTTCAGCCCTTGGCCGCACTGCCCAAGCGTCATCCGCCCGCGTGCAGGTCTTCATCCATGATTTCGAGGCGATGGATGCCGAGTTACTCAATCAACCCGCCGGCACGCGTTCCTCACGGCTCGATCCACGCATCACTGGGCGTTTGTCGCGCGGCGAAAACCGACCGTTGGCCGACACACAAATTGTCAGCTCACGAGATCTCGCGGAGGAAGCCGAACGATTGGCCCGGCAGGCGGAAGCGCGCGGCAAGCCGGGTGTCGCAAAATTGCATTGGCAGCGGGCCGCCAAACACGGATCGGCCAGCGCAGCCCGCAAACTCAACGAGCACCACGCGGCCGCGAAAGGTCGCTAAGCGGCAGGGGCAAGGCTGTTTGATATTGGGTGGCCGGGGATGGAACCGCTTTGGGCGAAGCCCCGGTGTCTCACTTGTATTCACCGGGGCTTCGCGAAGCGCTCCAGCCCCGGCCACCCCATGCAAAAACGTCTCATATTGAAAAAGGCTCTGGCCGCCGCTAAGCAGCGTCTT
>Ga0335397_10012529_pt1 | contig 10373 bp, 9 predicted proteins | sample MAT04_FD_205740 | JGI IMG/M metagenome (GOLD analysis project Ga0335397, IMG submission 205740) | Freshwater microbial communities from Lake Fryxell liftoff mats and glacier meltwater in Antarctica - MAT-04 (spades assembly) (version 2) ...
CGCGGTAGTAGACATTGTTCATGCCCATGATCGCCGCCGCCGCCTTGGCGGCCGTCGCCGCCTCGGCCGAAAGGCCCGCCGTCGAGGCCGCCGCCTCGATGGCCTTGACCGCCGCCGGCACGCCGACCGCATAGGCCGAGGCCAGGAAAGCGCCCCACTTCTGCTGCTCGGTCAGCACCGTCTCGCTGGCCAAAGACGAGAGGTTGAGGCTGAGATCCTTGGCATAGGCGGGCAGCACGTCGCGCAGGGCGTCGATCGACATCGCGTATCTCCGGGGAAGCAGAGGCTGTCCGGGAGCGCGCGAGGCGCCCGCTCCCGGACACAGGCTTAGGCCGCGATGACTTCGCCGCCGACCTGACGGTTGCAGGGGCACAGTTCATCGGTTTGCAGGGCGTCGAGGACCCGCAGGGTATCGGCCGGATTGCGGCCCACGTTGAGGTTGGTCACATAGACGTGCTGGATGACGTTGTCCGGGTCCACCACGAAGGTGGCGCGCAGGGCCACCCCTTCTTCGTCGTTGAGGACGCCCAGCGCCCGAGCGAACTTGCCCGAGTTGTCCGCGAAGCTCCAGATCGGCAGGCTGTTGAGATCCGGGTGCTCGCGGCGCCAGGCCAGCTTGGAGTGCTCGTTGTCGGTGGAGCCGCCGAGGACAACAGTATCGCGATCCTCAAAATCCTTGTTGAGTTTCGCGAACTCAACGATTTCGGTAGGGCAGACGAAGGTGAAGTCCTTGGGATAGAAGAAGATGACCTTCCATTTTCCGGGGAAGGAGGCGCCGGTAATGGTTTCGAACGCGCTTTCTCCGTTCTCTTCATGACGGTTGAACTTGGGCTTCACGCCCACGACCTTGAAATCAGGCAGCTTCTCGCCGACGCCCAGCATGTCTCTTCTCCATAAAGCCAAGTTTGTTTCGGATTTCTCCGGCGACAAAGAGGTAGCGAGCCCCTCGCGGAATAGCCAATCGATTGTTTTTGGCGGCGCGATAGAGGCGGTCTATGAGTGGGTCGTGAGAGCAAATTCTGCCCCTGCTCGTCGGGTCGACCATGACTGAAGACTTGGCCCCGGTTCGGGACCTCGACCACAATGTCGCGCTGCTAAACCGCATTGGCGAAGAGCTTGTCATCGCCTTCCGCGGAAAAGGTGGCTGGTCCCACGCCATCACGTCGATGCGCGACTTCCTTGACCTGTCAGGCGCCACTCTTTGGACGATTCACCGGCCCGGCGGCGAACCCATCAAGGAGGGGGAGGCGTGGAGCGGGACTCTGGGCGAGGCGGCCGTTCGGACCTTCGACGAGCGGCTGGTGTCCCACCAGCTGCAGCGTTCGGATCGGTTCATCGCCTCTCCGGGGGCGGCTGAGGCGGCTGGGCTGGCAATTCCAACGAGGCTGCCTTCCGGGGCCATCTCTCTGCCCCTGATGACCGGGCGCCCGCCGGTTGTTGGCGTGCTTAACCTCTATCCAAATCCCGGCTTCTGGCGGGCGGCAGGCCCTAGGCTGGAGGTCGCGGACGAGTTCCTGCGGGCGCTCTGCGGTCAGCTTGCGGTGTTCGTCGAGCGCAAGGAATTGGAGGCCGGCGCCGCCATCAACCGTGAAATCCATCACCGGGTGAAAAACAACCTTAATACGGTCGCCAGCCTGCTGCGCATCCAGCAGCGGCGACTGGACCGCACGACGGCCGAACAGGCCCTGCAGGAGAGCATCAACCGGATTCTCGGCATCGCCGAAGTGCACGAGCAACTCGCGCGGGCTGAAAGCGGGCTGGTGGACCTTGCCGGGCTTGTCGAGCGCATCACCAAGGCCTTGGTCGCCCAAGTCGCCGATTTCTCGGGACTGTCGGTGCGGCAGCTCGGGCCGCGCGTAATGCTGAACGGAGCCCAGGCCATGGTCCTGGCCCTAGTCGTCAACGAGTTGGTGCAGAACGCCCTTGATCACGGGGCGGGGACCCGCCGCGCCGGGCACATTGACATCGTGATCGCTTGGACTGCTGGCGTTATCAGCTTAATCATCGAAGACGACGGGGCCGGCCTGCCGGCTGGCTTTACCCTGGACGGCGAAACTGGCCTCGGTCTGGAACTGGTGGAAATGCTGACTACCGAAGAGCTGAAGGGAACCTTCACCCTCGAGCCCCGATCCGGCGGAGGCGCCCGCGCCCAGATCGTGTTCCCCCCCCTCTCCAGAACTGAATGGGTGGGTTAGAAAGGGGCATGAGTTTTCGCATCGTCATAGCCGAGGACGACCCGGTGGCTCGCCGCGACCTGCGGGAGATGCTGGCGGAGATGGGCCACGAGGTGGTCGGCGAGGCGCGGTCAGGCCGTCAGGCGCTCAACGTGGTGGCCGACTGCCGCCCCGACATCGTTCTGCTGGACGTGGTGATGCCCGAACTGGACGGACTGCAAGTAGCGCAGGAGATCGCACCGGACTATCCGGTAATCATGGTCACGACCCATTCCACCGGCGACTTCGTCCAGCGTGCCCAGGCCGCTGGCGTGCTGGCCTATCTCAGCAAGCCCTACCGCCAGCAGGACCTCGGACCTGCGATCGAGCTGGTGATATCGACCTTCATCCGCCAGTCGCAGCTGGGCGAACGAATTCAGGCCCTGTCTGGTCAGCTGGACGCAAGAAAGCTGGTCGAGCGGGCCAAGGGGCTCCTGATGGACAAGGACAGCCTCAGCGAAGGCGAGGCCTATCGCAGCCTGCAACAGCTCAGCATGAAGCAGAACGTCTCCTTGAAGCAGGTGGCCGAGGCGGTGATCGCCGCCTTGAGCTGAACGGTCATTCCCGGCCTGGGGCTTGCAGCCGCAGCCGGCAAGCCCTAGTTTGGGAATACGAAGGTAATGGCGCCTTCCCCGCTCGCGGGGAGAAGTGCGCCTTTTTCGCTCCTCCTCCCCCGGGCGTCTCGTCGCAAGGGATTAGGGATAGAGCGCATGGTCGATTTTTCACTGTCAGAGCAGGAACGCGCCTTTCAGGAAGCGGCGCGAGCCTTCGCTATCGGCGAGATCGCCCCGACGGCCGAGGCGGTGCGTCGCCGCGAGCCCGGCGTCAGTCCGTGGAGCCTTGTGCGCCCGCTGTTCCGCCACGGCTCGGAGCTGGGCTTCACCCGGCTGCTGATACCGGAGGCCTACGGCGGTCTCGGCGGGCGCTGTTTCGATAATGTGCTGGTGATGGAAGAGTTCGGCGCCGCCGACCTCGGCATCGCCGCCTCCTATTTCAACGTTTCCACCACGGCGCCGATGCTGCTCGTGAAGGGCGGCGACGAGGCTCAGAAGCAAAAGTGGCTGGGCGCCATGACAGCGTCCGACGATTTCGTCCTGGCCAGCGCGTCGAGCGAGCCCAACGTGGCCGGGGCTGACACCTTCTGCCCCTATCCCGATCCGGCTATCGGCCTGCAGTCCTTCGCTCGGCGGGACGGCGACCACTATGTCCTGAACGCGGCCAAGGCCGGGTTCTCGACCAACGCAGGAGCCGCCAGCGTCTATTTCGTCATGGCCCGCACCGACCTCGGCCGGCCGGCGCGCGAGAGCACCTCGATGTTCGTGGTCCCCGCCGACGCCCCCGGCGTCCGGGTTGGCTCCAAAACCGAATTCCTCGGCTGGCGTACCGCCATGCACGCCGAGGTGGTGTTCGATGAAGTGCGGATTCCCGCCGAGAACCGCATCGGGGCCGAGGGCGCCAACGCCGGAATGTTCTTCTTCGAGACCCTCCCCTTCCTGTCGACGGGCTTGGCGGCCGCCTATGTCGGCTTGGCCCGCGCGGCCTTCGAATACGCCTTCGAGTACGCCCAGCAGCGCGTCAGCTGGGGCCGGCCCATCCTCGAGCATCAGGCCGTCGCTCTGAAATTGGCCGACATGGTCGCCGACCTGGAAGCGGCGCGTCTCATGGTGTGGAAGGCCGCCTGGGCGGCGGACCAAGGCGATCCCCAGGCGGCCGGCGTCCTGGCGCCCGCCGCCAAGACCTTCGCCGTCGACGTGGCGATCCGCAATGCCGAGCGCGCGGTCCGCATTCTGGGCGGTTACGGCGTCTCGAGCGAATATCGCACCGCCGGCATGTTGGCGGACGCCTGGGTCGGGGACTCCTGCGATGGCACGCGGGACATGCTTCGCCTGGGGATCATCGACTTTCTGAAGATGACCCGGCTCGGCCCCCCGCCCGGAATGGGGCCGCCCGGAATGGGGCCTCCGGGTGTCGCGCCAGCCGACCTAGAGGCCGTGGATTGATCGTCGTAACGGGACCGAACGGCAATGTCGGGACGGAACTGGTGCGGATACTCGCGCACCAGGACAAGCTGACTTACCGCATCGCTGCCCACAGCCCCGACAAGATCAGAAAGATTTACGGCGAGAACGCGCCTGTACGCCCCTTCTCGTTCCAGGACCAATCCACCTGGCCCTCCGTCCTGGAGGGGGTCACGACCCTGTTCCTGCTGTTCCCGCTGCCCCATCCGCGCACGGCGAAGGAATGGATGATCCCGTTCGTCAAAGCGGCGGCGCAGGCGGGATGCAAGCACATCATCTACTTGTCGGTGCCCGGCGCCGACACCTTGAAGGCCGTCCCGCACTACGCCGTTGAGCGCGCCATCGAGGCCAGCGGGGTGCCTTACACCTTCCTGCGATCGGCCTATTTTTCGCAGAACCTGTGCCGCGAGATCACCACCCACGCCGTGGACATCGCAGCGCGGGGAGAAGTCTTCATCCCGGCCGGCCTCGGCAAGACGACGTTTATCGACTCGCGGGACGTCGCCGAAGTCGCGGTCAAGATCATGCGCGATCCGGCCCTTCATAGGAACCAGGCCTATGTCCTGACCGGACCTGAGGCGCTGGACTTGTATCAGGTGGCGGCGACGTTCACCGCCGTGCTCGGCCGTCCGGTGCATTATCCGCGGCCGTCCATGCTCGCCTTCTGGCTGAGGGTCGGTCCGAGGGTGAGCTGGGACACCATGTTGTTCATGACCATCGTCTACGGCCTGACCCGGGTCGGCAAGAACGCGACCATGACGGACACCTTGCCGCGACTGCTCGGCCGCCCGGCGGCGACCCTCCATGACTTCGTGCGCGACTACCGAGACCGCTTCGAAGGCGAAGCCGCGACCCGTTGGGTCAAGGTCCACACGCCGGGCCTCGTTAAAAAGTTGTAACCAGTCATCAATCAACCTTAATCAAAACTACGGGCAATCAGACCCAGGGGAGCTAAAATGAAACATTCTTTGAAACTAAGCCTCTTCGCCGCCTTGATCGGCGGCGTCGTCCTGCCGCAGGCCGCCAGCGCCCAAGGCGCCTCGGTGCTCGAGGAGATCGTGGTCACCGCGCAGCGCCAGGAAGAAAGCCTGCAGACCGTGCCCATCGCCGTCTCGGCCTTCTCCGGCGAGACCCTGGAGCGGATGTCGATCGACCGCGCCGGCGACGCCCTGGCCTACATCCCCAACGTCGCCCTCACGGCGGGGCCCAGCGGCGGGGATGACGCCAACATCTTCATCCGCGGCGTCGGCCAGGTGGACAACTCCATCGCCGTCGATCCCGGCGTCGGTGTCTATATCGACGACGTCTATGTCGGCCGCCTGCAAGCCTCTTCCATCAGCCTGGTCGACATCGCCCGCATCGAGGTCCTGCGCGGCCCGCAAGGCACCCTGTTCGGGCGCAATACCATCGGCGGCGCGGTCAATGTCGTCACCGCCGAGCCGCCGTCGTCGTTCGAAGGCAAGGTCGGCTTCCAGCTCGGCTCGCGCGAACGCCGCGACTTCACCCTGTCGGTGGGCGGCCCCCTTGGCGAGGACTTCGGTTTCCAGGCCGCTCTGGTCAGCAAGAACCAGAACGGTTGGGGCGAGAACGTCTTTACCGGCCAGACCTTCGGCGACATCAAGGATATCGGCGGCCGGGTGAAGCTACGCTACAAGCCCAACGACGCCTTCAAGATCACCTTGGCGGCGGACTACATCAAGGGCGACGGCTCCCCGGGCCACCAGGTTCTGGTCAACTTCAACCGCAACTCCGGTCTGACGATTCCTTTCCCGCCCTTCACCATCCCAAACGTGTCGCCCGTGGGCGTTCCTTTCCCGGCTGACCTGGCCAATGACCGTTCGACCGACCGCAACAAGAGCTTCGTATCGATCCCGCCGATCAACGAGAACGAGAACCGCGGCGTCTCCGCGGCCCTGACCTGGGACTTTGGGTGGGCCGAGCTGAAATCGATCAGCGCCTACAGGGCCTATGACGAGACCGTCTTCAACGACTTCGACGGCACCGGCTACGCCATCTACGACTTCCGCCAGGACCTCAAGCAGGACCAGCTGAGCCAGGAAATCCACCTGTCGGGCAAGGGTTTCGACGACCGTCTCAACTGGCTGGGCGGCGTCTACGCCTACCGGGAGGACGTTGAGAACCTGATCGATCTGTGCGTGGGCACCACCCGCCCCCGCTTCGACCCGGTCTGTCTGCGCAGCATCAACTTCATCGGCCTGAAGGTCAGTTCGATCGCCGCCTTCGGCCAGGTGCGCTTTGCGGTCACCGACAAGCTTGAACTTTACGCCGGCCTGCGCTCGACCCGCGAGACCAAGAAGCAGCGGTTCTTCTCGCTACTCCGCAACGACGGGGTGAACAGCGTCCTGCCGACCTTCGCCATACCGGGCCCGGGCCAGACGCGCGTCGCCCTGCCGCTGTCGGCGGTGAAGGACACCTTCGACGCCACCTCCCCGCGCATCGGCTTTGATTACAAGCTGACGCCGGACGTGCTGCTCTATGTGTCCTATGCCGAAGGCTTCAAGAGCGGCGGCTTCACCGGCCGGCCGAGCAACGGCCAGATCAAGTCCTACGCCCCCGAGAAGGTCAAAACCTGGGAGGTCGGCGCCAAGACGGAACTGTTCGATCATCGCCTCCGTCTGAACGCGGCCGCGTTCTCCAGCGAATACACGGACCTTCAACTGCTGGTCTTCAACCCCAGCACCGGGCTGTTTGAGACCAACAACGCCGGCGACGTCGATATCAACGGCGCCGAGGTCGAGATCCAGGCCCGCCCCATCGACAACCTGTCGGTGGCCCTCTCGGCCGGTTGGCTGGACGCCAGCTACAGCCGCCTCGCCCCTGGCGTGGTCGGCCTGACGCTGAACAGCAAGCCTCCCTTGACCCCCGAGCTGACCTATTCGGCCAATGTCGCCTACACCATCCCGATGGGCGCCAACTCCCTCGAACTGCGGGCCGACTACGCTTGGCGTGACGACGTCGCCTTCCAGATCGAGAACGACGCCGACGAGCTCCAAAAGGCCTACGGCCTGCTGAACCTGCGCGCTACCTACACCATGGACAATCCCAGGCTCAGCATTGCGGCCTACGGCCTCAATGTCACCGAGGAGGACTACAACACCGGCGCCCAGGACAGCCGCTCAGGAACCGGCATCAGCTTCGCCGGCCCCGGGGCTCCGGCGGAGTATGGCGTCGAACTGCAATACCGCTTCTAGGACCCAAGACCATGGCAAAGAGCAATGCGGCGCCGCCGGCGCGATACCATCCTTGGCTGGCGGGGCTGCATTGGCTCCTTGCGGTTCTTATTTTCGGCAATCTGGGAGCCGGGTGGCTGCTTCTGGAGTCCCTTGACCCAGCGGACCCCGCCCGGTTAGGGGCGCTGCGGGCCCACGTTGCGGTGGGTCTGATCGTTCTCGTTTTGATGCTGGTGCGGCTGGGGATGCGAATCTTCAGCCGCCGCCCGCCTCCGGTGGAGGGCGCCAAGGTCCTGCGCTGGAGCGCCGCGGTCGTTCACTGGGGCTTCTATGTCCTGGTGTTCGGCATGACCACCAGCGGCCTGGGCCTGGCCCTGGCCTCGGGCCTGTTCGAGGCCTTCAAGGGCGCGGGGCCGGTTCCCGCCGACTTCAGCCGCTATCCGCCATTGGCGGGACACGCCCTGTTCGCCACGATCCTGGGCGGGTTTATCGGCCTGCATCTGGCGGCCGCTCTGTTCCACCAGTTCATCCGACGTGACGGCCTGATCGGCCGCATGGGCTTTGGCCCGCGTTACGCCCCTTCGGCCAAGGAACCCTCTCAGTGAACGCCACGGACCGTAACCGTATACGCCTAGGGATGATCTGCTTCGTCGCCTCAGGCCTGATGACTATTGTCGGCCTTTGGCTGCGGGGCCCCAACCCCGTGCACGGACACTCGCTCGATATCGCCGCCTTCGTCAGGGTGTCGCTGTCGCCGAACTACAACCTGACCTGGGCGATCCTGCTCACCAACCTGGTCGTCCAGTTTTTCGCGTGGCTGGCGCTTTGGGGGTATCTACGCGGCACGCCCCAGGAAAAGATCGCCTTCCGCGCCCTGGTGCTCAGCCTGATCGGCAACGGCCTGTTCCTGCCGATCGCCGGGGTGCTCGCCTTCACCGCTCCGACCATAGCGCGCCTTCACGAGGCGGGATTCACCGAGGTGGTGCAGATCGCCAACACCGCCGTCTTCGGGACCTTGGCCCTGCCGTTCCTGCTCGCCTCGGCGGTGACGCTGTTGGGGGGGGCGGCGCTGCACGCCTGGGCGATTTTCCGCAGCCCGACCCTGCCTTCGTGGGCGGCCGTGCCCTACGTCCTTCACGCCCTGTGCCTGACGGTGTTCGCCCAGGTCCACTATGCTCTGGAGTTCAGCGGGGGCCCCCTGCTGCTGATCAGCAGCTTGGCCGTAGCGGCGGCGGTATGGCGCAATACGGCGGCGGATCCAAAGTAGAAATCAATTGGTTTTGACGGTTCTATAGGGCTTCCCTATATAACCGCCATGCTGCCGACCCTCCGCCAACTCCAGTACCTCAAGCTCCTGGTCGAACACGGCTCGTTCAGCCGGGCCGCCGACGCCGCTCACGTTACCCAGCCCACCTTGTCGGCGGGGGTCCAGGAGCTCGAGAAGGTGCTCGGCGCCCCCGTGGTCGACCGGGGCCGCGCCGGGGTGATCCTGACCGCCGTCGGGGAAGAAGCCGTGCGCCGGGGCAATGAGATACTCGCTCGCGCGGACGACCTGGTTCAGGCCTCTCGCAGCGCCGGCCAGCCCCTGACCGGGCGTTTCCGCCTGGGGGTGATCCCCACCGTGGCGCCCTTCCTCCTTCCGCGCGCCTTGCCGGTGCTGCGCAGCCGCTTCCCCGAGCTACGGCTGTATCTTCGCGAGGATCTGACCCACCGCCTGATCGCCGCACTACGCAGCGGCGCCCTGGACGCCGCCTTGATCGCCCTGCCTTACGAGACCACGGGTCTGGAGACCGCCCTGGTGGAGACCGACGCCCTGCTGGCCGCCATGCCCGACGGTCACCGACTGACCCGCTCCAACTCGGTCTCGGCCTCCGATCTGGAGGGCGACGAACTGATCCTTCTCGAGGACGGCCACTGTCTGCGTGAGCATGTCCTGGCCACCTGCGGACTGGAACCGCCGCCCCGCGCATGGGCCGGTGAGGACAGCGTTATCGCCGCCACCTCGCTGCACACCCTGGTGCAGATGGTCGGTTCCGGCCTGGGCGTATCGCTGGTTCCGGCCATGGCGGTCGATGCGGGCCTGGCCAAGAGCGCCGCCGTGAGTATCCGCCCCCTGAACGGCGATCCGCCCAGCCGAGACATCGTCGTCGCCTGGCGCGCCGGCTCCAGCCGCGGCCCCGAAGGCGCGCTGCTGGCAGAGGCCATGCGCGCGCCGGTCGGGGCCGTCCAATGAGCGGCCAGACCCATCAGGGCGACCCCGCCGGCAAGCCCGCCCGCGCCGCCGCCATTTCGCTGATCCAGGGCGCCCTGGCGCGGCGCGGCGGCATCGACGAGGCCCTGTCCAGCCCGGCCCTGTCGGCGCTTGAGCCTCGCGACCGCGCCTTCGCCCGCGCCCTGGCCATGACCACCCTGCGCCGACTGAAAGCGATCGACCGGGCCCTGGACGCCAAGCTGCAGCGCCCGCCGCCCGACGCGGTGCGCGACCTGCTGCGCATCGGCGCCGCCCAGCTGTTCTACATGGAGACGCCGCCCCATGCGGCGGTCTCATCGGCGGTCGAGATGGCCGACCAGCAGAAGGCCACCAGGCCGTTCAAGGGCCTGATCAACGCTATCCTGCGCGGCTTCGCCCGATCCGGAGCGCCCGAAGCGGACGGAGACCTGGCGCCCGACTGGCTGATGGCGCGGTGGCGCGGCGCGTTCGGCGCGGCTGAAGCCCAGGCCGTCGCCGCCCAGATCGCCGAGGAACCCGCCATCGATCTGTCGTTCCTGCGCCGGACAGAGGCCGAGGCGGCGGCTTCCGATCTGGAGGCGGAAGAGCTTCCCGGCGGCTCGTGGCGCACCCGCAAGCGCGGCGATCTCGCCGCCTGGCCGGGCTATGCCGAGGGCCGCTGGTGGGTGCAGGACGCCGCCGCCGCCCTGCCGGCCCGCCTGCTCGGCCTGAAAGATGGCGA
>Ga0335397_10012530_pt1 | contig 10373 bp, 8 predicted proteins | sample MAT04_FD_205740 | JGI IMG/M metagenome (GOLD analysis project Ga0335397, IMG submission 205740) | Freshwater microbial communities from Lake Fryxell liftoff mats and glacier meltwater in Antarctica - MAT-04 (spades assembly) (version 2) ...
GACTAGAAACTTGCCGTCGGCACGGGAGATTGACATGGCACCAGCGCCAATGCTTGAATCCACTGCTGGTTGAGAGGAAGTAGTGATCGTGCCTTGACCTGAGTTGGCTGGAGTCCCATCGCTGAGCTGGACCCGGCCGTTGGCGTTGGCGAGATTCGAGCCGACGGTGCCAAGAGCAAATTCAGTAGTTGAAGCCCGAACAATACTTGAATCAGCACCATTAATTGTCAGACTGCCGTTGTTATTGACAGTGAACTTGTCGGTGTTACTCGTCTGTAGTTTGAGTAAAGAGCCAGTACCGCCGTTATTTACTTGGATTCCCGCACCAGTTCCACTTTGAGCAATTGAGAGTCCCACATTGGTGTTTGCTGCACCGCTGTTTGTAATACTGACGATCGCTCCAGTATTTGCCGCATTTGAACCAGACAGAGTAAAGGATGCCAAATTACCTGTCAAACCCGTCGATGAGGAATCAACTGAGATACCTTCACCAGAAGTCAGGGCATTGGTGGTGATAGCCAAGGCTGTCTCACCATCTATTGAGTTGGCAGTCAAGTTTACGCCATTGGCAGCGTTTGAGGACTGAACTATATCTAGTACGGAAACATTCCCAGTGGTATTTGCCTGTGAGAGCTGAAGTAAAAACGCACTACTATCGGTGCCGCTCGATGAAGGATTGGTGAAGACCAAGCCATCGTCAGCAGCCGTCAATGAAACAGTGGTGTTACTTCCATCAGCATCTGCGTCATACACTTGTTGTAGGGTACTTCCTCCTCCACCGCACCCAGAGCAAGAAGCGACAGTTAAGGCTCCAGTTTTGGACACCTTCCATGTGCTACCAGAACCGACGATATCATTCAAATTTGCGCCACTTGCACCTGATAAGTTGAACTCCAAACCAGTTTGATCTTGTGCGCCTATCCCAGATAAAGAAATAGCTTGGCCAACAATAGCTCCAGATAGACCGGTTGAGTTGCTTAGTCCTAGAACAGTGCCTATTGTCTGAGTGGAAGTCACTGTCTGAGCCGCCGCTGCAGTATTTGTCAGCAGTGTTCCTGTGGCAGGGAGCGTCACATTTGTTGTTCCGTTTGTGGTGAGTGTCAACGGATTTGCGCCTGAAGTCGTGAAGTTTTCCGCAAATGAAATCGTTTTCCCATTGGGGACAGTAAGGGTTCCTGTGGTATCTGTGACAGTCAGTCCAGCTACTTTCAGTGCATTTAAGGCTTGGGGGACTGCCGCAAGCCGCACTCTCGGCGCCATCTCACCATCACTGTTGAAGTTGATGCCCAAGTACAAGTTGTCGGTGTTGAAATCCACAGAACCGGGCAGTGAGGTGGTATCACCGAGTAAGGTTTGAAAAATGCCGTTAGTGACAACGACTGATTTCGTTTCAGTCCACACATTTACCCCTCCAGAAGATACTGTGTACAGACTGAAGGTAAACGTATAGCTGCCGTCTGAGACATTTGTGCCAACTGTTTTATTAACCACTTTTCCTTGAAAATTAATTTGCTTAAACGTGCCTGTCGCCGCTTCAATTGGACTAACCCTAGTCAACAAGAGAACAACTCCAAAAAGCACTAGGAGTGGCAAGAAAAAAGATCGAAAAGAACACAACTTCCGCATACTTTCAGAATAGCAAAGATTTTTAAAAATTCACAGGAGAAGATATACAGGAAAACAACTATTCTGATCTAGAAACCACTACTTAGCCTTGAGAGTCGGATGGTCCAGGTTTTATGCGCAACTTCAAACTCGCTGGTTGCTGAAATCCAGGAAGAATTGGAGGTATCTACAAGTTCTGGCTCAGAATCAAAGAGTAAGTGCTCGTCATCCAACACCTTCCCGTCAAAAATTTCTATCCGCTCAAGAGCTGTAATCACACTTTTGGGGAAAAGAGTTCCAAATAACTCTTCTGTACGGAAACTAGCATTGACGATTCCTACAAAAGCGGCTCGACGTTCATTAAAAGTGCGTACAGGAGCTCCTTTTTTGTAAATTGGCAAAGTAATTAAAATCGATTGCACTCCAGATTGATTAACAGCATCAACTTTTCCAGTCGCCAGCTCATAGTTGTTGTCACGAGCATGCTCAAATGTTTTTTTTCTTTCAGGATCAGAACTGATGTCAAATCCCAGAGATTCCTCACGTCCCAGCATAGGCTCAATGTAGGTGAGCACCATGTAACTTTCTTTTTTTACTGCAGATGAAGGAAACATCTGAAAGTTGGGGTATCCATTCTGTGAGACACTTTTGTCTGCGCGAACAGTAGCAATAAACACCTCTTTCTCATCTTGCTGTACTATTTTTGCATACCCAAATCCAGACAGAGCTGGATACTGTCTAAGCACATCCATACTCTTCACAAATTCATAAAACTGTAGTCGGGTCACACTCGAATGCATTGTAAACAGCGATCGGACAGAGTAGAGACCGTTGACGTACACACCCATTTGCACCTGAATCAACTCTTGAGCTCTATGTAAGTCATATTGCAGTGCTTTTTCAGCAACTCTTCTTTTTTGAAAGGAGCTGGCGTTCTGATAGAGCGTGAAGCTCCCACCAATCAAAGACAGGATCACCAGCACTAGACTGAGTTTAATAAGTAAAGACCTTTTTAGATATCCACTCATTTTCTTTTTCTTTAGACTCATCTTCTTTCATTTCAGATATTTTTATAGTTCCCTCATGATGAATGATATAACCAAAAAGACAGGTGACACAAGACAGAGAAATCATCTATGATAGTTTGGTATGCTGCATCGAATCTCTTTTTTATTTGTCCTGATTGCGATGGAGCTTGCTTTTCTCCTCTCAATTATTCCTGCAACACATCAGGTGCTAGGATATGATGCTTCAGGTACTTTGGATATCTCCGCCTCTGTCTTACCTAGTCCAACTGCATTTACTATTACGATCAGCTCAGATCAGACTGAACCAGTGAGTCAAAACGGCACAGTAAAATACACAATCTCCTACATTTCAAACAATACAACCAGTACTCCACTTACGTTTCAAGCTCAATGGTATCAAGGTACGATTGATGGTGCTCCAAACGCTAGTGTCAATGTTGTGGACTATAAAACGAATACCGCCACTACTGGCTACGGAAATGCAGGGCCAGTAGTGAACTTAAATGATCGCACTTTGACTTGGACTATCACCACGCTACCAGCCAATAGTGGACGGCAAACAGTGACATTTGAATTAAATGCAACAGACAACTATAGTGGTTCAAAAAAAGTTACGTTCCCGGTAGCAGCTCGAATCATTCATCCCGCTGCATTGGCTGATGTCTCAACTGAACTGACATACCAATATCTGGTACCCACGCAGACCACTTCATCTAGTCCAAGCCCTTCACCGTCAGCAGTTCCACTCTCGACTATCTCCACAGAAAAGCATGCTTCTATCACTGCCATCCGTCTCTTGGGAATCGATTCTAGCTCCGCAAAAGTGCAATTTCAAACCGACACCACAGCAAAGCTGATCGTTTCCTATGGCAAAACTCCAGCACTACTAGGAAATTGGGTTGGTGAAAAAACTGCTACGACAGTGCATTCGTTTACTCTTTCTGACTTGACGGTCGATACACGCTACTACTTTCGTATTTTTGAAAGTGGTAATGATAGCAATGGTTTGCCAATCACGGTACCGATTTCAGACGTGTTTGTGTTTGACACTGCTTCTGCTAATCGAGCCAAAGAAGGTGCCTCGTGGCCAATCCTGATGACCGCGGCTCAATCTTGGGGGGTAACGTTTTCACAAGATGTGAGTACAGCTCAGCCTGGAGTGGCTCCATCCTTAATTGCGATTACCGGCTCGATTCTTGATTTGCAGTTCATCATCCCAAACAGTGAAGAACTCAAAAATGCGACGATTCTCGTTCGTATTCCAGGAGTACTTGGCATAACTACAGACAATAATAATGATGACTTTCAAAGTAAAACAACAACTCCAATCGAAATTGGCAAGTCCATTTTTGTTGGTAAAGTCAAACTTCCAACAAATCGCGGAGTGTACCAAATTGTTTTACGCACAGAAGATATCTATGGCAATATTGACGAAAAAAGCATAACCGACGTAACAGTCATTCAGCCGATGCAAATTCTTGATGCAAAGGGTAGAAGAGCGAGCGGTGCCGTTGTGTTGATCTCTCGCTTCAATGAAAGATCTCAACTTTTTCAAGTCTTACCAAATACCGCCACTTCATTGAAAAATCCAGTCACTTCCGACGAAGATGGGATTGTGCATTTGTCATTACTACCCGGAAAGTATCAAGCTCAGATTACACTTAATGGCTATGTGAGACAAGAAGTGGCATTCATGGTTGACCCTACCCTTACTACTGATTTTCCACAGATAACATTACAACTTGATGGCAACTGGGCTACAAGATTTATTCAATCCCAGAAGATCGCTGTGAGAAACGCAAATGGCAACCTATATGTTCTTTTTGACTTAATCATCACTTCATCTGGATTTTTTATTTGGATGATCGTCGTGAATCTCCTTTTAACTGGAGCTCTAGTATGGATGGCGCTAAGTGCGCTCTTGCGGACCTCTGTGTGGTTGCTTCCAGTGACACTTTTGAATCGTTCAAAACGATCTTCAACAGAATTGAAAGCAGCAGCCCGCAAACGTGATGTACGCCATTTTATTATTGCAAAAACGAGCCATTTATTCTTCGAATTTATACTCGTGTTCTCCCTACTTTCTACCCCATACTTTCTAATCGCTGAACACAAACTACGCGGAGTTCTTTTCTTGTTACTGGTCTTCCTCAATATAGGACTCTGGGGATGCTGTGAGTTCTTAAAAGAACAGCGGAAATTTGCGTAAGTCTTCTTTTAGAAACTACCGCTGGCGATCATTGTAATCGTATCGGCAAAGTCGTTTGCTGCTGGAGTAGTCGTTGAAGCCTTTGCCTTCAGATAAATTGAGCCTCTCCCTCCAATTATCGGCGCACCAGAAGTACTAAAGATTGTTTGTGAGAAAGTATTAATGAAACCAACGTTTTCACCTGAAAGATCAAATGGGGATACCTTAGCCAGTGGCCCTCCAGCGGACTGAGTCACTGAAGAAATTTGCAAGCCGTAGCCAGAGCTCTCGGCAGCTAGATCAGCAGTGGCGGAAGTAATGGTATTTCCGGTACTGGCGCTGGATAGACCGCTATTGCTGTCAAAGGCGTAAATTTGAGCACCGCTCTCAGCATTGGTGTCTATGTCTATCCAAACTTTATTGGCAGCTGTCGTGACACTGCCAATGTTCAACAGGCCGAATGCCACAACATATGGCGGCGCTGTATCAGTGTCTGTTGCGGACACATCAATATCATAGGTCAAAGACTGTGTGAGTGTAGTCGCGGTTGCTGCTGCACTCAGTTCTGTTTCCGTATATTTTGTTTGAACTGCTTTCACTTTCATTTGATACATCGTTCCTGAAGTAAGTCCAACTACATTTGCACCCGTGATGCCTCCCCAAGCAGCATAAGTCTGGTAGACTGCTGTCGCCCCTATTGTATTATCACCTTGAACATAGTTGGTGGTCATAAAGTTATCGCTTGTGATAGCAATCGCAAACAGCGTGTCGCTTGGATTTCCACCTGTATCCAGAATAAACTTCAACTTATTATAGTAGTTGGCTGGATTCGTAAAGGTAGGCGCTGCCGGAACATTTGACTGTTGACTCAAAATCAGTCCAGGCCCAAGGTTGTAGTTGTTGCCAATGTTTTTATCACCAGATGTCTCTCCCAGAATGCCGGTGACGGTATAGTTACTTGAGTCACCCATTCCACCTCCCGCTCCAAAACCAAAGTCACTCATTTCATATGATGTACTAGAGGGCAAAACAAAAAGCATAACGAGTAAACAAAAAAATGGGGGTTTCTTTTTAAGCATGATATGTACCGTTCAATTACTTTACTACCATCATAGTGGAGTTCAGCATCTCAATCAAATCCTCATCTTTGATTCTACTCGCAGAAAGATCGGTGAAGGCAAAGGAAAGAATTGTTTGATCGCTGTGTGCAAAAAGAATCACTTGATCTTTTGAGCGAAACGAAACTACTTGTCCAAACTTCCTGGAGATCATTTCCGTTTCTGAAAAAATACTTTTTTCTCTTCGGCGAAGAACAATGCCGCTATCTTCATCAAATTTTCCAGACAGTGGCCGAGACCAAATCACAAGTCGAGCCACTGGAGAAGTGACTCGTGCCGCAAAAGTACAAGACTGATCAGTTTGAGTTGTTTGTACATTTTTTACTTTGTATGGAAGAGAAAAAGAAAAACATGTTGTTGAAAAAGACGTGCCGGCTACTTGAGCGGATGAAGATGCAGTTTCTACATACTCATTAATCCAGGAGCTCCCATCTTGCTTCTTCTGCTGGGTGATAAACTCTTGAGACCTAAGTGAAAGAGTGTCCTGGGTCATTTTGCCAACGGCATCTGACTGAATCCGTAGATACAGAAAAAAACAGATTCCTGCTCCCAAAAAAAGAAGGGTGAGGAGTCTCTTTTGGCGAAACTTGTGAAGAGTAGGAAAAAATTGAATCACCGTCTTTTCCTCCAAAGGAATATTCTTCCAATAATCGCAAATGAGATCAACGCAATCACTGAGAAAATAATAATCGTTGGTAAGGAAATATAGAGAAAAGAAAACTCACGTCCAAACGGAACATCTCCCGGATTTGTAGAACCTTGAATTTTGACTTTATATACCATGATCGGAAAGCTTGGCTCAACTTCATAGACACTTTGACTCAGCTGGCGTCGATTCTGTGGCAGAACTACTTTTGAACTATCGTTAATGATCCCCTTCTTAATCACTCTGCCACGTAAATCAATAAACTCAATCGTTCCATGCGGCACTAGATGCACATTCCCTTCATTGCGAAACGTTAAGCGGAGTGTGCTGGGAAGTGAAAGCAGCAGATGCTGCGGGCTATACTCTACGTCGATCAACGAAATATGGTAACGCTCACCACCAGTTTTTCGAATAAGTAGTAGGCCAGAAACAGCTGGCAGAACTTGGGTATCCAAGACACTGCTTGAATTCGAAAAACGTGCAACTACAGCAGCGTAGTGGCCTCCAGGTGGCAAAGACTGAAGGTTTTGAACATGTACTCCAAGCATAACTTCTTGCTGTGGATCAAGCTTTGCAGAAGAAGTGGCTAACTGAACAAAATTTGAGAGTACAGCTTGACCACCGCCAACTGGATTGCTTAAAAAGTCAACATTACCTTCACTGTCGCCACTGCGCACATCAACTGCAGAAAAAGTGACAAACTGTGGAATAGTGCTCAAGTTCTTGAAGCGAATAGTTCCATTACTTACGGGAGCATTTTCGCCAACTACCAACTCCAACGACAATGGCTCAATCTGAATACCAGTTCCTTCGTTCTTATTTGCCATTGTCATTCCTCTTTTTTTCTCTGATCAATTGAAAAGAATTGTATCCTACAGAAATCAGACCGAACAATGCCAAGATAAGTACCAATCCAATTCCAACCATTATTTTCCATGGAATTAACCAAAACTGAGCAGATGACTCAATAGGTACATCGCGTACTCCATTATCGTAAACCATAAGCAAATGTGCATCGAAGCTTCCGAGCCTAAATCGATCAGCTTTTGAAAAGTCCCAACTGAGCGTTTTTACTGGCTGACCATCCGCTCTACGCAACTCTTTATTCCCTTCGGTTTTTGATGTAAAGAATGGGAAACCATCATCCCATTTCAAGACAAAAGTGCGTTCAGTTTGCGGCAACACCAAGCTACCAGTGGGATTAAAAGAGAGTACAGCAATGTCTTTTTTTCCTTGTCCATCAATAAAAATATTTCCACTTGGAGCTAAGTGGACGTTACCGGTATTCTTGATCACCACCTCAAACTCTTGTGGCAAGTACTCTAAGACAGGATGGAGAGCTTTGAAAGATCGGACTTGAAGCTCGCGACGAACATTTGGAGAGCGGACTGTCGCAAGAACGAGTTCCGCGGGCGCTCCACTAATCGCGGCGTCACCATCATTTGCAGTAGCTCCAAATGAACGGTGAACAATCAGGGTGTAGTAGTAAGAAAGCGCAGCATCAGTGGGTGGTGCAAACTCTATTGGAATCGTTCTCCACTCTCCAGGCTGGATCACAAAAGGAGCTTGATCCACACGAAGCCACTTGATAAATTCATCGCTAGGTTTTGCGTCAATTAGTTTTGGCTTTGATCCATCAGTATCTGCTAAGAATGTACCCACACTAATTTCTAATTGTTCTGGACTTGTATTATTATTTCTTAACCGTATTGCTGTTGTAATTGAGACACCGGGGTCTGTTTCCAAGTTCAAAACAACAGGTGAAAGTGTTAAGTTAATTGGTGTTTTGGGAGCAGTAAACTGCGAAATTTGCGATGACTCAACTGCAGTTACAGAGAACTTTTCAATTGGGCGCTGTGCATGAGCAATACCTGCGAAAAATCCTGAGACAAGCATGAAGGAAAGAGTGCAGAAATGAAATTTATATCCGTTCATGTTGGACCTGGTTTAACCGCCGTCGCATAATGAGATACACGACGATCATTGGAAATGTTGGAATCGCAATCACTGCCAAAATGAAACGAAAAGGAATCACCCAGAAGATAACGCTTGATTCAATCGGCACATCTCGTTCTCCATTATCATAAACTAAAATCAGGTGTGCGGTGTACTTGCCAAAGCGCAGGTGGTTGATCTTTTCAAAATCCCATTTGAGTTGATACAGCTGCTTTCCATTGTCTGTTTTTTGATCTTTTTCATCTCGAATAACTTTTGCAAAAGAAGGAAAGCCGTCATCCCAAGAAACAGAAAAGATTCGATTTGTTTGTGGCAAAATTGCACTGTTTCCAGGATTTATAGATAGAACGAGCAAGTCTTTTTTTCCTTGTCCATCAATAAAAATATTTCCGGTTGGAATAATGTGGACATTACCAGTATTGCCAATATCTAGCTCAAAATGTTCTGGAAGAAACTCCACCAAAGGGAACCGTGCAGAAAAGCGAGACAGTTGCAGCTCACGACGAACATTTGGCGATCGGACAGTTGTCAGCACGAGTACAGCAGGCGCACCGCTCACCATCGTGTCACCCCCCTTCACCACTTGCTCTTTTGATCGTTGAATAATTACGGTGTAATAATAAGAAAAAGAGGCACTGGCGGGTGGTGCAAACTCTATTGGAATCGTTTTCCACTCTCCAGGATGGACCACAAAAGGAGCTTGATCCACATGAAGCCAGTTCATGAACTCATCAGTTGGCTGAGGATCTCTGAGCATTGGTTTTTCTCCATCTCTGTCGGCCGTAAACGTACCTAGGTGGATACTCAACTCCTCAGCAGCAGTGCTGTTATTTCGAATTTTTATTTCTGTTTTTTTTACTTGGCCAGGATTTACTTCTATATTGATTGTCACTGGGGAAACAGTCAGTTTCATTGGAACATTTGGAGCAGCTATGACGGTCAATTGATCTCGGAGAGTAGCTGATGGGCTTGACACAATTGACAACTCTTTTGCCTCAATCTTAACTGAACCAGAAAAATAGAAAACGACTGCAAAAAAAACTGAAAGAGAAGTACATTTGAGGTTCTTCATAGTACGATGCTTTGGGCAGCTACGGACATAGTTCCAAGCAATTAACTTAGAATCTTCCCGCACCAACTACAGTCAGCGTATCCGTATAATCTGTAGCAGCTGGAGTCACACCAGAGATGGCTGCACGGGTAATGAGCGTGATCACGTCACTATTAGCTGTTCCATTTGAACTGGCAATCGGCTGATAGGTACTTGATAACGTACCACCTTTGGCTACGGTATTTCCATCATATTCAGAATCGATGGTTACTGTTCCACCAGATGCAGCATCGGTGGTTAAGTCAGTATCCAACACATAGCCTTCAGTCCCGGCTATTAATGTAGAAGTAGCTGCATCAATCGCACCTGTCGTGGCAACTGTCTTTGAAGCATTCGCAGAAGTCAAACCTTGGTTCGAGTCCTTCACCCAAGCAAACCAACCGTTTGGTGCATTTGTCACAATTGTAACTGAAGTTCCACTTCCAGAGATAATTGAACTGCTAGAAAGCGCACCAAGTGCCTGTGAGTTATTCCCAAAGGTAAAGGTGAAACTTGGAGCGACACTTGCTGTCACCGCAATCTGATCATCTGCAATAATTGGTACCGCCACCTCTTTAGTATCCAGCACCACTGAGCCGCTGTCAGCGGTAAAGACTGAGTTCACGATTGCTGTTGAAGGGCCTGGATTTGTAATGAGTCCAGTTCCAGTGACATAGAAGCCATACTTGGTGCTTATTGCGGCTGCAGTCATTGGGAAACGAATCGTGTTGCCCGAAACTTG
>Ga0335397_10012532_pt1 | contig 10372 bp, 3 predicted proteins | sample MAT04_FD_205740 | JGI IMG/M metagenome (GOLD analysis project Ga0335397, IMG submission 205740) | Freshwater microbial communities from Lake Fryxell liftoff mats and glacier meltwater in Antarctica - MAT-04 (spades assembly) (version 2) ...
GCCGAGGCGGCCGGTGAACGTGTCGGCGGTGTCTCGCTCTCGCGTCGCTGCCGTGGTCCTCGCTGCGCTGGCGAGCGTCGTCCTGCTCGCCGCCGCTCGCTCGCACGTCCAAACTGCCGCGCCCACGTCCCCGGCAGCGTCGCGCGACGCGCCTGCTGCGCCGTCAGTCGCGCCGGCCGAGTCAGCGCGGGCCGAGCGAGCGCGGGCCGAGTCAGCGCGGGCCGAGTCAGCGCCGCTCGAGGGAGCGCCGCGTGCGACGGCCACCGTGATCTGGCTGACCGGCGACGTGCTGCTCGATCCGGCGTTTCGACGCAGCGGTGCGGCCTCCGGTGATCCGGCCGAAGCGTACGCGTCGATGATCGCGCCGGTAGCGAAGCACTGGCGCGCCGATGGCGACGACGCGACGGTGATCGCCAACCTGGAGAGCCCTGTCGCGACGCTGCGCCGCGAGCCCGACGCGTATCTCGAGCAGGCCGAAGAGATCTTCGAGCGCACCGGTCATCGCCGCATCCCCTCCCCGCTCAACGCACCGCAGTCGCTGCTCGATGCGCTCACGCGCTCAGGCGTCGACGCGGTCTCGCTCGCCAACAACCACGCGCTCGATCAAGACCGCGCTGGCCTCGCCGAGACGCTCGACGCCGCGCAGGCACGCGGCCTGGCGACATTGGGCGCTGGGCGCAGCGACGCCGACGCGCGCGCGCCGCGCTTTTACGGGCCGGCCGGTGCGCGCATCGCGGTGCTCGCGACGTTCGTGCGCGACCGTGCGGAGCCGCCGTGGCTCTCTGCGAATGAAGCGCGGCTCAGCGTCGTCGACGCGCGCACGATCGACGAGGTGCGCCGAGCCGCGGAGACGAGCGACGCGGTGATCGTCGCGGTGCACGTCGTCGCGGAGCTGCTCGCGCGGCCGACGCCAGGCACGCGTGAGCTCACCGCTTCGCTGATCGCGGCGGGCGCCGATCTCGTCGTCGTCCACGGCCCGCACGTGGTAGCGCCCGTGGAGCGCATCGAGAGCGGCGGACGCAGGGGAATCGCGGCGTTCTCCATCGGCAACTTCGTGTCGGATATGGGCAAAGAGGCGCGTCCCGGGCGCGAGGACGCGCCGCGCTTTGGCGACGACGCCGCCGACAAGTGGCACGATCCGCGGACGCGCAGCGGGCTTGTCGTGCGCGTCGCGCTGACGCCCGGTGCGGCGCTCGACGTCGCCTTCCTGCCGACGTGGATGCACAGCGATCGCTGGCTCATCGATCAAGGCCTCGCGCAGCCGCCGATCACCTTCAGCGTCGAGCCGCTCGCCGCGTGTGGACCGCCGCTGCAGCTGCGCGCCGCGTGGCCACCCGAAGGCTACGACGCGATGGAGAGCTGGGTCGCCCGCCACCGCGACGCCGCGCTCGCGGCGGCGCGTATCACCTCGGCCGCGTGTGCGCGCTGCACCGAGGGCGCTCCGTGCCGCTGGCGCGGAGACGCGCACTTGCTGCGGCTGCAATGACTCGTTTGCGGCGGCTGCCCTGGCTCGCTTAGGGCCCTGCGGCGCTCACTTGCTGCTTCCACACTCGACGAGCGGTGCGCGTGCGTACGTGTGAACGCCGTGCCCCGCATGCGTGAATCGACCTGCTACGGTCCCGCGCATGTCTGCCCCCGTCGATCTCGCCATCCACGATCTGGAAGCACACTGGGATGAATATCTCGCGCAGCTGATGGCGCTCGTGCGCGTGCCCGGCGTGAGCGCCGTGGCGCCGCCGAGCGAGCCGGTGAAGCAGAGCGCCGAGGCCGTCCGCAAGGTGATGGAGCTCGCCGGTTTCGAGCACTGCGAGGTGATCGACTTCCCCGGAGGACATCCGTATGTGTACGGCGATTGGCTGCACGCCGAGGGCGCGCCGACGGTGCTGCTCTATGGCCACCACGACGTCATGCCGCCTGGCCGCGCGGAGAAGTGGGTGACGCCGGCGTTCGAGCCGACGGTGCGCGCCGATGGCCGCCTCTACGGGCGCGGCGCGGTCGACGACAAGGCCGGGATCATGGTGCACATCGCCGCCGTCGCTTCGTATCTGCGCGGCGCGGGACGCCTGCCGGTGAACGTGAAGCTGATCGTCGAGGGCGAAGAAGAGGCCGGCTCGCAGAGCCTCGACGCGTTCTTGTCGAAATACGCGGAGAAGCTGCAGGGCGACGTGATCGTGCTGACCGACACGGCGAACCACGAGGCCGGGCTGCCCTCGCTCACCGTCTCGCTGCGCGGTCTTGTCGGCGTGAGCGTCGAGGTGCGCGGACTCGATCATCCGATCCACAGCGGCATGTTCGGCGGGCCGGTGCCGGATCCGGTGATGGCGCTGTGTCGCGCGATCGCGGAGCTCACCGACGAGCGCGGTCGGCCAGCGGCGTTCCTACAAGAGGGTGTTCGCCCGCTGTCCGCGGCGGAGCGCAGCGCGCTCGAGCAGCTGCCCTACGACGAGAAGACGTTTCGCGAAGAGGTCGGCGTGGTGCCGGGCGCGCAGCTCGCAGGCGATCCGGATATGCCGGTGTTCGGCCGCATCTGGTACCAGCCGGCGCTGACGGTGATCGCGCTCGAGGGCCGGCCGATCGCCGGGTCGAGCAACCAGCTGGTCGAGAGCGCGCGCTGCCGCGTGAGCCTGCGCGTCGTCGCCGATCAAGATCCGAAGAAGCTGCAAGACCTGCTGGTGAAGCACTTCGAGACGCGCGTTCCGTGGGGGCTCGAGGTGACGGTGAAGCGCGAGAGCGCAGCGAAGTGGTGGGTCACCGAGCCGACGCACCAAGCGTTCGAGCTCGCCGGACGTGCGCTCGCGAAGGGCTACGGTCGCGCGGTGGTGCACATCGGCTGTGGCGGATCGATCCCGTTCGTCGAGCCGTTCGCGAAGCACCTCGGCGGCGCGCCCGCGCTGCTGATGGGCGTCGAAGATCCGATCTGCAACGCCCACGGCGAGAACGAGTCGCTCAACCTCGACGACTGGCGCAAGGGCACGCGCGCTGCGGTGTATCTCTACGACGAGCTGTCGCGCATGACGCGCTGAGCGATTTCGCGCGCCGCTGACGGTGTGCGATTGCGCGCCGGTCGCGGCCTCATGCACGAGAAGGAAGGGCCGCGAGCGCACTTGCCCGCGGCCCTTTTTTCATCGGTGCGCGCTCTGCGCAGACGGAAAAGCAAAGGGCCGCGAGCACGAATGCCCGCGGCCCTCTGCCGTGTGTGCGAGCGCTACTCGCTCAGCGGCGCCGGCGCCGTGCGATCACGATCGCCAGGACGCCGAAGGCGAGGAGGCCGCCCGCGCCGCCGGTGCTCGTGCCGTCGTTGCCCGGCACGGTGCAGCCGCAGCCGCCGTCGTCGCGCGGCGGGGCGATCCGCCCGGCGTCGACGTCGACGCTGCCGTCGCCGTTGCCACCATCGACGTTGCCGCCGTCAGTGTCACCGCCGTCCGCCGGTCCCGCGTCAGGCAGCGTCATGCCGCCGTCGAAGTCCGTCGTGCCGCCGTCGAGTTCGGTGCCGCCATCGACGCCACAGCCAACGATCGGGTCGAACGCGCAGACGTTGCCGCCGTCACAGAGGTCCTCCGTGCAGTCGTCGCCGTCGTCACAATCGGTGTCCACGTTGCAGCAAGCCGCGATCGCGTCGTGCGCGCAGCCGCTCGGCTCTGCGCAGCTGTCCGCGGTGCACGCATCGGCATCGTCACAGTCGGGCGTGGTGCCCGCTGCGCAGCTGCCAGCCGCACACACCTCGGCGCCGTTGCACGTCATCGAGTCGCCACACGCCGTGCCGTCGAGCGCGAAGCCGTTCGCGGGGCACGCCGCTGCGCCGCCGCAGCTCTCCGCCACGTCGCAAGTGCCCGCGGCCGCGCGGCACTCGGTGCCCGCTGCTGCGAACACATCCGCCGGGCACGCTACTGCGCCCGCGCAGACCTCAGCCACGTCACACGCGCCCGCCGCTGCGCGACAGCCCGTGCCGATGGCCGCGAAGCCGTCGATCGGACACGCCGCTGCGCCGCCCAAGCACGCCTCGACCATGTCGCAGTCGCCCATCGAGGCGCGACACGCGGTGCCAGCCGTGACGAAGGCGTCGGTCGGACAGGCCGCTGCGCTGCCCGAGCAGGCCTCGGCGACGTCGCATATGCCCGCCGATCCGCGGCAGCTGGTGCCAGCCGCAGCGAACGCGTCGGTCGGACACGCGGCGGCTGCGCCGGTGCAGGTTTCCGCGGTGTCGCAGATGCCCGCGGTCGCCCGGCAGCTGGTGCCGGCCGACGCGAACGTGTTGGCCGGACACGTCGCCGTGCCGGTGCAGGTCTCGGCGAGGTCGCAGATGCCTGCCGTCGCGCGACACGTGGTGCCGACTGCCGCGAAGGCATCCGCCGGACACGTGAGCGCGACGCCGTTGCAGACCTCTGCGACGTCGCAGCCGCCCGCACCTGCAGCGCGGCAGGTCGTCGCCGCAGCGACTGCGCCGCAGACGCCGTTGACGGCCGCGCCAGAGCGCACCGAGCACGCCTGACAGTCGGTCGCGACGCCGCCACCGCACGCGCTGTTGCAGCAGACGCCATCCGCGCACGCGCCGACGCCGCACAGCGTCGACGTCGTGCAGACAGCGCCCGGCGCGATCGGCGTCGGGCCGCCCGCCGCGCGCGCCGCAAACGCGAAGTTACGCACCGCCGCGTTGTAGACGCCTGCGCCGCCGGCGGCGGTGTTGGTCCAGCTCGGGTGCGCGGTGGTCGCGGCAAACGAGGAGTCGCCGTTCGACACGAACGCGATGCGCCCGCTGCCGAGCGTGCGGACCGTCCACTGAGCCTCGGTGAAGGTGGTCGCGGTCACGGCAACGACGACGACGCCCACGCCGAAGCCGGTGAGCGCGTCGTAGTCGGTGCCGCCGCCCGACGGCGTGAGGCCGCGGACGTCGACACGGCCCACGGTGAGCGGCGTCGACGCGGCGGTGAGCGCGCTCGGAGCGGACGCCGCGCCGAAGCGATCCGTCGCGCCAGTGCCGCCGAGGAAGGCGATGAGCTCCGGGTCGGCCGGACTCGCCAGCGCATCGACGCCCGTCACCAGGACGTAGCCGCCCGCGTTGACGTAGTTGGTGAGCGCGGTGAACGTCGCCGCGCGGTGCACTGCGCCGGCGCCGGTGTTGCCCGATGCGCTCCAGACGATCGCGTCATAGCGGCCGAGCGCGCCTTCGAGCGTCGGATTCGCCTCCGTTGCGGCGACGTAGTCGTTGATCACGGCGACCACGCGAACGCCGACATCGGCGCGCAGCGCGGCCGGGATGTTGTTGTCGGTGTTCGCGTCGCTCACGAACAGCACCCGGGCCGTCGACGTGTTGGCCGCGAAGTTGCGCAGCGCCGCGTTGTACGCGCCGGCGCCGCCGGCCGTCGTGGTGGTCCAGCTCGCGAGCGCGCTCGTCGGGCCGTTTTGGCCTTGCGACACGTAGGCGATGAGCCCCGCGCCGACGGTTCGAAGCAGCCATTGCGCCTCCGTCGGGACTCCGGTCGTGGTGACGACGACGGTCACGTCCGCGCCGAAGCCGGTGAGCGCGTCGAGGTCGCCGTTCGCTCCGGTCGGCGTCACGCCGCGGATGTCGACGACGCCAGTGTTGAGCGCGTTGGACGTGACCACCACGGGACCGGGCGCGACGGAGATGTCTGCGGATCCGGTGCCGCCGAGGAATGCGATCAGGTTCGTGTCCGCGGGTGATGCGATCGAGTCGTAGCCCGTGACGAACACATTGCCGCCCGCGCTGACGTACGCGGAGAGCGCGGTGAACGTCGCTGCGGCGTGCAGGTCACCGTTACCGGTGCCGGTCGCGCTCCAGAACACTGCGTCATACGCTGCTAGCGGTCCGACCAGGGTTGGGTTGGTCGCGGTCGCGGCGACGTAGTCGTTGATGACGGTCGTGACCGTGTGTCCGTCAGCGGTGAGCGCCGCGGGAATGTTGTTGTCCGTGTTGCTGTCCGAGACGAACAGGAACGTGCCTGCGAACGCCCGCGCGGGGCTGAGCACACAGGCGACAGATAGAGCCATACCGACGAGCGGGCCGAGCCCAGCTCGCATTCGAGACGTGATTGACATGATATGAAGACCTTCCCCTGGAACCGAGCGCGCCGTTTGGGCCGGTTTCGGTGCGCGCGCAAGGCAATCCACGGGGCGTTCGTTCAGTTCAGTGGTGCCGCACACACTCCCGGCCCCATGGAACGACGCGGAGCTCTGCTCGCCGGCGCGCTACTTCGCGGTTCCCCAGCTCGGCCCGCTGCCGACCTCGACGAGCAGCGGCACATCGAGCTTGACCACGCTCTCCATCGTCTCGCGCACCAGCGTCGCCATCGCGACGCGCTCGCTCGGCGGCACCTCGAAGACGAGCTCGTCGTGCACGGTGAGCAACATGCGGCTCTCGACCTTCGCCGCGCGCATGCGCTCGTGCACGCGTACCATCGCGATCTTGATGACGTCAGCGCTCGTCCCTTGAATCGGCGTATTGCGCGCGATGCGCTCGGCGGCGAACCGCACGGTGCGATTGGCGCTCTTCAGCTCGGGCACCAAGCGACGACGACCGAGCAGCGTGCGCACCTCGCCGCTGTCGCGTGCGTCGCGCACCACCTCGTCGAGGAAGCGCCGCACGCCGGCGTAGCGCTTGAAAAACGCCTCGATGTAGCGCGCCGCTTCAGGGCGCGGGATCTTCAGGTTGCGCGCGAGCGCCATCTCCGTCTGCCCGTAGATCACCGCGAAGTTCACCGTCTTCGCGCGACCGCGCTGCTCGCGCGTCACCTCCGCGGGTCCGACGCCGAACAGCGCGCCGGCCGTGCGCACGTGCACGTCTTCGTTGCTCGTAAACGCATCGACGAGCTCCGGGTCGTGGCTGAGATGCGCCAGCACGCGCAGCTCGATCTGCGAGTAGTCGGCGGCGAGGATGAGCCAGCCTTCGGGCGCGATGAACGCCTCGCGGATGCGCCGACCAAACGGCGTCTTCACCGGAATGTTCTGCAGATTGGGCTCGCTCGAAGAGAGCCGCCCAGTCGCCGCGACGGCCTGGTTGTAGCGGGTGTGGATGCGCGCATCGGCATCGACGAGCCGCGGGAATGCGTCGAGATACGTGCCCTTCAGCTTCGACAGCGCGCGGTGCTCGAGCACCAGCGCGGGCAGCGGGTGTTCGGCGGCGAGCTCTTCGAGCACGTCGTGATCGGTGGAGCGTCCGGTCTTCGTACGCTTCACGACACGCAGCCCGAGATCATCGAAGAGCACCGTCTCGAGCTGGCGCGGCGAGCTCAGGTTCCAATCCTTGCCGCCCGAGAGCTCACGGCACTTTCGCTCGATCTCGGCCATCTCTTCGCCCGCCTGCTGCGACAGCTCGGCGAGCTTCTGCAGATCGAGGCGCACGCCGGTCTGCTCGAGCACGACCAGCACGCGCGCGAGCGGCAGCTCCATCTCGCGCAGCAGATGCTCGAGCTTCTCGTGTACGAGCTGCGGCGCGAGCACCTCGCGCGCGGACCACACGGCGGCTCCGCTCCGTGCCGCCCACTCCGCGCCAGGCTCGACGGCGATCTCGCCGAGCGCGCGCTGCGAGCCGCGCTGCTTCTCGGTGATCGTGTCGTACGCCGGCAACGCGACGCCGAGCTCCGCGAGCGCGACCTCCGGTAGCGTGTGTCCGTTCTTCTCCGGATCGAGCAGATAGCTCGCCAACATCGCGTCGAACGTGACGCCCGCGAGCCGCACGCCTTGCGCAAGCCACGCGAGCTCGTCGCGCTTGGCGTCCGCGCAGCGCTTGGTGAGCTGCGCGTCTTCAAGCAGCGGCTGCAGCAGCGCGACCGTCGCTGCGCGATCGAGCTGTGCTGGCGCGCCGAGATAGCGATGATCGAAGGGCAGATAAATCGCCTCGCCGGGCGCCCAAGAGAGGCCGATTCCGACGAGCGAGGTAGGCCGCGAGACGTCATCGGCATCGAGCGCGGGGAACGCCGCGAACGAGCCCGCCACGCGCAGAGCCGCAAAGATCGCCGGCAGCTCCGCGGTATCGAAGACGATACGTACGGTGACCGGCGGGATCGCCACTGCGCGCGGTGCCGACGCGCTTGGCGCGGGCGCGGACGCGACGACTGGCGCTGCGCCGTCCTTCGGCGGCGGCAGCTGCGCGAGCAAGCGAGTGAACTCCATCTCGGTGAACAGCGCGCGCAGCTTGTCGTCGTCGGCGCCGCCGTAGCGCAGCTTGGCGAGATCGAAGTCGATCGGGACGTCGTCGATCAGCTGCACCAGCGAGCGCGACAACATCGCGTCGGCGCGGTGCGCGGTGAGCTTCTCGCGCAGGCCTTTCTTCGCAACGCGATCGAGGTTCGCGTAGAGGTTGTCGAGGTCACCGTACTCTTGGATCAGCTGCGCGGCGGTCTTCGGCCCGACCGAGGGCACGCCCGGAATGTTGTCCGACGAGTCGCCCATCAGCGCGAGGAGATCGCGCACCTGACGCGGCGGCACGCCCATCTTCTCGGTGGTCTCCGCGACGCCGAAGACCTTGTCGCGCATCGTGTCCCAGACGATGACGTCGTCGCCGTCGATCAGCTGCAGCAGGTCCTTGTCCGCGCTGACCACGACGACGCGCAATCCGTCGACGCGCGCGCGCTTGACCAGCGTCGCGATCAGGTCATCGGCCTCGATGCCCTGCTGCACGTAGAGCGGGATCGCGTAAGCGTCGATCACGTCCTTGAGGCGCGCGATCTGCGCCGCGAGATCCGGCGGCGGCGGCGGGCGCGTCGCCTTGTACTCGGCGTACATGCCGTGGCGCGTCGTCGGGCCCTTCGAGTCGAGCGCGACCGCGAGCAGGTGTGGCTTCTGCTGCCCGACCAGCTTGAGCAGCATCGCGACCACGCCGTAGATCGCGTTGGTCGGCTCGCCGCGCGCGTTCGAGAGCGCGGGGATCGCGTGATAGGCGCGAAAGACGTAGCCGCTGAGATCGACGACGTAGAGCGTGCGGTCGTCGCCCGCCGGGGGCAGCGCTGTCATGCCGGCGGGACTATCACGCGGGCGCGGCCGACGCGAGGGGTTGCCTGAAGGCGGAACGGCCAACAGCGGCAAAGGTCCGAGGCGCGACCGCTGCGAAAATAGCGACGCAACGTGCCGACGAACCCGTTAGCCTTTCGCGGTGCGCGTGATGGAGGCAAACCTCGGGGCTTGGGGCGCAGCTGTCCTCTGGGCCGCGTTCGCTGCGGCGCTGACATACGCGTTCTCGTGGTGCGCAGTGGCGGCCGTCTTGCCGTCGATAAGATCGGTCGAAGGACTCCACTGGACCGATCGCGCGCGCGTCGCGTCGGAGGCTCGTCAGATCGTTGGCTTGGCGACGTTGATGCCGATGGTCGCTCTCACGGTCGCGGCCATCGCGCTGACGGTCGAGCATGTTCCGGCGGCTCTGTTCGCTTGGCTGGCGAGCTGGAGTGCGGGTCTGCAGGCGCGGACGTTTCTCGAGCGCCGCATGCGGCGTGGATCGGGGCTGCCGCTCAGTCCGATGCGCGCGTGGGCGACCTGGCTGCTCGTCCTGACGCCGCACGTCTGGATCACGTTCGGCCTCGCCCTGCTCGCGCCGCGCGCCCTCTTCCCTTCGAGCTTTGCGCTGCTTGCTGCCGCGGTGGGCGTGACCGTACTCGTTGCGCTCGGCGCTCCCCTGCGTTTGGCAACTGCAGTCGGGCTCGTACAACGAGCGGGCCCGCGTCTCTGCGCGGCGATCGCCCTAGCGAAAGCGGCGAGCGTTCGGCCGGCGCCGAGCGCGGTCGAGCTGCCGCTTGGCGCGGCGAACGCTTTCGCCTTCACGAACATCGGGGTCATCGCAGTCACGCAGACTGCGCTTCATGTGCTCGACGACGCGGGGCTCCAGACGATAGTCGCGCACGAGATGGGTCATTTGGACGAGCCGCGAAACGTCGGTGTCGTGCGCTGGCTGTCGCTACTCGCGCTGACGCCAATCGTGCTCGTCGTCCCGTTGATCGGGGAGCGACGCCTGGGGGAACTTGCGCTGATGCTGCTGGGGATGTTCGCTGCGCATATCGTGTCGCGCCGAGTTGGACGGCAGATGGAAGAGCGCGCCGACCGCGCGGGTCAGTCGGCTGAGCCGGATTCCGGCGCATACGCGCGAGCGCTGGCGAGTCTGTACGAGTGGAATCTGATGCCCGCTGTGACCAGTGTTCGGCAGATACATCCGGACCTCTACGACCGAATGGTCGCCGCTGGCGCACCTCCGTCGTGGCCCCGCCCGGCGCCGCCACGCGCCCAGCGCGTTCGACTCGTGCTCGTACTGACAATCGCTGCGACAGCTGTCGTCGCGGGATCATCGGCGGCGGTCGGCTGTCAGATCGACAGCGCAGCCACTCCGAAGGCCGTCGCAGTTGCCTGCGGCACCTCGCACTCGTGCGTC
>Ga0335397_10012533_pt1 | contig 10372 bp, 9 predicted proteins | sample MAT04_FD_205740 | JGI IMG/M metagenome (GOLD analysis project Ga0335397, IMG submission 205740) | Freshwater microbial communities from Lake Fryxell liftoff mats and glacier meltwater in Antarctica - MAT-04 (spades assembly) (version 2) ...
CGCCCCGCCGAGCATCGCCGCGAGCGTGAGGTCCACGACGTCAGGGTACGGCCCGCCCGGTGGTGAGCCGTTGCTCCTTCGTCCCGCGAGGGTCCGGTCCTCCAGAAGTTCACCTCGGGTGCGTCTGTGGTTCATCCCGGCCTGTCACAGTGCCATAGGCGAACAGCCTCGCCGTCTGCTGCCCCCGCACCGACCCCCGAAGGACACCCCTGTGATGCGCAAGGCCTTCCACGAGGAGCTCGACCGCGTCGCTGAGACGCTGGTCGAGATGACCCACCTCGCGTCCTCGGCGATGAACCGGGCCACGACGGCCCTGCTCGACGCCGACATCCACCTCGCCGATTCCGTCATCGCCGCCGATGCCGAGATCGACGCGCGCCGCGCGGAGCTCGACCTGATGTCGTTCGACCTCCTGGCGCGCCAGCAGCCGGTGGCGACCGATCTTCGGGTCATCGTGACGAGCATGCGGATGAGCAGCGACATCGAGCGGATGGGCGACCTGGCCCGGCACGTGGCCAAGGTGGCCCGGTTGCGCTACCCGGAATCGGCCGTGCCCGCCGAGCTGCGCGCGACGATCCTGCAGATGGGCCAGGTCGCCGAGCGGATCGTCGAGAAGGCGGGGTCGGTCATCGCCGCCCGCGACGTCGAGGCCGCCCACCAGATCGAGCGCGACGACGACGCCATGGACGACCTGCACCGCGAGCTGTTCGCCCGGGTCACCGACGGCGACTGGCCCCACGGCACCGAGGCCGCCGTCGACATCACCCTGCTGGGCCGCTACTACGAGCGCTTCGCCGACCACGCCGTGAGCGTCGGCCACCGGGTGATCTGGCTGGTCACCGGCGAGTTCGACCCGGCCAGCGAGCACAGTCACGAGGATGCTGAGGACGGCGCCACCGCCGCGCGCTGAGCGCGACCCTGAACAGGGGGTCACACCGGCTCCGCCCGGTGTGAGACTCGACCGGTGACCCTCACCGTCGAGGACGACTTCCGCGAGTTCGTGGTCGCGCGCTGGCCCGACCTCGGGGGTGTCGCCTTCGTCGTCACGCTCGACGCCGCCTCCGCCCGACGAGTCACGACGCAGGCCTTCGCCACCCTCCACCGGCAGTGGCGCGAGGCGCTCGACGAGGGTCGCCCCGGCTGGCGGGTTCGACGGTCGGTGCTCGTGGCCGCGATCGCGGCCACGCCGACGGTCCCGCCGACGGTCCCGCCGACCACGCCGTCCGGCGAACCCGACGACGACCCCGTCCGCACCGCCCTGGAGGTGGTCGTGCGGGCCGCCACACCGCTGGAGCGGGCCCTCGTGGGGGCCGGGTCGGTCTGGGCGGCCGGGCCCGACGAGGTCGCGGACCTGCTCGGGATGCCGGTGGCGGACGTCCGTGCGCTCGCCGCCTCCCTGCGTGGCCGGCTCGTGGCCGCGCACGACGCCGCCCGGGCGGCCGAAGGGCTGCCACCCGCCGAGTGGACCCTCGACGGCGACCTGGAGGCGGTCGTCGAACGACTGCTGGGCGGCCAGGGCGACCCCCTGGACCCCACGGCCCTGGTCGAGGAGCGCCGTCGGTCGCTGCGGCGGCGGTCGCTGGTCGCCGGTGGTGCCGCCGTCCTCGCGGTCGGTGCCGCGAGCTGGTGGTCCCTGCGCGGGGAAGCCACCACGGCCGTCGCGCGCTCCTCGGCGGGAGCCGCGCCGACGGGGCCGCCGCCGCCGGACGACCCGAGCTGGCAGAGCGTGTCGCGCTGGGCCGCACGCGGCCGGCTCGTGACCGACTCGCGGGTGCAGGGTCTGGTTGTCAGCCGCACCTCCGGGGTCTCGCGGCTGCTCTTCGCCGACGACGTCGCCGGCCGCAGGGTCGTCGTCGCGGGCACGCTCAACCCCGGCACCGAGGACCTCGTCCTGCAGACGTGGCACGGCCCGGAGGGGGCCGACCCGGCAGCCCTGGACGAGGTCCGGTTCTCGAGCTCCTACGTGGGTGGGGCCCAGGACGCCATGGTCCTGGCACTGCCGACGTCTCCGGGGACCCTGCTCCTCGTGCTGGCGCGGCCCCCGGTCACCGAGGCGGCCTACTCGCCGACGGTGGTTGCGACCGTGGCGGGCACGGTGCGCCGCGACTGGCTGGACGTACCGCTGCGAGCCGGCATCGGCACGTCCCCCTGGCCCGCGGAGGCCGGGCCGGCACTGCGGGGCCGCTGCTCCGTGTTCGACGGACCGGTGCTCGGCACCGCCCAGACCTGGGTCGGCCAGGGCGGTCGCGACGGCATGGCCGGCTTCACCGCTGAGACCAACCGGTTCGTGGCGGCGGCCCTCGGGCGCCCCGAGCACACGGTGCGCACCGAGGTCGTCACCGACGCGACGGTCGGCGGCAGCGTCATCGACCCCAGGGCGACCTCGCCCCGGGGCGGTGACGGACGGGTCCGGGTGCTGCGCACGACGACCGCCGAGGGTGCGGTGGTGCGCTCGGTGCGCGTGGTCGACGACGGCCGCAGCCGGGTGAACTGGCTCGACCTCGAGCAGCCGACCCTGTTGCCGGCCGACACCCGGCGCGACGAGCCGGTCGTCGGGCGCCTCGACGACGCGCGCGCCGACGTGGGCCGCTACCTCGTCGTCGCCCCCGGCGCGGCCCGGGTGCAGCTGCTGGCCACCTCACCCAGCGCCTACCCCGTGTCGAAGGTGACCCGCACCCGCGGCGGTGTCGCCGTCGTGGAGGTCGTCAACGCCGACGACGCAGCGACCTTCCGCCTCGTGCGCAGGGACTCCCGCGGCACGCTGCTCGGCGACGAGGTGCCGCGCCCGGGGGTGGAGCTGCTGAACCTGTGGGACGAGTTCGCGGGTGACGTGGAGGTGCCATGACGGTCTCCGTCGACGAGGACTTCCGCGAGTTCATGGTGGCACGCTGGGCCGAGCTCGAGCCGGTCGCGCACCTGGTGACACTCGACGCCGCGACCGCCCGACGGGTCACGACCGACGCGCTGGCCGAGCTGCAGGGGCAGTGGGCACGGCTGCTCGACGAGGGGTCCCCGGGCGCCACGGCGCGACGGGCTGTGCTGACCGGGGCGGTCACCGCGGCCGGGCGAGGACGGGGCCGCGCGGCACCGCTCCGTGACGCGGGCGGGCAGGGACTGCCGGGGAGGCCCGAGGAGCCTGCGGGCCCCACCTCCCCGGACGACGCCGTGCTCGTGGCCCTCGCCGCGGTCGTGCGGGACGCCGCCACGCTCGAGCGTGCCGTCCTCGCTGCGGGCACCGCCTGGGGCCTGGGCCCCGCCGCCGTGGCCGACCTGCTGGGGATGCCGCGCGCGAACCTTCGCGAGGCCGACCTCGCCGTGCGGGCCCGGCTGCTCGCCGCGCACACCGCGGCGCGGGCAGCCGCCGGCCGGGAGCCGGCGGAGTGGGCCGTCGACCGCGACGTCGGCGACGCCGTCGACGCGCTGCTCACCGGCCACGACGACCCAACCGACCCGGTGGCTCTCGTCGGGCAGCGGCACCGGCTGGTGCGACGCCGCTCGGTCGTGGTCGGCGCCGGGGCCGCCCTGGCGGCGAGCGGCGTGGCGGCCTGGGGCGCCGACGCCGTCCTGACCGGCGAGGCCACCCGGGCGGCACCGATGCCACCGGCGCCCGGCGACCCGACCTGGGCGCTGACCAGCAGCTGGCCCGCACGCGGTCGCCTCGCCGCGGAGGCCGACGTCGTCGCCCTCGTGGACGGGGCGTCCCCCCGCGCCCGGCTGCTCTATGCCGACGACGTCGCCGGCCGGCGGGTGGTGGTCGCGTCGACCGCGGACACCAGCGGGGCCAGCGGCACCCTGGTGCGGATGTGGACCGGCCCACGGGGGGCCGCGGCCGCCGCCCTCCTGCCGACCGCCCTGGTGCGCGACCGGGTCACTGTGATGGATGACGTCGTGCCGGTCGCCGTCGATGCCGGCCCGGACGACGAGGACGGAGCAGGCGCGGTTCTGCTCCTGGCCCGGCCGACGGTGCTCGAGGCGCAGTACTCGTCGGTCGTGGCGTACCTGCGCAACGGTGGTGTCAGCCGACGCTGGACCGAGGTGCCCCTGGACGACGGCGTCGCCACGATCGCGCTCCGCGGCCCGATGCCCGCGGCCTTCCGGGTGCGCCTCGACGGCTACGACGGCGGTCCGCTGGGGCGGGCGCCACTCGGCCTTCCCCTCCCCGACGACCCGAGGGCGCCGCTGGGCGCCGCCCTGCTCGAGGCGCTCGGCCCCTTCATCTCGGCGTGCACCGGCCTGCCCGTCTCGGCCCTGCGAAGCAGCCTGGCCGTCGAGGCGACGGTGGACGGCGACGTGCTGGTTCCGGTCGCACCGGGCGAGCGCGCCGGTCGTGGACGCGTCGTGGTCGCTCACACCTCGCTGCCGAACGGAGCGCTCCTGCGCACGGTGCGGGTCGCCGGTGACGGCCGGAACGACGTCGGCCCGGTCGACGTCGAGACCACCCGGCTCGTTGCAGCGGCCGATACCCCGGCGCCCTTCGCCGTTCGGCTCCCGGGCTTCCGGAGCGATGCGAGCAGGTTCCTCGTGGTCGCACCGGACGCCGCGCGTGCCCAGCTGGTCGGCACCGCGTCGAACACGTACCCGGCATCCGAGGTCAGCACCCTGCGCGACGGCACCGGGGTGCTGGAGGTCGCCGATGCACGGCGGGCCGCGCTCTACCGGCTCGTCACGTGGGACGCACGAGGTCGGCGGCTGGGCTCGTGGGACGCGCTGTTCCGCCGCCGTGACCCGCGCGACCTGTGGCCGCGCGTGCGGTGAGACCCGGCGTCAGCGGCCCTGGTTCGCGACGGCCGCAGCGGCAGCGGCGGCCGCCTCCGGGTCGAGGTACTCGCCGGGCCCGGTCGGCATGAAGTCGGCGCCGAGGCGGTAGACCAGCGGCATGCCGGTGGGGATGTTCAGGCCGGCGATGTCGTCGTCGCTGATGCCGTCGAGGTGCTTGACGAGCGCGCGCAGCGAGTTGCCGTGCGCGGTGACGAGCACCGTGTGACCGGCAGTCAGGTCAGCCTGGATGTCGTTCTGCCAGTACGGCATCATCCGGGGGATGACGTCTGCAAGGCACTCGGTCAGCGGCACGTCGACCCCGCTGTACCGCGGGTCACCGGTCTGGTCGAACTCGCTGCCGCTCTCGATCGGCGGCGGCGGGGTGTCGAAGCTGCGACGCCAGAGCATGAACTGCTCGTCGCCGTACTTGTCTCGGGTGGCCGCCTTGTCGAGCCCCTGCAGCGCCCCGTAGTGGCGCTCGTTGAGCCGCCAGTTGCGCCGCACGGGGATCCAGTGCCGGTCACAGGCGTCGAGGGCGAGGTTGGCCGTGGTGATCGCCCGGCGCAGCACCGAGGTGTGCACGACGTCGGGCAGCAGCCCGGCATCCGCCATGAGCCGACCGCCGCGCACCGCCTCGGCACGACCCTTCTCGGTGAGGTCGACGTCGACCCACCCGGTGAAGAGGTTCTTCTGGTTCCAGTCGGACTCGCCGTGACGCAGCAGGATGAGCGTGTGTGCCGTCATGCCGCCAGCCTAGCCACCCGCCCGGGGCGAGGTCAGCCGGGCTGGTCGGTGGCCTGCGGGTCGCCGGGGCGGGCGAGGATGCCGCGGAACGGCTCGAGGTTGCGCAGGCTCTCGCCCCGCGAGACCCGCCACTCCCACTCCTTGCGCATCGAGGACAGGAAGCCCATGACGAGCAGCTCGTTGAAGGGCTCGTCGGCTGCCGTCAGCACGACCCCGAGCAGCTGGTCCAGGGAGTCGTCGTCGACGCCGGCGGCCGGGATGCGGCCGGTGACGAAGACGTCGCCGGACTTGTCGACGGCGTACGCGAGCCCGGGCAGTCGCAGGTTGCGGCGCAGCAGGAACCGGTAGACCTCGGCGTGGTTCTCGTCGGCGTTGCGGATCACGAAGGCCGACACCGACAGCGCGGTGTCGGAGACCACCAGCGACGCGACCGTCTTGAGCTTCTTCTCGCCCGGCAGCGTCACGACGTACTCGTCGGGCCGGGCACCGGGCTCCCAGTCCAGGCCGGACTCGCGAAGGTAGGCCTCGACCGTGGCCGAGAGGTCGGTGCGAACACTCACGGGATGACCGCCGTCGGGATGCCGGTGAGCGTCTCGGCGTCGTTGATCGACGCCTCACGGGGCCGGGCCATCGCGTCGGCGTAGACCTCGGCGAGCCGCTGCGCGGTGCGGGCCCAGCCGAACCCGGCAGCGTGCTCGGCCGCGGCGCGGGACAAGCCGGCCCGCCGGTCGGGGTCGAGCACCACCGAGCCGATCGCCGTCGCCCAGTCGGCGGTGTCGTGGCCGTCGACGAGCACCCCGGCCGGCCCGACAGCCGTGGGCAGGCCGCCGACGTTGGCGGCGACGACGGGGGTGCCGCACGCCTGGGCCTCGACGGCCACGAGCCCGAACGACTCGTTGTGCGAGGGGACGGCGAGCACGTCGGCCGCGCGGTACCACTGCGCCAGGGTGGGCCGGTCGACCGGCGGCACGAAGCGCACCAGGTCGGCGATGCCGCGCGCCTGCGCGAGCTCGGTCAGGCCCATCGGACTGTGCACGCTCGAGCCGCTGGCACCACCGAGGATGCCGACGACGACGCGGGAGCGCAGGTCCGGCCGGCGGCGCACCAGCTCGGCCGCGGCCCGGACCAGCACGTCGGGCGCCTTGAGCGGCTGGATGCGGCCGACGAAGAGCAGGAGCACGGCATCCGCGGGGACCCCGACCGCGGCACGTGCCTCGAGCTGTGAGCCGGGCCGGAAGACGGCGAGGTCGACGCCGGGCTCTGCGACGGCGACGCGCGCCGGGTCGGCGGCGTAGAGGTCGACGAGCTCGCGGGCCTCGCGCTGGGTGTTGGCGACGAGCCGGTCGGCGGCCTCCACGACCTGGGCCTCACCGATCTCACGGCCGGACGGCTCGGGCAGGTCGCCGTCGGCGAGGTGAAGGTTCTTGACCCGGGCCATGGTGTGCATCGTGTGCACGAGCGGGACGCCCCACCGGTCGGCGGCCAGCCAGCCGACCTGGCCCGAGAGCCAGTAGTGGGAGTGCACCAGGTCGTAGTAGCCCTGCGGCGCGTGCGCGGCCACCCGCATCATGCCCGCGGCGAAGGCGCACAGCTGGCCGGGCAGGTCCTCCTTCGACAGGCCCTCGTAGGGGCCGGCGGGCACGTGCCGCACGACCACCCCGGGCTCGACCTCGACGACGGCGGGCTGGGTGGCGCTCGTCGTGCGGGTGAACAGGTCGACCTCGATGCCGCGCCGGGCCAGCTGTCGGGAGACCTCGAGCACGTAGACGTTCATCCCACCGGCGTCACCCTCGCCGGGTTGGGCCAGCGGCGAGGTGTGCACCGTGACCATGGCGATCCGCATCGGGCTGGCAGCGGCGGGGGGCGTGGTCATGACCCCGAGTCTGTCACGGCGCCACGGGGGGTGTCCGTGACGGTGACCACGGCGCGAGGAGCCCACACGTGCACCGCGATCCGGCCGTCCTGGCGCAGGTCGACGGCCCGCGGCACCTGCACCGGCCCGATCGACACGTCGGTGCCGAGCACCCAGGTGAACGCCGGCTGCTCGACGACGGTTGGGTCGACCCAGTAGGCGCGTTCCCGCAGGTTCTGCTCGGGAAGCGCCGGGGCGATGCCGGTCGTGGCGGGGCGCCAGTCGAGGTGGATGGCGAGGGCATCGGCACCGGGCACGGCGGCGTCCATCCGGATCCGGCCGTCGATCGGCTGGAAGTCGATGCGCAGCGGCAGGCTGGTGTCGTCGTCGTGCAGGACCCCGCTGTAGCGAACGGTGTCCTCGACCCGGCGCACCGCGTCGATCCGCACGTGCGGATACGCGGCCGTGACGCGTTCTCGCGGGTGGTCGTTGACCTCGTCGAGCGTGCCCATGATCGCGGTGACCGGCGCACCGCGGGTGACCGTGTCGGCGAGCACGGTGCTGCCCCGCGCCAGCCGGAAGCCGGAGTCGTAGAGGGCCACCGAGAGCCCCGCGCCGAGCGACTGCACGCCGCGGGCGCCCTGGGCGACCTCGAGCAGCCCGGGCTCGACGTCGGCGACCCCGATGTCGAGCACGAGGACCTTCGGAACCCAGGACGTCAGGCCCAGGCCCAGCGCCGCGGTCAGGGAGACGACCAGCAGCACCATCGAGAGGCTGACCTCGCCCGCCCTCGACTGCTGACGCCACCACTCCCGCATCCGTTCAGGGTAAGCCGTCCCACGCTGGGAACCGTACGGCAGCCCGGCCCGTCGGGGGTCATCACCCCGAGGGACGACCACCGCCGACCGGCTGCGCCAGTACGACGAGTCGGAGGTGGCCGACGCGTGGGCGACGACCGTGGCGCGGGCGGCACCGCAGGCGGCCTACGGCATCCGGCAGCGGTTCTCGCGACGGCCGCTCGCTGCGGGATGCCGGGTCGCGCGTCTCGACGGACCCTCGCGCTGGCGGGTGGGCGAGCTGACGGTGGGGTGGGATGCCGTGGCGCCCGGTGCCGCTGCGAGCGGCCCGGGGTGGGTTCACCAGGGACCGTAGGGACCCTGGTTGCCGGATCCGCGCCCCATCACCTGGTCGAGGGCCGGCTTGACGTCGGCGAGGTAGACCCCTGCCGCGACGATGGCCACGATCGCGAGGAACCCCAGGCCGCGACCGAGACCGACGACGCCGAGCAGGGCGGCGACGCCCGTGACGAGGAGCCAGAACTGCTTGGTGCGCTTGCCGGCGGCCGCGAACGCGTCGGAGCGGCGGCGCACGCAGTCGACGAGCGCGTAGACCTCGACGCCGAGGGCCACGACCGACAGGCCAAGCACGATCCAGTACTGGAGATCCGCGAGCGACGACATGAGGACCAGCGTAAACGTCAGACGTCGAGGACGATCGTCACCGGGCCGTCGTTGACCAGCTCGACGTGCATGTGCGCGCCGAAGCGGCCGGTCTGCACCGTCACCCCCCGGGATCGCAGCGCGGCCACCACCTGCTCGACGACAGGCTCGGCGACCGGGCCGGGAGCGGCGGCGTTCCACGAGGGGCGGCGGCCCTTGCGGGTGTCGGCGTAGAGCGTGAACTGGCTGACGACGAGCACGGGGGCGCCGTCGTCGAGCACCGAGCGCTCGTCGTGCAGGATGCGCAGGTCGGCGATCTTGCGCGCCATGGTGGCGACCTGCTCGGGCCCGTCGTCGTGCGTGACCCCGACCAGGGCGAGCAGGCCGGAGCGGGTCAGCTCACCGACGACCTCGCCGTCGACGGTGACCGAGGCCCGGGAGACCCGCTGGAGCACCGCCCTCACGCGCGGGTCACTGCGCTATGCCGACCGCGACGACGGCCCCGACCGGCTGGCCGTGGCCCAGGATCGCGGCCTCCTCGAGCCGCTCGAACGCGCTCGACTCCACGCCCAGCCGGCGCAGCACGGCGGCGAGCACCACCGGGCGGGCGCGCTGGGTGCCGTCGGTGATCTTCAGGGCGATGCCCCGACCGTCGGCCAGCCCTACTGCGTGCACGGCCTCGGCGCCGTCCTTGCCGATCAGCCCGGGGGTGCCGCGGATCAGTGCCGTGATGTCGCGCCGGGTTCCCCCGACGTACTCGGGGAACTCGCGCATCGCCGCGGTCACCGCGCCCTCGGGGGTGCCTGGCCCACCGGTGGCGATCCGTCCGAAGGCCCGGGCCAGGCCGCCGAGGGAGAGGGCCATGACCGGGGCACCGCAGCCGTCGACGGCGGTCGCGGCGACGGGCTCGTCGGCGAGGTCGGCCAGGGTGTCGGCCATGAGGCGCTGGAGCGGGTGGCCGGGGTCGCGGTAGGTGGTGAGGTCCCAGCCGTTGACCTGGCAGGTCGCCAGCATGGCGGCGTGCTTCCCCGAGCAGTTCTGGGCCAGGGGGCGGGCGGCACGGCCCGCGGCGATCCAGACGTCGCGCTCGTCGGCGTCGTAGGGCAGGTCCGGGGTGTTCTGCAGGTCGGCCTCGGTCAGGCCGGCGGCGGCGAGCATGTCGCGCACGCCGTCGAGGTGGAACGGCTGCGCGGAGTGGCTGGCGCAGGCGAGCGCGAGGTGCCGGGGCGGCAGGGTCAGCCCCGCCCGCAGCATCGCTACGGCCTGGATCGGCTTGTTCGACGAGCGCGGGAAGACGGGGTCTGCCGGGTCGCCCCAGGCGTGGGTCACGCGGCCGTCCGTGGCGGTGACCGCGATGCTGCCCCGGTGGGCGGACTCCACGACGCCGCCGCGCGTCACGTGGGCGACGACGGGGGCGTCGGCCAGGGCGGGCGGGGTCGCCTGGTGCAGTGCGGTGCGGTCGGTCGCGGTCTGGTCGGGCACGGGCCCGACCCTATCCGCGCACGGTGCGCTCGCGGCATCCGCAGGGTCGCGTCGCGGCATCCGCTGGGTCGCGTGCCCGGAATCCGCTGGGTCGCGT
>Ga0335397_10012534_pt1 | contig 10371 bp, 12 predicted proteins | sample MAT04_FD_205740 | JGI IMG/M metagenome (GOLD analysis project Ga0335397, IMG submission 205740) | Freshwater microbial communities from Lake Fryxell liftoff mats and glacier meltwater in Antarctica - MAT-04 (spades assembly) (version 2) ...
CTGGCGATCGCGCTTCTCGGCCGTCCGATCAAGACGCGCTGCCGTTCCCCGCGTGACCGCCATGACCGAACTTCATGTCTCCAGACCTCACAACATTGCAATGACAGACGAGTGCACAGTGACGCGAGTGTGTTCCCGATGGGGTGATCGGGAATGACGGTGCGGGTGACCACGCTGAAGGGCGTCGACGCTGGCGTGTACTACGTCGAGCAGTTGCCGAACTACTACCTCGACTCGGGTGAGCCGCGTGGCATCTGGCTCGGTGACGGCGCCCGCCAGCTCGGCGTCAGTGGCGAAGTCGGCGACGAGGCGTTCCTGGCGGTGATGGCCGGCATGGACCCGCGCCGGCCGGATCGTGATCTGGGGCGCCGCTTTGACGACAAGTCGGTGCGCGGGTTCGACGTGACAGCGTCGGCACCGAAGTCCGTCTCGGTGTTGTGGGCGCTGGGCGATCAGGACATCCGGCGCGCTGTCCTGGACGCGCACGACACTGCGGTGCGGGAGCTGGCCGGGTGGATCGAGCAGCACGCGCACACTCGCTACCGGATCGGTGGTGAGGTCGCTGTCGTCGACGCCGAGGGGATCGTCGCCGCGGCGTTCCGGCAGCACACCAGCCGAGCGCTCGATCCGCAGTTGCACACGCATCTCGTGATCGCGAATCGGGTCAAGTCGCCGGATGGTCGTTGGTTGGCGCTCGACGCCCGTCTGATCAAACGCGATCAGCAGACCCTGTCCGCGTTGTATCACGTGTCGTTGCGGGCGGAGCTGACCAGCCGGCTCGGTGTTCGCTGGCGTCAACCGGAGCACGGGATCGCGGAGATCGCGGATGTTCCCGAGGCGTTGTTGGCTGAGTTCTCGACCCGTACTGCAGCGGTGGCCCGGCGGATCGACGACAAGCTTGACCGGTTTATCGAGACGATGGGCCGTGAGCCGACGCCCCGGGAGCGGTGGCGGTTGGAACGGGAAGCCGCCACCGACAGCCGGCCTGCCAAGGCGCACGCTGCCGACGCGCACACGCTCCATGGGGGTTGGGCTGCGCAGACACGGCAGCTTGGCCTCGAACCCGCCGAGGTGATCGAGGACGCGATCGATCAGGTCGGCGGACGCGACGTTGTGGACCGGGCGACGACGATGTCGATGATCGACACGGCAATGGCAACGATCTCGGAGAAGCAGTCGAGTTGGCGGCCAACCGAGTTGCTGCGCGAACTCGCCGCGCTCGTCCCGACCGACACCGTCCTGCCGGCAGATCGTCTCGTCGAATGGTTGAACAAGCTCACCGATCACGTCGTCGACAACTACTGCGTCGACGTCTCCAAGTCGATCGACCCCGACGCCCTGTTGCGCAAGGACGGCCGCCCCGTCACCGAGTCGGTCGTCGACCGTGCACTCACGACTCAGGCGATCCTCGACCAAGAAGCCGCACTGATCGACTGGGTCGACCGTCGCCTCGCCCACGACGGCATCGACCAACCCGAAGCCGTGACCCGCAGCGGCCTGGACCTAAACCCCGCCCAAGCCCTAGGGGCCGCAGCCGTCGCCGGCAGCGCCGACATAGTCCTCGTCGTCGGCCCGGCGGGGACCGGCAAGACCACCGCGCTCGCACCGGCTGTCGCCCAGCTGCGTGCCGAAGGGCGAGCCGTGTTCGGTGTAGCCCCATCGGCGACAGCCGCGGAGGTGTTGTCGGACGAGACCGGGCTGGTTGCGGACACGCTCGACAAGCTGCTCATCGAGCACCGCCTCAACCGGCCCCCCGATCATCGCTACGACCTTCCCGTCGGCGCCACCGTGATCGTTGATGAGGCCGGCATGTTGCCGACCGCCAAGCTCGCGGAGCTCGCCGATTTGGCAGACATGAAGGGCTGGCGGATCGCGCTGGTCGGCGACCCGCTGCAGTTCTCCGCCGTCGGTCGTGGCGGCATGTTCGGGCTGCTTGTCGAGACCTTCGGCGCGATCGAGCTTGATCGTGTTCATCGCTTCGACGACGAATGGGAACGCGACGCCAGCCTGCGCTTGCGCCGTGGCGACGTCACCGTTGCCGAGGTCTACGAACAAAGCGGCCGACTCCACTGCGGCACCCTGAACCAGATGGAACGCGCCAGTGTCGCTGCGTGGTGGGAACGCCGCCGGGCCGGCAGCAAGGGTCTGTTGATGTCGCCGACCAACGAAGCCGTCGAACGCCTCAACCAACGCTGCCAACAAATCCGCATCAGAGGCGGCGAGATCGACCCCGACGGTCGGCACCTCACCGTTGGCGCCTACAAGGTTCACGCCGGTGACGAGATCGCCACCCGCCAGAACGACCGGCGGCTCACGACGGATCGTGGCGAGATCGTTCGCAACCGTGCCGTGTGGAGCATCGACCACATCCACCCTGACGGCTCGCTGACCGCGACCGGCAATGACGGCACCGTCCGTCTCCCCGCCAACTATGTGGCCGACCATGTCGAGCTTGCCTACGCGCGGACTGTGATGGGCGCCCAAGGCCGCAATGTCCACGGCGGGGTCAGCTTCTACGAGCGTCCGACCGATGTGCGGAACCTGTACGTCGCGATGACCCGCGGCACGACCATGAACGAAGCATTCCTGGTCGTCAACGGCGAACAAGCCGCCGCCGACGTCTTCGCGCAATCCATCGCCACTGACTGGATCGACCTGCCCGCACACGCCCGCAGAGCCGAACTTCGCGACGAGAAGCCCCATCGCCCCGGGCTGCTCGACGGCAGACAACTTCGCGAGCTGCTCGAGCAGCGGTTCGACGCCGTCGGTACGATCGAAGATGCCGAGAACACCCTCCTGCGAATGCCCGCCGAACGTCAGCAAGCCGAGCGGGCAAAGACGGCCGCGGAGAGGACGATCACCGACAAGACCGCCGCGTACCACGTCGCGGAGAACGTCCTGGCGAACTACGACCGACCGCTGCACCGTCGCAAGCACGCCACCGAGATCGCCGACGCCCGCCTGGACATTCAACGTCTAACTGCAGCCGTGAAGATCGCTGACAGCGAGCTACATGTCGCGGTCGGCAAGCTCGAACGCCTCAGACAGCGGGAGGCGCAAGCGACGGCAACTTGTCGCTGCGCGCCGGACTTCGAAGCCAAGATCGATGAGATCGACGCACGGCTGGACCACGACCTTCGAATCCGAACGAGGATCGCACGCCTCGAACCCCCCGCCGCCATCATCAGCACCATCGGCGATCGACCAGCACCCGGCCCGGCCGCTCGGCAATGGGACACCGCCGCCGGTCGACTCGCCCAACACCAGACCACCTACGACATCACCGACGGCGTCGGCCGCTTACCCAGAGCCCTTGAACGAAACGCATACACCGAGAGCCGGGCCGACGTCGAGGTACTAATCTCGCAGCTTGCCCGATTAACCCCCGCTCGGGGGCTGCGGACGGAGTCACGAGGAATCGAACTGTGACCCCACCTGAGTTCCTCGGGCTCATCGAGAGTGTGCCCTGCGTTCTGGTGCCGGCGCTGCGCGGGCTCGTACATCGCCGGCGCTGCTCGTTAGCCACCGGACCGCACATAAGCGCGCGCAGAAGCACTTGCGGACGAGCGGGAAGTGTCGGACGCTCCCTTGTCAAGCGGCGGGTGGAAGTTGTTTGCTGAGCCGGTGTTGCTCGTCGTTCCACATGCGGCGGATGACTCTGTTGGCGAGGTGTCGTTTGTGGGCTCGGCGTGCTTCGCGGCGGGTTTTGCCTTCGCTGATCTTGCGGTTGATGTAGATGCGGGCTTCATCGATGTCGCGATGTTGGGTGACGCTGGCGATGTAGAGCACGCTGTTGATTCGCCGGTTGCCGCCGAAGTCGAGGCGGTGCCGCAAGGGTTGGCCTGCGCCTTCGCCCGAGGACAACGCGACTGCGCCGGTGCCGCACCAGCGGGCGAACTTCGATTCGCGGGCAAAGCGGAACGGGTCACCGACTTCGGCCAGGAGTGTGGCGGCGGCGATCGGTCCGATGCCAGGTTCGTCACGCAACGTGGTGCCGTGCTCATCGAGCAGTTGGTCGAGATCGCGTTCGAGTTGACGGATCTGTCGGCGTGCTGCCCTGTCTTGATCGATGAGCGGAACCAACCACGACAGCCGGTATGCGCCAGCGGTTGTGGACACGACGGTAGTGTCGAGTTGTTCGAGGCGACGCAGGCGGCCCTCGATTTTGCCGTCCGTGCAGAGCTGGTCGCGGATGTCGGTAGGGAGTTTCGCGATCTGGTCCTGTGCGTGATGAAGGACCAGCGTGCGGACATCGACCAGCATCCGACGGTGCTCAAGCACCGCTTCGATCTTGGCGACCAACGGGTCATAGACCTCCAACGCCTGCACCGGCCCCAGGGTTGGCTCGCCCAGCAACGCTCTCGCGGTCGCGTAGGCGTCGACAGTGTCGGTCTTGTCCAGCCGGCGCGCCCGACGCTGCGCCGCGGAACGCTGCGGCGGAACCTCATGAGCGTCGAAGCGGGCAGCGACGAGAGCGATCGCGACATGTGCTCCCCAGCTCGCTGAGCCTTCAACACCGACCTGTTCGACGCCGTGCGCGGTCAACAACTCGATCGTTGCGCAGTGCCCTGCAGCGCTGTTCGGGAAAGTGTCGTGGAAGATCGCGACACCGTTGTTGTCGACGATGCCGACGGTGATCGTGTGCTGGTGGGGGTCGATTCCCGCGACGGTTGATGTCATCATGGTTGTCTCCTGCTGGTTGCTTGGTCGTTTCCGGTGGGTCGGGAACGGCAGGAGCGCTTCGTCAGATCCGAGTCGGGTTGAACAGGCTCCCTTCAAGACAGGAGCGCACCTGCCGGTCCCACGCTCGACACGACACGTCTGACAACAGGCACAAGGCCAAAAGATTGTTGAGTCAACGCCGAGCGCAGGAACCGGACCGTAACCCTCTGGCTGAGGGTGCCGGAGCGCTCACGATGACACTCGGAAAGACTGTGTAACTGGAATCTGGTCTGAGAAGGTGAGCGATGGCTCGCCGGAGAGTAGGACCGATGTCCGATCAAGGAATTGTGGATCAGGAGCTCGCGCAGCAGCTCGTCGATCGCGCCAAGGCCGAGGGGTTGAAGTCGATGGGGCCCGGGTGGCCCGAACAGGCCGATCTATGTGGCGATTGGGGCCAAATCAAGCCGTCGAACTCAGTCACTGTCGACGGTGAACGCGACATCCTCGGGCTGTGGACCGGCCAGGGCGGCGAGGGAGCGAAGTACGGGCTGACGGTGCTCACCGAGATCAAGAACCGTGGTGTCGCCGATGTGTGCATCGTGTGCTGCGGCTGTGACGATGATGGGGTTGCCCGACTCGAGAGCGACGGTGTGGCCACTGGCGATCGTGCAGACCTGTGTGCTGCACCTGATCCGCCACACGTTCCGTGTCGCCGGCCGTCACGACTGGGAACCGGTCGCGAAAGCACTCCGTCCGGTCTACACCGCACCGACCGAAGCCGCTGCACGTGAACGCTTCGCCGAGTTCACCGCGGTTGGTGCGCGAAGTATCAGGGGATCATCCGCCTGTGGACAACGGGTGGGCCGAGTTCGTGCCGTTCCTCGCTTTCGAACTCGAGGTCCGAAGGGTGATCTTCTTGACGAACGCGATCGAGAGTCTCAGCGCCCGCCTGCGACGAGCGGTCCGCGCCCGCGGCCACTTCCCGAACGAGCAAGCCGCGACCAAATGCATCTACCTCGCGCTCCGATCGCTCTTGACCCCACTGGGCGCGGCAGGCAACGATGGGCCGTGCGATGGAAGCCAGCACTCAACGCATTCGCCCTCATGTTCGAAGGCCGAATCTTTCCCGACAACAAAGGACCGATCGAGACCGGGTTACACCGAAATTCCGACAGTCCGGGCGCTGTCGAGTTTCAATCTCAACCTCGGATTGGCCAACGAGGAGAACCTCCTCTGCGTCATCGAGAAATGAATCGAGAGGGACGGGCCTCGATGCGGCTTCGGATTCGGTCTGCTTTGGACTTCTCGCCGGGCGCGACTAGACCGTCCAAAGATGGTCGTTCTATGCCGAAGGCGCGCAACACGACGGCGCGCACGCTCTTGCGTCTGTCGTAATGACTACCGCCGGCAAACAACGCCCAGCGTGGGCGGCCGAACGCTGAACCGCGACCGGGCTCAGAAACCCCTTGCTGCGTTCCCGTGCGCGCGTTCCCCAGCGCCTCACGGCAGTGAAACGCGCTCCGAACCTGGCGACCCACCGAGGCACTATTCGAATAGGTTCATTGACTCGCCGGGAACCCAACCGGACACTGAAGTGTCCTGTAGGTATGGAAGGAGTAGCGACGATGGATCCGGGTGTGGGTCGCACAGCTGACGACACGCGATTCGCGGAGATTTATGCTGCCAACTTTGACGCACTGGTCCGCCTCGCGTCGTTGCTCGTCGATTCTGCCGCAGCCGCCGAGGACATCGTGCAGGATTCATTCGCGAAGCTGTACACGAGGCTAGAGACGGTCGCCACGCCACAACCGTGGCTGCGCACAACGGTGGTGAATGCCTGCCGCAACGAGCGGCGACGGTTAGGCACCGCTCGGCGGTACGGCGCTCGACTTGCCAGCCCCGAGACGGCCACAGATCAACCCGTCGATGAACTCATCTCATCCTTGCGCCGGCTGCCGGATCGACAACGAGCGGTCGTGGTGTTGCACTACTACGTCGACCTGTCCGAGGCCGAGATCGCTCAAATCCTTGGCATGCGAATCGGAACGGTCAAGTCGGCGTTGCACCGAGCCCGAGCACGACTTCAATCGGAGGTATCAGGTGAACCAAATCGCTAGGGCACTGCGAGACCAGGCCGATCTAGTCAGTCCCGAGCCGGATCTCGACGGTGTGCTCCGTCGCATCCATCGAACGCCGCGCAGAGGAGGCTCGGTTCGTATCACTGCGATCGCAATTGTGGTCGTCGGCACTTTCGCCGCAGTAGTTGCGACGCTGAGCCTGCGATCGGGAGGCGATTCAATCGTCGCGTCCACTGCGCCGGCCCCGGTGGATATCGCGCAGCTCGGCGGGTTGGTTGTATCCGACCTGCCCGCGGAGCTCTACGTTCGGGGCACGGCCGAGCGCTCCGATCCGGCGGCAACAGACGGACCTCAGTCGATTGTTGTCCGACGAGCGGACGGCGGCATCAATGATGGGACTGCGGTCGTCACGTTTCCTGCGCAAGGAGTCATTCCTGCGGACGACGTGATCGAGACCCGACCGTCGACCGGAGCGATGACACTCGCGCTGACGCAGTCAGCTGGTCGTCTGGTCGTCCGCGGTGTTGGCCTGACGACGGATGAAATTCGAGCGATTGCCGAAGCTATTGAGATCGTCAATGATCGTCCCGTCTTTGACCCCGAATCCGACTCGTCAGAGTTCGAGGTTCTCGCTGCCGGCTCCCATCATCCTCCACTAGTCCGTCAGGCGCGCCACGGATGCGCTGACTTGGGCGAGGACGACCTGGGATCGCTGTGCTACACCGGGTTGTCAACGAGTCTTGGCTTTGAGGACACCCTGTACTCTGGCGACTTCCAGCCAGGACCAGCCGTCAATGGCCTCCCAAGTGTTGTCTCTACCGTTGGGGGCGGAAGCCTGACTCTGGCCTGGGAGATTAAGCCGGGTGTTATTGCCTATGTCGGCTACTCGGGTAACGACATAGGTGGCGAGCAGATTGCCGCACTCCACAGAATCGCGGAACGAACTGTCCTGATCCCCCCGACTGAGTGGTCAAAGACGCAACCACAAGTGGTAACCCAGACAAACGACTGGAGCTGATGGGTTACGCGTGGGCGACGATCACCGTGCATGCCACGACAGCCGGAACGATTCTGGCCGCCAGAAGCAACACTCGCGGTCGCCGTCGGGGAATGTGGCCGGCGGCAGACGGACTGGCAAGTGAACTCTGTCGTGCCAATTCGACGCAAAGGCCGGTTGCGATTCCTGCGGCGTAGAACAAGCCGGCATATGGAACGCCGAAGCCGAAGGCGACCAGGAGCACGGCCATCAACGGCATCGGAGTCGCCCGGACCGTCGTGACGGGGATTCCCGTGTCCAGTCCCCAGCCCAGGATGCCCGGCAGGCCGCGCAACCTCCACTGGTAAGGAGTCTGCCGGTTGAGCCCAACAGACCGATCGAGCCCCAACCAGATTCGAGCAACTTCGATTAGCAGCAAGGCGATCAGCACCACCAATAGCCAGACCATGCGCGTCGACGAATCAAGTCTTCGAGCTACAGCGCCGGCAGTCAAATCAAGCAGGAAGACCGACACGGTGGAGCCGACCAACACGCCCAAGAGGTAGACCGACGGACCCAATACCCGATGCACACCCGTTGCCGGTCCAAACTGGCCGACGAACGATCTGCTTCAAGGGCTGTACAGCTGGAACCAGCCCCCCAGCAGAAAGCAGCCCAGTACGAGCGCGAGCATTGACTCCGGAAGCCCGCTCAACAGTTGCCGGTGTTGTACGAGCAGTACCACGTCGGGTACCAGCAGCTAGCGCCGCTGGTGCATTCGCAGCAGTAACACTGGCCACCGTTGCACGTCCAGCAGTAGTACTTGCGGTGCGCGTCCACGCAGTAGGTGTGGCAATACGAACTCGATGTGAACACTAGATCGCAGCACCCGTCGCCAGGCGCAGCAGTGGCTGTCGGCGACGATGTCAGAATTCCAGCGGCAGCGGATAGCCCGGCCAGCGCCATGGTACTGAGGTTTCGTAGGAAGCCGCGACGACCCGATCGTGGAAACGAAGTTTCTGATGCTTCGAGCATGGCTTAGATCCTCCTAGATTCATCGACACTTCGGCCCGCCAGCTTTGGAGGTCCGTCTGTGGGAACGAACCCGACCTCGTAGCCCTGTCGTTGCTCGAGAAGACTCTCGAGAGCCCGCATCCCACTAATGCCTGTGCCAAACGAGATTGAGCCGTCGGCGATGCCAATGACCGTCGGGCTTGAGGTCAACCCCAGACTGCTTACGATCTCGTAGCCGCTATCGATGATGGCCGTGTGAAGGCCATGCTGCACTGCCCAGTTCACAAGCCGGTCATCTGGACCGGCAGTCACCACGATGGTGGTACCGACAGGAGTGTTCCCTGCGAGCGATTCGGCGATCTTTCGGCACGCCACGCACGTGGGCGACAAGAACAGCACCAAGTGTGATCGTGCCTGGTCCAGCTCAGATGGAAGTCCATGCGCCGACGGCTTCGACCTGAGGACACCCTCCGAGAGATCGATTGGCAACGACTGATCGTCGGCAGTGTCGGTTGCCTGCGTGCCAGATTGGGGAACGAGTTCCAGACACGCAAGCGCTACCAACGTTGTCAGCAACATTGCCACCGTCGAAATGATGAGAGCAGCGAGCGCCACGACCTACCTCCACTCCAAGCCGAACGCATCGCTACCAGGTCGACTCCCGATGGGAGTCAGCTTTCCATTCACGCGACGGCGGCGCTCTCGACTGACGGGCGCGACGCGCAGAAGAAACTGCACCGACGCGAACAGTGTTGCGATGAGGGTGGAAGCCGCAATGGCAACCAGATGCGATTCCGCGGAGTCCAGCTCACGGCCAGGAATCTGGGCGATCCATCCAACGAGTAGCCACACAAGAAGCAGCGCAACCTGCCGATAGCCGAGCGGCTTATCGCTGTTGCCGATGCAGTTGCAGGCAACGTGCAGACCCTTTCTAACAGCGTAGATTCCAACAACCGCGAAGCCGGTGCCCAGCACGACGACGAGCACCGACACAAGCCACCAATCGGCTGCAGCCAGAAACCAACCCAGCCCAATCTCCGCGAGCCCAAGCCCTCGCACGAACGCAGGTGTCGCCAGCGCAGACAAACGAAGACCTTCCAGCGTCTCCGTCAGCCTCCGTGGCGACGCAACTTTCCCCGACCCGGTGTACACGAGCAAGGCACCGACCGTGACCGTGACGGCGTGCAAGCCCCACATCTGAAACCTACGCTCAGGTGGCGACCGGCACGATAGCCAGCCTACGTCGGGTACCGGTGAGACCATTCTCAACCCAGAACGTTCGGCTGTACTCGGTCACCTCGACGTGAGCCATTTCTGGCACCGTCAACCAACCGCCCTCAGATTGATGCACGGACAGCAAGTCGCCAAACTCGAACGTCCAGCCCGTCGGAAATTGGTCTCTACTTGCGGTGACTAGTTGTCCACTTTGTGTCAAACGCACCTGCACGTCCGCATCGTCGCTCGACGCTGCATGCACCGTGCCTGGATAGATCAAAGGTTTGAAACCATCGGCGATGGGGCCAGTGCGCAGGTACCGGACGTAGTCCTCGGCCCCCAAGCCAGCGCTATCAACAGGATCATCCATCACAACCCCCGAGGTTGACGAAGATCGCTGTCAATGGCCAATAGTTTCTGCCCGTA
>Ga0335397_10012538_pt1 | contig 10369 bp, 4 predicted proteins | sample MAT04_FD_205740 | JGI IMG/M metagenome (GOLD analysis project Ga0335397, IMG submission 205740) | Freshwater microbial communities from Lake Fryxell liftoff mats and glacier meltwater in Antarctica - MAT-04 (spades assembly) (version 2) ...
GAGCACGTTCTCGGGGTGACCGTCGCAATCGGTCCACGCCCAGAACTTCTCGAGGACCCATGCGGCTTGCGCAGCGGGTGAGTCGACGAGTCCGTAGCCGATCGACTGCGGTCGGGTCGACTGTTGTTTGGAGTACCCCGAGTCCCACTCGGCGTAGTACTCCAAACCGGCGAGCGCCCGCTGCTCTTCGGGGGTCGGGTCGCCGTCGAGCTTCGGCGGCGCACCCATGGCGAGGGTGACGTGAATGGCCGCGCAGTGGTCGGTGTCGGTGCCGCCGATCACGGTGGTCACCGCGGAGCCCCAGTCGCCACCCTGCGCGAGGTACCGGTCGTAGCCGAGCGCAGCCATCAGTTGGGTGAACAGCTCGGCGATCTTCGGGACACCGCATCCGGTGGCGGTCGGCTTCCCGGAGAACCCGAAGCCTGGCAGCGACGGTGCGATCACGTGGAACGCGTCCGCGGCGTCGCCGCCATGCTTCGCGGGATCGGTGAGTGGTTCGATGATCTTGTGGAACTCGACGATCGAACCGGGCCAGCCGTGGGTGATCAGCAGCGGCATCGCGTCGGGATGCGGCGAACGGACGTGTACGAAGTGCAGACCCGGGTCGGTGAGTCCGTCGACCGCCATCGTGAACTGGTCGAACCGGTTGAGTGACGCTTCGCGTGCCCGCCAGTCGTAGTCGTTGGCCCAGTACTCGCACATGTCCTGCAACCACGCCAGCGGCGTGCCCTGCGACCAGTCGTCGACCAGTTCGCGCTCTGGCCACCGCGTGTTGCGAAGCCGAGCCCGCAGGTCGTCGAGCACTTGGTCGGCAACATCGATCGAGTACGGCGTGATCTCGGCAGTCATGGCCGCAGAGTAGGAGAATTCCCTCGCGCTGGTCGGGCCCGGGGTGGTCACCTCACCAAGCGGCGAATCGTTCCTCTCCGGAGGGTGAGGCCGAGCAGCAGGAGTCCTGTCGCGATCAGGAGTAGGCGACCTGGCGCTCCGCCGGTCTCGGGCAGCTGATCCGTGGGAGAAGCTGTGGGGCCAGATGTCGGACTGCCGGTCGGAACAGCAGTCGGAACAACTGCCGGGCCGGGCTGCGGCGGAAGCGGTGCGACGACGTCGGCGATCACGGTGATGAGGAACGATGACGACGCCTGGTTGCCGGACCCGTCGGTTGCGGTGCAGGTCACGGTTGCGATCCCCAGTGCGAAGAGTGTCCCCGACGGTGCAGTACACGTGACCGTAGGTGGCACACCCGAGTTGTCCGAGGCGGCCGGCAGTGGGAACGCAACGGGTACGGGGCCGGCCGGCGTCGTCCGTACGAGGTCCGGGAGGTCGGCGATCGTCGGTGGCTCGTTGTCGACCACGGTCACGGTGAACGTTGCGCCGGTCGAGAGCGCTGCGGCGACGGCGAATGGCCCGTCGGAAAGCGCAACGAGCTGAGACAGCGCACTGTCGGTTGCCGTGCATGTGACCGTCGTCGGCCCGAGCGGGAAGAAACCTCCGGATGCCGGGCTGCAAGCCACCGTCACCGGCGGCGTGCCGCCCAATGTCGTGGGTGTCGGCCACGAGACGACTGCTCCGGGCTGGCCGGGGTCGTTCGGTCGCACGATGTTGTCCGGGACGTCGATGGTGAGCGGGGTCGGCGGTGGGTCGCCAACGACGTCGTTGTTGGCGATTGTTCCCGTGGCCGACCCGTCTGCGATCGTGACACTGCTCGGGTTGCTGAGCGTGAGTGTGAACGTCTCGTCCGGTTCGACCGCAGTGTCGCCGACGATCGCCACCGAGACCGGGAACGTCGACACTCCGACGCCGAAGGTCGCGGTACCCGAGGTGGTGGTGTAGTCGGTACCCGCCGCCGCCGAGCCACCGGTGGTGGCGAAATCGATCCTCTCGGCGCCCGTCTGCGCTGGGCCGGACAGGGTGATGGTGAACACCAGGTTCGTGAACCCTGCGTCACCCTCGACAATCATCACGTCGGCGACCTGTGCGGTGAGTGGCGGTGGGGTGTCGTCGATCGTGATCGTCGCCGTGGCGTCGCCGAGCACGCAGTTCGCGTCGGCGGGATCGGCCAGCACGATCGTAGCGGTGAGGGTCTCGCCATCATCCGGCGTCCCGTCCGAGTTCGTACTGAGATCGGTTGTCGCCGAGGCGACGCCGGCGAGCGTCACGACGGCACCATCGAGCGCGGTGAAGTCGCCTGGAGCCTCCGCTGTGCCGTTCGTCGTCGTCACCTCGACGGCGCAGGTACGCCCGGTGGGGTCGGTCATCGACACGGTGAGTTGGTCGAGGTTGCCCTCGAGGATCGTCTTGTCAGCGATGCTGAGAACGGATGCTGTGTCGTCGTTGACGATCGTGCCGATGGCCGAGCCGGCGCCGATGCTCAGGCCGACCGGTGCGCCGAGTGTGAGGCCGAATGTCTCGTCGGGTTCGACCGCAGTGTCGCCGGCGATGGGCACGACCACCTGAGCAGTGGTGACGCCAGCGGCGAAGGTGGCGATACCCGACGTCGCTGTGTAGTCGCTGCCAGCAGTGGCCGATGTGTCCGACGTCGTGTAGCCAACGGTCTCCGTTCCGCTCACCAGACCACCGGTGAGCGCGATCGTGAACACGAGGTTGGCGCTGCCTGCGTTGCCCTCGATGATCGACACGTCGGTGACTGATGCGATCACCGGGGCGTTCGGGTCATCGTCGATCGTGATCGTCGCAGTCGCATCGCCGATCTGGCAGTTGGCGTCGGCGCCAGGTGCGAGGGCGATGGTGGCAGTGAGTATCTCGGGGCCTTCAGTGGCCGCGTCGGCACTGGTGGCCAGGTTCGTCGTCGCCGATACGACGCTGACCAGTGTGACCGGCGCCGCGTTGAGCGCCGTGAAGTCATCCGGTGCCACTGCAGTGCCATTCGTCGTGGTCATGAGCACCGCGCAGGTCCGCCCTGCGGGATTGGTCATCGACACGGTGAGCGGACCGGTGTTGCCCTCGGCGATCGTTGCGTCGGCGATGTTGATCACTGACACTTGGTCGTCGTTGGTGATCGTGCCGGTGCCGGACGCATCAGCGATGGTGGCCCCGGTCGGGGAGGTGAGGTTCACCGTGAAGGTTTCGTTCGCTTCCACCTCGGCGTCGCCGAGGATCGGGACGGTGATCGTGGCGGTCGTGGCGCCCATCACGATGGTGCGGGTGCCCGACGTGGAGGTGTAGTCGCTGTCGGCGACCGTGGCGGTTCCATTTGCGGTCGCGTACTGCACGGTCACGGCGCTGTTCGCCGGATCGGACAGCGACACGGTGAAGGTGGCGTTCGTCGTGGCGCTGTTGCCTTCGGCGATCGCCACGTCGTCGATCGAGATCGCCGGGACGTCGTCGTCGTCGATCGAGCCGATACCCGTGGTGTCGGCGCCGAGGGTGACGTTGTTGGCTGGTCCCGAGAGCTCCAGCGTGAAGGTGTGCGGGTCCGACTCGACGAGCGTGTCACCGTTGACGGTCACGTCGATGTCGAGCGTGTCGGTGCCCGGCGCGAACGTGAACGTCTCATCGACCGGTACGAAGTCGGCCGGGGATGTGGCCGTGCCGCCGACCGTTTTCACCACGAACGACTCGTTGCCATCGGCCAGGCCGTCAAGCGTGACGGTGAACGTCATCGTGGCCGGTCCGGCGTTGCCCTCGGTGACGCTCGCGTCGCTCACGGAGAGCACCTCGCGGGGTCCGTCGAGGTCGTCGTCGTCGATGATCACCACGGTGCGCGAGGGGATATCGGACGTGATCACCCACCCGTCGGGCGGGTCGTGCTCGTCGAGGACAAGCTGGAAGCGAAAGGTTTCGTTGCCTTCGGAGACGCCGTCGGACCGTACCGTCGTGTTCGGGGAATCGTCAAGCGCGTCGGCGTTGTCGAGTGGGAACGGGATCGTCGTAACGTTCGGAGGGACGTCGAGCGTGTTGTCGAATGTTCCAGTGAAGTCGTCGCCTGCGGTCGCTTCGTCTGGGCCTGGAACGTCGGCTGTCGTCGGGAGAACGTCCCAGCGCACGGTGAACCCGGGATGGATCGCAGGGGAGATGTGCAGCGCGGCGCCGACATCGACGGGGGCGAAAGATTCCAGCGCGACGATCGTGCCTGGGTCGAAGCTGATGTCGATTTCCTGCAACTCGCCGGTCGTGATCTCGAGTTCGTTCCAGTCGAAGCCGATCATCGGGATCTCGAACCCGGCGGGTGGCGGGGCAGCAAGCCACTGCACCGGCAGGCCGTTGTTGCCGAGGTCGGATACGACTGTGTACAGCGTGCAGGCGTCGTCTGGAGTGTCGTGGCGGAAGGTCACGGTGGAGAGTGCGGCGCGTACCGCTCCCATCGTTCCGACACCGGCGAACAACGTCGTCCACTCGGTTTCGTCGCCGGTCTGTACCGATGCCTCGGCGATGTCGGGGTTGATGGCGTTCAGCGCTTCAACCGCAAGAGCGACGAACGGTCCAGCGCCGGTGGGGTCGAGGCGGGATCCGAGGAAGTCGGCGAGCGTTCCGACCACAGGCGCGAAGGCCGCTGACGCGAAGTGCACGCCGGTGTTCGCGACAGGGGTGGTCCCGCAGTCGAGGTACCCGACGAGCAGCATCTCGTCGTTGGGTCCGTCGGGAAGGTCACCGGGTAGATCGGTGTCGACGTCCTCGTCGTTGTCCTGGTCCACGACGGTGAAGGGGCCAGGGATCGTCTCCTCGGTGGCAGCCGGAGCGTCGAAGGTCGCCGGGCCGTCGTGGGTCGGGAATCTGTTCACCGAGAGGACTCGGATGTCGATGGTGTCGGTCGTGAGACTGCTGCCGGCGTCGCCACCTTGCAAGCTCACGGTGATGCGGGGTGGAGAGGCCTCGTCGGTGTCGCGGTAGCCGACCGGGGGGATGTACACGAGCGACTCGAGCGCGGCGTTCAGCATGTCGGTGTCACCGTTGAGTTCGAGGTTCAGATACCCGGCTGCGTTGTTCGGATCGCCGGGGTCGGTTGGATTGCCGGGGGCGGGATCGGTGCCGAGATCGCCGCCACCGAAGGAATCGAGTACAGCGCCGTCGGGGAGGCGCCACACCCACTCGGTCGGGTCGTCGTCATCGAGATCGAGCGGACCTCCGCCATCCGGGTCGGACGTGTAGTCGCGAAAGCGCAATTGCTTGTTCTCCAGGCGGATCCGGCCGTCATCGACGCCGACGTTGAGGATCAGACGCGTGCAATCGTCGATGTCGTAGTCCACCACCCCCTCCGGTTCGTCGATGAGCTCGCAACCGTTCGGGCCTTGCGTCGCTGCGACGACGATTTCGCGGTCGTCACCCACGATGACGTCTGGCGTGCCGTCGAACTGCAGTGTTCCCACTTTCAGCCCGGCGAGTGCGGCGACGATCGGGCCGGGGATCCCCGGCGGGAGCGACGTGTCGCCGCCAGCGGGTACCATGTACAGCCGCTCGGGGATCGACGTGAAAGTCGCAGCCTGGACGGTGGCCGGGGCCGCGATCAGCAACGTGGCGACCAGCCCGGCGACGATGCCCAGCCTCACCCCAACATGATTCGATTGCCGGACCGGGTTCAGCATGCCCACGCCTTTCACTCGTCGCCCGCACCCTCATTGGAGGATGTCTGGGGGCTTGTCCACCCCCGGACGTGCCGCCAATGCTCGCGGCTCCGAGCGTGGGTGTCAGTCCCACTTCCGTCCCGAATGCGGCCGATTCGGGTGCTGAACCATCGATTCCGGCCGGAACTCGGTCAGGGGGAGGTGCGAGGTGGGGGGCCGGCGGAGGCAGGGCCTGCGAAGAGCTGGGCCTTCTCCATCCAGTTCCGGGCGGAATCTCCGGTGACGACGAGGTCGGTGTCGTCGACGTGGCGGCGCTGCGTGGTGACGAGGCAGAAGTCGAGCGCAGGGCCGACGATCGACTGCTCAGCGTCGTCGGGACCGAACTTCCGCACCCCGCCCGAGGGCAGTTCCAACTCGGCGCGAACCGGTGTCGATGGCAGGTCGAGACCGCGATTCATGTAGGTCCAGCCGCGGGTGATGAAGCCGAGCTGCGCGATGTGACGGAGCCGATCGGTGGCTTGTCGAGCTGCGCCGAGCGTGTCGACGATGTCCTGGCCGTGGGCCCAGGATTCCATCAGCCGCGCGGTGAGGAATGACTTGGCGCCCATCGACGGTCCGTACCAGACAACGCGGGTGTCGTTCTCCATCGTTTCACCGGCCGAGGCCAACGCTGCGCGATTCGCACGCCAGGCGGCGAGGAGCTGGTCGGGTGTCATTGCTCGGTAGGGCCCGAGCACGACGTCGTCTGCGGACTGCTCACCAGCGCCACCGGATGACAACAGCGAAGTCATCGCATCTTGGAACGCTGGCGGGTCGGCCACGGCGAGTGCCGCAGTTCCGTCGAAGTAGGTGAGGTGACCGATCTGATCGGCGATGGTCCACCCCGGACTGGGCGTGGGTAGCTGCCACTGTGTGGCGTCGAGGCCGGCGACGATGTCGTCGAGGGTCTGTTGTTCCGCAACGAGATCGGCGCGCAGATCGGCGAGCACATCAGTGACGTCCATGACCGCAGGTGTAGCCGATCGGAGATGCCCGGGTGCGGCTCGGCTGTGCTTCGGAGCCGGCCGAGGTCGCTCCACTACGGTGACCGATGTGACCATCGGCACCGTCCTGCGAAGTCGACTCGACACACGATCGAACGAGTACATTGAGAACCTGGCGGCGATGCAGCAGCTGTGGGACGGCGTGGCCGCCGAGCTTGCGAGCGTTCCGACGATCGGTGGACAGCGCTACGTCGACCGTCATCGCATGCGCGGCAAGATGCTCGTGCGTGAGCGCATCGAGGCGCTGATCGACCCCGACACCCCGTTCCTCGAACTGAGCCCGCTCGCCGGTTGGGGTACGCAGGATCCGGTCGGTGTCGGTTCCGCCTGCGGCATCGGCATCGTGGAGGGTGTCGAGTGTGCGATCACCGGCTCCGACATGACCTACCGGGGCGGCTCGGCCAACCCGACGTCGTGGAAGAAGACGGCCCGGTTCAACGAGATCGCCCGCGAGAACCGGTTGCCGGTGATCAACCTCAACGAGTCCGCAGGCGCCGATCTCCCCCGTCAGGCCGATCTGTTCATCCAGGGCGGCGGGAGTTTCCGCGACCTCACGCAGATGTCCAAGCTCGGTATCCCCACCGTCACCATGGCGTTCGGGCCGAACACGGCGGGTGGCGCGTACACGCCCGGGATGAGCGACTACACGATCTTCGTCAAGGATCGCGGCACCGCCTACCTCGGCGGACCGCCGCTGGTGAAGATGGCGATCGACGAGATCGTCGACGAGGAAACCCTGGGCGGTGCCGAGATGCACTCGCGCACGAGCGGTCTCTCCGACTACCTGGCCGTCGACGAGATGGATGCCATCCGCATCACCCGCGGCATCATCCGCCACTTGCATTGGTCCAAGCTCGGGTCTGGTGCGACCGAGCCCGACGATGCGCCGCTGTACGACCCGGCCGAATTGCTCGGGTGCGCGTCGGCCGACGTTCGGATTCCGTTCGACATCCGCGAGGTACTCGCTCGCCTGCTCGACGGCAGCCGGTTCGAGGAGTTCAAGTCGCTCTACGGCGACAAGCTGGTGTGCGGCTGGGGCTCGATCCACGGCTTTCCCGTGGGCATCCTCGGCAACAACGGGATCCTGTTCTCCGAGGAGGCGTCGAAGGGTGCGCAGTTCATCCAGCTCTGCAACCGGCGTGACATCCCGCTCGCGTTCCTGCACAACATCACCGGCTTCATGGTCGGCTCGAAGGCCGAGCAGGGAGGCATCATCCGCAACGGCGCCAAGCTGATCAACGCGGTGTCGAACTCGACGGTGCCGCACTTCAACCTGATGGTCGGTGCCAGTTACGGGGCAGGCAACTACGGCATGGCGGGTAAGGCGTACAACCCGCGGTTCATCTTCAGTTGGCCGAATCATCGCGTGGCGGTGATGGGGCCGAAGCAGTTGGCCGGGGTGATGGAGATCGTCGCTCGCAACGCGGCGGCGGGTCGAGGAATGGACGTCGACGAGGAGGCACTCGCTGCTCAGACCTCCGGATTGGAAGCGCAGATCGAACACGAGTCGACGGCGCTGTACTCGACCGGGCGATTGTGGGACGACGGGATCATCCACCCCGCCGACAGTCGAACCGTGATGGGCATGGCGCTGTCGGTGGTACACAGCAACGTCGTGCAGGGTGCCACCGAGTACGGCGTGTGGAGGCACTGATGGCGAACTCGAACAACACCCTCTCGATCACGCGCTTGTTGATCGCCAACCGTGGCGAGATAGCGGTCCGCATCGCCCGTACCGCTCACCGCCTCGGCATGTCGACCGTTGGCATCTACTCCGAGCCTGACGCCAACGCGCTGCACGTGGCCTCGGTCGATGTGGCGATCGCGCTCGGCGGGTCAACGCCGGCCGAGTCGTACCTGCTTGGCGATGTCATCATCGCCGCGGCGCTCGCCACCGGCTCCGACGCGATCCATCCCGGCTACGGCTTCCTCGCGGAGAACGCCGCGTTCGCGCAGGCGGTCATCGATGCCGGGCTCGTCTGGGTCGGTCCGACACCCGAGCAGGTCACGTTGCTCGGCGACAAGGTCGCCGCCAAGCGCGCAGCGCTCGAAGCGGGTGTGCCGACCACGTCGATGATCGAAGTCGTCGACGGTGTCGTGGCCGACCGTGCCGCAGTGACCTACCCGGCGCTCGTCAAAGCGGCTGCCGGCGGTGGCGGGCGAGGCATGCGGGTCGTGCGAGATGCCGGCGAACTCGACGACGCCGTCGCTGCTGCATCCCGTGAGGCACTGTCGGCGTTCGGTGACGGCGCGGTGTTCATCGAGCCGTATCTCGAACGGGGTCGGCATGTCGAGGTGCAGGTGTTCGGCGACCAGCACGGCAACGTCGTGCATCTGGGCGAACGCGAGTGTTCGATCCAGCGTCGCAATCAGAAGATCGTGGAAGAGTCGCCGTCGGCGGGCATCTCCGCCGAGGTCCGCGACGCGTTGTGCGCGGGAGCGGTCGCGCTCGCCCGACACGTGGGCTACGAGGGGGCCGGCACTGTCGAGTTCATGGTGGGCGCCGATGGGCTCGGTGGCCCGACGATCACGTTCCTCGAGGTCAACACGCGTCTGCAGGTCGAGCATCCGGTGACCGAGGCGGTGACCGGCCTCGATCTGGTCGAGTTGCAACTGCGTGTCGCTGCGGGCGAACCGCTGCCGATCACCCAGGACGATGTCGTGGTCATCGGGCACGCGATCGAGGTGCGTGTCGTCGCCGAGGATCCAGCCGCAGGCTGGATGCCATCGACCGGCCGGATCGGTCGCTTCTCGATCGGCGACGGCCACGGACAGCACGGACAGAACGGACAGCACGGGCCGGACCCCAGCTGCCCCGTTCGGGTCGACACGGGTGTGCGCGATGGCTCGGAGATCTCGTCCGACTACGACTCGCTCGTCGCGAAGGTCATTGCTCACGCACCGACCCGGGTCGAGGCGGCGCGCCGGTTGGCTCGGGCGCTGCGTGGCTCGCAGATCACCGGCATCCGAACCAACGTCGACTCGCTGGTGGCGATTCTCGGCGAGCCCGATTTCCTCGCTGCGGCGACGCCCACGGCCTATCTCGACGAGCACCCGGACGTGCTCACGGCGATCGGCCCGGAGGGTGACGATCGGGTTGCGCTGCTGCTCGGTGCGGTGTTCGCACTCGAAGCCGACCGCCGCAGCGCCGACCGGGCGACGCCGTTCGCTCCGTCGGGTTGGCGCAACCTTCGAACGCAGGGTCAGCGCCAGGTGTGGACCGAGCCGACCGGGGGGCAACTGCACGTCGAGTACGTCATGCGACCCGACCGGCTGGCCGACGGATCCACACGTTGGGCCGCATCAGCCTGGCTCGGGCCCTGGCCGGAGCCCGACGAGACGGGAGTGCTGGCGCCCGACGAGCGCACCGAACGGCAGGTGCGGATACTCGATCGACGTGCCGGCGGTGTTTCCATCGAGGTCGACGGCCGTCGGAGCAACCTGGGCGCAGAGATCGTGCACCACGCACCAGGTCTCGACGATGATGGGGTGGGGGCGGTCACCGTGCACACCCGCAGCGCGACTGGAGCGGTCACCTTCACGCTGGCGCCGCGGTTCGTGCTGCACGACGCGCAGGCCGAGGGCGGTGGTCCGATCTGCCCGCTGCCGGGCACGGTGATCGCCGTGCACGTTGCTGCGGGCGACGTGGTGACCGACGGGCAGGTGTTGATGGTGGTCGAGGCGATGAAGATGGAGCACAAGATCGTTGCCCCTGGCGATGCCATCGTCAGTGAGGTGCGCTTCGCCGTCGGCGACCGCGTCGACCAGGGCGATCTCCTCGTCGCCCTCGACCACGGCGAGTAG
>Ga0335397_10012546_pt1 | contig 10364 bp, 10 predicted proteins | sample MAT04_FD_205740 | JGI IMG/M metagenome (GOLD analysis project Ga0335397, IMG submission 205740) | Freshwater microbial communities from Lake Fryxell liftoff mats and glacier meltwater in Antarctica - MAT-04 (spades assembly) (version 2) ...
GCACCATCGGCGGCAATCTGGGCAGCAACGCCGGCGGCACTCAGGTGCTGCGCTTTGGCAACGCCCGCGAGCTCTGTCTGGGCCTGGAAGTGGTCACCGCGCAGGGCGAGGTTTGGCATGGCCTGAGTGGCCTGCGCAAAGACAACACCGGCTACGACCTGCGCGACCTGTTCATTGGCGCGGAAGGCACACTGGGCGTGATCACTGCGGCCACCCTGAAGCTGTACCCCTTGCCCGCTGCGCAGCTAACCGCGTGGGCGGCGGTGCCCTCGATGCAGGCGGCGGTTGACCTGCTGGGGCTGGCCCACCGCCATCTGGGCGCCGGGCTCACTGGCTTTGAGGTGATGAGCCATTTTGCCCTGAGCCTGGTCGACAGGCATTTCAAGCAGCTACGCGTGCCGCTGTTTCAGGACTGGCCGTTTTGCGTGTTGCTGGAAAACGCCGACCACGAATCTGAAGCGCATGCCCGGGCCCAGTTTGAAGGCTTGCTCGAAGCTGCGATGGAACAGGGCTGCGTGTCTGATGCGGTGATTGCCGAAAGCCTGGGCCAAGCCCAGACGCTGTGGCAGGTGCGTGAGAGCATCCCGCTGGCGCAAGCCGCAGAAGGCCTGAACATCAAGCACGATATTTCCCTGCCGGTGTCGGCCATCCCGGCGTTTGTAGAGGCCACCGATGCATTGCTGGCGCAAGCCATCCCAGGCGTGCGGCTGGTGAATTTTGGCCACTTGGGTGACGGTAACCTGCACTACAACGTGCAAGCGCCGTTGGGCCTGGACGCAGCAGCATTTTTGCGTGACTTTGAGCCCGAGGTGAACCGCCTGGTGTTTGACTCGGTGGTGGCTTTTAGCGGCTCTATTTCTGCCGAACATGGCGTAGGCAGTCTAAAGGTGGATCACCTCACCCATTACAAATCGCCGGTTGCCTTGGCGATGATGCGCAGCATCAAGCAGGCACTGGACCCGCACAACCTGATGAACCCGGGGCGGGTGGTCAAGGTTTGACCGGCATCATCTACAAAAAGTCCGCTGATGAACAGCCATTTGTTCTGGCCAACTACGGCGCTGATGCGCATAAAATTTGCGCATTATTGATGGAGGATTTCCATGCTGAACTTTGACAACGCCCCCAGAAAAGCCACCAATCTGTCGCTCAACGTCAAAATGCTGCAAGCCGCCCGCGAGATGGGCATGAACCTGTCGCAAACGGTGGACGCCTTGTTGGCTGAAGAAGTCAAAAAACGCTACTGGGCCAAATGGAACGAAGACAACAAAGAGGCCGTAACAGCGTACAACGAGCGGGTGGCTACCTACGGCTTGCCGCTGGCCAAATATCGAACCTGGGGAAAGTCGCTCGGCGATGGGCGCACCAGGGACGACAATGGCACGATTTGATGTTTACCCCAACCCAGACCCGCAAGATGCTGAGCTTGTGCCCTATTTTCTTGATGTCCAAAACGATCACATCCAGGGCTTTAAAACACGTGTACTCGTGCCCTTGTGGCACGCAGGTGCCCTGCCGTCAAAGCTCAATGATTTGAATCCTGAATTTGAAGTCGAAGGAAAGTCAGTGATCCTGGATACCCCTGCGCTGGGTGCTGTTGCGATCAGTTCCCTCATATCCCCTGTTGCCAGCTTGAGAGCCCAACAGTTTGTGATTCAAAACGCCCTCGACACACTCTTTGGGGGCTACTGAAATTGATGTCTGGCTCAAATCAATACGAAGATTTCCTGCGCCATGTGAACAGCCACGGCGTGTTCAAGGCAGACCGCACCGGCACCGGCACCAAAAGCGTGTTTGGTTACCAGATGCGCTTTGACTTGAGCCAGGGGTTTCCGCTGGTCACCAGCAAAAAGGTGTTTTTGCGCGCCATCATCGTGGAGCTGCTGTGGTTCCTGCGTGGCGACAGCAATGTCAAATGGCTGCAAGAGCGCGGCTGCACCATCTGGGACGAATGGGCCCGCCCGGACGGCGACTTAGGGCCGGTCTATGGCGTGCAGTGGCGCAGCTGGCCCACGCCGGGCGGCGGCCACATCGACCAGATTCAGCAGGCCATCGACACCCTCAAAGCGAACCCGGATTCGCGCCGCATCATCGTCAGCGCCTGGAATGTGGCCGAGTTGGACAAGATGGCGCTGATGCCGTGTCACGCGTTTTTCCAGTTTTACGTGGCACCGCCGAGCAGCCCCGGCGCGCGCGGCAAACTCAGCTGCCAGCTCTACCAGCGCAGCGCAGATATTTTTTTGGGCGTGCCGTTCAACATTGCCAGCTACGCGCTGCTGACGCATATGGTGGCGCAGCAGTGTGATCTGGATGTGGGCGATTTCATCTGGACCGGCGGTGACTGCCATATCTACAGCAACCACCAAGAACAGGTTGACCTACAGCTCACCCGTGAGCCTTTTCCATACCCAGCCCTTGTGATTAAAGGCAAGCCTGCTAGCATTTTTGATTATCAGTTTGAAGACTTCGAGGTCCAGGGTTACCAGTGCCACCCGGCGATCAAGGCACCGGTGGCTGTGTGACCACTGATTCACGGTGCGTCTGATCAACAAGGTGCCGCTGGTGCACCTAGCCCTGCTGAGCATTATTTATCTGGCTTTTGTCAGCTTGGGTCTGCCCGACGGCGTGCTGGGCGTCGCCTGGCCCGCCATGCGGCTTAGCCTGAACCAGCCGCTGGCTGCGGTGGGCCTGCTGACCATCACGCTCACGGTGTGCTCTTTTCTTAGCACGCTGATGAGCGCTGCAGTGCTGAAAAAACTCGGCACCGGGCCGTTGGTGATGATCAGCGGCTTTTTGACCGGCTTGGCGCTGCTCGGGTTTTCCATGGTGCCTTCGATGGGCTGGCTGCTGGTGCTGGCGGTGCCACTGGGCTTGGGCGCGGGCGCAGTGGATGCGGGTTTGAACCATTTTGTGTCGGCGCACTATTCATCTCGGCACATGAACTGGCTGCATGGCTGCTGGGGCATTGGTGCCACGCTGGGGCCACTGATCATGGGCGCGGCTTTGGCCACACAAGGCTGGCAGCATGGTTTTCAGATGATTGCATTTTTGCAGCTGTCCCTGGCGTTGGTGCTGCTGCTGTCGCTCTCATTATGGAAGCGTGAAAACGCCAAACCACCGCTCGAACTGCAGACCAAAGCAATGGCTGCCCGCCTCAAGCCGGTCTCCACCATGGCCACCTGGCTGGCGCCGCTGGCGTTCTTGTTGTATGTGGCGGCTGAAGCGGGCACCGGCCTGTGGGCGGCCAGTATTTTGGTCAACAGCCGCGGCACCCCGGCTGCCACGGCCGCGCTGTGGGTGTCATTATTCTTTGGCGCGATCACTGCCGGGCGGTTTGCTGTGGGCCTGGTGGCCAACCGGCTGGGCAACCGGCGGCTGGTCCGCCTCGGCATTCTGCTGGCCATCACCGGTGCGGTGGTTTTTGCCATACCCGCTCTGCCAGTGCCACTGTCGCTGGCTGGCCTGGTACTGATGGGGCTGGGTTGCGCGCCGATTTATCCGTCCATGATGCATGAGACAGCGCGGCGGTTTCCGCCGGAGTTGAGCGCCAAAGTCATTGGTCGGCAAGTTGGCCTGTCTTACGTGGGTGGCGCCGGGGTGCCCGCCGCCTGCGGTCTGCTGGCGGCTTATGCTGGGCTGGCGCTGGTGATGCCAGCACTGGTGCTGGTCTTGCTGGGCCTGCTGCTGGTCACCGAGCAGCTCAACCGGCTGACCTGAACGCGGCCAACCGCGACAATGGCGCCTATGCCCGCCCACATCACCCGCCGTCAACTCTGGAGCCTGGTGGCCCTGACGCTGATGTGGGGCATCAACTGGCCGATGATGAAGTACAGCCTGCGCGAGCTCTCGCCGCTGTACTTTCGCGCGCTGACCATGACCGGCGGCGCGATCTGGCTCTATACCTATTACCGCGCCCGGGGCTTGCGCATGATGCCGCAAGGCGCTGAATGGCGCTCGGTGGTCGCGCTGGGTCTGCCCAACATGCTGGGCTGGCACACCATGGCGATTCTGGGGGTGAAGGAGCTGGCCAGCGGGCGCGCCGCCATTTTGGGCTTCACCATGCCTATCTGGACGGTGCTGCTGAGCGTGCTGGTGCTGGGCGAGCGACTCACGCGCCGGGTCGGTTTTGCGGCAGTGGCCGTGGCGCTGGCCATTGGGCTGCTCACTTTTAATGAGCTGACCACGCTGAGCGGACGCCCGCTGGGCATTGTCTGGATGGAGCTGGCCGCCCTGTCCTGGGCCACCGGCACACTGTTGATGCGCCGCGCCCGGCTGACGCTACCGATTGAAACACTCACCGTGTGGATGATGATTCTGGCCAGCGCCTGCCTGTGGGTCATTGCCTACCTGAACGAGCCCTGGCCGACCTGGCAGTTCTCAGGGCTGATGTGGGGCAGCCTGGCCTACGGCATGCTCATCAACTATGGCTTTGCGCAGACCATCTGGTCTGGCCTGGCGCGGCATTTGCCACCCGCTACCAGCGCCATGAGCATCATGGCCGTGCCGCTGGTGGGCACGCTCAGCGCCACCCTGATTGTGGGCGAGCGCCCCACCTGGCAAGATTTTGCCGCCATGCTGTGTGTGATGGCTGCCATTGCCGCCGTACTCTTGCCGCCGCGCAAAATATCCAACGCAAACACCCCGGACAATCTCCCCTGACGCCACCCTGGCCTACCGCTTGCCTGATATGCCCCTCAAACTCATCTTCGCCCGCGCCCGCAATGGCGTCATTGGCCACAACAACACCCTACCCTGGCACCTGCCAGAAGATCTGGCCCACTTCAAACGCACCACGCTGGGCTGCCCGGTGATCATGGGGCGCAAAACCTGGGACTCGTTGCCGCCCAAATTTCGCCCGCTGCCGGGTAGGCTTAATGTGGTGGTCACGCGCCAAGCCAGTTGGCAAGCTGAGGGCGCGGTGACAGCGCACTCGTTGGAGCAGGCCTATGCGCTGTGCCCACCGCAGAGTACCGTCTGGGTGATTGGCGGCGCTGAGGTCTATGCCCAAGCGCTGCCGCTGGCTGCTGAGGCGGTGGTGACTGAAATCGACGCGGATTTTGCAGGCGATGCGCTGGCGCCCACGTTTGGCCCTGCATGGCGCGAGGTCGCCCGTGTTGCCCATACCTCCAGCACCGGACTGAGCTACAGCCTAGTCACCTACTCGCAACTATTTTGATAGCTGCTTACCCTTATTAGAAAAGGGCTAGCGCCCTATTTATTGTATGAAACCCGCCACCTGGCGTATGCATTGATGTTTCAGGCGATCCCATTATTTCTCAAGAAAACATCCATGTTCTTCTTGCGCGCTCAGGCTTTGGCGTTGAGGTCCGCCCGCCATCGGCGCATCGCTGGCACCAGCAAGCTGCCCGTGAATGAAGCGTCGAAGCAGTTGACAGGTCCAACCCAACGACACGCCAATAACCTGGGCCGCATCCGCCAAACCAAAAACCATATCCCAGCGGCAATACAACGGCTTGTGCCTGGCGCAACTGCTCTACCGTCTGCGCAGACGCGATTACCACGCGGGCACTTATCAAAGCTCCTTCGTCTCCACTAGCAGGACGTTACATGGCTATCTCCATCTGGCCTGATGGAGAAACTTATTACATTATTGAAATAGAAGTGGAACAATCAAGCTGCCGTGCCAAAGTTCTCAGGCATCTGGATCGCGACGACTTCTCCCCGTGCTGTGGCCACACCATCGGCGTAAACGGTGGCCTCCACCACCACTTTGCGCCCCTTGATCTCTTTGATGCGGCCACGAATCTCCAGCGTGACGTTGATCGGGGTTGGCTTCAAATAATCCACATGCAGCGAGCCAGTGACAAAACGGAACGACGGCTTGGTGTCCATCTCGCGGCCTTCCTGGCGGTACATGGCCGCCGATGCGGTACCGGTGCCGTGGCAGTCAATCAGTGAGGCCAGCAAACCGCCGTAGGTGAAGCCCGGAATGGCGGTGTGGTAAGGCTCGGGGGTGAAGCGGGTGACGGTTTCGTCACCGTCCCAGTAAGTCTTGATGCGGTGTCCGTGCACGTTGTTGGCGCCGCAGCCGTAGCAATGCGACAGGTTTTCGGGGTAATACTCTTGAAAGGCCTTCATGTTGTCTCCTATTTTGGATAAGAAGATTATGGCCTGCGATCCCAGCCTCCCCAACGCGCAGCCGGGGCTCCAAAACCCATGGTCAACCGCGTCGAAACGCCACCACATGGTCAGCAGACAGGCGCACGCCAATCTTCTCGCCCACCGCGTGGTTGTGATGCGACGGCACCAGTGACAAGGCGCGCTGGCCACTGGGCAGTTTGAGCGAGTACAAAAACGCCGCCCCGCGAAAGGCCTTGTTTTCCACCTCGGCCAGCAGGGGGCTGTCATCGTCGTGAACGATGTCGTCCGGGCGCAGCAGCACATCCACCTGGCACTGGTTGGCACACCCCCGGCAGCCTGTGGGGTTGCATTCGGGCGGTACAAAGCCATCAAGCACGCCCAATTCGGTTCTGACCTGATGGCTGTTGAGCACCTCCCCGGTTAGCAAAGCGCCCTGCCCCACAAAGTCCGCCACAAAACGGTTGGATGGCAGGTGGTACAAGTTGTACGGGGTGTCCCATTGCTGGATGCGGCCCTGATGCATGACCCCAACCCAGTCGGCCAGCGCAAAGGCCTCATTCTGGTCGTGGGTGACGATCAACGCGGTGGTGTTTTCGCGCTTGAGAATATCGCGCACCTCGATGGAAAGGCGTTCACGCAGTTCCACGTCCAGGTTGGAGAACGGCTCATCCATCAGGATCAAGCGGGGGCGCGGTGCCAGCGCCCGCGCCAACGCCACCCGCTGCTGTTGGCCGCCCGAGAGTTGATGCGGGTACTTGTCGGCGTGTGAGGCCAGCCCGACCAGGGCTAGCAGTTCATCCACGCGCGCTTTCGCTGCGGTTTTGCTAGCGCCATGCAACCCAAAACCGACGTTGCCCGCCACGCTCAGATGCGAAAACAGCGCGTAATCCTGAAACACCATGCCGATGCGGCGTTTTTCTGCCGACAGCATCTGGCCCGGACGACTCAGCACCTCGCCCGCCACGCGGATGTCACCGCTTTGAATCGGCTCAAACCCGGCAATGCAACGCAGCGCGGTGGTTTTGCCGCAACCCGAAGGCCCCAGCAGGCAACCAATCTCGCCCTTTGCCAAGCTAAAACTCAAATCGCTGATGATCTGGCGCGTGCCATACGCCTGCGAGACTTGTTGCACCACCAGTTCAATCATGCCAATGCGCTCCACGCCGGGTCAATAAAAGGACCGGCACCATGCCCACCAGCACAATCGCCAGTGATGGCAGGGCTGCGCGCTCCCACTCACCTTCCGAGGTCATCTCAAACACCCGTACCGCCAACGTGTCCCAGCCAAAAGGGCGTGTCATCAGGGTGATGGGCATCTCTTTCATGATGTCCACAAAGGTGAGCGCTGCGGCCGTTTGCAAGCTGACTTTCAACAGCGGCCAATGCACCCGGGCCAGCAATTGCCGGTTGGCCAGGCCCAGGCTGCGCGCCGCTTCATCCACATTGCGGGTGATACGCTGCAAGCCACTGTCAATCGGCCCGAAACCCACCGCCAGAAAACGCACCAAATAGGCCAGCAACATCACTAGCAGCGTGCCCCTGAAAATCTCGGTGCCTGCAAACCCAAACCAGCTGCGGCCCAGGTCGATCAAGGCGTTGTCCAGCGCCGCCACCGGAATGAACAAGCCCACCGCCAGCACTGCGCCGGGAAAGGCATAGCCTAGCGTGGCCAGGCGTTGAATCCACACCATGCCGGCGCCCGGACGTTGCCGCCCGGCATACGCCAGCAGCAAGGCAAATGCTATTACTAACATAGCTCCTAGCGCAGACAGCATAAGGGAATGAAGCGCAAATGACCAATAACGTGCGTCCAGATCCTGCGCTGCGGTGCTCCAAGTCCAGAGCACCAGTTGGGCCACCGGGATCACAAAGGCCAGCAGCAATACCACTGCGGCGTAGCCCAGCGCCAGCCAGGCGCGCGCGCCAGTCAGCGCAATACGCCTTGAGCCTGCGCCGCGCCCCACCGCGCTGAAGCGCATCTGCGCCCGGGAACGCTGCTCGATGACCACCGCGATGAGCACAAACACAATCAACACAGATGCCAGTTGCGCTGCCGCCGGCAAGGAAAACAGGCTGTACCAGGCTTTGTAGATGGCGGTGGTAAAGGTGTCGTAATTAAAAACAGCCACCGTGCCAAAGTCGGCCAGGGTCTCCATCAGCGCCAGCATCATGCCCGCCGCAATCCAGGGCCGCGCCATCGGCAGTGCCACCTTAAAAAACCCCTGGGTTCGCGACAAGCCCAGCGACTGTGCGGCTTCCAGCGCCATGGCGCCCTGGGTGGCAAAGGCGTTTTTGGCGATCAGGTAGACATACGGGTAGAGCGCCAGCGACATCACCGCGATGACACCACCGCGTGAACGGATCTCCGGCAGGCCAGTGATGCCCCAGCCATTGCGCAGCCAGCTTTGCAGTGGCCCACTGAAGTCCAGCAGGTCAATCGCCACAAAAGCCGTCACGTAAGCAGGCAGCGCCAAAGGGAGCAGCAATGCCCAGTCCAGCACGCGCCGCCCGGGAAACTCACACATGGCCACCAGCCACGCCAGCGACACCCCAAGCACAGCAACGCCAACACCCACACCCAACACCAGCCAGAACGTATTGAGCAGCAACTCTGGCAAGACAAACTCGGCCAGATGCGCCAAAGTATCGCCATCCACCTGGGCAAAAGACGAAAAACTGACCGCCACCGGTACCAGCGTCAAGGCGGCCACCAGCGCCGCCACTAGCCGCCAACTGTCAAGGCGCAGCCATTTGGCAGGCACCCGGCCAAAGCCAGGCCGGGCAGCAGTGGCTAAGACGCTGTCAGACACCGTGTCACCGGGTGATTTACTTGTAGCCTGCCCGGTCCATCAGCTTGACCGCCTGGATTTGCAGGCTACCGGCCTCTTTCACGTTGATCTGGTTGGGCTTGAAGCTGCCCCACGCCGCCACTGCGTCGGAGGGTTTGACGCGCGGGTTGACCGGGTACTCCATATTGTTGTCGGCGTAGAGGTTTTGCGCCTTCTCAGACGACAGCCACTCGATCAGCTTTTGTGCGCCCATCGGATTCTTGGCATGCCGCGTGACCCCTGCGCCGGAAATATTCACGTGTACACCGGCGCCTTTGCTGCTCAGATTCTGGTTGGGCCAGAAGATGGCCAGCGGTAGATTCGGGCTCTTTTCCATCAGGCGACCGAAGTAATAGGTGTTGACCACGGTCACGTCGCATTGCCGATTCGCCACGGCTTCCATGGCTTTGGTGTCATCCGGAAAAGGCGCAGTAGCCAAGTTATTGACCCAACCTTTGACGATGGCCTCGGTTTTGGGCTCGCCGTGCTCGGTGAGCATCATCGCCACCAAGCTTTGGTTATAGACCTTCTTGGAGGTGCGCAGGCACAGGCGCCCCTTCCATTTGGGGTCGGCCAAGTCTTCGTAAGTGGACAGGTCGGCAGGCTTCACCGTGTTGGTGTTGTAGACGATGGTGCGGGCCCGCACCGACAGGCCAAACCACTCGTTAGCCGGGTCGCGCAAGTGCATTGGCACGTTGTCCTGCAGTGTTTTGGAACTGATCGGTCGCAACAACTCCAAGTTGGAAGCCTGCCAGAGGTTGCCGGCATCCACCGTCAGCAAAATATCAGCCGGGGTGTTTTGCCCTTCGGATTTCAGCCTTTCCATCAGCGGGCCTTCACCACCGGTGATGAACTTGATCTGCACACCCGTGTCGCGGGTATACGCGTCAAACAATGGCTTGATCAGTTGCTCAGCGCGGGCGGAATACACCACCACCTCTTCTGCCCAGACGGGAGAAACCAAGGCAGTAAGAACCAAGGACACTAACAGCTTGCAAACTTTCATGAAAATGGGCCTTTTTAGGTTGTCTAGATTGATTTAGATCATATTATAAATGATAATGATTATCAATGTCTAGCTTCCCGTACTCAGCCCAACCTCCACTTGCGAGCAAATAACCATGTGCCACCTTCATCAGACTTAACCACCAGAAAAGTCGCCGACGCCCGGCTTACCCAATGCACCGAACTTAAGCCCTGCGTAACTATTCGGTAAACCCGTAGCAACCTGCCAATAAATTACTGAACACAAAAACCTTTTCCCGTTAACGTCGCGCTCATGCTCTACGCGCAACGACTAGACCAATCCCCTGCCACGGCTTCGCGCCAAGGCCCACCGTTCGCGCAAGTGATGATCACCATCACCAAACAAGAGCACGTTGGACTGGTAATGCAGGCCAACTACTGGAAGTCTGCCCACCAGCGCGCCCTGTT
>Ga0335397_10012547_pt1 | contig 10364 bp, 13 predicted proteins | sample MAT04_FD_205740 | JGI IMG/M metagenome (GOLD analysis project Ga0335397, IMG submission 205740) | Freshwater microbial communities from Lake Fryxell liftoff mats and glacier meltwater in Antarctica - MAT-04 (spades assembly) (version 2) ...
TTACGACAACATCATTATAGCAAATAAGCGTAAGAATTACAAGTGCTTAAGTAACGTCGCGACGTCGTGCCAGAAGCCGCTTGAGCTTACCTGGACTATTGGTCGTGATGAATTCGGCCCCACAGTTGATTTCTTGGTCATGATCCTCGGGTCGGCCAACGCCCGCCCAAATATTGACTGGTTTGCCGAGTTTCTGTAGCTTCTCGATGTATGTGGGGTTTGCCTTGGTGGCAGCGATGGCTAATACGTCAAACTTATTAGCCAACCATTGCGGTGGCCTGAAGCCGAAGAGAGGGAGGAATGCCCAACAAGTCAGGGCTTGGGGGTTATTTTTCTTGATTTGGGCCAACAGGCGTGGGTCGAATGAGAGAAACAAAACCTTGTCGATCAGGCCACGACTAGCGACGGCGTCATACACCCGGCTAGCGAACCTATCGCTGCGGGGACGGTAGAATTTGAGCTCGATGACATAGTGAGTTTTAGTCCCGAAGCTATCGAGGACGTCTTCGAGACGGGGTACTGGCTCGCCGGTGTATTTGTTGTCAAACCATCCACCGGCATCAAGTGTTTTGATGTAGTCAAAGCTTTTTCGGCTGACCCAGCCACGACCATTTGTGGTGCGTGAGAGACTGGGATCGTGCATTATGACCAGCTTCTTATCGAGAGTTTGTTGGACGTCGAGCTCGATGGCATCGGCACCTTGATTGATGGCGAGGCGGAAGGCTGCCAGAGTGTTCTCCGGGGCATCGGCCGAGGCCCCGCGATGAGCTATCAGGAGCGGACGTTTGTGTGGCTTGAGAAAACCCTGCATGTCCACCAGTATACTCGATTTGATAAGTGTGTGAGTTACCTCATGGTTGCTGTCCAAGGGGCCGTGTTAAGATCAAGCTATGGAGTCAACCTCACCGCCAAATTTTAAGTTGGTAATTTCTCAGGAGCGCGCCTACACAGTCAAGCTTTTGAGAAATCTCAAGCCTGGCCAATGGGATTTTGATACGCTGTGTGCCGGCTGGACTATCGCTGATCTGATGGCGCATATCCTGGTGCGCGAAAGGGGCGGTCCACTAGCTCGAGCTGGGATCTTGATACCAGCTTTACGCGGGCGCACCAACCAAGCTATGGATAATCAAAAAAAAGCCGGTCATAAGGCCATGATCGAGCTCTTGGCGAAGCCGCCGGCCTGGGTGTCCGTTGTAAAATATAATCTCGTCGAATTTTTTGTGCACAATGAAGATATTGTACGTTCTCAGCTCAAGCAATCGCGTGAGCTGTCGCCCGAGATCGAAGAGGCCTTGAGTGAGATGCTGCCTGGCATTGCTCGGCTTGGGCTGAGAGCTGTACATGAGCCGCTTATTGTCGACATCATCGATGAAACTACTCGTGAAGTCATCGAGATTCGTCGCGGTCAGGCTGGAGATGAGGCGCCTCACTTGCGACTGGTTGGTCGCCCAGGTGAATTCATTTTGCTGTTTATGGGGCGTGGCCGACAAGCTAAGATTGCTGTATCGGGTGACGCCGCCGCCAAAGAAATCTACCGCTTAGCGGCGATTGGTCTGTAGCCGATGTCATCGAGTATACTTATAGTATGAATACACGCACTCAAATAGCTGATTTCGCCGGTGGTTGCTTCTGGGGGACTGAGGAAGCTTTTCTCGGTAAAGCTGGGGTTACTAAGACAGAAGTCGGCTACGAAGGTGGCCATGTGCCAAAGCCGACCTACGCCATGGTTTGCTCGCATATCACCGGCCATGCCGAAACTGTTAGAGTTACTTTTGACCCCAAGAAAATCAGCTATCGACAGCTCTTGGAGCTATACATGCAAAGCCACGATCCAACACAACTCAATCGCCAGGGGCCAGATGTCGGGGATAGTTATCGGAGTGCAATTTTTTATCATGACGCTGAGCAAAAGCAGACTGCCGAAGACTATATTGCTGAGCTTGATGCGGCTGATAAGTACCGAGACCCGATAGTCACACAGGTTGTGCCGGTCACTAAATTCTGGCTGGCCGAAGACTATCATCAGCAATATTTTGCAAAACAACGCGGCGATGCCTAGCCAGAGTCTGATAACGATGACGGGGCCTCTCTTGACAGCGTAAGTATACTCAAGTAAGGTGTACTTTCATCCAGTGACCGTCGCTGGAAGTGACACTGCACCTACATGCCCAAGGGGGATATAGTTTTATGACTCAATGTATCGAAATCGGTCGATGGGTTGCTCATCCGCAAGCCATCGTGAAAGCAGACTATGATCAGGCAATTGGTGCTCGACACCGCCTGCGTATCACCGATGCTTTTGACCGAACCTCGTCGTATACGAAGTTGCCACGTATCGGTTGCCTCAAGGCAATTTCGCATGACAAGCTGAAACGTGAGGGTTATGAGCCGGTTGCTCTCGTACACTACGTGAAGTTTCCTTGTGGTCACCCATCCGGGGGGATGCTCTACATTCCGACCACCTTGGCTGAGAAATTTTTCGATGACGTCGAAACATTTCTGCTGACCAAGACCCGTCGGGGTATGGTCGCTGTCTAACCCACCTTTTGGTGAAATAAAATTACCCCGGGAACTTTTTGTTCCCGGGGTTTTCTCTATTAGTATTATCGTTTAATAGTCTAGACTATGAACATGCAAACTGCAGACGCTTCTGTGGTATGCGATCGAGCGCTTAGCAACCGATAGACGCAAGCAATATGTAACCGGAGGTTTATGATGCAGTCTGATTATGCAAAGTATGTAATGGGGGATTTGTTGCTGCCTGTCCCTGAAGTTACCGTCCGGAAGATGTTTGGTGGGTATGGCCTGTATCAGACGGGAATTATTTTTGGCATGATTATTGAGGATGAGTTGTATTTTAAAGTTGATCAAACGAATCAAGCTGACTATGAATTACTTGGCTCGGAGCCCTTTACCTATCACAAGAATTCCAAGCCATATAAGATGGGATATTGGAAAGTACCCTCGGAATTTCTCGACAATCAGGAGCTGCTAATTGATGCAATCGAACGGAGTGTGGCAATCAGCCGAAGTAAGGCAAAGCCAAACAAAAAATAAGCCCTGCCAGACATAGTGTGGCAACGACTTATTTTTCCCCTTGTCTCGGAATGTGTATCAAACTTTATTCTATGAGCATGAGCGATTTCGAGCCAAGCTTGAGTTTTATTCTTTATAAAACGTTTCGTCTGCTAATTCGTCGGGAAGAAACCCAGCCTGGTTTTGAAAATTGGCTTCCCACTTGTAGTCTTTGCCATAACCTAACTCTTTCATGAGTCTGGTGGGAGCATTGCGCAGGCTGAGCGGTACCTGAGCTGTGGGGTATTGGCGAACGGTTTGCTTGGCTCGTGTCATTGCATCAGCGACTGAACGATTCTTGGGAGATTTGGCGAGCGCAATCACCGTGTGGGCCAGATGGTATTCGCACTCGGGTAAGCCGACTCGCTCGACAGCTAGGAAGCAGCTGGTGGCGAGATTTAAAGCTGCCGGAGCGGCCATGCCAATGTCCTCGGAAGCGAAGATCAGCATCCGGCGGGCGATAAATTTGGGATCTTCACCGGATTCAAGCATGCGAAACAGATAATACAAGCTGGCATCGACATGGCTACCGCGCATTGATTTGATGAAAGCTGAGATGACATTGTAATGATATTCTCCAGTCTTGTCGTAGCTGAGGTTAACCTGCTGCATGGCCTGTTGAACGGTCTCGTTAGTGAGGCTCATTGGTGAGACTTGGACGGCGGCTTCAAGGCCGTTGAGGGCTGCACGCGCGTCACCGGCGGCAAACTCAGCCAGTGTTTCGAGGGCTTGCGGGGCTATCTTGAGTTGAGGATAGGCTTTTGCGGCTCGCTTGAGGAGCTTGATGAGCTCAGACTTGGCTATTCCCTCCAGCACGATCACACGGCTGCGCGATAGGAGCGGGGCGATCACTTCGAAGCTGGGATTTTCTGTCGTTGCACCTATCAATATGATGGTACCGTTCTCGACATGGGGGAGAAAGGCGTCCTGTTGAGCCTTATTAAATCGATGTATTTCATCGACGAAGAGGAGACTTCGGGTTCCTAGCCGCTGCATGGCTTTGGCGTCTTCGATGACACGCACCACATCAGCTTTACTAGATGTGACGGCCGAGATTTCTACGAAATGGTAGTTACTGCTGGCGGCAATAATTCGGGCCAGGGTCGTCTTGCCGCAGCCGGGAGGCCCCCAGAATATGAGAGAAGTTGCCTCGCCTCGCCGGATGAGCTCGCTGATGAATTGGCCTTTGCCGATGACTTTGGCTTGGCCGACCATGTCTTTGAGGCTGGCTGGCCGTAGTCTATCGGCGAGCGGGCGGTAGAGCGGTGATTCATTTGGTAGTGATTTTGTCGGCATGAGCCCTATTGTACAGGTTGTTTTGCGAACATAAAAAGAATATTTGTGGAGATATTAGCGAGTTGGGCTGACCGAAGTGGAATTAGTTGGCAAATAATTGCCATTATCGGTCCCGATGATAATCACGAAGTCAGCACCCTGACTCGGTATCGTCCCATCGGAAGCGGATGCTTTGACCTTGAGTAAGTTTTCTAGATAATTGCGTGTGTTTGGCTTAGCAACGAGAGTCGGGGCAGTCGTTTTCTTGGTTGGCGTTGTACTTGGCGTTTGGGTCGGTACGGTAAAGTCGATCAGTCTAGTGGTTTCAAAATCACGCTTCAAGGCGTTCGTGACCTGAGTGATGGTGATAGGATATTTGTCACGAGCAAACTTCTGCTCCAGCTTGCCGCCGAGGCCGGGAGCGACTGTGCCGTTCTGAATCATAACTCGAGGCCTTTCTTGCCAAATTGGGCCATAAGTGAATATATTCTCGACGAAGGTCTTAATAGTGCCCAGCGTGCTATCGACTGGGACAAGGTCGGTCGTGCCATCGGGCGCGGCTTTGAGGAAGCCATTATCTTGAAGCGAGAGGACGACGTTGATAAACTGATCGCTCGGAATGTCTTTGGTGAGGTCATTTAAGCGTAGCATTTCGCCAACTGACAAATCAGTTTTGACATTATCACCGGCAGTTTGTATTAAGGCAGTCAGCTTGGCAGGATTGAGAATTGTGCCAGCTGAGAGAGCTTTTGATCTGACTCCGGCGATAACTTCTTGTTGCCGAGAGGCGCGTCCGAAATCATCACCACAGGTACCTTTGCGACAGCGGGCATATTTGAGGGCGAGTGTGCCATCAGCTTGGTAGGTGCCTGGCTTGAGTGTGAAGCCACAACTCTTCCATTGGTTTTTGTCACACGGGTATTCGGGGTCAGACAAGAGGTCGGTATTGACTATCTGAATACCGCCAACTGAATCAACTGCTTGGCGTAAACCAGTGAAGTCCGTCCGAACGTAATATTGTATCGGCTGCCCGAAAAAGTTACTAACGGTCTCTTTCGCCAGCGGGATATCACCAAAAGCGTTGGCATTGTTGATTTTAGCAAGACCATAGCCGGGGATTTTGACCCGTGTATCTCGGGGGATAGAAATTAGAGCTACTTTCTTGTCGCGAGTATTTACGCTCATTAGTATATTTGTGTCTGAGAGGCCTTCACCGTCATGTCCGGGATCGCCGATACCAAGCAAGAGGATGTTGACTCGGCCATCGTCTTCGCCCTTTAGCTTTTGACTAAATTGGAAGAAATTTGGCGCTACCTTGATGATATTTTTGACGGTGAAAAAAGCAAACCAAGCACCAACACAGATACCTATGGCGAGTAGGAAAAGCAGTAGACGCTTCCACCACGAACGCTTCTTGGGCGGCTTGGTGAGCCTACCCAGGGAGTGGCGTTTGTCATGCATTGGATCATAGACAAAGTCAGGCTGAGCTGGCGGTTTGTTTGGCGTAGATTTAGTATCGGGATGTATCATAGTAGGCGTAAGCTCGGGCTCAATTGCTGAGGGTGGTTGATCAGTTGATTCTAAATCAGCGTGATGTGCAGACATGATGGTTATTATACCGGTTTTGGCAGTTGATAGGGAGGAGTAATAGGGGAGTACTTATGACAAAAGTAATGGACTCTAAACTAATTTCGGTGGTTGCTTTCCGGTCGCTGATTTGGGATTTTTATAGTGCGTACCAGCGCAGCATGCCCTGGCGGGATGAGCCAACACCCTATCATGTCCTGCTCAGTGAGATGATGTTGCAGCAGACCCAAGTCGAGCGGGTGAAGCTAAAATATACAGCTTGGCTGGAGCAGTGGCCAACCCTGCACGATCTGGCAGATGCATCTACTATTGAAGTGCTGGAGGCTTGGCAGGGCTTGGGTTATAACCGTCGTGCACTCTGACTGCAGGTGATTGGGTATAGAGTACAAAAAGAGTTCAATGAGGTAATTCCTCAGACTTAACAAAAGTTGATTGATTTCAAGGGAATCGGTCCAAGTACTGCTAATGCTATCTTGGCATACGCCCATAATCAGCCGGTGATATTTATCGAGACAAATATCCGTCGGGTATATTTGCATCATTTTTTTAGCGATCAAGCCGGTATTTCTGATAGTCAGGTATTACCTTATATACAAACCACACTTGATCGTAAACAACCGCTGGGAATGGTATTGGGCGCTGATGGACTATGGCTCAGACCTAGCCAAGCAGTTCGAGAACCCAAACCGTCGTAGTCGTCATTACGTACGTCAATCGACATTTGAGGGCTCCCAACGCCAGCTGAGGGGGCAAGTCTTGAGCTGCCTTTTGCGAAATTCTCCGATCCTCATCGACGAGCTGTGTGGGAAGCTGTTTGATAAAAGCGAAGCTGAAGTGTCATAGGCAGTTGATCAGCTTGCCGCAGAGGGTTTTTTGTCACGTCAGCAAAAGCGGATTACAATAAGTACATGATGAGGCATCGTTCTGAAATTAATAGCCCCAAGTTAGTCTGGTTCCGAACCAAGCGATACGGCTTTGGCTGGTATCCGGTCAGTTGGCAGGGTTGGTTGGTTAGTTTTATCTGGGTGGCTGTATACGCCGGTCTAATATCGACATTGAATTTGCGCTTGAATTTTAGTTGGCAGGCATCTGTCATATCAGTACTCCTCGCTATTCCGCTGGTAGGTCTATTGGTTCTTATTGCTCGGAAAACTGGTGAGAAATCAACCTGGCGCTGGGGTCATTCACAGCCGCAAGACGAAGGCACCTCAAGATTGAAATAGCCTTACTAATTCATCTCTTGGGCTTTGCGGCTGGTTTTGGGGCGGTTATTCTAGCTGATATCGCTGGTGGCTTATGGGTTTTCAGGAAGGCCAGAGCTAGTCAGGTAGCCTGGTTGACGGGGATAGTGCAGCCGGTGATCTGGGTAGCTCTGACTGCTTCAATTGTTTCAGGAGTGGTATTGGTTGACCCAGACAAGATCGTGCTTCGTACCAAGTTAAAATTCGTAGCCATAATTATTTTGCTTCTGAACGGCCTTTTTCTTGACCGCTTGCGTCGTCACATGACGGAGTATGATATCGAAGACTTTTGGGATTTTCCAACTCGCTTCAAGCTGACAAGCGCCATCTCAATTGGCCTTTCCCAGATCTGCTGGTGGACGGCTATACTCGTCGGCTTTATAACCAGCTCAAGCCACTAGTATTGGCATTACTCAGTTTTTTGCTTTTTAGCCGCCAAGCGAGTTAGTTCCTCGCGCACTACTAGTCTGTCGTCCCAGGGTGAGCTCTTGCCACCAACGACAATGGATTGCTCTGAGCCTTTGCCAGTAATGAGCACTAGGTCGCCTGGTTCAGCTAGGCTGAGTGCCTTACGAATACCAGTCCGTCGATCAGCAATGCGGAAGTAGCTTTTATTGTATTTACCGCCAGCTGCTTCGACTCCTTTGGCAATATCGACAATGATCTTATCAGGGTTATCGCGGTAGGGGTCAACGTTTGAGAGGACGACAGTCTGGCTACCGCGCATCGCAATAGTCCCCATAATTGGTCGCTTTTTCTCATCCCGGCCACCACCTTCGGCACCGAGTAAGGTGATAATTTTTGCACCTGATTTAACCATGCTGGCTGCCGCCTCCATCAATCCTTGCATGCCGGTTTCTTCGTGGGCGTAGTCGACGATGACGCGGAAGGCTTGCCCCAGATCAATGGTCTCCATCCGTCCGGGAATCACTTGCAGCTGCTTCAAGCCGGTTTCTATCTGGGTCGGTGATTTGCCAAGCTCGAGGGCTGTCGCTATCGCTCCGGTCGCATTCGAGACATTCATAGTGCCGGGCAAAGCGATACTGTAGCTGTGCTTGTTGATGACAAACTGACTACCGTCGGCTGAGGGGAGTAATCGCTTGGCCTGATAATTGCTTTTTTGCTTGAGGCTATAACTCCGCTTGATGTCGGCTAAATGAGCAAAATATTGGGGGAAATGCTCGGCGTCAGCGTTAGCTATGAGGATTTTGGGTTGAACACGTCCGTTGATCAATTTGGCTTTTTGCTGCGCAACTTGTTGGAAGACTCTCTGATTGTGAATGTGTAAAGTGTCCAAAGAATAATCGTGCGAAGCCATGATTTCGTTCGTTACATTAGTAAATACCAGCACATCAAACTGAATGCCGACGTGCCGCCACTGAGCCTGGCCTTCAGAGGGGACTTCCATGATCGCATAGCTGCAGCCGGCTCGGCGCATCTGAGACAATGTTTTCTGCAAATAATGTCGTCCCGGCATGGTCATGTGGTAGGGGTTGAGTGACTCCAGCTCACCAATCCGAATATTGGCTGTGCCAATCAGTCCGACGGGGCTGCCGTCTCCTGAGAGAGCCGCCCAGAGTATATTTGCCAGGGTGGTCTTGCCTTTACTGCCAACTATACCAATGACTATCATGTGTTGGCTTGGGTTTCGATAGGCGAAGCTGGCAGCCACGGCCTCCGTATAGTGAAATGCATTAATTGCCCGCTGTGGGATAAGCTTTTTGAGTCGTTGTTGCATAGGTATCATTGTAACGTTTTTATAAGCCTTACGCTTGGTGGTACGAGTCAGTAAAAAGAGGGGACCCCCGGAGCTGGCGGGAGCTCCGGGGGTCGGTTTCCAGGTGGCGGGACCTGGAAAAGGGTGGCTATAGAGTCTGTCTGAGTGGTGTTGTTTGCGGCTTGGTGGTGTGGAAGGAACAATCGTGCGCGGTTAACACCTCTTACTCTGCCTACCTAGCACTCTATACCTTTCGTGTGATTCGTCAAGCAGAAAATCCCTAGACCGCTGTCTACATGCCGGTATACTGATACGTATGAAGCTTATGCCACCTCCAAACATCGAGCAGCCTGACATAGTACTGGTAGCCGCTGGAACGAGTCTCGGAAGCTTTAGCACTGGTGCCGAGAATGGACCAAGTACTATGATGGAAGCTGGCTTAGCCGGCGTTTTGGCGACCGTGGCCCGACAAATCCGCGAGCTGGAAGTCCCAGACGTATCTATAGCTGGAAGCGATGTTTCTGGCATCAGGAATGCCGCCCAGCTTATACCTTGGTTGGCGGCTCTCAGACAGTTAACTACACAGGTTGGTCCGACCGAAATTACAATCGTGCTCGGTGGTGATCACTCAGTTGGGGTGGCTAGCCTCTTGGCGACTAAAACCCGGCATCCTGATGCTGTTTGCATTTATATTGACGCTCATCCCGACTGTCAGGCGCCTGAGACCTCACCGACTGGGAATCTCCACGGTATGCCGGTTAGAATTGCTTGTGGCCAAGCCCTCTCAGAGAGCTTTGTAGGGCCCTACTGGCATCCGAGTGACGTGTTTATGCTGGGTATTAAGGATATAGACCTAGCCGAGGCAAATTGGATACAGCAGGCCGATGTGCCGAATGCCACAATGGATGATGTGATAGGGGGAGGGATCGGCTTGATCATGGACCAGATAGCCGACTGGATAGCTGGTAGGCCAGTCCATGTTAGTTACGACATTGACGCGATCGATAGCCTATATGCACCTGGTACGGGAATACGCAATCAGGGTGGGCTATCATACCGAGAGGCTACCTACATCTCACGACGGTTAAGTCGGCAACGAATTGTGGCAGTTGATCTGGTTGAGTTTAACCCCAGGCGCGATATAGATGGTCAAACCTGTCAGTTGAGCCTGGAACTACTTGGGCATTTGTTTGGTGCTCGATGGGATGGCTACACCCGTTATCTACATACCTCTCGATGACAATATGTAGTAAAAAAAACATCATATTGCGCAACATGGTATAATAATCAACATCTATGAACCCTGCAAATCCAGATCCCAGCACTCCTAAGCCGGTCGGCTCTACAAATGATAGTCAGTCATTCAATCCGCCGGTCTTTCATAATCCTTTAGCAGCCGGATATGAGCGAAAGACCGAATCTCTGCCAGATTTGGTAATACCGAGTGAAACAATCATTCAGCCAGCCCC
>Ga0335397_10012548_pt1 | contig 10364 bp, 4 predicted proteins | sample MAT04_FD_205740 | JGI IMG/M metagenome (GOLD analysis project Ga0335397, IMG submission 205740) | Freshwater microbial communities from Lake Fryxell liftoff mats and glacier meltwater in Antarctica - MAT-04 (spades assembly) (version 2) ...
GCCAGAAGTCTGTTCGAATAGAAGAACGTCGATCTCTCCGGCGCCGGTGAAGTTCACCGACGACCGACGCAATCCGCCGTCTGTCGTGATGACCACGCGGCCCAGCCCAAGGCTGCCGGCACCGGTACTCACACGCAGTTCCGCGCCGCCGACGAGGTTGGCCTCGATCCGGCCCGTGACGAAGCCCGTGCCCCCGCTGACAGGAATAGCCACCAACCGTCCCGAGCTGGCGCGGCTGTTGGTACCGCCGGAAATCGCCACTGAATAGATCACGCCCGAATCGTCGGTAGTGATGAAGGGGGTGTTGAAGTTCAATGTCGAGAAGAACGATTCGATCGTCGGCGCCCCGTTGAAGCCGGAGGCGACGGCGGAGAAATCTGCGAAGCGGATGTCGGAGCCCGCCCCGAGGTTCAGATCCGGCGCGCGGAGGATGAATCGGCCCGAGTCGGGCCCGCCCGCCAATCCGGCGGTGCCCAGCACGAAGCGGTCGATGATCGACCCGGCCGAGGTCGTCAGCGTGAAGTTGCTGCCGACGATGAACGTCCCGACGAGGATGGCACCGATGTGGCCCGGGCCGCCCGCCGTGCCCGTGGTGATGCGGACCGGCGCCGTGGGCGCGACGACCTGGGTGAGGAACGTGGTACGGCGGCCGCCGATGGCGCTGTTGACGTCGATCAGCCCGATCGAAGACCCGACGCGCAAGTCGAGCCCGCCCAGGTCGCCGATGGTCGGCCCGATGCCTGCGGCGGGGCTGACGCCCGTCCGCAGCGCGCCTAGGAACCCGCCAATATTGATGGTGTTGTTGTCGAGGTTGGCGAGGACCGTATCGAGCGAAGAGCCGAACAGGATCGCCCCCGCGTTGCCCGAGACCGAGAGCGACATTCCGCGCTGCGTCAACAGGTCGTTGGTGATCTCGGTGCTCGCGGTGGTCTGCGGGTTGGGACCCACGTTGCCGCCATCGAGCGACGTCCGACCAACGCCCACGCGGTACAGCCCCAGTGCGCCGTTGACAGTGGTCGTCGTGGGCGAGTGCGCTGCCACCGAGACCAGTCCAAGGTTCGTCGGCATCAAGCCGGTCACGTCTAGCAGATAAGGAGTGAAGCCGAGGGCGGCACCCGTCGGCGGCACGGTGATCGAGATATAGAAAACATCCGTCGAAGGGGCCTCGAAGCGGATCTGCGCCGAAACGTTACCAGAGGGCGTGCGGTCGCTGGACACCGCGGGCGTCTGGTGCGTGGCGATCGTCCGCCCGCGCGAATCGATGACCCGCACCTGCGCGAACACGTTGAAGGTGGTCGTCAGATCGAAGGCAATCGTCACCAAACGCCCGGCCTCCGCCGCGAACGCGTACACGTCCGAGAGATCCTCTTCGCCAGCCGACGTAACCGGCCCGAAGCCGCCCACGCGGCCCGCGACCGCGACCCTTCCCGTCGGGTTACCGATGAACTCCGCACCCAGGATGTTGTCGTTGCGGAACAGCCCGCCGCCGAAGTTGGCGTTTTGGCGGGTGGTCATGCCCGCGTTGATGGAGTTGATGAAACCAAAGTCGGAGGGCGACAAAATCGTGAGGAGGTTGTAAAAGAGCTCGGGCTCGAGACCGGGGGGAGGAATTAATCCGTAGATCACCTCGTTCTCAAAGTAGCGCGAGAAGTCCAAGCGAGCCCGATTGGGGTTGCTGTTGTCGCCCAGGACGGAGATGCTCGAATAGTTGCGGCCACCCACATGGATCTGCCCGAGGGCCCGGCCCACGGTGATCGTGCTGCCGGTGGCTATGAAGCGGCCGATGCCGCGGATGCTTGTGCCGTCGATCGGCTGAACGGTGCCGACGGGGTCCAAAAAGAACCCGCCCGAATCGCCCGCCACGATGATCGTCCCGGCGTCCCCGGCGACTGAAACACTTCCAAGGAGGTATCCAACGTTCAGACGACCGATCGCCCCGGTGAAGCTCGAAGAACCGTGCAGCAAACCGTCGATCAGGACGCTGCCCACCGATTGGCCGTTGGTCGTGAACACGCCCTGGGGGATCACCACCGAAGTCGGCAAGCCCGAAGCCGGGTAGATGCCTGCGGGGTTCGGGTCGGGCACGATGACCGGGAGGCCCAGGATGGCGTTGGTGAACAACGGCATCGTGGTGAAGTTGTTGTTGTTGAACCCCAGCAGCGTGGCCGCCTCGGTGTTCACCAGTGGCAGAATCTGGGCCGGTGCGATGACGCTGGTTGTCAACGGCTGGACGGTCGGGGCCTGGGGCAGCTCGCCCAGATAAGAAGCGGTGGAACCCGGGTCGCGCACGAACGACGAGCCGATCGAGACCGAACCTTGCGCGCCGGGCAGGCCGAGCACGGTGACGGCGCCGCCGGTGATGCGGCGGACATACCCGAACCCCAAGCCTTCGAACGCTGAGAACGAGCCCGCGAGCGTACTCGAAAGGCTGAAAACATAGCCGAGTCCCTCTTCGAAAGCAATGGTACCGCCGTAGATGTTCAGCGCCGAGTTCACCGTGGTATTGGACAACACGATGCGACCGATGCCGTCGTTGAAGTTCGGGATGCCGTCGTCTTCAGGGTCGACCGGCAGGACACGCTCTTCGCCACCGGCGAGGCCGAGGGCCAAGGTGTCACGAAGGGGCCGGCCGTAGAGATCGAAGAACTCCACCAGCGGCGGGTGGAACCCCCGGACGTCGTTGACGCTGATGACGTCGTTGCCGACCCCGCCCGTGCGGGAGAAAACTACGGCGTCGAACGCCTCGCTGGCCTCGTTGTCGATGCCCAAAGACGGCGTGATGACCTGACCCCTGTCGTCGATAGTTGAGGGCCGGAGCAGGTAGGTATCGACACCGCCCGCCGTGGTCCGCAGCTCAGCGAGGGCGGCATCGGTGAACGTCTGCACCAGCCGACCCTGACGGAATAGTGAGATCCGAGTTCCGGCGTCCAGCGAGGTGCCGGCACCAGAAGGCGTGCTGAAAGCGAACTGGATCAGCGCCCGCGGCGTCGGCGTCACCCCGTCGTCCATGAACGCGAACAAAATCTGCTGGGTGCCTGCCAAAGTGAAGTTGAGTGTGCGATCCACCCCGCCGCTCACCGACGGAGCCCCCGCCAGGTTGTGGAACACGCCCAGCCGCGAGGGCGTCCCACCCAACGCCACAGCGGTGAAGATCCGGCCAGAAGTCACGGGCCCCGGTGCCGACGCGTCGAAGCTCTCGTTCACGGAGAAATCGGCCCCCGTCGCGATGTCCCGAAAGCCCGATACATCGGCGGTCAGCACGCTCGCTACACCGAAGATCTGCCGATCCAGCAGCGCCGCGAACCGGCCCGGCGGCGTGGAGAGCGCGACCTGCGTGATCAGGATGTCGTCGACCGAAGGATTGATTATGCCCGGCACGCCGCCCGGAGGGTTGGCGATTCGCTCGAAGACCACCTCGTCGAAGACGCCGTTGTTCGGCGCCATCAGCAAGTAACTGACCGTAAAAGGAACGACTGTGCTGTCGACCGTCCGGATGCTGTTGATGTTGATGTCGGTCGGGAATCCCGAAAGGGGTGCCGAATACGCGATCTCGTTGCCAGCGGCATCCAGAACCGGCACGCCGTTGAGGAACAGCCGCAGACGCGTGCCCAGGGGCAGCACGTTGATGTCGGTCTGCCCGTTGAGCTGATCGTTGGCATCCAGCGTAGCAATGTTCGGAATTGCGGCCACCGCGGTCGTCGTGATCATCATCGAACGCAGCGATGTCAGCCCGACCCCTGAAGAGCGGGTCTGACCCAGCTTAACCTGGTCACCTCGCCGCAGACCGAAGTACAGCTCCTTGTTTCCGTCGGTCCGCTCCACTAGCCGCGGAAGGGACGCCAGATTGTGGTTGATCGTCAACCGGGATGTTGCGCCGAACTGGGCCCCGCTGGGGACGGGCACAGGGGCCGGCGAGGTGTTCTCGTCGAAGTTTTCCAGGACCGCCGTGGCCATAGTCGGGTCGGGGACGATGGCATTGGCGAACGGCAACACATAACCAGCCGCCGTCGACGTCTGAACCGTCCCGCTGAAAAACTGACCCGGGGCCAGGTTCGCCGGCAGCGTCACCCCGAGCGCGAACATCAGTTGCCGTTGCTCGAGCTGCTCGAACCCGGGCTCGCCCGCCAATCTTGAGCGGCCCGCCTTGTTCATCAGTTCCGCCGGCGTCGGACGCGCCCAGCGTCGATCGCTCTTCCCGTGAGAGGGGAACAGACCGGCGAACCCGCGATCGAGATTCTTCATGACGAGCTCCTAACCCATTCAGCGATGAACCGAGCCGAGCCCTATCAGGCCCGGCCCCTTGATCCGACTCACAGACCCCACGAGCCCCCTGCATCCGTCACACGTAGAGCGCTACATACCACCCGATCGACCCGCGGAGCACCAACCGGCTGCCCATCCCTGGGCCGAGAGGCTAGCCGTATCACAAACCATCCGCAAGTCGCGCTCTGTCAATGGGTTCCATCCGGACGCCCTGTGGATCCCCACCCCCAAGACGCGGAGTCTGCAGCAGGCCCTCCCGATACGCGGCCCGGCCCCACTCGGTTGCCTGCTGACCTGTTGAATCGTCCACATCCCCCACTCTTGGTTCGCCGATCGATCCCGCGTCGCGATTCGCGGCCCCGATCGCTGCGAACCGATGTTCTTAGCACCCTCAGCCCCCAAGCCCGCTCACAAGCTCCGTTCGATGGTCGTTCTCCCAACCCCGAATCCGCTTCGCCACCCCGATGAACACCTCCGCCGACCAAATGCTGGCCTCCATCCAAGCCCTTCCGCTCGGCGTCCACGCAGTGGTCGCCCTCATCGCCGTCGCCGGCGTCGTCCTCTGGTCGGCGGGCCGCAGCGTCCTCAAGCCGGTGCTCGTCCTCACCGCCGCGGCCGCAGGTGGCCTGGGCGGCTTCCTCCTTCTGCCCCTCGTCGCCCCTGAAGCCGGAGTATCACCTTTTTGGGGCGGCGCTGGTGGCGCGGTCATCGGGTTTCTCTGCGGCTTCCTTCTCTTTCGACTGGCGCTCGCGGCGGTCTTCGGCTGCGTGCTTGGCGCTGGCTTCGGGGTGCTCGGCGCCGCCATCATGGCCGTCCCTTGGGCCGCACCACCGGCCGCCGAGCTGGCGATCGCCGAAAAACCCGCCGGTTCCGGCGGCGACGAACAGCCCTTCGTCCGCCGCGGCGAGCGCTGGATCGCGCCGCCGACCACGCCCCAAGCCGAGCCGGAATCTCAGCCAGACGAACAACCCGACGCCCAAGAAGACTGGCTCGACGGCCCCAACCATCCCACGCCGGGCGACCACCCTGCCCCCAAAGCCATTGCGCGGGCCGACGTCGTCGACCGCTCGCACGCCGCCACCACCCCGCCCACCGGCCCATCGACGGGCCCGCGCGACCCCCTCAACGACGTTCGAAACCTGCTCGCCGTCCCCGACCAAGCCACGGCCTCGGCCCGAAACTTCCTCGCGGCCCTCCGCGAACGCCTGGATGGCATCTGGAACGCCCTCTCGGGGTTGGAACGGCTCGTCATCGGCTTCGCCATGACCCTCGGCCTCGTCGGCGGCGGGCTGGCCGGGCTGCTGATGCCCGCGTGGGCCGCCGGGGCCGTCACCGCGTTGGCTGGTGCCGCCCTTTGGATCCCCGCCGCCGTCTGGCTTGCCCAAGCCTTCAACGTCCCCGGCCACGAACGCCTCGACCTCCCCGCCACCGGCTGGGCCATCATCTGGGGCGTCGCCTCGGTCGCCGGCGTGGCCATCCAGTGGGCCGGCCTCGCCCGCGCCAACAACAAGCCCGCGCCCAAACGCCGGGCAACCAAGAACGCCAGCTAACCGCGCCAGAAGCCGACTTCTGCTCTTAACGCGCACCGCCGCGACAACCGAGGTCCCGCGCATCCCGGCCTTTAATTTCGCGTGACCACTCCGCTCGACCGATCTGCGGCGCAGCTGGCACCCGTCACGGCCCGATCGCCGCCGAGCAGATAGCCGCGGTCCCTGTGCTGCGAAAGGTCCATGCCGAGGACTTCATCCGCCAGCGGGGCCCGCACCGGAAAAATGCGGTCGATGAGCTGCAATAGGCCCCAGGCGACGGCACCGGCGTACGCGATCGTCGCCAGCACGGCGATGGTCTGGGTGAGGACCAGTTGCGGGTGGCCGTCAATGAGCCCGCCGGGCATGGTGCCGAAGATTGTCGTGGGGGCTTCGGGGTTGCCGCCGGAGGTGAGGATGGGGATGGCGCTGTTGGCCTTGGCGGTGGCGAAGACGCCGGTAAGGAGTGCGCTCAGCGCGCCATCCACGAAGTGGATGCCGACGACATCGAGGGCGTCGTCGTAGCCCAGCTTGGGCTTGAGCGCCACGGCGAAGTAGCAGACAACCCCGCCCAGGAGCCCCATCGCCAGAGCCGACATGGGCGTGACGAACCCGGCGGCGGGCGTGATGACGACCAGGCCCGCGACCGCGCCGGAGGCCAGGCCCAGGAGCGTCGGCTTGCCCGTGCGGAACATCTCGACGAGCATCCAGCTCAAGGCCGCAGCGGCCGCGGCGGTGTTGGTGTTGATGAGGGCCAGCGAAGCAAGCTCGTTGCTCCCGAGAGCCGAGCCAGCGTTGAACCCGAACCAGCCGACCCACAGCAGGCCAGCGCCGATGGTGGTGAATGGCAGGTTGTGCGGGGGCATGGCTTCTTTCCCGCAGCCGTGACGCCGTCCTAGGTAGAGCGCACAGACCAGCGCCGAGACGCCCGAGGAGATGTGAACGACGGTTCCGCCGGCAAAGTCGAGCGCGCCGATCGAGGTGCCGATCCAGCCGCCGCCCCAGACCCAGTGGGCCAGCGGGGCGTAGACGACGACCGACCACAGGGCCATGAGCAGCGCGAAGGCCGAGAAGCGCATCCGCTCGGCGAACGCGCCGGAGATCAACGCCGGTGTGATGATCGCAAACGTGAGCTGGTACGCGACGAAGAGATCGTGCGGGATGGTCGGCGCGAGCGGATGGTTGGTATTGGCGACGCCGGCGAGGCCCACATAATCGAGCCCGCCGATCCACAGGCCCTCGGAGGGGCCGAAGGCGATCGAGTAGCCCAGCGCGACCCAGACCACGCTGATCAGCGCGGCACAAAAGAACGAGTGCATCAGCGTGCTCAGGACGTTCTTGGCCCGGACCAGCCCTCCATAGAAGCGGGCCAGGCCGGGGATGGTCATCATGAGAACCAGCGCGGTGGCGATGAGCATCCAGGCGGTGTCGCCGGTGCCGAGCTAGGGCCCAGCGGCGACCGCCGCGGCGGTTTGGGCGGCATCGCCCGTCTGGCCCAGGGTCAGCTTGGCGACCAGCAAGGTGGCGATGAAGGCCATCGCGGCCAGCACGCTGGGTCGGGTCATGGATCGTCTGTTCATCGCTCAACCCTCACAGATGCGGCTACGGAGCGCGCGTTGGTGTGCGAAACGGGGAGCATGATCCGTAAGGGCCTATACGTCAAGTCTGGTGGTGATGTATACAGAGACATACCTCGCGGAAACGATGATTTCGGCGATCTTGGGATTATTTTAGGCCAAATAAGACCCGTAAACAGGGGATACTGTGTTCGGCAAGGCAGCGCATCGATTAGCGCAACGGCACCTCGATCTCGCCCTTCCAATAGTGCGTGGCTTCCGGGTCGCGGAGGGCGACTTCGCCGTCGCCGGTGAGGTGGAGCGTCCAGCGGGGGTCGCTGAAATCTGGGAAATCCCCGAGCGACAACCCGGAAGCGGCGGAGTCGAAAAGCCATTGACTGGAAGTCGGCAACTGCTCCGCCTCTCGGCGGCGCTGCGATGGAAGAACAAGTTCAGCCCTGACCACCGGCTCGCCGTCGAATCGAAGTTCGACGCGCAGACCCAGCGTGACCTCGCGCCACGACGGTCCGACGACGCCGGCTTGATCGAATAGCAGAGTGACTGTCGTGGCGGATCCGCGTAACCCGGGGTCGAGCGGGACGAGCCAGAGCTTGAGCGCTTGGGCCAACTTCGCGTCGAGCTCCGGACCCGCCACGGGCTTGAGAACGTCGTCGATGGTTCCGCCGATCTCAAGGGGGAACTCGAGGCGCTTCTGAGGCCACTGGGCCTGACCGCTGATCGGCGGGCTCATCAGCACACGGATCGACTTCGCCCCGGGCTCAAGCTGATAGGGGATCCCAGTGTGATACGTGAACTCCTGGTACGAATCGACATGGGGCCGCGGGCGAACCGCCAACTGCGTTCCGTTCTCAACCATGAGTGTGACGCCAGCTCCAGGAAAGGCGGGGTCAGTTCGCCAGCTATACCCGATCGGCAGATAGATCGTCGAACCGGCTGGCCAGCGGGTGCGCAGTTTCATTCGAGGGTTCACGCGGAGGAACGCTTCGACCAGATACCGATCCGGCACGAGGCCGTCGTTCAATCGCCTCCTGAACTCGCGATCGACCACACTCAGAACGCGATGATCCGTGATACCACGGACACCGAGGGCCCACCGATACGCCATCAACGCATCGATCGGCACCACAGTCAGCCACCCATCGCGGCGCACCTTCGGCGTCAGGCCGCTCGCCGTCGCCAGCGTCAGCAGAACCAGCGCAACCGCGCCCCACCGCCACTTACGCCGCGTCCGCGAGAGCGCCCGCACGGTTCGGGCGGCGTGCCCGCACTCGGGGCACGTCAGCCCGCCGCTGGTGGCCTCGCCAGACACTCCGGCCAGGTTGTACCAGCACTTGGGACAGCGCTGCCGCCCGCGGGCGCGGTCGGCCAGCATGGCCCAGGCGAGTAGCGCGACCCCCGCCACGCTCAGCGCGGCTCCGCAGCTCCACCAGACAAGATCGACGTTGAGGATCGCCACGGGGAACTGGCCAACGAGGATCGGTGCGGGGTGAGTCGGGCAAGGGGGTTGGCGGGCGTAGGGGCAGGCTAGATCGCCAAACTCGGGATCGGGCCGGCGGTCTGTGCGTACAACACTAGTACGCACGCTCGCCCTTTCCGGATCATCCGCATGCCCAAACCCGCGCGACGGTGGACCATTCTGATGACGGCCGGCCTCGCAGCGGCCACAGCGCTGGGGCAGCCCGGCTCGGGCCAGGGCGGCAAGGCCGCGCCCGCGACACAGGGCCCGGCCGCCCTGCCCACCGACCGCGCCCCGTCTGCGACACAGACCGTCTTCAGCGATCTCGCGCTCGACAAAGCCCTGGCCGACTCCATCCGTACCGGGCGGCTCCTCGTCGTCATCGTCAGCCCCGACCCGAGCAAGCAGCGAGCGAACCTGGCCGCGTGGAACAACGCGGGGCTGGCCGCGTGGGCGGCTCGCTATGCGACGGTCGTTCATGTGACCGACCAACCGACGATCCGCCAGATGACGGCGGGCGCGCTCAAACCGGGCGGGCCCGAGCAGCCGCTGATCTTCAAATCGGGCAAGCAGGAGCGGCTGTTCGGCAGCGACCGCAAGAACAACCAATCGCGCCTCCGCCCCGCGCCCGCGGCGAGCAAGACCGCCGCCAAGCCCAAGGCCGACGAGCCCAACAGCTCTGTGCGCCTGCTGCTGCGGCTGGAGTGGACACGCCGGGCGCTCTTGCGCGAAGACCCGGTGTGGCGGAAGTTGCAGGAGGCCTTGCCGGGCTCGACGCGCCCCGCCTCGGAGTTGTTCTTCGGCAAAGACGAAGCGGGGGTCGCGGCCGTGCCGGATCTGGGGGCCGATGGCGACTTGCTGGCGCGGCTAGGCGAGGCTCGCGAAGCGGCCCGAACGGCGCAGGCCAATATCGACCCGCAGGCCCTGCGGCGGGCGATCGGCTTGTACACCTGGCTGTGGGAACGCGGCGAATCCGTGGACCCGGCGTTCGCGCCCGTTCGGCTCTACAGCCTCACGGCCGAGATGCGCACGCTGGCCGAACGTTCGCCCGCGGCGCTGGCACGCTTCAAGGCCATCCACGCCGCGGCGCTCCCGAGCGTGGCGGCGATGACACGCTCCGAACTGGCCGCGTGGCTCATGCTCTCGCGCGTCATCGACGAGCACCTCGTCCCCTTCGACCTGCTCGACAGCTCGCTCGACGACATCGACTCTGCGGTCCTCTGGCCGCGGGCCGACAAGCTGGCGTGGGAGTTGCTCCTGCCGCGGCTGGCGTGGATGAACCCGCTGGAGCTGCCCTCGACCAGTTCCGACGCTGCCGGCTTCGTCGACCGCTTCGTCAAGCGCGCGACCGGGCCGACCAAGACACCCAAGCTCAGCGACGACGACCAACGCAGCTTGACTCAGACGCTCCGCACACAGGCGTTGCACGAGGCCTGCCGGATCTATGCGGCCCTCTTGGTCGCCGGGCGCGATGACGACGCCGGCAAGGTCGCCGCATCGGCCGCGGCGCTCATGCGTAGCGGAGCGCCGGGCGACGAGCGG
>Ga0335397_10012549_pt1 | contig 10363 bp, 10 predicted proteins | sample MAT04_FD_205740 | JGI IMG/M metagenome (GOLD analysis project Ga0335397, IMG submission 205740) | Freshwater microbial communities from Lake Fryxell liftoff mats and glacier meltwater in Antarctica - MAT-04 (spades assembly) (version 2) ...
TCTCGTGCACACCGGGCAGCGCAGCGACCAACTGGTCGACCAACCGGTCGCGCAACGCAGCCAGGCGTGGCACCTCAGTGGCGCGCTCGGCGTGCGTCAGCCGCAGCGCCTCGGCCATGGCCACGACGCCCGCCACGTTGTGGGTGCCGCTGCGACGCTCGCGCTCCTGACCGCCGCCGATGAGCAGCGGCTGGAACGCCGCCCCGCCGCGCACCACCAGGACGCCGACGCCCTTGGGCCCGCCGAACTTGTGCGCCGACAGCGAGAGGTAGTGCACGTGCGGCGTGATAGTACGCAGGTCGAGCCAGCACGGCGCCTGCACCGCGTCGGTGTGCAGCACCGCCTGCGGCGCATGCTGCTGCACGACCCGCGCAACCGTCGCCAGGTCGTTGACGGTGCCCACCTCGTTGTTGACGGCCATGACACTGACCACCGACACGTCGCGGGTGGCGGCCAGCGTGGCGGCCAATTGGTCGAGATCCACAGCACCGGTGGGCAACGTAGCCACCACCCGCCCGCCGACGCGCTGCACGCACTCGAGCACGGCATGGTGCTCGGCGGCGGGGCACACCGCCGTGCCACCGCGGAGCGACAGGGTGCCGAGGATGGCGGTGTTGTCGGCTTCGGTGCCGCCGCTGGTGAACACAACCTCGCCGGGCTTGCACCCGATGACCTGCGCGACCACCTCACGCGCGTCGTCGATGGCGGTGCGGGCCTCGCGAGCGAAGCGGTGCGACCCTGAAGGGTTGGCGTAGTGCTGCGAGAGGTGCGGCAGCATGGCCGCCACCGCCTCGGCGCGCATGGGCGTGGTGGCCGCATGATCGAGGTAGGTGGTTCCGGGCATGTGTCCAGGCTACGAACCAGCGACGGGTCAGCGGCGCGTCGTGACGCCGGGCTGCTGCCAGGCCGTCGGTTGGTGCGTGGGGAAGTTGCGCCGCTGGTAGCGACTGATGACGCACAGCAGATACGCCTCGGGGTGCACTCGGGAGCTGCGGTCGTGGCGCAGTGTGGCCGAGAGTCGAGTGGCCAAGTCGGTGGCCAGCGAATAGCGCGCGTCAGGGCTGAGCTCCCGGTTGCGCATCAAGAACGACCGCACCACGGTGTACTGCGCATCGGTCATCGCCGTGGGGTCGATGGTGGCGGCGAACGCCTCCAACCCCGGCGGCACCGGGAACCACACGGCCGGCGGGAGCAACGTGCGGTCGGGGTCGCGGATGACCATGGTGCCGGCCAGCAGATCACCCACCCGCTGGTGCCGCTTCGTGCTGATGACGAAGAGCATGCCGGTGACACCGAGCGGCGGGAGGAACTTGTCGGCGATGCCGCCCATCATCCGCAACAGCGCGTGCCGCAGACGCAACGGCGCCCCTTCGAGCGTGACCGCGCGCAGGCCAAGCGCCCGCTTACCGATGGTGCGACCGCGCATGAGGGTCTCGGACAACACCGGGTACACGATGATGATGGTCGCGAACAGGATGGCGGAGCCCGTCGCCGACGACGAGTCACCCGAGCGCAACAGCAGGATGACGAACGAGCCCACGAACAGCAAACCCACCTGGATGGCGAAGTCGATGAGGCCGGCGAACACGCGTGAAGCGACGCCCGCGGTGTCGACATCGAGCACGACCGCTTCGGGGGTGACAATGCCATCCATCGAGCCACTACCCTACGCACCCAGTGGACATCGATGCGTTCGTGGCGGCACATCAAGGTGCGTGGTGGCGCCTGCAGCAGCTCACCGAGCGGGCGCGCAAGATCACCCAGATCTCGCCCGACGAGCTCGACGAGATGGTCAACCTCTACCAGCACACGGGCGCCAACCTGGCCAACGCGCGCATCGAGTATGCGGCCGACAGCACGCTGGTGAACCGGCTGACGTTGCTGGTGGCCGACGCCCACGGTGTGCTCTACGGCCAGCGCGACGTGGAAGTGCGGCGCTCGGTGGTGCAGTTCGCCACCGTCACCTTCCCCGCCGCCATCTACTCGCTGCGCCGCTTCATCCTGGCGGCCGCCCTGCTCACATTCGTGCCCTGGGCCGTGTTCCAGATCTGGTTGTCCATCTCGCCCGAAGCGTTCGACCTGGCGGCGCCCGACGGGGCGGGGCAGCAGTACATCGAGCAGGACTTCGAGGAGTACTACTCCAATCAGCCGTCGCAGAACTTCGCCACGCAGGTGTTCCTCAACAACATCCGCGTGGGCTTCCTGGCCTTCGCTGCCGGCATCCTGCTGTGCGTGGTGACCGCCGCCATCCTGGCATGGAACGGCGCCAACGTCGGAATGGCCGGTGGCCTGTTCACCCACGCCGGCCAGGCCGACAAGTTCTGGGGGCTGATCCTGCCCCACGGCATGCTCGAACTGTCGGCCGTGGTCGTGGCCGGTGCAGCCGGCCTGCGCATCGGATGGGCCATCATCGACCCGGGCGATCGTCCGCGCTTCAACGCGCTCACCGAGGAGGCCCGACGAGCCGGTTCGGTACTGGTCGGCTTGGTCGTTGCGTTCCTGTTGGCCGGCCTGGTGGAGGGCTTCGTCACCGGCAAACCGTGGCCCACCTCGGTACGAGTCGGCATCGGCGTGCTCGTCTTCGCGCTGTTCTGGGGCTGGACCATCGTCTACGCCGTGCGTGCCCGTCGCAGCGGCAACGAGTCGTACACCCCCGACGCCGCCCTGCTCTGACCCAGCGCCCAGCCCCTGGCACTCGCATGTGACGGAGTGCGGCAACTGACGATCAGAGGCGGCCGCTGGCCTTCAGCTCGAGGTAGGTGTCGACCAGTTGCGTCGCCAGCGCGCCAGGAGCGGCGTCGACCACGATGGCGCCAGCCGCGCGCAGGCGGGCGGTGGCGCGCACTCGTTGCTGCATCGCGTTCACCGCCGCAGCCTCACGGTACGCCTCGCTGGGCCACTGGTGCGCGCCACCCTGCGCCCACTCCTTCACCGCTGGGTCCTGAACGGCGGCCACCACCACCAGATGCCGACGGGTGAGCACGGGCAGTGCGGGCAGCAACGCCTGCTCGACCGCAGCCTCGACCAGGTCGGTGAGCACGATGAACAGCGACCGCCGGCGGAACCGGGCCGTGGCGTAGTGGAACGCCGCCAGGTAGGCGCTCTCGGCGTAGTCGGGCTCGAGCAGGTACATGGCTTCGGCTGCTCGGCCCAACTGGCTCTTGCCGTTGGTGGGCACCACGATGCTGCGCACCTGCCGGTCGAACGCCAGCATGCCCACCCGGTCGCCCAACTTGGTCGCGGTCTGCACGACGCCCAACACTGCGTCCATCGCGTGTTCGACGCGCGGCACCCCGCCCACTGTGCCCGCCATCACGCGCCCGTTGTCGAGCAGCAGCACCACGTTCTGGTTCCGCTCGGCCCGGTACTGCTTGACGATCGGGCGTTGCAGGCGCACGGTGGCCGGCCAGTCGATGCGACGGAACTCGTCGTCGGGCCGGTAGTCGCGCAACTGGTCGAACTCGGTGCCACCGCCGCTCGCCCGGATGCTGCGCAGCCCCACCTCCAGCACGCGTGGCACGCGGATACGGCGCTGCACCTCCTCGCGGCTCGGGTACGCGGGCATCACGCGCAGCCCGCCGTCGACCGTGCGCGTGGCCTGGCGGCTGACCAGGCGCAGTGGGCCCTCCACTCGCACCGTCACGTCGCCCAGCGGGAAGCGGCCGCGACGGGTGGGCTGCATGGTGGTGCTCGCCCGCAGTTGCGCACCCGGCTGCAGCTGGGCGCTCACCCGCCTTCGCTCCGCTTGAAGGCTGGGCCACAGTGCATCGACCACCGTGACGCGGGCGGAGCGCGGTGAAGGGTTGGCCACCAGCCACGTGAGCTCGGTGGTCTCGCCGAGGGTGACCGACTCGACCAGCTCGCGCTGCACGTCGATGCGCCGGGGCGCGACGCACAACAGCGTGTCGACCAACAGCAGCGCCACCAGCCCTACTTCGACGGCGAGCAATGCCCACCAACTGCGCCCCGGCCAGGCGAACAACGCCAGGCCCGACAGCGCCGCGAGCGCGGCGAACCACACGGTGGGCACCGGGTAGGCGGGGCGGGTGCGCATGCGACGGAACTACTCAGCGCGGGGTGGGCACGGTGGCGAGGATGCCGTCGAGCACGGCGTCGGCCGACGTGCCCTCCAGCTCGAGCTCGGGCCGCACCATGACACGGTGGCGCAGGCACGGCTTGGCCACCGCCTTCACCTCGTCGGGCGTCACGAAGTCGCGGCCGCTCAACCATGCCCACGCCTTCGACGCGTGCAGCAGCCAGGTGATGCCGCGTGGCGACACCCCGAGCTGCATGGACGGCGACTCGCGGGTGGCCCGGCACAGATTGACGATGTACTGCTGCACCTGCGGGTCGACGCGGATGGCGTGAATGGCGGCACGCCCGGCGGCCAGGTCGGCGGCGCTCGCCACCGCTTGCACCCCCGAGCCGCGCACGTCGTGCGGGTTCATGCCGGCGTCGTGACGGGCCACCATCTCCAGTTCCTGCTCGAACGTCGGGTACTTCATCTGCAGCTTGAACAGGAACCTGTCGAGCTGCGCCTCGGGCAGCGGGTAGGTGCCCTCGTATTCGATGGGGTTCTGCGTGGCGATGACCAGGAACGGGTCGGGCAGCGGGTGGGTCTGGCCGTCGAAGCTCACCTGGCGCTCCTCCATCGCCTCCAGCAGTGCCGCCTGAGTCTTGGGCGGCGTGCGGTTGATCTCGTCGGCGAGCAACAGGTTGGTGAACACCGGCCCCTCACGGAACCGGAAGGTGACACCGTCGGCCGACTGCCCCACGAGCTGCTGGCCGATGACATCGCTGGGCATCAGGTCGGGCGTGAACTGGAGGCGGGTGAACTTCATGTCGAACGCCGCCGCAAGGCTCTTGGCGAGCAACGTCTTCGCAACTCCCGGCACCCCCTCCAACAGCACGTGGCCGTTCACCAGCAGCGCCGCGATGGCACCCGTGAGCACACCCTCCTGGCCGACCACGACCTTGCCCACTTCGTTGCGTACCGCCAGCACGGCGTCGAGCGGCGACCTGGTTGAATCGTTCACTGATTGGCTCCTTCGTCGGGTTCTGAGGCGCTGCCGACCAACTGCGGCGACAGCGTGAGTTCGCGGATGGAATACAGCTCGCCGCTCAACTGCAGCAGCGCCGCGTTGTCGTGCACCTCGCGTTCGAGCACCGCGACCAGACGACCGGGCGCCAACGTACTGCGCGCCACGACGAACTCGTCGAGCGCGCTGACGGAGGTGGTGGACGGCAGCGTGTACCGCCGACACAGGTCGCGATAGAGGCTGCCGCGCAGCAGCCAACCGGCGCGCTGCGCATGATGTGCGCGCTGCATCAGGTTGCCGGTCGCGGCCACCAGTTCGCTGCCGGCGATGGGCACCTGCTCGGGTTCGCGCACCGGTCGCCCGGGCCTGATCGCACGGGCGATGGAGAACACCACGAAGGCAACCGCCAGCTGCGCGATGGCCATCCACACGCCGGGCCGCACCAGCGACGACAGCGTCTTGTCGCCGGTACCGATGTCGGCCGCCGACGGCGCAACTTCGTCGCCGAGCAGGATGCTGACCTGTGCCCCTGGCGCAGGGGCCAGCAGCGCCGCTGCCAGCGGGCCGTTGTCGGCGTAGCGAATCAGCCGGTTGGTGAACAGCTCGTTGTCGCCCAGCTGCACCACGACACCATCGCCGCTGAGAATGGCTGCCACGAACGCCCCCGACGGCTCACCGAAACACTCGCGTACGCCGGCGCCCGGCACGTTGAAGCGGACCCCGTCGGTGACCAGCAGGCCGCGCAGGTGCTGCAGCGCCGGCACGTCGCAGGCGCCGAGCGGCACGTTGATCTGTAGGTCGATGTCGTTCCCAGCCAGGGTGGAGGGCTCGCCCCCGAGGATGGTGTCGGTGCCCCCGAGCGACCCGGCGAAGGTGCTGCCAGGGTCGGCCATGACCACCACCCCTCCGGCCTCGGCGAAAGCGGCGAGCTGGTCGCGCTGCTGGTCGTTGAGGCGGTCCTGCAACACCAGCACCCGTGCCGCACCGCCGGGTTGCGGCACCGAGCGCCCCACCGACACCGTGGCCCCTTGCCCCTCGAGCAATAGCAGCAACCCGCGCGTGCCGCTGCCGGCGTCGCTGCGGGTGTCGAACGGCTCGGGCGACGGCTGCGCCCGCACGAGCAGCAGCATGCCCACCGCAGCCACCACCAGCAGCAGTGCGGTGACGCCCACGCGGCTGCCTGAGTCGCCGCTGCCGGCGGTGCGGCGGGGGCTCATCGCCGCGACCCTGCGGAGCGAGCCAAGACATCGCGCTCGATGGCGAGGAACCGGTCGTCGTCGTCTTCGTCGACGGGCAAGTTGCCGAACCATGCACCGTCGAACAGGTTGGCAGCGGCGTTGAACGCGGGCGCAGCGTCGGGGGAAACGACACGCAGCTGCATGCGCTCCTCGCCGGTGGTGCGGCCCGGGATCTCGTCGATCAGCCCCTTGCGAGCCAGGTCGCCCACCAGCGCTCGATAGCGGCAGCGCACGGCGTCGCGATAGCGACCGGCGCGCCGGTGCCCGTCGGCTTCGGCTCGCCAGTTCACCGGTTCACGCGACCGATCGATGGCCACCATGTTGGCCTCGACGGTGTCGACCTCATCGTCGGTCACGGCCTTCGTTGGGCGGCGGCGGCCGATGGGACCCTGCGCGGACATGGCCCAGCGCACCAGCAGCACCACGATGCCGAGCACCGCGGCGATGAGCAGCAGCCACAACAGCATCGACAAGAAGTCGAGGCTGGAGCCGGATGACTGACGGCTCGATTCGATCGTGTTCGGCCGCGGTGGCGAGCACACGGTCTGGTTGCTGCTGACCAGCTTGCACGCCTCCTCGCGCACCGCATCGGCATCCTGGTCGACGGGCCCGAGCTGGTCTTCGGGCGGGGCAGCGCCGACCCACGCCAGCAGTTGGCCGGCCCAACGCATTGCGGTTGCGGCCACCGAGATCATGGGCCCGCCGCGAAGGCTCGGTCGGCGGCGAGCACGATGTCGAGCCCCTCGGCGTGCACCCGCATCTGCAGGTAGAGCTGCGCCGTCGCGATGGCGATGAACGGCACCACCACCAGGAGCGCCACCTGTGTGGCGACACCCTGCACCACCCACCGATACGAGCCGAACGTGATGAGCCCGGTGGTCTCAGCCAGGTTGGGCAACCAGGCGATGAACACGAACAGCAACGACGCCAGTAGCCCGCACGCCAAGACGAACGCCCAGCAGGCGGCGAAGCGTGGCTTGGCCAGCCGCCACGCACGCGGCACGCACGCCAGCTTCAGGTTCTCGGCCATCATCACCGGCGTGGTGAACAGCACGACCGTGCTGAGCAGCGACGCCATGGGCGGCACGACCAGCACGAACAGCACCAGGCCGTCGTTGTCGGAGGTGACGAACCACCACTGGAACAGCAACGCCCACCAGTGCGTGACCACCCAGGTGACCACCAGCAGCGGCAACCTGCGCAGCACGGCCACCGCCGCCATGCGAATGGTGGGGTTGCCACCCATCTGAAAGCGCACCAGGTACACCGCCGTATACGCGCCCACGAGGTGCGCGCTGAACGATTGCGTGGCCAGCGCCAGCAAAGTGAACCCGCTCTCGGCGCCCACGTAGCCGCGCGACCCCAGCACGCCGTCGACGGCGTCGAAGTCGTTGTACGCGAGCACGGTGAGCAGCAGGTTGAACGCGACCATCGGCACCAGGAACAGCGCCGAACCAACCAGCACCGCCCGCGAGTGCTGCTGCATGACGTGCGCAGCCCCGTCGATGGAACCAAGAACCAGGCGTTCGGTGCGACGCAGTCGCGGCGCCGGCCGCTGCGCAGCACCTGGGCCGGCTCCGTTGGCAGCTGGTCGCGCCGACGCCGACGCGGTCGTCGCACCCGATTCGATTCCCGCCCATTGGCTCACGGGGCCATTCTGGCCGACCCGGAGAGCAAGAATGGCGCGATGCGCGGATACCACGATGCGAGTTACGGCGATGCGTTCGCCGATGTGTACGACGACTGGTACCACGGCATCAGCGACGTCGAGGCCACGGTTGCCACGCTCGTGCGACTCGCCGAGGGCGCGGCCGTGCTGGAACTTGGCGTGGGCACCGGGCGGCTGGCGGTTCCGCTTGCCGCCGCCGGCGTGGAGGTGCACGGGCTCGACACCAGCCAGGCAATGCTCGATCGGCTGCAGGCCAAACCCGGTGGCGCCGGCGTGCACGTACGCGTGGGCGACATGGTCGACGACATCCCCGGCGGGCCGTTCTCGCTGGTGTTCGTCGCCTACAACACGTTCTTCAGCCTGCTCACCCACGAGCGCCAGCAACAATGCTTTTACGAAGTGGCCACCCGACTGGCACCCGGTGGCGCATTCGTCATCGAGGCGTTCGTGCCCGATGCCAGCAGCCACCCGGCTTCGAGCGTGTCGGTTCGTTCGGTCACGGTCGATCGGGTGGTGCTGAGCGTGAACACCTCGCACCCCGGTGAGCAGCGCGCCGAAGGGCAGTACCTAGACCTCACCGAGGCGGGCGGGGTGAAGCTGCGTCCGTGGAGCATCCGCTGGGCCACCATCGAGCAGCTCGACGAGATGGCGGCCACCGCCGGCCTCACCACCTGGGCGCGGTGGGAGTCGTTCGCAGGTGAGCCGTTCGGCCCCGACAGTGCTCGGCACGTCTCGGTGTTTTGCAAGGGGACCCGCGCAAATTCGAGCTCCGTCCACCCTTCGCCACTTGACAGGTCGTAAGCTACAAGGGCTGTGAGTCAACTCCGTCTGAACCCGCTGACCGGGCGATGGGTCACGATCGTGGCTGATCGGGCCGAACGCCCTTCCGACTTCGCCCCGCGCAACGCGCAGGTGGAAGCCGACCCAGGTCGCCCTTGCCCGTTCTGCCCCGGCCACGAGGAAGCCACGCTGCCGGCGCTCGAGACGCTCGACGAGGGTGGGCACTGGCGCATGCGCGTCATCCCCAACCTGTACCCGGCGTTCGACGGTGACGAGCCGTTCGCGGTGCACCACCTCGGCCCGGTCCACGTCGAAGCCGAGTCCAGCGGTATCCACGAGGTGCTCGTGTTCACGCCCGAGCACCAGGGTGGCGCTCACGAGCTGTCCGACGACGAAGCCGGCGACCTGATGCTGTTGCTGAAGCGCCGCCTGCAGGAGCACGCTGCCACCCGCCACGTGCGTTACACGCAGGCCATCATCAACCACGGCCGCGAGGCGGGCGCCTCGCTGGCGCACCCGCACGGCCAGCTGTTGGGCCTGCCGTTCGTGCCGGGCGAGATCCTCGAAGAGCAGCGGGCGTTCACTCGTTTCGAGGGTGGCTGCATCCTGTGCGCCACCGTCGAAGCCGAACTGGTAGACGGCAAGCGGGTCGTCTTCGCCGCCGACGACGTCGTCTGCGTCAGCCCGTTCTGGGCGGGCACCCCCTACGAGTTGCTCATCATCCCGCGCAGCCACGACCTGCACCTCACCGACAGCACCGATGTCACCCTGCGGGCCGTCGGCGTCGCCATTCGTGATTCGCTGGTGGCCCTGCGCGAGGTGCACGGCGACATGGCCTACAACCTCGTCTTCCACACTGCTCCGCACCACTACAACGGCTCGTTCCACTGGCACGTGCACCTGTTCCCGAAGCTGGTCACCACCGCCGGGTTCGAGCGTGGCACGGGCGTCATGATCAACATCGTGCCGCCCGAGTCCGCTGCGCAGCAGTTGCGCAGCGTCGCCGTCGGGGCCTGAGCCTCGTGGCGGGCATCCGCGTCCAAGTCGAGATCGACGCCACACCGGCACAGGTGTGGGATGTCGTCGAACCCGTCGAGCGCCATGTCGATTGGATGCACGACGCGGTGGCCATCCGCTTCACGGGTGAGCAGACGCGCGGCGTGGGCACCGAGTTCCTGTGCGACACCAAGGTCGGCCCCCTCAAGCTGGTCGACAAGATGGAGATCACCGAGTGGGTGCCACCCGACGCGGCAGCGGGCGTGGTCGGCGTCATGGGCGTGCGCCACTCCGGCATGGTCACCGGCAGCGGCCGGTTCACGCTCGAACCCATCGACCCCTCCCCCACTGGCGAGGCGCGCCGCACCCGGTTCGTGTGGCAGGAAACCCTCGTGTTCCCGTGGTGGCTGGGCGGCCCGGTGGGCGCCTTCATCGGCGGCAAGATCGTGCTGCGCGCCATCTGGGCCCGCAACCTGCGTGGCCTGCGCACCCTGGTCGAGTCCCAGTAACCCCGCCAGTTTCTGGGAAGGATTCGTCCCACTTGAGGAACTGTGTCGGAATCGTTCCGGTTCAGGGGCGATTCAGACCCAGAACCAGCAACGAAACTCGCGGAGATCTGTACGTACGTGCAGATCTCGAGA
>Ga0335397_10012555_pt1 | contig 10360 bp, 10 predicted proteins | sample MAT04_FD_205740 | JGI IMG/M metagenome (GOLD analysis project Ga0335397, IMG submission 205740) | Freshwater microbial communities from Lake Fryxell liftoff mats and glacier meltwater in Antarctica - MAT-04 (spades assembly) (version 2) ...
GGGCGGCGGCTGCGCGAAGGGGTTCAAGTGCTGCCTGCATGACGGAGAAACTTGTATCAGGCACCTTCCGGCGTTGTCAATAATTTGTGTTAACGTATTTTCCGCAGCCTCAGTCTGCAGACACTCCGTCATCGTTCAGACACCCCGCAATCATTCGCAAGCCCGCACCACCGCCACCCCCGGGCGACAGGCCCATTCGCGTTCCCGGCCAGACACCAACCAAGCGGCAGTGGGTCTGCGAGGATGGCCCGCCTAGAACGAAACAGCCGCCCGGCGAAACCGGGCGGCTGCGTAGCGCCAAAGACGAGCTGAGAAAGCCCGCTCAGGTCAAGAGAATCTTGTCCCCTTCCTTGAGGGTGACAATAGCTTTTTTCCAGTCGGGGGCCTTGCCAGCCTGCGCGGTGCGCTGGCGGCGGGCTTTGCCGATGATGTTCATGGTGTTCACGGCGAGCACCTTGACTTTGAACAGCTCCTGCACGGCCCGCTTGATCTGGGGCTTGCTGGCGCGGCGGTCGGCCACGAGGGTGTACTGGTTGTGCTGTTCGGCCTGCCGGGTGCCTTTCTCGGTCAGGCGAACGGTCTTGATGATTTCGAAGTTGTTCATGGTTCAGGCTTTCAGACGGGCTTCCACTTTCTCGAAGGCGCCGCGGGTGAAGAGCAGTTTGTCGGGCTTGAGCACCTGGTAGGTGGTCAGCACATCGCCGTTGGTCAGTTCGACGTTCGGGAGGTTTTGTGAAGCAAACTGGAGGTTCTTGTTCTCGGCGTGCGAGACGAGCAGGGTGGTGCCGCACTCCAGGCCGAGGGCTTTGAGGATGCCGAGCATCCCCTTGGTCTTCGGTGCGTCGAGCTTGAGGTCGTCCACCACGATGACATCGCCGGCCTTGAGGCGCTCGCTGAGGGCCTTGCGCAAGGCAAGCTGGCGGGTCTTCTGGTTGATTTTTTTGGTGAAGTCGCGCGGCTTCGGGCCGAAGACGACACCACCTCCGCGCCACAGGGGCGAGCGGAACGAGCCGGCGCGGGCACGGCCGGTGCCCTTCTGCCGCCACGGTTTCTTGTTGGTGCCGCGCACTTCACCGGCGGTCTTGGTGCAAGCGGTGCCGGAACGTTGGGCGGCCATGTAGGCCACCACTGCGTCATGCACGGCCTGGGTGCCGCGACCGTTTTCGATGAGCTCGAAACTCGTGTCGAACTCGCCCTGGTCGGCTCCCTGAATGTTCTTAATGGTAAGTTTCATGACGCGTTACTTCTTGGCGGTCTTGCTGGTTTTGGCGGCCTTGGCGGCGCGAGCTTTCTCCTTGGCCTCCTCGGCGATGCGGGCTTCCTCGGCGCGTTTGCGGGCGAGGGCCATGGGCATCTTCTTGGCTTCCCGCAGGATCACATAGTCTCCCTCGGCGCCGGGCATGGAGCCTTTGATGAGCAGGAGGTTGTCCTCCTCACGCACCTGAATGATCTCAAGATTCTGCACGGTGCGACGACGATTGCCCATGTGGCCGGGCATCTTCATGCCGCGCATGACCGTGCCGGGGAAGAGACGCTGGCCGATGGCACCGGAGCGACGATGCCAGCCTTTGGCACCGTGCGTGGCGTCACCGCCGGCAAACTTGTGGCGCTTGACGACACCCTCGAAGCCCTGGCCCTTGCTGACGCCAATGGCATCCACAAAGTCACCGGGCGCGAAGAGCGTCGGGCCGACGATGTCGCCGGTTTTGACCTCTTGAGAGAAATCGCGGAATTCAAGCAGTTTGGCGGCGGACGGCAATTCAGCCTTGGTGCCGGGGTCGCGCGACTTGGCGAGATCGTCTTTGCTGGCCGCACCGAACTTGACGAGATGCCCAAGTTGCGGGCGCGGCAGACGCTGCGGCTTCTGCGGGCCGAAAGCGAGTTGCACAGCGCTGTAGCCGTCGGTGAGCTTGGTCTTGACTTGCAGGACGCGATTGGGTCCCGCGAGCACGACTGTCACCGGCACGGCCACGCCTTTGGCGTCATAGACGCGCGTGTGGCCCAGTTTTTTTCCAATGAGTCCGAGAGGCATAGGCGTTAGATCTTGATGGTGATGTCCACGCCGGCGGGGAGGTTGAGCTTCTTGAGCTCGTCCACCGTCTTGGCCGTCGGATCAATGATGTCGAGGAGACGTTTGTGAGTGCGCTGCTCGAAGGTCTCCTGGGACTTCTTGTCAGCGTGCGGCGAGCGCAGAACGGTGAAGCGTTCGATGCGGGTCGGCAGCGGGATCGGCCCCGCGACGCGGGCGCCGGTGCGTTTGACCGTGTCCGCGATTTCGCGCGCGGACTGATCAATGACGCGGTGGTCGTAGGCTTTCAGCCTGATGCGAATACGTTGTCCAGTCATAGAAAGAGCAATTGTGTGTAAATGACCAACTAAGTGCGGGCAGCTTTGGGTTTGGTGGTTTCGAGAATCTTTTCCGCGATCGAGTTCGGAACCGGCTCGAAGCACAGCGGCTCCATAGCGTAGGAGGCGCGGCCCTTCGAGAGGGAACGGATGGCCGTGGCGTAGCCGAACATTTCGGACAGCGGCACTTCGGCGTTCAGTATGGTGGCAGTGTCCTTGACGTCAATGCTGACAATTTTTCCACGGCGACGGTTGAGGTCGCCAAGCAGGTCGCCCTGATATTCGTCCGGCGTCGTGACTTCGACCTTCATGATGGGCTCGAGGAGAATGACGTTTGCCTTTTTGGCGGCGTCCTTCAGCGCAAAGATGCCGGCCATCTTGAACGCCAGCTCGTTCGAATCCACCTCGTGGAAGGATCCATCCACGACCTCGGCCCGCATGTCCACCATCGGGAAGCCGGCGAGCACGCCGCCTTTGATGGCCTCCCGGATACCGTCCATAACCGCCGGGACGTATTCCTTGGGAATAGTGCCGCCGACAATCTTGTTTTCGACCTCGACGCCCTTGCCGCGCGGGTTGGGGGCGATCTTGATGCAGGCGTGGCCGTATTGACCACGACCGCCCGACTGACGGATGAATTTCCCTTCGCCTTCGGCCGCGCGGGTAATGGTTTCGCGGTAGGCGATCTGCGGAGCTCCGGCGTTCGCCTCCACCTTGAATTCGCGCATCAAGCGGTCCCGGATGATTTCCAGGTGCAACTCGCCCATGCCAGCGATGATAAGCTGGCCGGTATCCTCGTTGGTGAAGCACCGGAAAGTCGGGTCTTCCTCGGCGAGGCGCTGCAGGCCTTCGCTCATCTTGTCGCGGTCGCCGCGGGTCTTCGGCTCGACCGCCATCGAGATGACGGGTTCGGGAAAGGTCGGCCGTTCCAGGAGAATCTCGTGCGCCTCGTTGCAGAGAGTGTCACCGGTGGTGATGTTGCGCAGCCCCACCAAGGCGGCAATGTCCCCGGCATACACGGTTTCAACGTCCAGGCGCTTGTCCGCCTGAATCATCAACACGCGGCTGACGCGCTCACGCTTGCGGGTGCGGGGATTGTAAATGTTGTCGCCCTTCTTGAGCTGGCCGCGATAGACGCGGAAAAACACCAGCTTGCCGACGAATGGGTCGGTCCAGAGTTTGAAGGCGAGGGAGCAAAACGGCCCGCGGTCGTCCGAGGCAATCTGGATTGTTTTGGTCGGATCCTCGGGGTCAGCCACCACCGGGCTGGGAACGTCCAGCGGGGAGGGCAGGTAATCAATCACCGCGTCCACGAGCGGCTGAACGCCCTTCTTCTTGAAGGCCGTGCCGCACAGCACCGGGACCATTTCGATCTTGCAGGTCAGCCGGCGAATGGCGGCTTTGAGCACCGGAACCGAAATCGGCTTGTCCTCGATGACCAACTCGGCGATAGCGTCGTCCTTGTTGGCGACTGCTTCAATCAACTCCTCCAGAGCCTGCTTGGCGGCTTCCTTGAGATCCTCCGGGATCTCCGCGGTCGTGTAGAGCATGCCGGTGTCGTCGGCGGGATCCCAGATCAGAGCCCGCTGGTTGACGACATCTACCACGCCTTTGAAATAGTCTTCCTTGCCGATGGGCAGCACCACGGGGTAGGCGTAAGCCCCGAGCTTCTTGCGCAGGTCGTTGACCGCGTTGTCAAAGTTCGCGCCCGTGCGGTCCATCTTATTGACGAAGGCAATCCGGGGAACTTTGTACTTGGTGGCCTGCCGCCAGACGGTTTCGGACTGCGGTTGGACGCCGGCGACGCCACAGAAGACGGCCACGGCCCCATCCAACACCCGCAGGGAACGCTCCACCTCGGCGGTGAAATCCACGTGGCCCGGGGTGTCAATGATGTTGATCCGGTGCGCAATGCCTTCGTGGCTCTTGAAGATCCCTTCCTCGGGCTTCTGGGTCCAGTAACAGGTGGTGGCCGCGGAGGTAATCGTGATGCCACGCTCGCGTTCCTGCTCCATCCAATCCGTCACTGTGTTGCCGTCATGCACGTCGCCCATCTTGTGAATGAGCCCAGTATAGTAAAGGATGCGCTCGGTAACCGTGGTCTTGCCCGCGTCAATATGGGCCGCAATGCCGATGTTGCGCGTACGCTCCATCGAATACTGCCGGTTGGGCGAGTTCTGAGAGTTTTTGATGTCGGATGCAGGTTCCATCCAAAGTCCGGGGAATAAAAACGCCCCGAGTCAGCGTCGGGGCGCAGCAAAGTTGAAATTGATTACCAGCGGAAGTGGGCAAACGCCTTGTTGGCCTGCGCCATCTTGTGAACTTCATCGCGCTTGCGGATGGCGTTCCCCTGCCCTTGATAGGCTTCCATGATTTCGTTTGCGAGCGCCTGGCTCATCGGCACGCCCTTGCGACCGTCCGCAAAGGTGACCATCCACCGCAGGGCCAGCGAAGCCTGACGCTCGCCGGAGACTTCCAGCGGAACTTGATAAGTGGCACCACCCACGCGGCGCGGTTTGGTTTCGATCCGCGGCTTGGCGTTGTCCACTGCGCGCTGAAGAATCTCCACCGGATTGGCGCTCTGGCTTTTGGCGACAATCTGGTCGAGGGCACCATAGACGATGCGCTCGGCGGTGCTCTTCTTGCCGCACTTCATCACCGTGCTGACGAGCCGGGTGACGAGGGTGTTACTGAACTTGGGGTCTGGAACAACCAGACGTTTGACTGCTCTACGACGACGTGACATGGCAAATAGATTCTGTGTTAGGCGGCGGCAACTGCGGGTTTGGCACCCGCCTTCGGACGTTTGACCCCGTACTTGGAACGACTCACGCGGCGTTTCTCGACGCCGGCGGCATCCAGCCGGCCGCGGACAATGTGGTAGCGAACACCAGGAAGATCTTTCACACGACCGCCGCGGATAAGCACGATGGAGTGCTCCTGGAGGTTATGGCCCTCGTCGGGGATGTAGGCGATGACTTCGAAGCCGTTCGTCAAGCGCACCTTGGCGACCTTGCGCATCGCGGAGTTCGGCTTCTTCGGCGTGCGGGTCATCACTTGAATGCACACGCCGCGACGGAAGGGCGAACCCTCCAACGCGGGAGACTTCGTCTTGGTCTGGAGCTTATTGCGGCCCTTGCGGACCAACTGATTAATTGTCGGCATTTCCGGTAAAACGGTTGAATCCCCGCCCAAAACCGGGGCAAGGGAGCGCGGATAATACGCGAGGAGCGGACTGGTGCAACAAGTATTTGGCGACACTTGAAGTGCTTTCCGGGCCGGGCTTAAGCCATGGTCCGCCCCCCGGAACCCGGCCCTGCTGATGCGCTTCCCCCGGAAGCACCTCCAAGTTGCGCCGGCCCCAGGCCGCCACTGACCGGGTAGTCAACACGCGTAAAGCCGCTACCTGTCAGTGCATTGTACTCTTCTTAGTGGCTCTTCGCTGTTTTCGATGGAATGCCTCCGGCCAAAGTTCCACTGGGAGGAGCCGCAGGCTATCCCAGGCTAGCCCGATTGGCCGGCAGCCAGAATCCGAGTCAGGCCCGGCGAACAACTGAGCCGCAGGAGGAGATCCGAACTCACCGCAAAGCCACCCGCTGGCGGGCGGCAGGCGGCGGCGCGCAAAACGAAGTCGCCGCCACCGTCAACTGAGGCTTGGGTGGTTGAGCCGCCCAGCCCCGCCGCCTGCCAGCCGGAGGGGAAAGGCTGCGCGGGTCGCGTTTCGTCGCTCTTTGGCGCTTTTGTCACCCCGGTTTGGACGCGCGCCGGGGAAATGGACGTCACCGAGACATGGCGCGGACGAAGCGAACCCAAGGCGGAGCATCGGGTAGGGCAGAAACCTTTACCCTTTCGTTTCTAAAACAAGGCGTTTTTCGGGAGTCAAGCCCCGGGCGGGCGCCCGCAGTGGAAGCGATGGGCGGCAACCGGGGCGACGCACGTGGGGCAAATAGAGGGGATGACTATAGCTGACCGACATGACCGGTGTTTGAGTGCCGCGAGGCTGCCGCCAGCCGGCAGGGCAGCCAAAGCCCTCCGGCGGCGGGAGGTGGCCGCGCCGGGATACTGGTTCGTCGCGGAGCCCCGCCTGCAAGCGCCGCGGGGCAGAAATTTATCTTTTCTTTACCTTTTCTTTATCGGTTTGGTGATTTCGCGACGGTTTAGTTTTCAAAGCGCGGCGGGACGCGTGCGCCGACGAAGGCCGGCACGCAGACTCTTTGCCGAGCTGGCCGGTGCGAGGTTGGCACGCCGAGACGGGGGATGCCTAAGGCAGGCGGAAAACGCAAGCGCACAACATGTACTTATTATTAACACTACAACACTGTTGCCGCCGCGGAGGCTCCTCGAAACGCAGGATGTCCCGACGCTCCCAGCAGTGCGAAAGCGGGGGGGGCCACGGGTTGCGAGCCGCGAATGGAAGACCAAGAGGGCCCACCTACGCCCGGGTCGGAACGGGGGGAACCTGGGCAGACGGGGCAACGGCAGGGTGGGCGCAGCGCCTCACGAGCCTGACCGCGATGCCACCGAAAACAGCGAAGCACCCGCATGAGTGCATAACTAGATCAATAGAAGCACGTTCTGAAGGCGAAGAAAAAGAGCGGCATGATAGGAAACACACCCTTTACGCCAAAGGGCAGTGCCGGTGGAGTGAAGGTGAGATGGCGGATGGCCAGCAACGCTCGCGGGAAGAGGTGCCGCCCCCTTCACACCGGTGGCCAGGCCAGCGGCGGGCCAGCAGCCCGACTCCGATGCTCAACCCGAAGCAGGTGGCGGCGCTTGGCTCCGGCACGACCACAATTCCCCCCGGTTACGCCAGTCCATCGGCGAAGACGCTGCGATTCCCGAGCTCGTCGAACTTCAGAACCTGCCCGGGAGGGTTATCGCGACTCATGACGTACAGGTTGTCGTTTCCGTCGAAGGCCAGGAAATAGGCGTCCACCCCCGAGCCGAAGACAGACGGATTTCCGACTTGGTCGAATCGCCATACCGTTTGAAACGCGGGATCCGCTGCATACAGGAAGCCTTCGCTGTCAAAGGCATCCCCGGCCAGGAGATGCCCGTCGCCGACCGTAGCGAAGACGCTGGAGTTTCCGGCCGGATCGAATTCCAAGATGTAGTCTCCACCCGGAGCAAACAGGTTCCCCGCCTGGTCAAAAGCCAAGCCGCGGCCCCAGGTTCCCGTGGCGAAGACTGTCCCACCCCCGGCCCCGACGCCGTACCTCAGAATCGGGCCGTCGCCGGAGTGGCACGCCACGTAAAGGTTGCCGCTGTAGTCAAAGGCCAGGCCGTTCGGGTTGGCTGCACCCGAAGACTGGCCCAGGTCAGCGCCAACGTCGGCGAACAAGGATGAATTGCCGGCCGTGTCGTACTTGATGATCGCGGCGGTGGTTCCGCTCCCGGGAGCGCCCCAAAAATAATAATACGAAGCATATAAATTGCCCTCCCGGTCTGCGGCGAGATCGGTCGGCGCGCCCTGGGCACCTGGAGCAGCGTGAGCGAAGACCGACCCATTGCCCGCCAAATCAAACTGCCTGATCCCGCCCTCGTAGCCGACGTACACCGTGGCGGCGCTGAGTTGCATGATGCCAAGCGCCATCCCCGCGCTGGACGCGAGGCCAAGCGTGAGCGTCTTGATGAATTGTCTCATACGCTATTCATGTTTGGTGGCAACTTGCGCTGGTTGGATACAACCAGCGAAGGATGCGTCTGAGTGTCAATAGTGAGGACCGACCCGGATACCACCCGGATACAGGGCATTCAATTTCGCATGCATCATTTCAACAGCGAGTGTTCCATGGGCTTGGGCTCGTGGCACCTCGGGCTTCACCAGCACTTTGTCAACGCGCTGACGATCCAGATCAATGATTTCAAATCGGTGATCCCGCCAGACGAAGGAGGCGCCTTCACGGAGGGCGCTCCCGAGTTGCACGGTCGCAAAGGCGGCCACGGACTGTCCCTCGGGTGCGGTCATCGCGCCGCCCAGCAGGGATTCGAGCTTCGCGCGGTCGAAGCGCTCATCCACGAGCCACGAGCCGTCTTCGCGGCGGCACGCTTCGGGCCTGCGCCGGTCTTCCAGCGACGGGATTTCGCCCACAATGGCTTCGAGCACATCCACCAGCGTGACGAGGCCCACGACGGCACCGGCTTGATCGGTCACGAGCGCGAGGTGTCGCCCAGTCTTTTTGAAAACTTCGAGCAACTGCGTCACCGTCTGCGTGGCCGGCACGAGCAGCGGCGGCGTCATCAGGTCGGCGAGCTTCACCCAGGCGCCGGCGGCAAGGTTGGCATAAATGGCCTTGACCGACACCACGCCGACCACCCCGTCCCGGCTGCCTTCATAGACTGGAAAATGCGAATGGGCCGACACTACGATCTTGTGCCACACCGCCTCGTGCGAGTCGTCCTGGTTGAGGAAAACGAGTTTCTCGCGCGGGGTCATGACTTCCTGAACGGGGCGGCGGTCAAAGGCCAGCACCGATTCCACCGTCCCGGGCTCCGCCGCGTGAAAGACGCCGGCGTCCAGGCCTTCCTGAAGCAGCAGCTTCACTTCCTCTTCCGAAACCGTTTCGGCTTTCTGCGGCTTGGCGCGGAGCAAGCGTAACAGCGCGTCCGTGGACACGCCCAGGATCCAGATCGCGGGGCGGGCCAACCGGCTCAACGCATCTATTAGCCGCGCGAAGCGGCAGGCGATACCTTCCGGGTTGGCCAGGGCCAGGCGCTTGGGGACCAGCTCGCCGATGATCAAAGACAGATAAGTCAACCCGACCACCACCACGCCAAGGCCAATGGCTTCGGCGTACGGCGCCAACGTGGAACTGGGTTTGAGCTCAGCGGCGATTTGCTCGGCCACCGTGATGCCGCCAAAAGCCGCAGCCAGCAGGCCCACCACCGTGATACCAATCTGCACGGTGGGCAGAAAGCGGCTCGGGGACTCGGCCAGTTCCAGCGCCACACGCGCGCCCGGCACGCCGGCCTCAGCGAGTTTCTTGAGCTTCGACTTGCGCGCCGACACCACCGCCATCTCGGTCATGGCAAAGACGCCGTTCGCCACCAGCAGCAGCAGCAGCAGAATGATTATGATTTCAATGACGACGCGCGCGGTCATGGCTTAAGTGGGCTCTGACGAACGTGTCGGGACCGAAGCGCTTTCTGCACTTCCATCAGGCCAGGCACCGGCGTTCAAAACAGAAACCGCACGCCGACGGTCAGGACCAACTCCGTCCTCGGTCGCCCGCCGGCGGCCCGGAGGGCAGGAAGGCCCAGCGCAGCCTCCAGGGCAAATGTCCGCGCCTCGTACAGGATGCCGGGTCCGACGATCAACTCCCAGTCGCCGTTGGTCTCGTAGAGGCTGTTGACCTCGAACGTCAGGTAGGTGGCGGCGGTCGTGTCGGCTGCATACGCCGCGGGGCTCAGCCGGAACAGATAAGACCCTTCCAAGCGAACGGCATCCGCCGGACCGTCCCCCGCGCGCGTGCTGAATGGGTCGCCCCCGTTGTTGTGTTGGTAAACCGCGGCGGCGTTGAACCCGTGGCGGCCAAGGATGCCGGTGAAAACCCCGCCGATGAACGGGTCGAACGAATCACTGGAGAACTCCCCATCCCCGCTGGGAATCTCGACGCCGCCGACCACTGCAAAACGCAGCGAGTCAACCGGCCCAAGGTCGAGTTGCCACGGGCGCCATTTCACCGCCAGCCAAAAATCGTTCAGGCCGACATCCTCGGTGGTTGAGCGGCCGGCAGGCGAGGAACGCTCATAGACCACGGGCAATTCCAGCGACAGCGACCACTCCCGTGCCAACCCGTAGGCAAGCGACGTGGTGGCGACGAGTTTGTCCACGGTGCGGTCGGCCGGAGAGGGGTCATCGCCGAGCCTCATATACTGGAGTCGCTCGCGCAGATAGAAGCTGCCGACCGACGGCTGGGTGGCAGCCAGGACGTTGGCGGACTCCTGCGCGAGAGCGGCTGATGCGACCAGCGCCAACCCGACTCCGAGGGCCGCACCGCGCAGAGCATTCATG
>Ga0335397_10012557_pt1 | contig 10359 bp, 9 predicted proteins | sample MAT04_FD_205740 | JGI IMG/M metagenome (GOLD analysis project Ga0335397, IMG submission 205740) | Freshwater microbial communities from Lake Fryxell liftoff mats and glacier meltwater in Antarctica - MAT-04 (spades assembly) (version 2) ...
AGCGGCCGACGTCCGCCGTCGCCACGCCGTGCACTTCGCCGGGGTCGTCCGCACGGTCGACCACGTGATCAGGACACCGAACGAGATCGAGGGCCGCCAGCGCCTCGCTACCGTCGCCGACGAGATCCGCACTGCGCACTACTGGGCGCAGCGGTACGAACCCGAGCTCGCTGCGGACATCAGCGGCGCGCTGCATCTTGCCGCCTACTCGACGTTCTGGAACGAGCCCGTGGAGTGGGCGCGATTGTTGTTGGCGCGACATCCAGCTGCGACCGCTGACGACCTGTTGGGCGCGCGGTTGATCGTGGCCGGTTCGGCAGCGAACCGCGGCGACCTCGGGGTAGCGCGCGCTGAGGTTGCCGGAGTGAGTCGCTCCGACAATCTGCGCATGAGAGCGGCGGCGGCCGAGATCCTCAGCGACGTCGGCCTCTACGCCGGCGACCTCGATGGTGTCGCAGCATCGACCGACGAGCTCCGTCTGCTCGGCGCGGAGCTCGGTGATTCGCATTGGGAGGTGATCGCCGCTGTTAACGCTGCGCTCGCACTCACCTTCGCCGACCGTCCCGGCGAAGCGATCGAACGCCTGGCAGAGGTGGAGCCGATCGAGTCGTCGCCATCGGATTGCGCATGGGCCACCTACGCAAGGGGCGAAGCGCTGAGCGCGCTCGGCGAACCTGGTGCAACAGACGCCTACTCGTCGGCGATCGACCTGGCCCGTGCGGTGGGGAACCCGTTCGTCGAGTCGGTCTCGCAGGTGGCGCTGGCCAGCGAGTACTCCCGGGCCGGCTCGCATCGTCAAGCTCTCGACGCCTTCGCCGAGTGCCTCCACGCTTATGCACGACACGGCAACTACGTCCACGCCGTCACCACGCTGCGCAACATGATTGAGGTCCTCGCCGCGATCGGTGACAATCGCGGCGCAGCGGTCATCGGGGCAGCGACGTCGAGTGATCTCCTGCGCAAGAGCTATGGACCGGAAGCGGAGCGACTTGCTCTTCACCTCTGGCAGCAACGAAGCTCGTCAACCAGCCGAAGCCGTAGCGCTCCGGATACGCAGGCGCCGGCGCACGAACAGAGCGAGGCCGAGCCAGCCGCCGGACGCGGCGGCTGTCCCCGCCGCAGACAGCGCAATCAACACACCATGTTCATCCCAGAACGGGCGTGGGTCTGCGACGGTGACCGGGTAAGACGAACTCAACGCAACACCGTCGGTGTTGAATCCGGTCACGGTGACGGTGTGAGCGCCGACATCGAAGTTGGCGGGGAGGTCGAACTGAAGTGTGGCTGTCCCGTCGTCGGCGACGACGGATGTGGCCAACAGTTGCGGAGTTGATTCGACTGCGAGGTCGGCGGTCGAGCCGGGCAACAGATTCGGGGCGATGACCGTGAGGGTCTGGCCGCGCCCGAGCGTCGTGCCGGACAGAGTTTCAACCTCGAGGGTCGGCCCGACCGGGATGGGCAGCACCTCGATCTGCGCGGGTCGATTGCGTTCGACCGGGTGTTGGCCAATTTGCGAGTTCGAGAACTGGACCAAGGCTGCGGTCATGGCGCGGTAGCCGTTCGCATTTGGGTGGAACAGTTCGTTCTTCTTCCGGCCCTGCGGGGTGGTCGGCGGGAACGCATAAGACGTCCCAAATGGGGCCAAGTCCACCGTCTTGGCGATCAGGTCGAACGCACCGCCGACGGCCCCGACGTTCAGGTCCAAGTAGTTGAGGTACTTGTCGGTGTCGCATGCCGTGTGGGCCGGTTCGAATGATTGACCAACCTCTGGAGCGAAGTAGATCGGGACACCTTGAGATCGCGCCGTGTTGACGGCTGTCTCGATCGTCGAGTTCAGCGTCCGCACGAATCGGTTCAGCCACTTCCATTCCTCGTATGAGAACGCCCCTGGGCAGGCGGCGATCACTTGGTTGTAACGTGAAGGGTCCGGGACCGGGTTCGGGTACGCAAGAACGATCATCGGCGCTGGCCCGCCTCTGGCACGCAACCGTGGCGGGCTGTTGAGCGAGTTGTCAATTCGCAGGTATGAATCAACGAGTTGGGGGACGATCGCTGAGGCCTGCGCCATCTTCATTTCGCCCCAGTTGCCGTGGTCGCGGACGCACAGCGTTCCTGGGAGCTTGAAGACGTCCCGGAAGACCGCCGCCTGGGTGGCGGCGAGGAACGGGCCGGGGCCGAGACACTGGGTTCGGGATACGACACGCCGGCTGTAGCACTCGCCGGGCAACAGGCAGGTGATCGCAACGCCTGCGAAATCGGCGTCGTTGCCGCCCAATGTCAGTAACACCAAGTCGGGAGCGTCCTTCAGAGCGTTCAGCTGTGAGATCTGAGGAGGCGTGTACTTGTTCTGTGCCTGGGTCAAGTTCTTCGAGACCGCCCCACTGCACGCCAGGTTGATCCTTTGAGGCGCCACCGGCCAGAGCGCAGCGCCATAGGTGGCGTCGGACCTATGGCAGGCGTTCTCCTCCCAGTCGAACTGTTGCGGATAGCCGCCGGCGCCCTCACCCGCCGAGTACGAGTCGCCGAGGATGACGACACGTTCCTTTCCAGCGAGCAAGGGTCCGACGTCGTCCATCAATATCTCACCGCGCAACTTGACTGAGATGTCGCGTGACACGGTCACAGCGTTCGCGGCGCTCACCGTGATCTTGAATGTCAAGTCCTTATCGGTGAAGTCGAGCGCTGGGGCAAACGTCCACGATTGCTGTTTGCTGTTGAACGGCTCAATGTTGCCCAGTTGTTGGACAGGCCCGTAGAGGAACGGCTTCTCATCTGAGGTTGGTGTTATCTGGACGCGGACGTTCGCCGCGAGGTTGGGTGACATGTTGGTGATGTTGGCCGACAAGGTCACGGTCGGGCTCTGACCGTCAATGCCAATGTTGCGGAAGACGATGCCTGGGCCGTCGACATCCAGGGTGAAGCTGGCACCGGCGAGAGATCCGAGAGACGCGGCGAGTTCGTCGGCGTTGTCAGCGTCCAGGTACTTGCCATCGGTCGCCGTAGAAATGCACTGGAGTTGCTCCTTTCCTGCGCCGTCGATCTGGAACCCGATCGTGTGCACCTTCACGGCCACGTCCGGGAGAAGTTCTTTGGCGACCTCGCACGGATCACGCCCGCAGTTCGACTCCCCATCGGAGACGAGCACGATGGATGCGTTGCCATCGAGCCCGTAGCGGCGAAGATCGTCGTATGCCGCTTCGAGAGCGGGCCCGGTCGGGGTGCCGCCGTCGGCCTCAAGGCTGCGAACCAGCCGACCTACCTCACCGCGCTTCGTGAACGGGGCTGCGATCTCGACACCCTCGCCGCAGTCGCCGGTCCCGGCTGGGTACGCGCGCAAACTGACGAGGATCTCCGTCGGTAGCTGGTCGAGTAACGCGACGATGCCTTGTTTGGCACCGTTCAGTTTCGTGGTGCCGTTGGGGTCCTCGTCGTTCATCGATCCGGAGATGTCGACGACCAGCGCGACAGTTGCAACCCCACTTGCTGCGGTTGGTAGTTTCGCTGGCGCTTCTGCAGCTCGGACTGGGGCCCCAGACACGAGTCCTGCGAGCAGAATCGTCGCCGCGGATGCGAGTCGGGCGGTTCGGCTCACGAGATTGTCTCGGCCAGGATTGCAATGTCGTCTTTCGAGCCGAGCAGCACCCCACCGATTGCCGCGACCGTGCCGTAGGAACCGGACCTGGTCCGCTCCAGGGGGTCGACTACGGCGTGGGCAACGAACTGGAGCCGCAATGCATCGTTCACCGGCAACACGACATCAACGGGTTGTCCGAACGCGACCGAGTGGGTCGCGACGACGACGTTGTCGATGACGATGTCGACCGTGGCGCTGGCGTCGATCTCGGAGTCGTCGGTGAACCCGAGGGTGAAGGACAACTCGTCGACTTTGCGACCCAAGTCGTAGTCGAGCGTGTAGGTCCGAGGCGTGCCGTCAGCTGGCGTCGCGCGGAGCTCACACTCGAAGGACGACTGGCCGGTTACGCCGTTGACGTTGACCTCGTTGTTGCGGGTGCAGCCCTCGGCAGAGACTGCCCTCAGCGGGGCGAGGTCGATCGAGGCTGGGGCCTCTGAGACGGTGAGGCTCACGATCGCCGGCAATGGCCCGCTCGTAGGATCAGCTTCGAGAACGGTGCCGACTCCAACGCCAGGTTCGTAGCGCGAGCCGAACTGGACGACGGCGCCGAGCTCCTCGAGCATGCTGACGGCTTCCGAGGCGGCAGTGCCAACGACGGCCGGGATGTCTACTGCAGCTGACACGGACAACGTGACTGCAGCCGGTGAGAAAGAGCCAGGCGGAGGGTCTTGAGCGATGACAAGTCCGGCGTCACCGGCGGTCCCGACGGGCGTTGACGTAATCAGGGCTGGATCGATGCCGGATCCGCCGAGCACTGCGAGGGCGTCGGCCTCGCTCAGTCCGATCACGTTCGACATCTCGACAACCGCGACGGTGTCTGCCGCCGGAGCAGCAACCGAGTCTGGAACGGATGCCTCTTCGACGTTGACCACGATCGCAGCGGGCGGCGACGGCGGCTCTACCCTGCGTCGAGTCCCGACCGTAAGCCCGTAGGTAAAGGCGGCGGCTGTCCATGCGATGAGGCACACCGAGGCGAGGGTCAGCACGAGCCGGCGCTTCCGCTTTGGCCGTCGCTGCTTCTCTGCGACCGGGCCCGGAATCGTCAACCGTTCCGGGGTGGATAGCGGTCCGGCGTTCCCGTCCGGCGGGAGTGGCTCGCTGCCTTCCATTTCTTCGACGGAAATAACAATTCGCTCTGCGTCCATCGTCGGCCTCCCGCTGTTTGCTGGACACGGTAGTTGAGATCACTGGGCGCATTGTGCAGTGAGCAAGGGCAAGGGCAAGGGCAAGGGCAAGGGCAAGGGCAAGGGCAAGGGCAAGGGCAAGGGCAAGGGCAAGGGCAAGCGACTGATTCGTTCTGGCCATGGCGAGTTGGAAGCAGGCAGGATTCGCAATTGCTTGCGTTGCTGGATTCTTGAGCGGGTGTGGATCTGATGCGGGTTTGACCGACCCACCGGGACTGTCGCAAGTCTCAACTTCACCGACACCTGCCACCACAGTGCGCACATCGAGCAGCCCTGCACCAACGTCGGCGCCCACCCCGGAGACCACAGCGAGCATCGCCTCAACTCAAGCAACGATCGGGGACGGTGTCGCGAATCCGACTTGTGGCGAGAACCTTCCTGACGTGCAGCGCGAGGTATGCGGCGTTCCCGGAACAGTCGAGCAAGATGAAGATGGCGGCACTCTGCGTGCGCGATTTTCGCTCCCAAGTGGCCGGGCAGAAGGGTTCGTGAACACCACGAGGTACCCGCAGGGCGATGGCATCCCGCTCACTGACATCGCTGGCTCAACAGTTACGGTCGGTCATGTCCGCACCGAAGCCGGTTGCGCAGTCTTCGCGCTGTACGCCGTAAAGGCCGACATCGTCACCATCATTGACGCTGCGCCGGATGGGCCGGACGACTTCATTAGGGATTGCTTGCACGATGGTGGCGGTATCGCTTTCTCGATTGGCCCCCGGAGTTGGCTGGTCACGGACGGCCTTCTTACCGAAATTGACCCGTCAACTGCCGCTGAATGCTCCAACGAATGGTAACTGGCGAGTCGAATGCTGTGGGCGATCAGTGAATTTCGCGTTCGGCGATCATCGATTCTCGCGGTAGGTGGGTCGGGTTCTTCCTGAATTTCAATGGCGAGGGGTGATCCCTCCAGCATGTCGAGCGACCAAGCAAGCCAACTGGAGGGATCGCTTCTCATGACGACTCAGGAGGAGTTCATGGATGTGCTCGCGATGAAACGCGCTGGCATGACGTACGCGGAGATCGGTGAGTCGACGGGGTATCACCCGGCGACGATCTCGAAGTGGTGTCGGGAGGGAGGACCGCCGGCGGCGCGAACGATCGCCGCCGACGAATGCAGGGTCGGGCCGGTTTGGGCGGATCGGCTGTCGTCGTTGTTGGTCGGGAACAAGGATCTGTTGGCGACATCGCTGTTCGAGATCGTCCGCGCTGAAGGGTTCACGGGCTTGTATCCAACGCTCGCCGGATGTTGTCGATGAGTGCTTCGACGAGGTCTGGGCTTTCGTCGCTGCCGAACACGCGCACCGAGATCGTTCCGTCGGCGGGTGTTTCGATGTACAGCTGATGCGTGTAGCGGCCTGTGCCGTTCTGGATCGCGATCACGGAGAACGTGCGGACGGATCCGATGCTCCCGTCGACCATCTGGGCGTCTTTCATGGTGGGTTCGTCTTGGATCAACGATTTGAGCTCGTCGATGCTGACCGTGGCGGTGATCGCCGAGATCTCGGCGAAGTATCCGTCGCCAACGGCGAGCCCGATTTCGGTGATCGGTTCTGTCGAGACTTCGCTGTACATGTCTTCGGATCCGATGTCCCAGCTCACCGGGACGTTGAGGGAGACGCTCTTGACCGCCAGCACAGCGCCGAGCTCCGGCAGATCTGCGGCGTCGGTGACGACTTGGCCGTTGGTCGGCGCCGGCGTTTCCTCGGCTGTGCTGGCCGCCGTTTCCGCGGCCGGCGTCGTGTTCTCGGCCGGGCTGGCAGCCCCTGTGGTGCTCAGCTGTGTTGCGTTCTTCTCGTCTGAGCCGCATCCGAGGAGCAAGGCGCTGGAGGTGATCATCGCCGCGATGGTCTTCGATGCTGATCGTGTACCGAACATGTGCTGTCTGTTCTCTGGATCCGGCTGTGTGGATGGTCGGCTTGACGGTTGGACTATTCGCCGTCATCGATCGTGGTTGTTTCTGCAACCGTCGTTGTCGTTCCGCCGGTAGTAGTCGACGTCGAACTCGAGGTCGTCGGCCGGATCGTTGTCGTGGTCGTCGCCTTCGTCGTCGCGGTGACGGGTGACGTGATTGATGGTGCAACACGGGTGGTGGGTGTGGCGCCTGACGATTGGGCGACGGTTGACGCGGTCGATCCGACATCGGACGGTCCGTCGGTCGTCGTCGACGTGGCGCCCGGCGCGTCCGGTCGCGGCTGGAGGGGCATCACGCGCACCGACACTTGAAGGATCTGGTTGCCGGCGGCGTCGATGATGACGCCGTCGCCTTCGCCGACGCCGATGATGATCCCGTCGTCGATCACGGCGACCTCGGCTGGTTCGACCGTCCATCCGCGAGTCAGAGTCGCGATCTTGTCGGCCGCGACAGCAGATCCGTCTGCGTACCGGAACACGAGCGGCGTCGGGAACCCGGCAGGGAGACGCAATGGTTGCTGGTCGAGGGTCGGCGCCTGGATGGCGAGGGCCTGCCAGAGGGCGAGACGTTCTTGGTCCCAGATGGCGAGCTGGTTCGCGTTCGTCCCGTCGGGCGCTTTCACCGTGTACTGGATCTGACCGGTCTGCAACGGTCCGATCGAACCGGTGTCGGTCTGGATCTGCGATCCGATTGGCTCGTCACGTCCGTTGCATTGCTGTTGGGTCGCGAAGGCGGCCGGGACGGGTTCGATGATGATGACGTCGTTGGCTGGTTCGACTGTCGGGTTGAACATCCGGATGTCGACGGTGATGCAGTCCCGGCTGTACGTGTAGTTGTGGTGGATGACGATCCCGTCTTGGCGGACGACGTCAGCGCCGACTGCGGTGACGGGAGCCTTCGGTGGGTCTTCGGCGAGGGATGTTCCGGCGACGACTCCGGCGACGAGGCCGATGATGCCGGCGGCGGCGAGCCCCATGTACGGCTTCTTCGCTGGCGGGGCCGGCTGATGGTTGTGGGTCTCGGTGTGTTTGGCTGGTTCGCGGACTGCGGCACCGGTGCGGCCGTAGACGGCGCGGACGTCCCAGCCGGCGAACCGGACGAGGTCGCCGTCTTCCCAGCCGAAGAAGCCGTCTTCGCCGAGCAGCGGGTCGACGACGTACGCGACTTGCCATGGGGCGGAGAAAAAGTTGTGGTGGATGAACGTGTCGTATTCGGAGAGGAACACGGAGAACCCGGGGTGCGAGTGGTACCAGCCGACGATTCGCGAGTCGGGGTGTTCAGCGTCGAGGGTTGTGTTGATCGCATCCCACGTTTCGTGGGTGAACGTGAGGCTCGAGGCGTGCGCGACGGTGTGTTGGGCGCGGATCGCAGCGGTGATCACGGTCAGGGATCCGTCGACGGTGCCGACCAGGACGCCGCCGCATTCGTTGGTGGTGTCTTCGGCGACGTGGTCGCCGATCTGTTGGACCACGGTACGGTCGATGCGCAGCGGTGCGGCGCCGGAGGCGCGGACTTTCGGGTCGGGCCGGTCGTCTGACGCTGTCGGGTTGCTCATGTCCAGTCGTCCGGTGTCTGTTCGTCCGAAGTGAGCCACACGTACCGGTACTCGCTGCCGTGGCGGACTGCGAGGACTTCGTCGGGGCGGACCCCGTACTCGGCGGCGGCCCGGTCAGCGTCTGCCGTTCCGATCGCGATCGATGACGCGGTTTCGAATTGGCGGGATTCGTGGCAGGTCGGGCAGTCGGCGTCGCCGAGGACGACGAGCGGTGCGGGCCGCCCAGCCCACGTGCGGACGTCGCAGTTCGGGCAGAACCATTCCGTCACGTGGTCGTCGCCGAGTTCGACAACGGCGCTGTCACCGAAACCGGCGGCTTCGGCGATCGCGGTGAATGTGATGTCGCCGCCGGTGCCGTCGATCCGCATCGGGTCTGCGTACGTGTGATGGGCGAGGCAGTCTTCGTTGTGCGGGTAGCGGAGTGCGTAGGCGTCGTTGTTGCCGCCGTCGAAGATGATGCCGCCTTGGAGGACGGTGACGCCGGGCTGGTCGGCGTGGAGGAGTTTGACGACTTCTTGGGCTTGGAGGCCGCCGATGATCGACGCGGCGGTCGCGGTCGTCGGTGTCCGGCCGAGGGCCATTTCGTCGCGGGACAGGAGCCTGCATGATTGGCGGTGGGCGACGGCGGCGAAGTCGGCTTCGCTGAGGGTGCACTCGTAGCAGCCGTCTGGTGGGGAGAACACTTTGGCGGCACCGAGGAGGCCTTCGATAGCGCCGTCGACCCATGGTTTCCCGGCGCGCCAGGCGAGCCGGTTCAGGTACAGGCGTGCTTCACGGTTGTCGAGGGCGCCGACGATGACGTCGGCCCGGTATGCGATCCCGGTCCCGAATTGGCGGACGTCCGCGTGCAATGGTGTGATCCGGGCGTCGGCGTTGATGTCGGCGGCTCGTTCGCAGAGGGCGTCGACTTTGCGGCGTCCGTCGTCGCCGGCGCGGAAGAACACGCAGCGCGCCAGGTTCGACGCTTCGATCGTGTCGAAGTCGACGACGAAAATCGAGCCGACACCCATGAGCGCCAGGTTTTTGACGACTTCGTTGCCGAGGGCGCCGGCGCCCACCACGAGGACCCGGGCGGCGGCCAAGCGTTGCTGGTCCCACCATGTGATCCGGTTCTGTCTGTCGTACCGGGTTTCTTCAGCGATGGTGATGGTGTCGGTCATCCGGCGATGATCTCGGGTTGGAGTCGCAGGACGTCTTCGGGTCGGACTTTGGCGGCGGCGAGCGTTTCGCGGTCGCTGAGTTGGCGGCCGGATGCTTTGTGGTGGAACCGGTACGACAGCGGTGCCCCGTCCGGGCCGACGGCCGGCAGGTTCATAGCTTCGACAAGTTTCGCGATCACGAGCTGGACGGGCTGGTCGTCGGGCAGGGTTGCCGGCTGGTTCCGGCTTCCGGTCACGTCGACGATGTTGACGTTGAGCATCACCCTGGGTTGCCTCCAGTGTTCGCAGTAGCGGTCAATGCACGTTCTTGATAGGACAGGATCGAAGCGCCGATCCCGATCCGATCGCCGCCGCTGAGTCGGGCGGTCGACACTTGAGCTCCGTTGACTGTGACGGGCCCGCCGAGTGATGTGACGACGACACCGTCCGGGGTCCGGTCGAAGGCGACGTGTTGAGGCCTCACCGCCGGGTCGCGGACAAGGACGATGTTGCAATGGTGATCGGCGCCAACCACGGTCCGGTCGTTGTACAGGATGAACTCTTTGCCGGTCATCGGGCCGGACGCGATCGTGATCCACGATTCGCGGCGGGCGCGTTCGACGACTCCGACGCCGAGTCCGATCCCGAGACCGGTCGCGGCGAAGCCGAGCATCCGCAGCTGGAACGCGGAGGTCGATCCGTCGTCGGTCGAGTTCGCGATCAACTGGAATGCCAGTCCGCCGAGGCCGCCGCCGACGATGCCGCCAATGATCCCGTTCACGATCTTGCGGGATCCGCCTCGGATGCCGATTCCAGCGCCGATCAGTGTGCCGAACACGCCCCAGGCGACGACTCTGGCGAGGATTGCCTTATTCTGGGAGTCGTCGAAGCTTTCGGCGTCTTCGAGGAGTTTGGTGAACAGGATCTGGGCGATG
>Ga0335397_10012561_pt1 | contig 10357 bp, 11 predicted proteins | sample MAT04_FD_205740 | JGI IMG/M metagenome (GOLD analysis project Ga0335397, IMG submission 205740) | Freshwater microbial communities from Lake Fryxell liftoff mats and glacier meltwater in Antarctica - MAT-04 (spades assembly) (version 2) ...
GCCACGTCCCCTGTGACATGGGGTCTGTCGGCATCCCGGTCAAGAAACTTGAGCCTGGCGCGCAAGGGCACCCTGCCCGGGCACAGGAGCCCAGGTAGGGGTGACCCTGGGGTCCGATCCGTCGGCCTATCGGGTGGGTTGGCGCACCGCGGCCGTCAGCATTCGGGTCAAGGCGGCGAGGGCGATCACGGTGATGACTCCGATGGGCCCCATCACCCCCCAGGCAGGTTCCTGGTCTCGCGCGTCGCTGATGAACGGGGTGATGAGAATCGGCAACCCGGTGAGGATCAGAAACATCAGCAGGCCCGGCCCAGCCAGGTAGCCAAGGGGTCGCTTGCGCAGCAGTTGGATTCCCACGATCAGCACCGCCGGGAGAAAGAACGCAAGGTCGAGCACATGGACGGGGTTGGTCGGCAGATTGAGTTCGGCGGCACCTTGTGGCGTTGTGCCATCGAGCAGCGACGGAACGATGTCGCTCAACCACAGGAACCCGAACAGCGCCGCTGCGACGATCAGGTAAATGGCAGCGAACCGTTGGCGGGGTCGGGTGAAGTGTGACGCGACGTCGTCGGCGTCTATATCGATCAATCCGCCGATCAGCGCGAACAGGGCGAATCCCAGCGCGGCCACCCACACCAGGAAGAGGGGCCCGAAGCTAATCGACACGGTGTAGATGACGTAGTTGTAGATGGTGAAGGCCAGTGCACCCAGCCACACCAGGTAGGCACGGGGCGAACCGCTCCTCGCGAGCAACGAGGTGATCAGCAGGAGCGGAGCGACGACCACGAGGTTGACCAGATCCTGCGCGACGGCCTGAGCGATGAAGGATTCGGTCTCACCGCCGTAGATCCTGTCGATGCGTGCGAGGCCGACAAGGCTTCCCACACCTGCTGTGAGAGCTCCGGCAATGGCTAGGCCGGTCCATAGCGGGCTCGGAGGGCGAAAGTTGCCGATGCCGGTGGCCGGGCTGGTTTGCATGGTCATCGGCCACCTCCTCAGGCTCTTGGAGAGTAGCTGAGGAACTGCGTCGGCCAGGGCCTTCTGTGGTCGCAACCACCTTCGTCGGTGGTTGCGACAGCGCCAGGTCAGGTGGCGGTGGTGATGGTTCCCTCGATGTCTCGGACGAAGATGCCATCGAACTGCAGCATCTCGCCGGTTGCCGGGTCGACGTATCCAGCGATCACGTGCGTCAGCCTGAAGCCAGCCGCATGCAACGCGTCAAAGATCTCGGGATACAACGGCCCGCCCGCGTACAGCGGCACCATCGACAGCTCGATCTGAATCGCTGCGACTGGTCCCGCGAGCAGCGCTCCTGCACCGGCGAGCACCTCGCGCTCGAACCCTTGGGTATCGACCTTCAGAAACGCAGTAGTTCCGGCGGCCACCTGTCCAGTCACTTCGTCCAATGTGCGGACGGCAACGGTTTGCTCACCGATGTACTTCGCGTGGGGAGCTGCCTCCTCGTGGCGAGCCAGCATCGGCAGGATCGAACTGCTCTGCGACTTGTTCGCTGCCACGTTGATGGTCACTTCGCCCTCGACCGCACCGATCGCGCAATTGGTGACGGTCCATAGATCGTCGGTGGCTGCGTCTCTAGCGGCGAGGTTGTAGGCGGCGATCACGGGCTCGTAGGAATCGATGGGGCCCTGGTAGCCGAGGCCCCTGAGTTCCTTGGCGTACTGGCCCATGTTGGCGCCCACGTCGATAACGTGATTGATGCTAAGTCGGCGCAGGATCCCAGCAAGATCGGACCACTGCTCGGTGTAGGTGAGGCTCGCGGTTGATGGCCGGTCTGCCGGTTGAGCCGGCGGCGTCGCGGGTAGCTCGGGCCGCGAGGTACGAGGGGGGTAGCGGACCACGTCGAATCCAAGGCCCCGCACCAGTTGATGCGCTCGCTTCTTCACTGCTGTCACCGTCTCCGCCCGCCTGGATGCCTAGGTGATCGTAGGTGAATGTGGGTGGAGGATTCATCTTCGGTCAACGGGTCGGCCAGCCGCAGTTGATGTTCGATGAAACAGGCCTATCTCGCCTCATCAGGCTTCGGATCAGAAGCGCCGAGGAACTTGGTGCTCCGATGCACCCTTACCGGCGAACTCCAAGCAACGACGCCGTACTTGCCGAAGTACTCCGCGTCGAGTCTCTGCCACATGGCTTCGAGTTGGGCGCTCGGCACCAGTACCTCGATGCGCACATTCCCGCCCTCAAAGTCACCTGCGTCGACGCCGTCCACGCTACGTCCGTGACACGGCGTCGCCGTCCACCCACTTGCGCCAATGCTTTCAATGAAGCGGATGAGGCGTTCTTCGAGGACGCCCTCGGCAACCACGGTGAGTACGTGCACTTCTTCATCTGGCATGGCGTGCTCCTAGGCGAGGGCTTGTGCCATCAGGTAGTAGAGCGGAATCCCGATCACGAGGTTGAACGGGAAGGTGAGCCCCAGACTCGCAGTGAGGTAGTACGCGGGGTTGGCTTCGGGGAGCGCGAGCCGGACCGCCGCTGGCGCCGCAATGTAAGACGCGCTGGCAACGAGCACGCCGAGAATCGTTGCTCCTCCCACACTCAGCCCCGCCAGTGTTCCGGTTGCGGTGCCAAGGGCGCCACCGATGACCGGCATGAGGAACGCAAACGCCACCAGTCCAGGTCCGCCGCGGCCGGCCTCGTGAAGCCTTCGGCCAACCAGGACACCCATTTCAAGCAGGAAGAACACGAGTACGCCTTGGAAGATCCCCTTGAAGAATGGTTCAACGCTTTCGTACCCCGCGGGCCCGCTGATGTATCCGGCCACCAAACCACCCGTGAGGAGGACGATGCTGCGCGATGTGACGACTTCTCTGAGCGCCTCTGATCGCGGAGTCGAGCCCGACGCCCCAGCCAAGTAGAGCGCGAGCACAATCGCAGGCACCTCTAGCAGCGCCAGGAGCGTCGCCATGTACGGCTCGTAGGTCACGTTGGCGAGGTCAAGGAAGGCCAGCGCAGCCGTGAACGTGACAAGGGATGTCGACCCGTAGTGAGCTGCCAGGGCCGCCCGGTCGATTCGGCCAAGCCGTGTCATGACGCGTAGCAAGTAGAACGCGATGACAGGTGTCAGGAGCCCGAGGCCTACCGCTAGAAGGCCGGGCAGCGCCACCTCGACGATCCCCGCTGCCCGCAGTCCCACTCCACCCTTGATGCCGATTGCCAGCAGCAGGTACATCGAGAGAAAGGTGTAGACCGGGTCGGGCAGGCGAATGTCGGCGCGCAATCGGGTGGCAATAACGCCGAGAGCGAAGGCGAGGACCGGCAGCGAAGTCAGACCCTTCAGTGCTAGCTCCGCGTTGGACACAATTCCTCGTTCCCTCACTGGGTATGGCGACGCTGCATCGATCGATCGCTGAGCATGCCCGACGGTGTGGAAGTGAACCATGCTGGGAAGTGGTCGCATCAGGCCGGGCAGCTGGTCACTCTGCTCGCAACGCGAGGTCGTTCAGCGGCCGAATCCGGCTTCTCGGGCCATCACGATTGCCTGGCCCCGGTCGGATGCGTGCAGCTTCGTCAGGATGTTGGCGACGTGGTTCGCGATGGTCTTGCGTGACACGCCGAGGGCGGCGGCGATCGACCCGTTCGTACGTCCGGCGGCCAGCAGCTCCAGGATCTCGTGCTCACGCACCGTCAGGTGGGGCATCGACGGCCGCGCCTCGGGAAGCTGACCGACACGGTCGGTGACGATGGCGTGGGCGTGGGGGCCAAGCACCAAATCCCCTGCGGCGGCACCGAGGATCGCTCTGACGAGGTCGTCCTGGGACGCGCCCTTGAGCACGAACCCGCTGCCACCAGCACGCAGTGCCGCAAGCACCGTCGACTCGTCACCGTGCATGGTCACGAACAGGACTCGAATCTCCGGGCAGTCCTGGCGGATCCGCTCCGACGCCTCGAGGCCGCTTCCCCCCATCAGCTCCACGTCCATCACCACGACGTCGGGCCTCAGTCGAGTGCTCACCTCCACCGCTTCATCCGCCGTCGCTGCCTCGCCGACCACGACAATCTCCGATCGCGACTCGGCGAGGAAGTGGAAGCCCGCTCTAACCAGTGGATGGTCGTCTACAACGACGACGGAAACGCTCACGTGACGGCTCTCGGGATGATGGCCTGGACGCGGTAGCCGCGCTCCGGGTGTGCGCCCGCCACCAGGTAACCACCCACCTCAGCGGCGCGCGCAGCCATCGACGACATCCCGACCCCGTCGCTGCGTTCAGCGATCGGGCCCGATCCGTCGTCGCTCACCTCGATCACGATCTCGTCCCTTCGCACGCTGACGCGGACCTCGCAGTGCGTCGCGGCGGCGTGGCGCACGACGTTGTTCATCGCCTCGGTGACCAGACGGTAAACCGCCACGTCGGCCCCCGGTTGGAGATGGTCCAACTCCTCCGCTTGGACCACGGTGACTAACAGGCCCGGCGTATGTGTCGACAACTCCTCGGCTCGTTGCCTGATGGCTGCGCCTAGGGCCATACGGTCGAGTGCGGCGGGCCTCAGGCCGTCGACCAGCCGGCGGACCTCGTCCACCACCGAGCCGATGTCGGAACTGGTGGAGTGGAGGATCTCGGCGGCCCTCTGCGGGCGCTGGTCGATCAACTGGAATGCCGCATCCACTTTGAGGCGGATGCCGGTGAGTTCAGCGCCGACGCCATCGTGCAACTCCGCACGGATGCGGCGCCGCTCCGCGTCGGTTGCGCTGATGACGCGCTGGAGTGAGCGTTGCATCATTGGCGCCAAGCCCCAGACCCGGTAGCGCAGTACGGCCACGCTGACGAACACAAGTTGTCCCACGGTGAAAAGCTGTGCCGCGATAACACCCGACTGACCACCCGCCGCCACCATCGCCGGCACGAAGATGCCTGTGCCCAAGATGACCAGCAGCCACGCGACGGCTCGCCGTTCGCCTCCGGTAGTGCGGCGGTATCGGACGGCCAGCGGGACCACCCCTCCGATGGCGGTGAACGTGAGCAGCGGCACAGCCACCAGCCCTGCTGCATTTCCGATCGGGGCGGTGGCTTGCGGGAAGGCCTCGAGCGCTACGGCCACCACGCCTAGGAGCCCGAGTGCGACCGAGACGACCAGGTACGGACGCCAGCCGACGAGTGCACGCCCCGTGGGAAAGAGTTGCACCATCGCCGTCAGGGCTGGGAGCTCTACGACGATCAACCACGAAGCCACCCAGACAGCCCACCGATCCTCGGCACCGACGGCGATCAGGATCGCCGCAGTGGCATGCGTCACTGCAGCGAGCTGGGCGAGGATCCAGAATGGCAATGCTGGTCTGCGCGTGGCTAGCACGATCGCCGGCACGGCCCACCCGAGCGCCAGGGCAGCTTGGAAGGCAGGTTGCAGCGATTCTTCTGGAGCCGATCCACCGGTGAGGGATCCGCGCGAGGATGCATCGACGGCTGCGATCACGGCAGCGGCGATCACCACCGCGGTGGTGATCGCACTCGACAGGTTTGCGAGATTCCTGCGCCTCACCGCTGGAATCTAACAGCCGAAGCCGCCCATGCCAGGGCTCTGATCCCGTGCTGATCGGGAGATCCTCCCGGTTGTAGTCCCGTGACAGCGGGAACGTTTGACACCCAGCATGGCGACATGACACACATCCAGCTGGACGTTGCGGCAGTCGACCAGGCCAGGTGGCGCAGGACCGGCGCAGCATGGCTGGCCGGCGGCATCGTCTGGCTCGCCGCCGGGCTGCTCCACACCAATGGAGGCTGGCGATTCGACACCGCCGCTGTCGTGTGGATCGTCGCCGACGCACTGCTGGCTCTCGGCCTTCTCAGACTGTTCGTCCTTCGTCCGCACGGCACCAGCCGAATCGGTAGCGCCGCGTTGGTCCTCGCGCTAGCCGCTCGTGTCACCTTTGCTGCAGGCGAGATCTTCTCGATTATCGACGGCAATGACGAGGGGCCACTGATTCCCCTGGCTGCACTGGTCACGGCGGTGTCGATGACCGTCTACGGAATCGTTGTTCTCCGCAGCGATCGTGTCGTTGGACTCGTCGGGTGGTCGCTCCTCTTGATGGGGCTCTACCCCTTCATCGCGATGTTCCCCGTGTTCGCGATTACCGGTGAACCGTCCGCCATCCTCATCGCAGGATGGGGCGTCCCGGCCGCGCTGGTCGGCGTCGCCATGCTGCGCCGTCCCGGGTCCTGAACCTCAACCCGAATCGCGATTAACAACCTAGACACGCATCCGAGAAATGAGAAAGCCGAACCCACTTCCATAGGTTCGGCTGTCTCCGATGTCGTGAGACATCACAGAAGTGCCCCCGGCAGGATTCGAACCTGCGCCACCTCTTTAGGAGAGAGGTGCTCTATCCCCTGAGCTACGGGGGCGGGACGTGCGGAATTGCTTGAGGAGAACCTCGGTGTAGTTCGTGAGGGTGCCCGTCGTCGCCTTGCGTGGAGTCTATTCGCCCCCGGGTTAACGCCTTGACGGCCTCGATCTGGTCGATCGGGCAGCCATTCGCGGGTGTGAGCAAGCCAGTGTCCCGAGCTGATTGCTCTCGGGTTTCTGGGTGGCTCAAGCGGCTTGACCGGGTGGTGCTTGTTGGCGGGCGAGTTCACGCTGCCACGCGTAGCGGGCCCAGGCGTTGCGGGCCATGCAGGCCAATAGGCTGGTGAGGGTTTGATTGGCTTGGCCCCGGGCGGGGAGTTGGTTCATGCGTAAGGCGCGTTCGAGTTGGGCGCGCATGCCGTAGACGCGGGAGCAGTCGGGGGCGTGGCCTGGTACAGCGCGTGGGTATTCGCAGCGGTTGAAGCCAGCCTTGCATCCTCGTCAGACCAGCGCGTGCAGATGCGTCGTGGGGTGATGGTGGCAATGCGTGACTGGCCTCACCAGGTCGCACTTCAGGAATCGGACAGACGGACGAACGCAGCGACCACAACGACCCAGACCGGAAAGAGAACGAAGGGGGCGAAGCCCAGCGGCCCAAGCGGCGCCATTACGCCGAGGACGATCGAGGCCCAGCAGAGCCAAGTCGGCATCGTCGTTTCACCCCGAGCAGAAAGCCCGACGCCGATCATCGCGCAGGACATCCCGAGCATTGCCAGCGGGAAGTTCGTCGTGTCGAGGATGTTGATGGCTTGGACCACCTGCGGGTTTCCGATGTCAACTGCGTGGTGCAGAGCAAGCCCTGTCACGGCGAAGCCGACCACCGACAACGCCATCACTACGAAACCGAGCAGCGCCGCGTCCGCGGTCCACCGCCGCGTCCGGGCGACCAGCGCGGATCGCAGTGCCGCGCCATAGAAGACGAGAACGATGCCCGCCACGACGGTCGCGTACGTAATGACCTCGATCGTGGTATCACCGGTCTTGTAGTCGGTGATGAGCTTGGTCGGATCGTCGTTTGGGGAGCGGTCGCTGCTGGTTCCGATCAAAACAACGAAGAGCCCGAGATAGATGACGCCGAGCGTCACCAAGATGCGTCGGCCTGCGAGGGAGCCGTCAGATGGGGTGGTACGGCGGGGAGTGCTCGTCGTAGTCATGGCTCAAAGGTCGTCCCAGCGGCGTGCACGCACATCGGAGCGGACGCGGAACTGTGGTCGCGTGCCAAGGCGGACGCTGATATCCGTGTTAACACGGATACGCAGGTCTGGCAGGCGTGACAAGATTCGAAAGTGAATGCGGGACAGGTCCGCAAGTTTGCCGTGGCCGTCGGCCTTGTGGAAGTCCTCACGCTTATCGTCCTTGTAGTGCTTGATCGCATCATGGTTCGTACCGGGCATCCGGAATTGGCATCGTTGCACGGCGAAGCCTGGGTGATCCTCGTCGGAATCTGTGCCGCGACAGTGGTTGGATTCGCGATCGCACGGAGCCAGCCGGCCCACCCCGTTGGCTGGCTGTTCCTGGCGTTGTCGGGAGCCATGCTCCTCTCGGCCGCGCTGGATACCTGGGTGGATTGGGGACACCGAGCGAATCCAGGATCGTTGCCCGGAACCAGAGTGGTGGCCGTCGCCGGAGATGCCAGCTTCATTCTGTGGCTCGTTCTGGTGGCGCTCGTGCTCCTGCTAACTCCGACCGGCACGTTCCTGTCGGCCCGTTGGCGCGTTCTTGCGCGGATCGTGGTCTTCGCCGGTGCGGCGTCCTACGCGCTTGCCATGGTCTCCGCACGGACGCTTTCAGCACCGTACGAAGACATCGTGAACCCGTGGGCGATCCACGCTATCCAACCAGCCGCCGACTGGATCTCGTACGTCACAGTGCTGATGGTGGGCGTCGGCCTGGTCGTGTCCGGGTTCTCGATTCTGCTGCGTTGGCGGCGTTCTCGCGGCGACGACCGGCGCCAGCTCCTGTGGCTCGCGCTCGTCGTCGTACCACTGCCCATTTTCGTCATCGCAGCCTTCGTGACAGGTCGCGAGGAGGCTCAGACCGGCACGCTGATCGCCACCGGTGGATTCGTCGTACTGGTTCCGGTCGCCGCTGGACTTTCGGTGAGTCGCTATCACCTCTACGACGTCGAACGGCTTGTCGCGGCCACGGCCACGTACGTCCTGCTCAGCGTCGTGCTGGTGTTCACCTACACCTCGGTTGTCTGGCTCGGCGCCCGCGGTGCGCAGGAATGGTCGGTCTCACCAACTCTCGCCGCCACGTTGGGTGCCGTCATCGCCGTAGGAATTAGCGAGCCGGTGCGACGAGGTATTCAGAACCTGATTGACAGACGATTCAGGCGTCGACAGTACGAGGCGAAACAGATGGTGCGGGCGGGCCTCGCCAACGAGAACGCCGGTCTCGACGTCGAGGCTCTCTTCCGCCGTGCGCTCGGTGATCCGACGCTCGACGTCGCCTATCCACCATCCGAATCTGGTGAGTGGGTGTCCGGTTTCGGCCTAGCTGTCCGAGGACCAGCTACCGCTATCCGGGTCTCTCACCACGGCCGTGAGGTCGCGCGGGTGGGCTTCGATCCTTCTCGCAATGATGCGGCGACCGTCCACGAGGTCACGCGGCTCGCGGCGGCTGAGCTGGACAACGGACGGCTGCGCGCGGCGCTCGCGCAGCAGATCGCAGAGATCAGCGCTTCGCGCCACCGCCTCGCCGAGGCGCAGCGCACGGAACGCCGGCGGATTGAGCGCGACCTGCACGACGGTGCACAGCAACGGCTGCTGGCCCTCGCGATGGAACTCAGGTCCGCCCATCTGAGCGGGAACACCGAACGTATGCGCCAGGCGCTCACCGATGGCGCCACGTCAGCCCAGTCTGCCGTCCGTGAGCTTCGCGAGCTGGCGAACGGCCTTCACCCGGCCGCGCTCCTGGACGGCGGCTTGTCGGCTGCCATCGATGACCTCGCTCGGCACTACGGGGTCGACCTGCGCCGGGACGTCTCAGTGCCTCGCCTCGACCCTGCCCTGGAGTTCACGGCTTGGTTGGTGATCCTTGAGGCGCTTGTCAACGTCCAGAAACACGCTCAGGCAACACGGGTCTCGGTCGACGTGCACCGGGACGGGCCCACTTTGCGCATCCGAGTTTGTGACAACGGTGGCGGTGGTGCACGATCCGAAGGTCCGGGCCTCCGGGGGATGCAGGACAGGGTCGAAGCCGCCGGCGGCGAAATCGTCATCTTCTCGCCGCGCGGAGCTGGGACAACTATCGATGTGGCGCTTCCATGCGCGTCGTGATCGCCGACGACTCGGGACTCCTGCGGGACGGTCTCGCGCGGCTTCTGGCCGAGACAGGAACTGAGGTGGTGGCCGCTGTCGCAGATGCGGCCGAGCTGGTGCTCGCCGTCGACGAGCTTCTGCCCGACCTCGCCATGATCGACATCAGGATGCCCCCGACCTACACCCACGAAGGTGCCCGTGCGGCCGTCGAACTGCGCGCGCGCCACACGGACCTTGGCATCCTGCTGCTTTCTCAGTCCTTGGAGAGCCGCTACGTCGTCGACCTCCTGCGTGCTCACCCGGAGCGTTTCGGCTATCTGCTCAAGGACCGAGTGGTCGATGTGGACGTGCTGGTCCAGGCGATGCACGCGATCATCGGCGGTGGCACGGTCCTCGACCCAGCGGTGGTGTCCCACTTGATGGGGAACACGGGTCTGGCGGACGAGCTGGGTCGGCTAAGTGCCCGCGAGCGCGAGGTCCTCGAGCTGATGGCGCAGGGGCGCTCGAACGCTGCCATCGCAGCGGCTCTGGTCATCGACCTGCGTACTGTCGAGAGCCACATCGCGCGCATCATGACCAAGCTGGAGTTGCACCAATCGGCGGGCGAGCATCGGAGGGTTCTGGCGGTCCTGGCCTGGTTGCGTGGGTGACCTGGACACAGGGTCGACGCATTGAGTCAGTAGATCGAGTTTTGAAGAATCAATGGGAGTCTGTTCCGAACGGATTTGAGA
>Ga0335397_10012566_pt1 | contig 10355 bp, 4 predicted proteins | sample MAT04_FD_205740 | JGI IMG/M metagenome (GOLD analysis project Ga0335397, IMG submission 205740) | Freshwater microbial communities from Lake Fryxell liftoff mats and glacier meltwater in Antarctica - MAT-04 (spades assembly) (version 2) ...
AACTTGCTGTAACTTGTCTACGTTCATGGCAAAATATCCAGATTCCTCTAATGTGTCGATTGGGATTCCGATGAATAATGTTAGCGCCTATGTCCTGGATCAAAATCTCCAACCTGTGCCAATAGGGGTTGTTGGGGAATTACACATTGGTGGTCTCGGTTTAGCAAGGGGTTATCTTGGTCGTCCAGAAATCACAGCGGAGAAATTTATTCCTCATCCCTTTTCTCATCAATCCGGAGCAAAGCTTTATAAAACTTGCGACCTAGTCCGCTACTTACAAGATGGTAATCTTGAGTACATTGGGCGTATTGACCAGCAGGTTAAAATACGCGGCTTTCGCATCGAATTAGGAGAGATAGAAACTGTCTTAACCCAGCATCATGAGATTACAGAAGCTGTAGTTGTGATGCATGAAGACAGTCCAGGTAGCAAACGCTTGATAGCTTATATCGTTGTAGTAGATATATTGAATTACACAGAAGATTTAATTCACAGTATTAAGGTGTATCTTCGGAAACATATACCAGAATATATGGTTCCAGAGAGACTTATAATATTGTCAACTATACCAAAAACACCAAGTGGTAAGATAGACCGTCGTGCATTGCCAATACCTAACCTAGTGGAGCAGCCTAGAAAAGAGCAAATATTACTACATGGGACAGAAAAACTAATAGCAGAAGTTTGGCAAAAAATCCTTCACATAGAAAAAGTTAGCTTAAATGATAATTTCTTTGACTTAGGAGGGAATTCCCTACTATTAGTCCAAGTACGTGAGCAATTACAAACAATTTTTACCAAAAAAATATCAATAGTAGAGATGTTTCAACACCCAACTGTCAGAGCGTTGGGACAACTCTTAAGCCAACAGGAATCCCCAACTCCAGAGGCGCCCAAATCAGAGGGAGAACGAGCCGAGCTCCGTAACAGCAGTCAAGGTTCGATGAACCAACAAAAGAATATCAGGCAACAGTATCGGTCGCAGAAAAAACAGTAATTCAGGAGCAGAGATGATGAACTTTTCCAAAAATGATATCAGAGAATCAGACATAGCTATTATTGCCATGTCGGGGCGTTTTCCAGGAGCAAAAAATATAGATGCCTTTTGGGAAAATTTGCGTTTCGGGGTCGAGTCTGTTTCCTGGTTCTCCGATGAAGAACTCCTGATGAATGGAGAAAAGCCCGAACTGCTAAAAAATCCCAATTATGTTAGGGCTAGCGCCGTGCTGGATGACAACATAGAATTGTTCGATGCCAATTTATTCGGCTTTAATCCCAAAGATGCTGAGATACTTGACCCTCAACAGCGCCTTTTTTTGGAATGTGCTTGGGAAACCTTGGAACAAGCTGGCTATGACTCCCAAACCTACTCCGGGTCAATCGGCGTTTATGCAGGGTTGAGTGCAAGTGATTATCTGTTCAAAAATCTTTATCTAAATCCGGCTGTTTCCAGGACAGTCAGCACATATCAATTAACACTGGCTACGGATAAAGATTTGCTACCGACAAGGGTAGCCTACAAGCTAAATTTTACCGGACCAGCAGTAAATATTCAAACGGCTTGTTCAACTTCCTTAGTCACCGTACATATGGCCTGTCAAAGTTTGCTAAATGGCGAATGCGACATGGCTTTAGCTGGCGCTGTTACTATCAGAATTCCCCAAAAGAAGGGTTATTTATATCAAGAAGGTATGATCGCGTCCCCTGATGGTCACTGTCGCGCCTTTGACGCCAAAGCACAAGGAACCCTTCGTGGAAACGGTGTGGGTATTGTCATGCTCAAGCGTGCTACTGATGCGATCGCCGACGGAGATTGTATCCACGCCATCATTAAAGGTTCCGCCATTAATAACGATGGCATGAACAAGATCGGGTTTACAGCGCCCAGTGTTGAAGGTCAAGCAGCAGTTATTGGAGAAGCACAGGCGATCGCGGGTATAGATGCCGAGACAATTAGCTATATAGAAGCCCACGGTACAGGAACAGAACTTGGCGACCCGATTGAAATTGCTGCCCTCACCAAAGCTTTCCACAACAGTACCAAGAAAAAACACTTCTGCGCCATTGGCTCGGTAAAGACGAATATAGGGCACTTGGATACAGCAGCAGGTATGGCGGGTCTAATTAAGACAGTTTTGGCTCTTAAGCACAAACAAATCCCCCCAACTTTACACTTTGAGACCCCCAATCCTAAAATTGATTTCGCCAACAGTCCCTTTTACGTCAACACTGAGCTGTCAGAGTGGAAAACCAATGGCGCACCCAGGCGAGCTGGGGTAAGTTCGTTTGGTATTGGCGGAACGAATGCCCATATTGTCCTAGAAGAACCTCCAGTTTTAGAGCAGAGAACACCAGACGAGACCAAGAGCAAAAGACCGTATCAATTATTAGTGCTATCTGCTAAAACGAGTTCTGCTCTGGAAACAACAACCAGCAATCTCAGTACACACCTCACGCAACATTCCAATCTTGACTTGGCAGATGTCGCTTATACTCTCAGCGTTGGTCGTCGAGCTTTTGCTCATCGGCGTATCCTCATGTGTTCTCAATTGGGTCAAGCCGTGTCTGCTCTGAGTTCCCAAGCAGCTACTCATGTTGTCACAGGTTATGCCCCATCCTCAGAGCGCCCGGTCATATTCATGTTTTCTGGTCAAGGTGCTCAGTATGTCAACATGGCGCGAGACATTTACCAGAATGAAGCTGTCTTTCGGGAACAGGTCGATTACTGTGCAGAACTACTGCGACCAGAATTAGGACTGGATTTGCGCGACATTCTTTACCCCAATCCCGCTCAAACTGAAGAAGCAACAAAGCAACTTCAACAAACAGCGATCGCTCAACCAGCTCTGTTTACCATTGAGTACGCTTTGGCAAAACTCTGGGAATCGTGGGGAATCCAGCCGCAAGGATTCATTGGTCACAGTATAGGCGAATACGTCGCCGCCTGTTTAGCTGGCGTCTTCTCCCTTGAGGATGGGCTATCCTTAGTGGCGACACGAGGACGGATGATGCAGCAAGTCTCTGGTGGAGCCATGCTCGCCATTCCACTTCCAGAACAAGAGGTACAACCCCTCTTAGGCAAAGAACTCTCTTTAGCGGCAATTAACGGACCATCCCTTTGCGTGGTTTCCGGCTTAAAAGAAGCAGTTGAAGTTTTAGAAAATCAATTAGCCCAACAAGGCATAGAGTGCCGCCGTTTACATACATCTGGTGCCTTCCATTCCCAGATGATGGAACCTATCTTGAAGCCGTTCGCAGAGCGAGTCAAACAAGTCAACTTAAATCCCCCACAAATTCCTTACCTGTCCAATGTCACAGGAAAATGGATTACTGTAGCCCAAGCAACAGATCCCGACTACTGGGCAAAGCACTTGCGCCATACAGTGCAATTTGCACTCTCGCTGGAAGAGTTGTTGAAAGAACCCGACCAAATCCTGCTGGAAGTGGGTCCGGGACAGACGTTGAGTACATTGGTCAAACGACACCCAAATAAAGTAGCCTCACAGGTGGTACTCTCTTCAACGCGCCATCCGCAACAACCCGGCTCAGATGTAGCGTTCTTGCTGACTACCTTGGGACAACTGTGGCTTGCTGGTGGCAAGGTAGATTGGTCGGGATTCTATGCCCAAGAGCAGCGTTATCGCGTCCCCTTGCCGACTTATCCCTTTGAGCGCCAGCGTTACTGGATCGAACCCCAAAAACAGGTAGACTCTATCGGTTTAGAGCAAGAGAAATCAAATGTTGCGTCTGCACCAGGCAAAAAGCCAGACATAGCAGACTGGTTTTACATCCCATCGTGGAAACGCTCCCCGCTACTAGCCCATCAACTAGACGAGACATCAATTCTCGGCAACGTACTGGTGTTTACTGATGAGTGTGGGTTAGGGGAAAAACTTGTGCAACGACTGACACAAGAAGGTCATTCGGTAGTAGTTGTTAAAGTTGGGGAATCGTTTATTAAGCAAAGCGATTACCTTTATATCCTCAATCCTGGAAAAAGCAATGACTACGACAGCTTGCTAGATGAACTTCGTACCTTGAATTTGCTCCCAAACAGCATCATTCATTTGTTGAGTGTCACCCAGAAAGGTTGCGCCGAATTGAATTTGGAATCGGTTGACAAAGCGCAAGACTGTGGATTTTACAGTTTGCTGTATCTTGCACAAGCACTAGGAAAACAGAATTTTACTGACGAGTGTCAACTCACCATCGTTTCCAACAATATGCAGGAAGTGGCGGGAGAAGAGTGGCTATGCCCGGAAAAAGCGACCCTAATCGGACCTGTTAAAGTAATTCCGCGAGAGTACTCAAATATAACCTGTCATAGCATTGATATTGTAATTCCCCAATTAACCTGGAAACAAGAAGTATTGATCGACCAGCTACTGCATGAACTAAAAGCAAAATCTGAGGATTCGCTTATCGCCTACCGAGGAAATCATCGTTTGGTGCAAACCTACGATCCAGTACGATTGGAGCAGTCTGGCAACGAGATATCGCGGTTAAGGGAAGGAGGGGTCTATCTGATTACAGGAGGACTCGGAGGTATTGGATTAGTACTGGCAGAACATTTGGCTAATACCGTAACAGCCAAACTAATTCTAACAGGGCGTTCGGCTTTTCCTGACCGTTCCGAGTGGAAACAATGGCGTGCTACTCATGACGATCAAGATGAAATTAGCCGTAAAATCCGGAAAATAGAGGAACTCGAAGCCAAAGGAACCGAGGTATTAATCATTTGCGTTGACTTAGCAGATCGGTTACAAATGCAAGAGAAGCTCGCCAAAGCAACGGATACCTTCGGCAACATTAATGGCGTTATCCACACGGCTGGTGTTCCGGCTGGTGGAGTCATTCAGCGAAAAACACAAGAAATGGCGTCAGGCACTCTTGCTGCCAAAGTAAAGGGCACACTGGTTCTCGATAGTCTTCTGAAGAACATGCAGTTGGATTGGTTTGTCCTGTGTTCATCACTTTCCTCTATCGTGGGAGATTTTGGACAAGTAGACTATTGTGCAGCCAACGCCTTTCTAGACTCTTTTGCTCACTATAAGACCAACCGAGATGGTACAAGAACCGTCTCCATCAACTGGGATACTTGGCAGGAAGTAGGCATGGCAGTAGAAGCAGCGAAGCGCTTGGCTTCTGGCACAAAGTTTTCCCCCGTTCAGTTAAAAGAAGTCACCCACCCTTTATTCGACCAATGTATAGTTGAGGGCGAAGAGCAAGCACTCTATATCACTCAATTTAAAGTTAACAAACACTGGGTTCTAAATGAACACAGGCTTATGGGTAAGGCAACACTTCCAGCAACTGCCTACCTGGAAATGGTCAGAGCCGCTTTTGAAAACCATGCTAAAACTGGAGCAATGGAACTTCGAGAAGTCTTTTTAATGAAGCCTTTAGTGGTCGAAGAGGATGAGGAAAAAGAAGTACGCACGCTCTTGAAAAAACGCGGAGATGGCTGGGAATTTTCAATTATCAGCCGCTCGGAAGCAGAGCTTGCTATATGGCAGGAACATGCTAGGGGAGAAATCGCAGCCCTAGAAGCCGAATCGCCTCAAATATATGATATCGGAGAAATTGAAGCCAGATGTAACGATCGGGAAATCACCCTCACTGAAGGTAAGCAGAATTCTCAAGCGGGAGACCTAGAATTCGGACCAAGGTGGGAAATATCCAAGCAGGGGAAAATAGGAAAAAACGAGGGAGTCGCTGTCTTTGAGTTACCCGAAGCGTTTGTAGCTGATGTCAACTCATATAAATTGCATCCAGCTTTACTTGATGGTGCTATCAATTTTTTAAGTGCTACAGATGAAGGGCTTTACTTACCGTTTTCCTTTCAGAAGCTTCGGATCAAAGAACCTCTGCCAGCCAAAGTATATAGCTACATGAGATATGCCAATAATCAGCAGTTCTCCAAAGAAACTCTGAAGTTTGATGTCACAATTATGGACGAGCAAGGAAGAGAACTGGTGGAGATTGAAGAGTACACCCTAAGGAAGTTTGCTCCTGACACTAAAGACAACAGAGGTAACACGGAAGAAACAGCAAGGGCAGCACTTCCTACCTTTTCTCCCTCGTCGGAGAAGTTTTTTGGGACAACCACGCCAATACCCTTATTTCAACAACTCCTGAAGCATGGCTTATTGCCCACAGAGGGCGTAGAGGTCTTCCGTCGCATTCTGTGTAATTCAATACCTCAAGTTCTGGTTTCGACACAGGATTTAGAGACCGAAATAAAGCAAGCCAAGGGGGAGACAAAATTTAAGAAACGTCAAGATTTAGAGGAGTCCGTGCGCTCCCAATCAAAAAGTTCACGACCAGTATTGACAAATGCTTATGTGGCTCCTAGAAACCAACTGGAGCAAACAATCGCTCAAATTTGGCAAGATTTTCTGGGGATTGATTCGATAGGAATTTATGATGATTTCTTTGAGTTAGGTGGAGACTCCCTGTTAGGGATTCAGCTAACTTCCAAGTTAAGCGAAACTTTACAGGAGAAAATTTCTCCCAATAGCATTTTGAGTGCTTCTACGATTGCTGCACTGGCTGAATTCCTTGAGATGAGGAATTCTTCATCTTCTCTTGCCAAGGAAAAGAATGGGCGCTTAGGCTCTTCTTTACTGGTGGAACTTCATAAAGGTAGCAGCCTCAAACAACCCTTCTTTTTAATTCATCCTGTTGGTGGTTCTGTCTACAGCTATCGCTCTTTAGCTCACAATCTAGAAGCGGATTTGCCAGTTTATGGGCTCCAGGCACGAGGTTTGGATGGAGAAGGAGAACCCCTAACCCAAATTGAGGAAATGGCTAAAAGCTATCTTGACCTGTTGCAGACCGTTCAGCCAATCGGTCCCTACCAGCTCGGTGGGTGGTCTTTAGGTGGTCTCGTTGCTTTTGAGATTGCCCAACAGTTACATCAGCAAGGGCAAGAAGTATCGAAGCTAGTTATGATAGATAGCTTTGCCCCCGCAGCCGCTAACATTTCCTCAGAAATTGATGAAGTGAGCTTGATAGCCGATTTTGCTAGCTATATAGGTGGTGTTGTCGGTAAAGAGTTTTCAGTATCTATGGCTGAACTCAAACCACTCCATGCAGAGGAACAATTGCAGTATATTTTAGTACAGGCTAGAAAATTTGGAGTTTTGCCACCAGGAATTGAGTCAGAGGAAATGCGCCATAGGTTAGAAGTTTTCAAAGCCAACTGCCAAGCGATGGCTCGCTATACGCCCCAGCCCTATCCGGGTCGAATTACTTTCTTCTGTGCTGAGGAGTCAATGAAGCAGAAGCAAGACCCAAGTCTTGGCTGGGCTGCTGTAGCAACCGGAAGTATCATTACGCATAATATTCCTGGCAACCACTACTCCATCATTGAAAGTGAGATTCTTGCTCAAAAGTTGAGAACCTAAAACATAGGGCAGGTTGCTGGATGTGATGTTATCATTGTTTTCATAAGAACAACTGGCTCAACTGCATGAACCCCAAAATGCCCTTACAAGTTCTCATCTCAAAAAGGATGAGGATAGCAGAGGATGGTCGAAAGCATAGGAAGCCAAATTAAAGTGGCTAATACACTAGGAGCTTTGTCCACCTAGTTCTTATTGAGAAGTTGCAAGATGTTAATAGACAAAAACTACAAAAAGACAACGAAAAATGAAAAAAATACTCATCCTCACTTTAGTTATCCTAATAGCAATATTCCAATTTCCGGAAAAAGCTAGTGCGGCTCGTCCCCCCTATCCATGGAATTCTGACCAACCCTATCCCATTCTATCTAATCAAGCCCGACACCACATTATTCCTTTGGAGGAGCTAGTAGATTATGGAACTGAGACTTATACCACTCAGCCATTATTAACCGACTTTTTGCTGAGCTATGAGAACATAAAAAAGGTAAATTTAGGAGAGTATAAAAGTATTGCAGAATTAATAAAAGCATATTTAGATAAAAAGACACCAGCGGTAGAGACGATGAATGGATTATTTGGATGGGTACAAGGAAATTTAGTAGTAGGTCCGAAAAAACGAGCTTGGGACCCTGGAAATACTTTTGATGAAGTTGCATTTGACTGTCGTCAAAAGATTTACTATGACACACGGTATAAAGACTTGCAAAGACGATGGGATATACCAGCGACCAAAAAAGATGTGATCGAGCTACTCAGTACAACTGAGATGTCAGGGAAAGGGACAGCTAATTGTAATTGGTAAACGAGCTAAGGGACTTCCAAAAAATAAAATATACAGCTAATAAGAATGACAATCATTTTGAGGAAAGGGAGAGGCAGGGTAAGCGCATTTCAAACCCTATTGACAAGAAGGTTTTGAAGCATCATTATACCTTTGACCTGTGCGGTCAACTGTTGATTCTCCTACCATCAGCATTGAGGCTATGGCTACGCACCCCGCAGGCATCACCAACAAATAATACCACTTCTCCAAAATCCTGCTACAGTGGCTAGTGCCGATCGAATGTAATCCCATCCGGTGATAGATGATATTGTTAAGAATGAAAAGTCTTCAATAAAAGCTCGGACTTTTTCTTCGATTTCATCTAAGTTTTCATAAATTCCCCAACTCAATTCTTGTTTTATATGTTGCCATACTCGCCAGTTTAAGAGAAAACTTCCAATCAAATAAAGAAGAAGTCGTTGTTACTGTCATGTGTAAGTCTCCTGGATTTTCTAGATAATGGTGTGTTGGAACAAACGCTTGATCTAGCACTCAAGCAGTTAGTGGGAAAAAAGAAAAGGAAAAATAAATTCCTTGTACTTAAAATTATTTAGAAGCTTTTCCAGCAATTCTTGCTTCTTCTAGCCAACCATCAACCAGCGCTTGATGGTTTTTCACCCACTCTTCGGCATGACGACGAATATCTTTTGAGCGATTTTGACCCTCATTAGCCAGTTTTTCTTCGTTGATAAAATCTTCCAAAGGAACCCGAACCAGTTCAAACCAACGTTTGGCGGCTGGGTTAGCCGACAAAAATTTCCGGGAAGCCACAAGACGCGCTCTATCCACAGCAAATCCCAGATTCTTCCCACCTACCGTGGTATCTTTTTTTGTGATTTCTTTTCCCTTTTCTCCTGGTAAAGAGGTGAAAGGGACTTCTAACCAAACCACATCTTTACCCGCTTGTAACACTGAAGTCAACCAATCAAGATTCCGACTGTAATAGAGTACGGGTTTTCCTTGCCTATAGCGAGCAATCATATCTACCCGGAGAAGTTCAAATTCTCCTTTATCCTGTTTGACGGTATTCTCTAATCCATAAACTTTCAAGTGATGATCGATAACCAGCTCACAGGCTAAACCCGGATTGCAACCCGTTAAATTTGCCTTACCATCTCCGTCTGAGTCAAACAGTTTGGCAAGCTTTGGGTCTTTAAGTTGGACGAAATTCGTAATTTTATATTGCTCGGCAGTCTTCTTGTCAATCGAATAACCTTGAAGAATATCACTGGGAATAAACATCCCAATAACCTCCATTTTTTTTTCACCACCAGCCTTTTCAAAGAAGTTGGCAAACAACTTTTCTAAAGTGGGAGCAACATCTATTTCGTCATTACCGAGAGCAAGAAATTGAGCGGTTGTATTAAGTTGCTTTAGTTCTTCCACTTCGTAACCAAGCTTTTCTAACCCAATGCGAAGGATTTCTGAAACAAATTGTCCCCCTGCTGAACCGCCAAAACCAGGGCGTACTTTCACCCCTTTACCAGGTAACCCTACTTCGGTCGATTGACTGCTGCCTGGAGATTTTGTAGCGCTTTCGGGAGTTGGTTGGCAGGCAATTAAACCTACAAGCAAGGCTACTGTTATAGCAAAGATATGTTTTTTTCTGTGTTGTTTCATTATCATTGGGTTAGTAACTTTGACTGATATCTATATTGAAAATCGGGCGTAAGGGGTAGGGTGTGGGCATTGGTGTCAACTTAAGCCTAAAACCCTTTTTATATCTCATTTGCCGCCGAAGCCAGATCCCCCTCTCATCCCCCTTAAGAAGGGGGACTTTGATCGGATTCTTGTCCCCCCCTTCTTAAGGGGGGCTAGGGGGATCTAGGCTTGATCGCCAGACAGAAGACCAGCACTACCTTTGACCTTAAATTGACACCAATGGGGTGTGGGGAAAGAAAGTTTTTCATCATGTTTGTTGAGATCGATCGCCCTTTTCAACTCTTAATCGGGAAAACAGAAAACCGATCGCCCCTCGTTGAAGCCAAAAACCTTTGCTGTTTTTCCCTACAGCCTGAGTAATCCGATCGAGCATAATCGCCAGCAAGACAATGCCCAATCCTCCAACAGCAGCCAGTCCCACATCCATACGACCAACCCCCTGCAACACCATCAATCCCAGT
>Ga0335397_10012568_pt1 | contig 10353 bp, 7 predicted proteins | sample MAT04_FD_205740 | JGI IMG/M metagenome (GOLD analysis project Ga0335397, IMG submission 205740) | Freshwater microbial communities from Lake Fryxell liftoff mats and glacier meltwater in Antarctica - MAT-04 (spades assembly) (version 2) ...
CCACGGCTCTCAGCACAGTGGTGGTCTTTAGGAAGGATATTCTTGAGATTATCCGTGGGCTATTGAAATTTACCTGGAATGCCGAAACAAAATTTGTGACATTCATTGCTGTCAGTATGATTCCGGTGTTTTTTGTTGGCGTATTTCTCAAAGATGAAATTGAGTCGCTCTTTGCAGGAAATATTTTGCTGGTTGGAGGCTCGTTGCTTTTCACCGCACTACTGCTCTGGAGTACGACGCGAATTCCTGATTACAAAGGTGAGCTCACATTCAAACGCGTGTTGCTGATCGGCATTGCCCAGGCGGTGGCCGTTTTGCCTGGGGTTTCCCGTTCGGGATCAACCATTTCGGTGGCTTTGTTGAGTGGTGTGGGACGCGATAAAGCTGCGCGGTTTTCATTTCTCATGGTCTTGCCAGTAATTTTTGGAGCGATGATTTTGGAGGCCAAAGACTATCTGGAAGCACCCGCCCGGACAGTCGACAATCTCAGCCTCATCGCCGGATTTATCGCTGCATTTATTGCTGGCCTTTTTGCCTGTAGTTGGATGATCAACCTGGTGAAGCGCAGTAAACTCGATTATTTCGCATACTACTGTGCAATCGTGGGATTGATTGCTGTAGGTTATGGCATTTTAAATTGAAAGATACCCTGCGTCAACTGAGCGCCGCAGACTTTCTCGAAGGGCAGATGCTGCTCATCAACAAACCACTCACCTGGACATCATTTGACGCAGTGAAGAAAATCAGGTTCATCATCCTGAAAAAATTTGGCTTGAAAAAAATCAAGGTAGGACATGCGGGCACACTCGACCCATTGGCCACGGGATTGCTGGTAATCTGCACCGGAAAATTCACCAAGAAAATCGCGGAACTCACCCTGACTGAAAAAATGTATACCGGCACTTTTCTGCTGGGATCCACCACGCCCTCTTACGATTTGGAAACAGCTGTGGAAAATGAAAAACCCACCGGACACATTACGCCTGCCATGGTGGAAAGTGTGGTCAACGGTATGCGCGGCACCCATTTACAAATGCCTCCGCAATTTTCAGCCAAACAGGTAGATGGCAAACGCGCCTATGACAGCGCCCGTCAGGGAAAAACAGTGGTGCTGGAGCCCAAAGAAATTCACATCTCACACTTCGAAGCCGACACTTCACATCTCCCCGAAGTACGGTTTAAAATCACTTGTAGCAAAGGAACTTACATCCGTTCTATAGCGCACGACCTCGGCGAAATGCTCGGTTGTGGGGCACATCTTACAAGTCTGATCCGTAAAGCCGTGGGAGCTTATCAGCTGGAAGATGCGATAAGTCCTGAGGTTTTTCAGGAGGTGATGACGGCATAATCAACAAGATCGCAGTATTGACTATCGAAGGATTACCCAGGAAAACTCCAGCTGATTGTACTCCTTCATGAAAAGTCACTCGTCCTCCAAGACAGACCCTTCCCCAAGACCCACAATCTAAGATCTACCATCTTCCTTACTAATTCCCCATACATTTTCACTACCTTTGCACCCGCTTTTTCGTGTCCCTAAATCCTTTGGTTAATGAAGCTTTCGAAATTTAAACTTAATTTCCCCACCGAACTGATTGCGCAATACCCCGCGCCAAACCGAGATGAGAGCCGCATGATGGTGCTTCACAGGAAGGATGGAAAAATCGAGCACAAAGTGTTCAAAGACATCATCAACTACTTTGGTGACAACGATACCTTCGTGATGAACAATACCCGCGTATTTCCCGCAAGGCTGTATGGCAACAAGGAAAAAACCGGCGCCCAAATCGAAGTATTCCTCCTGCGCGAACTGAACCGCGAGAGCCTGCTTTGGGATGTGCTTGTAGATCCTGCCCGCAAAATCCGCATCGGAAACAAACTTTACTTCGGCGAAGACGACTCACTCGTGGCCGAGGTGATCGACAATACCACTTCGCGTGGTCGCACCCTGCGATTCCTTTTCGACGGGCCATACGAAGACTTCAAAAAAACCATTACCGACCTCGGTGAAACGCCCATCCCAAAATACATTGACCGCAAAGTCGAAGCCATCGATGATGAGCGTTACCAAACCATTTTTGCCAAAAATGAAGGAGCTGTAGCTGTGCCTACTGCCGGTCTGCACTTCAGCCGGGAGCTGATGAAGCGCATGGAACTGAAAGGCATCCACTTTGCCGAAGTGACCCTCCACATCGGCTTGGGTACCTTCCGTCCGGTGGAGGTGGAAGACCTCACCAAGCACAAAATGGACAGCGAGCAAATGATGATTACGCAGCAGGCCGCCGACATTGTAAACCGTACCAAAGAAGTCCGCGGCAAAGTCTGCGTAGTGGGCACCACGGCTATGCGCGCTGTAGAAACCTCCGTATCAACCGACGGACGCCTGAAACCATTTGATGGATGGACAAATAAGTTCATCTTCCCTCCCTACGATTTTGAAATTGCCGATGCCATGGTGTCCAACTTCCATGAGCCCGAATCGACACTGCTCATGCAGGTGGCAGCTTTTGGAGGATACGACAATGTCATCAAAGCCTACAAAGAAGCTATCAAAGAAAAATACCGCTTTTTTGCTTACGGCGATGCGATGTTGATCATCTAAGATGTCGGGCAGGGCCGTGATTCTGGTAGCAGGCGGCACCGGCACGCGCATGCAGACCAAGGTGGCGAAACAGTTTTTGCCGCTCGGCGACAAACCCGTTCTCTTTCACACCTTTGAAGCTTTTCACCGGTTTGATCCGGACATATTTTTTGTGCTGGTTCTTTTCAAAGGATTGGAAGCCGAATGGAAAACATTGATTGAAACCCATCACTTTAAAATTCCGCATACCGTCGTTACCGGTGGTGCGGAGAGGTTTCATTCGGTAAAAAATGGTTTGGATGCCCTTCCGGGAAATATTGATCTGGTGGCGGTCCACGACGCTGTGCGGCCTTTCGCTTCGCAAGCCACCATTGCCGAATGTTTTAAAATGGCAGCAGAAACCGGGGCGGCTATCCCGGTAGTTCCCGTAACCGATACCATCAGACAAAATGCGCGGGGAATGAGCAAAACCCTTCCCCGTCATGAGCTCGTTTCGGTGCATACCCCGCAATGTTTCCGGTTGAAATTGCTCAGGGACGCCTATAATGTAGGCTATGAACCCATTTTCACAGACGATGCCTCAGTGGTGGAACATGCAGGACATCCAATATCGCTGGTCACAGGCAATAGAACAAATATCAAGATCACCACCCGCGAAGATCTCATCATCGCCGAAGCCCTGCTCAGGGAAGAAATTTAAAACCAAACGGCGCCAAATACATAAAGAAAAGCACGGTAGCCCTATTCTTTATGTCGTATAAAAATCTGCTATTTCCATTTTTCCTGCTCACCGGGATATTTGCGTTTTTTAGAAGCAGCGCAAACAAGCAAGAGCCGCTTCTAAGATTAATAGCTCCCATATCCGAACCTCTGCTGATTGTGGGTGCCATTTCCGACACGGATGAGCGTCTTACAGCAGAGTCAGTAGCCAACCTTTACGACCAGGATTTTAAAGATGTGTGAGCGGTCCCAACTTTTGGATTCAGTCCCGCGCGACATTGGATCAGATTGCGTGTGTTTAACCTTGAAAACAGGATCGCAGGAAAGATTCTGGAAGTGATAAGGACATCCAGCTGTATCAATCGGGCGATGATTACGCTTTTGCCGAAAGGCCGGTGGAACATATCAACTATTCGTTTCCGTTGGAACTTCAGCTTGATGGTATCTGGGATTTCCTCCTTGAAGTGGCTATGAATGGTGAACAACTTCAGGTGCCGCCCGGTCTCTGTTCGACTACCGAAATCTCCGTGCGCGATGAAAACGACAGACTGCTCAAAGGTACCTACTTCGGCATCATCCTTTTTGTGCTTCTGCTCAACCTTTTTCTTTACATGATCATCAGGGAGAAGTCATCCCTGTATTATGTGATTTATGTGTTTTCCCTTTTCATGTTGCAGCTTTCACCTGGCGGATTTGCTTTCAGGTATTTATGGCCTGAGTCGAGCTGCCTCGCCAATGTTGCAAACCCATTTTTTGCTTCGATGGGTATTCTGGCGTTCATCCGTTTCACACAGCTGTTCCTGAATCTCAAAGAATTTTATCCCCGACTGAACAGGTTTTATTGTGTGATCGGAGGGCTTGTTGCAGCCAACATTTTGCTAGCTCTGGTATCCACTCCCCTCACTTTTCAGATATCTGTACTGGCGATAAATTCGCTGGCCTTGCTGCTGAACATGCTGATCCTTCCGACTGTGGTGCTCGTAATGCGAAAAGATTCTAAGCCCGCGCGATTTTTCCTCTACGCATTCATTGCGCCACCGACGGGTATCCCGATCAATTTGGCGGGGCGAATAACAAAAAACTCAAGTCACGACCGCTCCTTGACATCATCGCCAATATCGCCGACATGAGCATGGCCGGACAATAGTCCCAGCCTGCCCGAACCTTTAAGCTGTGGCGGGGAGAAAATGAGCAGATCGATGATGTTTGTATGGTGGGGATTCGATTCTGATAAAAGAAATCTTCCTCAATATTTTATTTGAAAACAATAACCTTTGTATAGGCCTTAACTTTGCCGGTTTCTATCAGTTGAACAATGTAAATACCTGCTGGAATATTCTGCGGCAAAGCATCTACATATAAGCCGTTGAGTTGGTGGTAAGCAAACACTTTCTCACCGAGCAAATTTTGGAAAATCAAGGTAGCATTGTTCAATTGCAAATCTGATTGAAATGGCCTGTTTGACTGCAAAGGGTTAGGGTATAGTTGGAACTCGGTTGCTACCCGGCTTTCATTAATACCCACTGTAATTCCAATTTTAGATATGAAAGCGTCCCACTCGCCTTCAGGGTTCAGCACATTACTACCAAACTCCAATACAGGACTGTCAAAAAACCCTGTTATATAAATGTCACCGGCTAGATTATTCGCCATATCTTCAGGATGGTCGGTACCAGAGCCTCCGGCAGAAAGTATCCAATTCAATTCGCCATCAGGTGAGTACTCCAACACAAAAATATCTTTTGAGCCTGAGTTGGTAATTGTGAAATTTCCGAAGGTGCTAATTGGACTGACGTGATAGCCAGTGGCACGAATGTTACCAGCTTGATCTACGGAAATATCTCTTCCTTCTTCTTGAAATTCACCACCTCCGCTTTTCGCCCATTGCTCATTGCCATCCGCATTGTACTTCGCAATGAAAAAATCGAAGATAGAGAGTGGGCCAGTGCCGGTAAGCATTACGTTTCCAAACTCAATGCTATTTCCGCCAAAGGAACCAGTGATATATGCGTTATCAGCCGCATCCAACGCAATGCCTAATGATAATGTTCCATTTGCAACTCCCCTTTTTGCCCACAGCACATTGCCGTTGCCATCAAATTTTGCAATAAATAGATCTGGACCATCTTCATTGGTAAGCTGAAGATTGCCAATGGAGAAGGTGCTGCTTGAATGGTCCCCTGTGAGATAAACATCCCCATTGCTTCCCGCGGCAACATCTCTACCCCAATCTGCGCCATCTCCGCCAATGTCAATGGCCCATATCGCGTTGCCTTGCGGATCGTATTTCGCTAAAAAGGTATTCAGCCATAAATTCGAATTAGTGATGGTGATCGAACCAAAATCCAGAGCAATACTATCATAAGAACCAGTGACATAGATATCTCCAGCGGCTGTGTATGTAATGCCAAGAAACTTATCTGAACCTGATTGCCCAACATTCAGCGCATAGATCACATCGCCATCGGGGCTATACTTAACCAAAAAGGCGTCATCGGAACCCTGCGTGACAAGGGTGGTGTTGTCGAAAATCAGCGACAGGCTGCTGAAGAATCCAGCGATATAGATGTTGCCATCCGGATCTATTACCATATCGCGGCAAGAAACACTTCCAGTACCTTCGGAAGCTCTTGCCCAAATTACATTTCCAATTTCATCATACTTCACAATGAAGAGATTTGAGGAAGCTGTACTTGTCAATGTAAAATCACCAAAAGTGATAGTGCTACTATTAAAAATACCTGTAACATATACGTTTCCGCTTTGGTCCGTCTCCACTGCTCGACCTATGTCCAACTCATTTTCGCCGGCAGATACCGCCCAAGCCCATCCAAAGTTCTGGGCTAATGAAGGAAATGGTGTCAAAGCAAGAATAACCAGCGCGAAGAGACTTCGGGATATGAAGGTATTAGCCATAATGAATCGTTTAAAGTGAAGTTAAAAATATATTGGTTTGCAAAGAAATTCGCAGTATCACCACGCTTACTATCTTTTCTCTTGGTTGCATTTTAAGTGTTGCACGGTGTTTGCTCCTTTTCATCTTTATCGTCCCTTTGCAATGTTGCGGCTCCTTTAATATTTCTGAATCCATTTATGCTCAGTCGGCAACTACGATTTTTATAGTTTCAAAGCCACTAGGATCCTGCAGCACAACGGTGTATATTCCTGCTGCTATTTGAGACAGATCTAACGCAGCGCCGTTGCGCAGGCTTTCTCTTAACAAAACCTTTCCCGTAAGGTCTACGAGCATTACGTCAGTAGTGCCAGCCATACCTTCTATGAATAAATACTGTGTTGTTGGATTGGGATAAGCAGAGCGTATCTTACGTTGGTTTTCATCGACAGTCGACACCACCGAAGGATGCTGAATCTTAGTAACGTACGCATCATCAAATCCATTCGAATTGAAAGATGTATTGCCAAACCCCACTGAATTTCCTTTGAAAGTACCTGTGGCGTAGATGTACATTGGATCTACTAAAATGGCAAATCCAAAATCATCCTGTCCGCCACCTAAGCGTTGAGACCAAAGGTATTCGCCATCAGCATTGAGCGCTGATATAAAACCATCATCGGAGCCGAGAATATTATCCAGATGTGTGTCAGGTCCCGGATCGAAATCGCATGCATTAGAAACGTATCCAGTGGTATAAACTACGCCTTGTTCTACATCGATGGCAAAACATCCGCCATCTTCGGGACCTTCAAACTGCTTTGCCCATGCGAGATCGCCGTTGCTATTTAGTTTTACGATGTAGGCATCTGATAACCCTCCATTTGTGGTCATTTCAAAGACACCTGTACCGGGGTCGAAGTCAGCGACGGCACTATCGAAACCACCTGTTGCATAAACATTGTCCTGCTCATCAACCGTCATTCCAAAGAGCCATTCGTTTCCGACGCCCCCAAAACTTTTACCCCAAATCAAGTCCCCATCTTCGGTCAATTTAACGATATATCCCTGCCAATCGAGCTCACTACCATTTTCAAAAATCAATTCATCAGGACCTGGATCGCAATCTATGGAGCCGGCGAAATGGCCCGCCATAAGAATATCACCTTCACTGCTCAAGGCGACACCTGCCGCAGTTTGTAACGACTCGCCGCTAAATTTTCGAGCCCAAACAAAATTGCCGTCACTATCATATTTTGCCACAAAGGCATCGGTGTAATTAAATCCACCTATTTCCTCCAATTCCGTGACATCCTGCCCTGGATCAAAATCGACCGTATCCGAAAACTCCCCGCAGACAATCAAGTTGCCATTCGCATCTACGGCAATTCCGGTCATGAAATCTTGATATATGCCACCCAAGCCAAAAGCCCAAACCAAATCGCCGGAAGAAGTGTATTTGGCAAGAAACATATCGAATTGACCATTGGAAGTGAGTTGAATTGATTCACTACCATTCGGAAAAACGACTGTTTGCCTGAATCGACCGGATGCATACACATTACCAGCATCGTCTGTGTGTACGTCCAGCACGCGGCTTTGGCCTTCGATGGAACGCGCCCAAACAAAGCCACCACTTGCATTCAGCTTGCTGATGTATGCATTGTACGTTCCCACAGAAGTTAGAAGTGCTTCCGTATCTATGCCAGGGTCGAAGTCGATCGTAAATCTGAATTCGCCGCCTGTTATGACGTTGCCATCATTGTCTACCGCAATAGCATATGCATAATCTGTATTGCTGCCGCCCAACTGTACGGTCCATTCAAAATTGTATTGACCATAGGCCAAAAAGGCAATTAATGTGGCCAGTAGGGTGAGAAGTGCAGTGTTTTTCACGGCTCAATTTTTTAACATGAAACTCTTAGTACAAGACAATACCTTATAAACAGCTCACAGTCAATAAGTTGTTGAAATAAGATGAAAATATAAGCCTGATATTCAGTAGATTGGTGTTAATTATCCGACAAATTGACACCAATCCCAAATACCAGCTCTGGCAACGAATATACGCAGCTCTCTGATATATTTAAAATCCATTTCAAAAGGCCATCTCCACGGCAGTAGGATACGTCTTCTCAGCCTATTTACCACCACCCTATGCAAGGTAAAGTCTGTCAATTATACCAAGCTGTCCGCCGGATTTGACAATCCTGCCCTCGTTAATAGCTGTTATCGAAGGATACAGCGGTTTATGGCCCCGTCTGATCTGGCCATGGAGTGGGTGGCCAAGTTGATTTTTAAGCTTCTTCCCAACTCGGGCAAAGTGATATTGGGATGACATTGGCCCTTTTTAAATTGGGGGGGAATGGGCGGCTGCGCCGCCCATTCCCCCACCTGACCCACCACAGCGCGTGTCATCCCGGGTTTTCAAAATCAGAGATTTACAGAAAGGAGATGACAACAATGATGAGCGTATAAACATATAGTAACTTCATTCTTCACTTTATAAGAGGCCAGAGGCCGGAGAAAGCGTCACTCGCCAGAGGCGAATCGACGGCGTAGGGCCCTCACCATTAATGAATTGAGAAATCTGTCATTGGTCAATGAAGTGAGGTATCGTGTGGGTGCTTGTAGGGACTTTGTCTCTCACCCTGCGAAAACCATTTCAACACAAATCCCAAATTCCCATCTCTTCCCCTACCTTTGCATCGCCATGCACACAAAGATTGATATCCGAAAACTCTCCGAAGCCGAATTGGTTGAGAAAATGACCTCGATGGGACAAAAACCCTTTCGCGGAAAGCAGGTATACTCCTGGCTTTGGACCAAAAGAGCGCGGAGTTTTGAAGAGATGAGCGACCTGCCGCAACAACTCCGGGAGGTGCTCAACGAACAGTTTGAAATCCGAACCATGACCATCGCCGACAAACAAATAAGCAGCGATGGCACCATTAAATACGCTTTCCGGCTGCACGAAGGCCATGTGGTGGAAGGCGTACTCATCCCGACCGGAAATCGCACCACCGCGTGTATCTCCTCGCAGGTGGGGTGCAGCCTTTCCTGTGCATTTTGTGCCACCGGACGACTCAAATTATTGAAGAATCTCGAGGCCTACGAAATATACGATCAGGTGGCAGAAATCTACAAGGATGCGGAAATCCTCCGGAGCAAACCTTTGTCAAACATCGTTTACATGGGCATGGGTGAACCCCTGCTCAACTACAAAAATGTGATCGAATCAACCCATCGGATTTCCGACGACAAAGGTCTGGCCATGTCTCCGAAGCGCATCACGGTTTCCACAGCGGGAATCGCCAAAATGATCACCAAACTCGGGGATGAAGGCGTCAAATTCAATCTCGCCCTGTCGCTTCACGCGGCCAACGATGAAAAGCGAAACAAAATCATGCCCATCAATGAAAGCAATTCCTTACAGGCCATCGCCGAGGCATTGAAATACTTCTATGAAAAAACCGGGAGCCGGGTGACCTACGAATACATCATTTTCAAGGATTTCAATGACACGCTACACGACGCGCGCGAACTGGCCGATTTTTGCAAACACGTGCCCTGCAAGGTGAATATCATTGAATACAACCCCATTGACGACGGTCAGTTCACACAGGCCGAGCCGGAAAAAGTGGATGCCTTTGCCGCATTTCTGGAAAGGCTTAATATCATCGTGAATGTGCGGCGCAGCAGAGGGAAAGATATCGATGCGGCCTGCGGGCAACTGGCCAATAAGAACAAGGCGGTCCTCAAGGACTAAAACCCAAAACCGATTTTCACACCCACCTGGACGCCGGGGGCAAATGAATTTTCCCGGTCGATAGAATAGGCCATCGGGTCGTAAATATCCGTACTGCGCACAATGTCAAATGTGCGCTGCCGAATACCCAAGCCGACATAAAAATCAGCGAAGATATTTCCTGATCGGCCCAGGGCCTGATATCCTGCAAAAACCATGGCAGAGGTATATTGGCGACTGTCGTCAAAAACATCTCCCGACAGAGCGCCGGAGGTATCGACCACTGCATATGCTTTGTCAAACCGCTTATGCGAAAACGCGAGCGACAAATACGGGCCAGCGAGTTCTTCCACGTCCCAGAAATAATATCGTACAGCGGCCGAGGCGGCATACCGGGTTTTGACATCCACG